>Ga0247727_10001055_pt1 | contig 67169 bp, 48 predicted proteins | sample WisWelCaveWW1625_FD_202498 | JGI IMG/M metagenome (GOLD analysis project Ga0247727, IMG submission 202498) | Biofilm microbial communities from Wishing Well Cave, Virginia, United States - WW16-25 | ecosystem: Environmental > Aquatic > Deep subsurface > Groundwater > Cave microbial mat | place... | reverse complement strand
GACGGACAAGTGTCACCTGAGAATTTCAAAGAACAGCAAGGGTTTTATAAACATCGCCAAGTATTCTGGCACAAAACTCGGCAAAAAAATTTGCCTGATTCTTGGAATGAAAATCGGTGTTAAATGAACGTTCGGGCACGATCATCGCTCTGGCACTCACCAGCCAGCCGCAGAAAGCTGGCTTCCCACTTACGTTGGAATTAGATAACAAAAAGCTTCCCAAGAAATCGTGGATAAAAATCAGCCAAATACGCACGTTGTCCGTCCTAAGATTAGGCAAAAAAATTGGACGGATCACTCCGGAAGTCTTGTCTCAAATCGTCGAAGGCCTCAATGAAATTATTGGGGATTGATTTTTATAATGCGAGACCGAATCATGCACTTTCAAGAATCCGAATTTGCGCGGCGTCTTCAGCCTTCGGAAACGCTGGCCGTAACCGCGCTGGTTGCCGAAATGCGCAAGCACGGCAAAGCCGTAATCGATCTCGGCGCCGGCGAGCCGGATTTTTCCACACCGGAGCACATCTGCGCCGCAGGCATTGCTGCGATTCAATCGGGCAAAACCAAATACACGCCCAACACCGGCACCACCGCGCTGCGCGAGGCCATTGCCAAAAAAATCGCACATGAAACCGGCGCGCAATATGACGCCAAACAAATCGTCGTAAGCAACGGCGCCAAGCAAGCGATTCATAATGCCGTGCTCGCGCTGTGCAATCCCGGCGATGAAGTGATCGTGCCGGCGCCGTATTGGGTGAGCTATCCCGAACAGGTAAAAATGGCCGCGGCCGTTCCCAGGTTCATTGTGGGCGCGGAAAGCAACGGCTTTAAAATTACGGCGGAGCAATTGGCGCAAGCCGTGACGCCGAAAACGAAACTGGTTATTTTAAACAATCCCGGCAATCCCACGGGCGCGGTTTATACAACGGAAGAATTGCAGGCCATTGCCGCAGCGGTTTCGCGGCAGGGATTTTTATTGTCGGACGAAATTTATTTAAAACTGGTTTACGATGATCTGCAAACCGCGAGCATGGCTTCGTTTCCGGCTTTGTATGATCGTTTGTTGCTGGTCAATGGCTTTTCGAAAGCCTATGCCATGACCGGCTGGCGGCTGGGGTACATTGCCGCGCCGTTGCCTATCGCACAAGCGATGGCGAAAATTCAAAGCCACACCACTTCGAATCCCTGCTCGATTTCGCAAGAGGCCGGGCTGGCTGCGATTTTGGGAGAGGAAACCGAGTTGCTGGAAATGCGCGCGCAATTCGAGCAGCGGCGGAATTTCGTGTGCCAAAAGCTGGCTCAAATGCCGGGCGTTTCCTTGCGCCGGCCCGGCGGCGCGTTTTACGTGTTGTTCAATGTATCGGCAGTGCTCGGCAAAATGTGGAAAGAAAAACCAATTGCTTCGCCTTCCGCTTTGTGCAAAATGTTGATCGAACATGCGGGCGTGGCGCTCGTCAGCGGCGAAGCTTTCGGGGCGCCGCAGCATATGCGTTTGTCATATGCCACTTCGATGAAAAATTTAGAGGCGGCCATGGTTAGGCTGGCGCTTGCATTCAAGGAAATTTGTGCTTAATTTTTTGGAGTTTTTATGCCAACTTACGAATATGATTGCGAAGTTTGCGGCAATAATTTTGAATTATTTCAAAGCATCTCCGCGCCCCCGGCGGACAACTGTCCCAATTGCGGAGGCGCAGTCAAGCGCCGCATCCACGGCGGCGTGGGCTTGATTTTCAAAGGCTCGGGTTTTTATCTAACCGATTATAAAAGAGCCGGCAGTACGGCCGAGAACAAAACAGAAGGCGGTGAGGAAAAAGCCAAAACGGAAGGCGGAGAAAAAGCCAAAACGGAAGGCGGGGAAAAAGCCAAAACGGAAGAGGGAAAAGCTCCGAGCGAAAAGGCGCCGGCCGAAACCGTGAAGAAACCGCCCGCTGCTGCGTCGGAATGAAGCCGGTGAGGTCCGGCAAAAGATCAGTAAAAAATTGAACGGTTAATTGATATTTGTCAATTTCGAATTGACAATTTTTTTGAAAGGTGGACACAATCGTCCGCGTTGTGGGAGAGGAGCATGCAACATCTAGGACTCAACGGCGATGTCAATGCCGGCGGGCATCGTTTTCACGTGCAAACGGCTTATTCTGCCGGTAACGAACGCCTGGTTTCACTGGTATTCGAGCAGGGCCGGATTCTCGACCGCCGCGAGTTGGTTTGCTCCGGCGAAACGGAAACCGGAGCTCTCTCCTCCAAGCTGCGCGCCTTTCATTTAGAGACCATGGCGGAGATGGAGCTGTGGTTTCACATTTCAGAAAAAGTTCGCCGCGCCAAACATCCTCCCTCTTGTCTGCGTTTAGGCGCAGTTTTCCTCGAAAAAAATCTGCCTGAGGAGGCGATGGCCGTGTTGCAGCTCGCCGTGGAGCTGTCGCCGGAGTTTCCCGAAGCGCATCAAGGCCTCGGCCGCGTTTTTCTCCGCCAAAGAGATTTCGCCCGCGCGGAAGAAATGTTTCGCCGCGGCTTGCAACTGGCGCCGGAATACGCCGATTTGCATCACGATTTGGCTTTGGTGCTATTGGAGCAGGATCGTCTGCTCGAGGCGCTCACTTGTTGCGAAGCGGCGTTGCAAATCAATCCCAAATTTTCACAAGCGCACGTGCTGTTGGCAAGGGCGTTGGTGTTGTCGCTGCAAGGGCCGCAGCCGTTGCAGGATCATTTGCCGCCGCCCTCTGCGCGCCTCAAGCGCGCGCAAGATCTTTTGCAGGCGCTGGCGCAAAACCATGCTGCACAAAAATATCAGGCCCAAATCAAAGCGGTGCTGGCGTTTTTGACAGACAAGGATTTTGCCGACGCCGCGGCGGCGCTGCAAAATCTGCATGCCGAAATGCTGGCCGAGCCGGCCGCCGTTTTTGAAAGCGAATTTTATTTGAAGTTCATGTTCGGCGGCAAAAGCCGCGACGAAGAGTTTATCCAAAAATACGCCGAACGCTTGCAAGCCGCGATCCGCGATTTTCCGGATTATGCCGATTGGCACAATCACCTCGGCCTGGCGCGCTTGATCCAATCGCGCAACCAATTTTTGCGCGCGATCGAAGAATTCAAGCTCGCCCTTAAAATCAATCCCGATTATAAACGCGCGGAAAAAAATCTCAAGCTCGCCGAGAATGACAGCAAGGGTTTTGTATATTTGCTGCGGGCGATGTTGAGATGAGATTTTGTCCATTTTGGGACGGAGTATCGCTTTGATGCGGCATTTGCCCCATTTGCTTCGAAGCAAATGGCCGGGAGAGAAAGATTTTATCTTTGATTCGGAAGCAGTTGCCGCGCAGGTGTATGCGCTGTTCACTATTGGCTTGAAGTTTGCAGAAAACGGTTGCGAAATCGCGATTTATTGAACTAAAGAAACATTTCATGTTTCACGGTGGAACAACGTAACATGGATGAGACAGGAGCAGAAATGTTGAGAAGGCTGAATATGCGCAGGCCGGCGCTCATGTTGATGCTCGCCGTGTTTGCTTCTTCCTTTGTTGTGAGAGCGCAAGACGGAACGAGCACTCGCCCAAATGATTCCTCACCTTCCCCGCAAGAATTCAGCATGCGTGCGTTGCGCGCCGAACCCGGCAAACCCTCGCTGTACGAAGTGCGCTTCACGCCGGCGGATACGCTCGCCGCGCAGGCCGAGCTGATCTTCGAATTTTCTTCGGCGCTTGATTTGCGCCAATTGGAAGTGGCCAGCTCGACGACGATCAACGGCGGCTTCAAAATTACGCGCGAACGCAACGTGGTGCGCGTGCGCCGCACCGGTTTGGGCGCGGCGGTTCCGCCGGGCCGGCCGGTCGAGCTCAAGCTGGGGCTGATTATCAGTCCGGCTACGCTCGCCGGCAATCTCGAAGTTGCGTTCACACAAATGCGCGCTTCGGGAACGGCGGTCGCCGGCAAGAAGAGCTATCCGATCCAATTCGTGCCGAAGAGCAGGTCTGAAAATTAGTGTTCTGAGATACGCTGTACTCCAAATCAAAACGACTTCACCTTTTACCGAGCATTCGTGTCATGATGACGCATCGTTCCAGGAACGTTTTGCGCTGGGCGTGCTTGGCCGTGATGATCGCGGCTGCGCCGAGCATGGGACAAGGACTTCTCACGCGGGTCAAAGTCACGCCTTCGGATTCTACTGCAGGCACCGGCGCGATTTATACCATCAGTTTTCGCACCAGCCTCACCGGAACCGGCATTCCCGCGAACGGCAAGATTCGCATTAAGTTTCCCCCGAGCTTTACCGATTCGACAGTGGTTGCGGCCATCAATGATTCCGGCCTGACCAGCGGTTACTCGGCCATCAAAGATTCCAATCATGTGCTGATGCTCACGCGCGACGGCTTGGGCAATGCCTTGACGCCGGGCGATACCGTGCAAATCAAATTGGCGATCGTTTATAATTCCACGGTCGCGGACACGTTTCGCCTTTCTATTGAGACGCTCACTGCGGCGAGTGTGCGCATCGACTCGGCCAAATCGCCGGTGTTTCGAATCATTCATGCGCCGCTGCATCATTTCACGATCAATAATGTCATCATTCCGCCGGTTGCCGGTGTGCCGTTTAATTTGGTGATGTCCGCGCGCGATGCTCATGAAAACGTGGTGAAAACTTTCAGCGGCGCGGTGACGTTTACGGCCAATCAAGGCACGGTGATTCCGGCGGCCAGCGGCGCCTTCGTGCAAGGATTGCTGACGCAACCCGTGCGCACCAATCTCGCGGGTGCGGGCAGGGTGATGACGGCAGCCGCAGCCACGGGCCAATTCGGCAATACCAATGCGTTCACGGTGAACCCGAATGTTTTGCATCATTTCGCCGTTTCGAATATTCCCACGCCGCAAACCGCCGGCCTGGGATTTCCGGTGACATTTACCGCACAAGACAGTTTGAATAATACCGTGACCGCGTTTGCCGGCACGGCCGGCATCACCGCAGCGATCGGGGCGGTCACGCCTGCCACCAGCGGCGCATTTGCCAACGGTGTGCGCAACGAAACTCTCACTTTGTTGCAAGTTTCGGTTGCGAACCGAATTACCCTCACCGGCTCCGGCAAAAGCGGCCAATCAAATTCTTTCAATGTGAATGTCGGCGCGCTCGATCATTTTACCATTGCTGCCATCACCAATAAAACCGCAGGCGCGGCTTTTAACATTATCCTTACGGCAAAAGATGCGAATGAAAACACGGTTACTTCTTTCTCCGGCACGGTCAATCTTTCGGATAATACCGGCACGCTTTCGCCGCTAACCAGCGGTGCGTTTGTCAACGGCGCACGCACGCAATCGGTCACGATTACCAAAGCGCGCACCGGCGCGATTATTTCCGTGAATGACGGAGCGAATCATTTTGGCCAGTCAAATGGCTTTAATGTGAATCATGCGGCGCTCGATCATTTTACTGTAACGAATACTGCCGATGGCAATATTTCCGGCCAAACCGCAGGCGCGGCTTTCAATATCAAAATCGTAGCGCAAGACGCCTTTAACAATACCGTAGCTTCGCATACGGGCGCAGGCTCGGCGGTAACGATCACAAATGCCACAGCCAGTATCGCGCCTGTGACTAGCAGCAATTTCAGTAGTGGTGTGCTCGCCTCACAAAGTGTGACGATCAATGAATCGAACAGCGCGGATGCGATTACCGTGAGCGGCGGCTCGCCGGCGAGAAACGGCATATCAAATACTTTCGCAGTCAGCGCCGGTGCTTTGGCGGCTTTTCAGGTGGCGAATATTTCCGACCCGCAAACTGCGGGCGCGACGTTTCCATTGTTGGTGACGGCGGTTGATGTGAACGGCAATACCGCCACGAGCTTCACGGGCACGGTCAATCTTTCCGTGAACGGCGGCGGCGCGATTTCGCCGAACGTGAGCGGCAATTTCATCGCAGGCGTTTGGAATGGCAGTGTTTCAATTTCCAACAGCGGCAGCAATCGTATCGTCACGGTTTCGAATGGAACGTTCAGCGCCAATTCAAATTCGTTTAGTGTTGTGTCCGGCACATTGGATCATTTTGTGATCGATGCCATTGGCAATCAAACCGCGGGACAAAATTTTAGCGTCACGGTACGGGCGCGCGATGCCAATGACAATCCCATCACACACAGCGGCACGGTGATACTTTCGGACAATACCGGCACATTGACCGCCTCGCCGTTGGTATTCACAAATCATAATGTCGTCACCATCAACGATGCCAAACTTACCAAAGCGCAAAGCAATGTAGTGATTACGGCCAGCGGCAGCGGCAAAACCGTGCAGAGCACCGGTTTTACGGTGGGACATGCGGCTTTGGATCATTTCGTTGTGACCAATACCAGCGGCGGTAATGTCGGCACGCAAACCGCCGGCACAGCGTTTCCAGTGCGAGTGGTGACGCGCGATATGTTTGACAACACGGTCACGAGCTTCAATCAATCGGTGACGATTACCGATTTGACGGGAGTGAATATCACCAGCGCCAATTTCTCTGGCGGGGTATTGTCTTCCCAAAACGTCACCATCAATCAAACGCGCGCGGACAATCAGCTCACAGCCGCCGGCGGCGCTCCGGTCAAAACCGGCGCTTCGAATTTGTTCAACATCAATGCCGGCGCGCTCAACGGTTTTTCGATCGACACGATTTCCGATCAAGCCACGGGTGAGCCGTTCACGATTACGCTCCGCGCCCGCGATGCCCAAAATAATATCAAAACCGATTTCACCGGCACGGTGACGCTGACCGATTTGACCGGCACGATTACACCGGCGGTGAGCGGTACGTTTTTCAACGGGGTGCGCAATGAAAGCGTGCGCATCACGCAAACGCGCGCCAACAATACTATTAGCGTCACCGGCGGCGGCAAGAGCGGCGTGTCGAATGCGTTCAACGTGCAGGCGGTGACCGTCGATCATTTTGAAATCAGCGCAATCGGCAATCAAACCGCGGGGACGGCGTTCAGCGTGACGTTCATCGCACGGGATCAAAGCAATAATATTGTGACGAATTTTGCCGGCACGGTCACGGTTTCGGATTTGAGCGGATCCATTGCGCCGGCCACCAGCAATAATTTTATCGCCGGGCAACTGACGCAGAATTTTACCCTCACCAAAAGCTTCACCAACAATCGCCTCACCGTTACCGGCGTGGGCAAAAGCAATCAATCGAATCTTTTCAACGTTTCGCCGGCGCCGCTGGCCAAATTTGCCATTTCTCCGCTGGCGGATCAGAACGCGGGGCAAAGCTTTCCTCTTCTGCTCACCGCGCAAGATCAATTCGATAATACTATCACCGGCTTCACCGGCGCGGTAACGATCGCGTTGAACTCCGGCACGATCTTACCCACGACCAGCGGCGCTTTCAGCGCGGGCACAAAAACCGTGAGCGTGACGATTCCGGCGGCGGGCAACAATCGCACGATCAGTGTGAACGACGGCAGCGGGCACACGGGCGTTTCCAATAGTTTCGACGTCAGTGCCTCGGGTTTGGATCATTTTGTTTTTTCGAATATCGGCACCGTACAGGCCGGTACGATTTTCAGTTTCACCATTACGGCCAAAGACGCCAACGGCAACGACGTGAGCTTCAATGGCACGGTTAATCTGACGGACGCAACCGGTACTTTGACGCCGACCAGTGTTACGATGAGTGGCGCGAGTGCGAGCGTGAATAACGGTCGCATCACGAAAAAGCAGGACGGGGTGTTTATTACTGCCGCTGGCGGCGGCAAGAGCACGCGAAGCGATTTGTTCAATGTGACGGCGGCGCCGTTGCATCGCGTTAAAGTGGTGGAGGGCAGCAGCGGGCCGGGTTCCGAGCTGACCACGAAAACCCGGACGGCGGATCAAATTTTGCCGGTGCATGCGGCGGGCTATGACGTTTTTGATAATTACATCGCCGATCAGAATGTGGACTGGTTGGTTGCACCGCTGACCGCCAATATTGGAAGCTTCGATCCCGCGGCCAATGCTGCAGCCACGACCTTCTTCGCCAATATCGAGGGCACGGGTCGCATCGTTGCCAATCATGCCTCTGCCATTGACGACAGCTCGGGCGTGATCACGGTCACTCCCGGCGCGGCCTATCGCGTGAAAATTTTGAACGGCACGGTGGGATTGACGGCTGACGTGCTCAACTTGACGCTGACGACCGGACAAACCCGGGACGTGCACGCCGCCAGTTTTGATGCGGATGGCAATTACATTCAAGACGTATCGGTGAGCTGGAACGTGACCGGCAACATCGGCACGCTATCGCAGAACAGCGGCATCACCACGCGCTTCACGGCCACGACGCAAGGCTCGGGCGTGATCAGTGCCGATCATCCCAGTTTGATTGACGGCTTTACTGGAACGATTTCCGTAGCCAGTGGCACACTCGCGCGCGTGCGCATTGTTGAAGGTGAAAGCGGAAACGGCTCACCCTTCACCGGCAGAAATGTGACCACCGATGGCAGCTTCACTTTGCATGCGGCCGGATACGATGTCTCCAATAATTATCTCGGTGATTTTACCGTGACCTGGCTCGTGCGTGGCGGCATCGGCGTCGTATCGCCCACCATCAATGCTTCGACGATGTTTGATCCGCAAGTGCCGAACCCCGGTCGGATCGTCGCGAATCATGATACCGCGCTGGATGACAGCACGAATTTGTTTACGGTTTCCGTAGGCAACCCCGTGCGCGTCAAAGTTTTGACCGGCCCTTCGGGAAATACCGCCGAAGTGCAAGACGTGACCTTGGTCACCGGTGATCCCCTCGACGTGCATGCCAGCAGTTTTGATTCTGACAACAATCGCATTGAGGACGTCAACGTTACGTGGCGCTTGACCGGCAATATCGGTACGTTCACGCCCCCTTTTGGCAGCGCAACGAGATTAACGACTACGACCACAGGTTTTGGTGCACTGACGGCGGATCACGCTACTTATATTGACGATGCCACCGGCACGATTGAAGTGCGCAGCGGCAATTTGAGTTATGTCAAAGTTGTGCTGGGCCCAAGCGGCCCCGGTGTCGAGCTCGGCAATATCAATCGTACTACCGATGAAGTAGTGTCGGTTCATGCTGCGGGCTATGATGCGCAAAATAATTATCTCAGCGATCGAGCGGTGGAGTGGAGCCTGTTGGGCGACGCGATCGGAGATTTGAGCTCTCTGAACGGCGCGGCCACCACGCTGACGCTGCGGCGGCCGGGAACCGCGCGCTTGGTAGCGAATGATGCTTCGGCGCGCGATGATTCCAGCGGCGTGATCACGGTGGCAGTGGGCGCATTGCGCAGCATAAAAATTTTGGCAGGCAGCACCGGCGATCAATTGGAAGTTGAAGAACGCGCGCTCAATGCGGATGAATCTTTTGCCGTGCACGCCGGCGGCTTTGATGAGGACAATAATTATATCAATGATTTTGCCGTGGATTGGTTCATAACCGGCGCGCCGGTGGGAACCTTGACGCCAACCAACGGCAGGAGCAGCACGTTCAGCGCAAACAAAACCGGCGTCGGCCAAATTCGCGCGGTGCATGCGACTGCCGGCAGCGATTTGACCGGCAGCATTACGGTGACGCCCGGCCAGCTTTCCTTTATTAAAATTTATGAAAACGCCGGCGGCCAGGGTGCAGAGGTGGCGGACAAGACGATTCGCACGGATCAGGAGTTGCGCTTTTTTGCCGCGGGTTTTGATTTTGACGGCAATTACATTCGCGACGAATCCGTCACGTGGTCGAGCGCCGGTTCCTTGTTGCCCGTCGTGAATGCCTCAGGCGCGAGCATTACGTTCCAGCCGACTCTGGCCCCGGCCACTGGAACTTTTCGCGCTGCGCATGCCTCCGTTGGTTCCGATGAAACCGGAACGATCACCGTCAACGTTGGGCCGCTGCATCATGTGGCGGTGTTGACCGGCGCTTCCGGTCCCTCCTCGCCGCAGGGTGCGGCAACTATGTTTCCCGGCGATCAAATCACCGTGCACGCCGGCGGCTTCGATGCCAGGAATAATTATATTTTGAATGATGAAGTGGTGAATTGGACGGTCGATGGCAACATCGGCAATCTCAGCGCGACGAATGGTATTTCCACCATTTTTACCGCCGTGCGTGCGGGCAATACCGGATCCATTCGCGCCGATCATCCCAACCCTGAGGTGTTGGACGCCAACAGCGGCACGATTGCGGTGACGAACGGCGCAGTGGCAAGCCTGATTTTGCGCACCGCAGCCAACAACGGCGGCGCGGCTTTCAACACGCTGGCGATGACGGCAGATGACGAGGTCACGGTTTATGCCGCCGGCTACGATGCCGGCAACAATTATCAGGGCGACGTCAATGTCACTTGGACCAGCACCGGCACTCTCGCGCCCACCGTCAATGCCATGGGCTCGTCATTCGTTTTTTCACCCACCGATGCCGCGGCAAATAATTCAGTGAACGGCGCCATCGTAGGAACTTATCCCGGCGGCATTAGCGATGCGACCGGATTGATTACGGTTTTGCCGGGCGCGCCGAAAGGCACGGTGGATTTGACCGCCACGCCTAACAGTTTGCAAGCCAATGGCACGAGCACTTCGAATATTATCAGCGGGGCAATTGTCGACAGCGAGAACAACAATGCCGGCGGGAATCGTCGTTTCACGGTTTCGATCACGCCTGCTACTTCCGGCCAGATTGTCGACGCCGACGTTGATCCCGCCACACCGGGCCGGCAGATTGCAACCAACGCGCAGAGCCAATTGAATTTTACTTTTCGCGCCGGCACCATCGGGGGCGTGGCGACGATCAATGTGAGCAGCGTTTCGGGCGGCGCGAACGGCGCCGTGCAGATCAGCCTGGGCAATTTGAACATCTCGCAAATTTCCGCGCCGGCCACAGTCACGCGCGGGCAGGCAGGCGTGAATGTCAGCATGTCCGTGCAGAATTTGGGTTCCAGCCCGATTCTAAATCTCAGCGGCGGATTGACTTTCACCGGCGCGGTGGATCGCACCCCGGAATATACCGTGGCGCCAGACAACAACAATCCGGTTTCGATTCCGGGAAATTCTCCTGCGACTCTGAATTATCTCGTGACCGTCTCGACTACTGCGACCCTGGAAACTATCGCCATTGACGGCACCGTGTCGGGAACCGTGAGCGGCACACCCGTGAGCAAAACCGGCGCAAATCTCCCGGATAACTGGCAGGTGTTGCGCGCGGCGCAGTTGACGATTCAAACGGTGTCGACTTCGGTGGATACGGTGGCGCGAGGGCAAAACAATCTCGCGGTTACGGTGCGCGTGTCAAATAATTTAGGCCAGCAGAATTCTTCTTTTGCCGCGATTGACAGCGTGCGTTTGCGTTTCCGCCAGGGTGCGGCAAACAAATCGGGCGATTATACCATCACGCCGAACGGCGGCAACCCGACCACGATCAGCGGCAACAGCACGGCGGATTTCAGCTTTGTGGTCAACGTTAATTTGGGCGCGACGCTGGGCGACATCGTCATCGACGCGGAAGCCTATGGCCGCGACGCCAATTCCGGTGCGGCGGCCAATGACTTGAATGCCGCCACGACCGACGATTGGACCGTTATTGCGGGCAATCCGTTCCGCATCGTTGCCATGGAGCCTTCGCAGCTCACGGTCACGGCCGGCATGAGCCGCGAGTGGACCGTGAAAATGCAATTGCAAAATTTGAGCACCGGCAACGTGATTTTGAATTTCGCGCCGGATAAGACTTTCATAAGATTTTTCATCGGCAACGAGGTGACTTCGACCTATGCCATCGTGCCGCCCACGCAGTTGGACAACAACGGAGGCACGGTGTTGCGCGCCAACACCACCGGCGCGCTCACTTTTCGCATTACGCAAACGGGAAATAAAAACGGCATCGCCACCATTGCCGGTTTCGTTGAAGGCACGGATGCCGCCGGTCTACGAGTAATGGGTGATACGAATGTTAGCGGCGCCGGCGCAGTGACGGTGCAAACGCGGGGCACGCTCGAGATCCGCGAGGCTTTGCAGCTTTCGCAGGCTACGGCAACGGCCGGGCAAAGCGCGGTGTGGACCATCACCGCGCGCGTGACCAACGGCGGCGAAAGCAGCTTGCGCTTTTTGAAAGATTCCACGCGCGTGAGCGTGGGCAATAATTTGAATTATTTTTATACGCTGCCGCAGAAATTTACCGACGGCGATTCGATCATCGAGGGCGGCGAAATTAAAACGCTGGCAATCGTGGTGAGGCAAACCGGCAATCAAACCGGCAGCCAGCCCATTAACGTGCGCTTGAAAGGCCTGGAGCTGAACAGCAACACGCCTGTCACTTCCAATCCGGGCAGCGCCTCGGTGTTGGTGCAAAGCGCGGCCAATCTGGTCATTCAGCAAGTGCGGGCGTCGCAAGCAAAAGTTACAGCCGGGCAGACCGAGCCGTGGCGAATCACGCTGGTGGTGCGCAATCTAGGCGAGAGCGCGGTGAGCGTGCAGGTGGATACAGCGACGAACGTGCGTTTTCGCATCAACAATCAAATTCAAACCACCGGCTACACCGCAGGCTTGTTGCAAGCCAGTTGGCTGGGCACGGGCGCACGCCTGCTTGGCGGCATTAGCGTCGATAGCTTGCGTTTTTCCGTCAACACGACCGGCGGCACGCCCGGCGTTGCCGGGATTCTGGCGAAAGTCACCACCATAGAAACCAACAGCGCTGCCCTGCGCCTTGCGAATGACAATGGCACGGCGACCGTGACCGTGCAAACGTTGCCGGTCATTACATATATCTCCAACAGTCTCGATCCCAAAACCGTCAACAATAACAGCCAGTATGCTTTTAAAGTGCGGGTGCGCAATAGCGGCGGCGCCACGGTGGAATTGCAGTCGAATTTGACGCGCTTCGTGTTCGGCAGCGGTGCGGTGAGTTTTTCAGCCAATCTGGATCAAAACAAAACACGCAGTATCGCGCCGGGCGATACCACTTTGTTCTTCGTGGGCGATACCATTGCCGCGGGCATGCCAAAAATCGCGTACACGCCTACCCTCGAATTGCGGGGATCGCATAACGGCAACGGTTTCCAGCGGAACTTGTCCGTTGACACCAATGAATTGCGGGTGACGGATCCCGGACGTTTGCAAGTGATCAGTATGCACTCCAGCCAGGCCACGGTGACGCAGGAAATGGAGAAAGACTGGCACATCATGATGACGGTGGCGAACAACGGCGGTTTTGCCGTGCGGCTGGATAGCGTGGATTTGCAATTATTCAACGGCGGCCTCGTCACGCGCGATTTTCAAATCGAGAAGCCGGTAAAATTCCTGGGCGCCAACAACAATATTTTGGCGGCGCAAGCGCAAGATTCGCTGCGTTTTGAAATTCGCCGCACGGGCACGAAGGCCGGCAATACTTCCGTGCTCGGCTTTATTCGCGTCGTCGATCAATCGAACAATCAAAAAATTTCAACGCCCAGCAGCGGCAACAACGGCAGTTTTGTGGTGCAAGCGCCGGCGCTTTTGGATATTCTTGCGCTGGCGCCGTCGCATGCCAATGTCACGGTTAATCAAGCCGCGCCGCAGGGCTGGTTCGTCGACATGGCCGTGCGCAATAGCGGCGGCAGCGACGTGCGCGTGGTGTTTGACACCCTGCAAACACGCGTCAATCTTTCTTTGAATTTCGGCGATTATCGCGTGCAATATCCCGTTGCGCTCGTCGAAGGCGGAACACTCATTCCTGCCAATGGCACGCGCACGCTGCGGTTCAATATTACCCAAACCGGCACGCAATTGGGACGCAATAATATTACGGGTCAAATTCGCACGGTCGAATTGAACAGCAATGACGTGCGGCTGGACGACACGCAAAGCGGCGGCAGCGGTTTCGTGAACGTGCAAACGGCCGCGCGTTTGCGCTATGTGAGCACCACGTTGCTTCCGGAGTCCGCGCCGAATTTGCCGCGCGTCAATACCGGCCAGACTTTTGACGTGCAATTGCTGGTGGAAAATACCGGCGGGGAGGCGGCAGATAACGTGCTCGTGCGCTTGACCAGTGACGGCAGCTCGATCATTTCGCCCAATGAAAAACTCATTTTCAACGGCGTTTCTGGCGGCTTGACCAACAGTGCCGTATTCACCGTCACTGCCAGCAGCAGTGAAAATCTGGATGAAAAATTTACCGCCACGATCATTTCTGCCAAAGGCCGCAATACCGGCCTCAATACCGCGGTGGAACCGGGCGGAGACAATACCGAAAATGCGATCGTGCAGCGGCCCGCGGACTTGCAAATTTTGAGTGTGCTCCCTTCCACGCCCACGGTGCAGGCTTTTTCGAACATTCCCTGGGAAATTTATGTGGTGTTGCAAAACACCGGCGGCGCGGCCGTGGTGCTGGATCCTCCGGCAGTTTCGGATATCGAAATCACTATTGAGGCTCAAGTTCCGCCGGGATTCAACCTCGTGCCGCCCACGGCTTTGGCCCAAAGCGGCGATTTAATTCTGCCGGGCGGGCAAATCGATACGCTGGTTTATCGCGTGGTGAGCACCGGAAGCGTCGGCGGTGTGGCAACGATTGCCGCGGCGATCGGCGGCAAAGATCAAAACAATGCGCAGCGGTTTGCGCCCACGAAAAACGGGCAAATTACCGTTCAAACCCGGGCTGCGGTTCAAATTGCAACGGCGCAACCAACGGTCAACAATTTTTTCCAGGGCACGGAAGTGGGGCTGGTCAATACCAATCAAGCTTTTGCCATAGAAGTGACGGTGTCAAATCCGACTCTGGAGGATGTGAAAGACGTCGTGATCGAGCTGTCCACGAATGGCGGCTCGCAAATTCAACCGGCGCAAAAAACTATCGCCTCTGTGCCGCAAAACACCCAGAATCAAGTCAGTTTCAACGTGTCCGCCGCGGCGAGTCCGACGCTCGGCGCGATTCCGGAAAATTTTATCGCCAGAATAGTATCTGCCACGGCGGCGCGCAGCGGCGGCCCGGCGCAAATTTTCAATCCTTCGGATAGCACGGCGCAAGTTCGTATTCAATTGCCCGCCGAGCTCACGCTGGCGGCGGCTTCGGAGTTCGGGAATTTGACCACGCGGCAGCGCTTCGAGTTTTCGGCAACAGTAAATAACCGCAGCAACGCTGCCGAGGTGGATGACACCGGCCGGATGACGCTGGTGCTGCCCGACAATTTTGCCATTGAAGAGCCGGATCCGAATGCCTTTGAGCGCGCTTTTGAGCAAGGCCAAAAAGTGACGTGGAAATTGCGCGCGCCGGAGAATGCCACGCAAGCTGCCATCGTCGTGCGCCTCACGCAATTGCCGCGCGATAAAAACAGTTTGGCCAATGCCGCGGCAACGAATTTCGCGGATACCGTGGACGTGAGTGTGGTGTTCTCGAGCCTCAGCATCAATAAGACCGAGATCGTTTCTCCGGCAGGCGCAGCCGACAGTATTGTTTCCACCACACAAGCTTTCAAGATCGAATCATCCTTGTCCTTCAGCACGGATCTGAGCGCCAAGAAAATTACTTTGACGTTGCCGCCTAATGCCGGCTATGATTTCAAATCCGGCTCTGTGCCCACTCTGGAAAATTTTGACGAAAACGATGAATTGAGCTGGGAAGTTTTGGCGCCGAGCGCGCCGGTGAATTTGCGCTGGTTCATGATTGAAGCGGAAGGCGTTACCGGCACGGGTAGACAAGTTTTTGCAACTGATAGCGTGCTGGTGCAAACCGTGCAGCGCACGACGCTGAGTTTTGAGTTGAAAATCATCAAACCGGGCACGGACACGACGCCGACGTTCGCCCCCAATCAAGAGTTCAAGATTCAAGCGATTTTGACCAACGTGGGCGCTGCCGCCGCGATCGATACTGCGGAAGTACGTCTGCAACCGGGTGAAACTGGTGTTACTACTTCAGACAGTCTGCAAAAGAAAATTTACATCGCGCGCGGCGAGAGTTCCGGCATAATCGAGTGGGTGGCCAAAGCGCCGGGCTCGCCAACGCCGCCGCGCAATCTCAGCGTGCAGCTTTTGAATTTGCTCAATGATGAAAACAGCGGCGGTCCCGCCGCCTGGGATAATGGCGAGCAAAAGTTTAACATTGCTGTAACCGTGCGCACCGATACGGTTGGCACTTTATTTGTAGAACAACCTGTGGTTTCGGATCCGGCGGGCGCGGCGGATAATATTTTGAGCACGGAGCAGGAGTTCAAAGTACGCGCAACAATTACCGGGCGCAACCTCAGCGATGTGGCGGCAACTTTGTCCGTGCCTCCCGGATTTAATTTTGTGGTGGAAGGCGAGCGCATTCAGCGATTTCCCAATTTGACCGGAGAACAACCGGTTATTTGGCGGGTGATTGCTCCGGTGGACAGACGCTCGCAACAACCGATTTATGTGATCACAGCAGCGCGCGATGCGAACAGCGACCGCCAGGTGGAGTATACCACTTCGAATTTGGTAATTGACGTCGTCAGCCAAGCGGAATTGGCACTGGACGCGCGCATTACGAATCCGGCGTCGGCGCGGAATGACGCGATTGTAAGTGTGGAACAACCGTTCGAGATTACGGCATATTTGCGCAATTCCGGCGAAGCCAGTGTGATTGGCGCGGACAGTATCCGCCTGGAATTGCCGGCCGGCTACTCCACGAGCGAGCCGTTGAACAAGAGCTCTTTCAACAACGAAGTGAGATGGCAAATCACCGCGCGCAACACGCCCTCGCGCACGCTGGAAGTCATCACCGTGACTTTGCTGCGGCCGTATCCTTTGGATCAAAATACCGGCAAAGCTGCGGATGTCGTCGGCGTGAGCAAAACGCTGAATATTCGCACCGAAGCCCCGAGTTTGACCGTGACCGAGGCCAGCGCGAGCGCCGGCATAAAAAGCGGTCCGGTCATTAATCAGCAAAAAGACATTCCGGTATTGGCGCTGGATTTGCGCAACGCCGGCGATGAAAATGCGAGCCATATCGTGGTCAAATCCATGACGTTTTACGTCAACGACCGGCAAGGCGCAGAATTGCCGCCCAATGCGGCGGTTTCCGGCGTGCGCATCGCGGCGCGCGACGACCCCAATAAAATTTTTGGACAGGCCAATATTACGGGCACGAATCCGGTGTCAATTGTTTTCGCGGCGACGGACACGGTTTTCGGCGGCAGCTCGCACCAGGTCGTGGTGCTGATCGATGTCGCGAATAATGCCACGGCCGGCGACTTCTTTTTGACGGTGCGCAACGGCGAAAATATCGAAGCGGTGAATGCCGATTCGCCGGAACGCCGGGTGGACGTCACGCTTGCCGGCGGCGCGATTACTTCCGTGGCTTCGGTGTTGTCCAGCGAAAGCTATGACGAATCGTTCTACAATTTCCCGAATCCGTTCTCGCCCAATCGCGACGGCGCGACGAAATTCAATTACACGCTGCCGCAGGATTCGCAAGTGGATTTCAGCCTTTTTACGATGTTAGGCGAACTGGTGTATGCCAAAACCTATCAATCCGGCGACCCGCAAGGCCGGGCGGGCGCGCGCAATACCGCCGTCAATAAAGGGTATATCGAATGGGACGGCAGAAACGGCAACGGCCGCGTGGTCTTGAATGGCGTGTATTTGGCGGTGTTGAAAACCGCCGCCGGCACGGTGAAAACCAAAGTCGCGGTGGTGAAATAATGAAAACACGGGCAATGCAATCAGCAGGTGATGAAATGAAATACATGCAAGTCGCAGCCGGTGTGAGGGTCAAAGCAAATGCCGGAGTCGAGCGCCTCGGTTGGGGCGTGGTTCTTCTGGCTTTGATGTTGGGCATGATGGGGTTGCCGCTAAAAGCGCAGGCGCAAAGCGGCGGCGTGGAGTCCATTTTTGCTTTGGGCGCGGGTGCACGGTCCATGGGGTTAGGCAGCGCCACGGTTGCGATGCCGGTGGATGCCACGACTTTGTATTGGAATCCGGCCGGGTTGGATTTGCTGCAGCGCAAGAATATGGCTTTATTTTATGCGCCTTTGCCCATGCCGGATGCCAAGTACAACTTTTTGGGCTATGCCCATCCGAGCTTGCGCGTGGGCACGTTCGGCATCGGCTGGATTCACGCGGATGCCGGCGAGATCGAGCTGCGGCCCGATCCGGATTTGCCGATTATGACCGGCGTGTCGACTTATAGCCAGGATGAAATCTTGATTTCTTACGCCAAAGAGTTTCCTTTCGCCCTGGCCGTGGGCGCCAGCATCAAATATGAGCGTCAGGCTTTCTCAGCCATCGATCTCTCGGCCTCGGGTGTGGGGTTCGATTTGGGCCTGATTTACCGGCCGCAACTTGGCGAGGGCGTTTGGCAGGATTTTTCCGTGGGCGTGGCGGTGCAAAATTTAATCGAGCCGCGCTTGAAATTGGATAACCAAACCGATGCTTTTCCGCGCACGATTCGCGCCGGCATTGCCAAGCCGGTGCGTTTTGGCGCCGGCACCGACGTCATGAATCTTTTTTTTAATTTTAAAGCCGGCGTGAAGGGAGCGTCGAGCCGCATGCAATTCGGCAGCGAGTACATTTATCAAGAGCGCGCCACGGTGCGCCTGGGATTCAACGGCGAGGATCTCAGTTATGGCGCCGGCGTCATGTACCAAAATTTTGCCATTGATTATGCCTGGGCGAACTACTCGAAGGACTCCAAAAGCGTTGACGGCCTCCCGATGCAGCATCGCGTCAGCATCACCATGCAGCTGGGCAAAACTAAAACCGAGTTGTTGGAGGCCGAGCGCCGCAAGCAGCAGGAGCGCGAAGAAAACCAGGTCAAGCGCCAGTTGCATTTGCAGAACCAGGCCGATTTTGCCAAAGCGATGGAAGACGGCAACGAATATTTCAAACGCGGGGATTTTTACCAGGCGTTGTTGCGCTACTCCGGGGCGAGCCGCATTTTCCCCGGCGATGAAGATGCGCGCGTGTGGGTGGGCAAGGCGCAAGATAAGTATGACGAAGAGCAGCGCCGGAGGGAAGAAGAACTCAAGCGCATTTCTGCTGCGCGTAAAGCGCGGGAAGTGGACAGCCTGTTTGTGGAAGCGCAAATCAACAACGGCATGCGCTATCTCGAAGCCGGTGATTTTCGCGAAGCCGTGCGCGAATGGCAAACCGGCGCGAACCGCGCGGCTAATTATCCGCGTCTGCAAGTGCGGTTGCAGGAGTTAATCAGCAAAACGCAGAGCGAGCTGGGCAACCGCATCACCGATTTGCTCAAACGCGCGCGCAGCATGGAAGCGCAGGGCCGCGTGAGCGAGGCGGTGGAGCTTTACAATCGCGCGTTGAGCGACGGCAGTTTGAGCGCCGGCCAAAAAACCGAAATCAGCAATCTCGTGGCCAAACTGCAAACGCAATTGAACGTTAAAGATTTGGTCGCGCAAGGCGTGACCGCGTACAACAGCCGCGATTATCGCGCTGCAGTCAGCTACTTTCAGGAAGTGCTGAAAACCGATGCCGGCAACCCGCGCGCGCGCCAGTACATTTTCGACGCCGAATCGCGCCTGAACGCCAAACCCAAAGAGTTCGCTTCGGAAAGACTGCGCCAGCGCTTCACCGAAGCCGTGCGCTTGAGCCAGAGCGGAAATTATGCCGCGGCCTTGAAGATTCTCGAAGAGATCCAGACGGAAGACCGCTACAACAAATATATTCTTGATGCCATCGACCAGGCGCGCGACAAATTGAACCGGAAATAGGTCAACCCAATCACCCTTTTCAAGGTTTAAAACCTTGAAAAGGGTGAGGACTATGCAAGAAATCATCCCTTGCAACTTTGAGCAAAAATCCCGATTTTCGCAGGCGGTTTTTAAAACCGCCTTTGTTTTGTTGGATTGTTGAGCGTCTTTCTCCCAATTGGGAGTTTATTCGTTGTGAATGACAAGTTGTAAATAGTCGTCTTCAATATCGTCCCGATTTGGCCGCGGAGTAAACGCGTTGTTCAAACAAGTTATAAAAGAAGAGCTAAAGGTTCCGGCCCATACCGATCAATTGGCGGATTTGCGCGATTTCGTCACGCGCGTCGGCAGGAAATATGCTTTTCCCGACAAGATCGTCAACGCGTTCAAGCTGTCGGTGGATGAAGCCAGCACCAACATCATGCGGCACGCCTACCGTGAAACCGGCGGCGAAGGCTTCATCACAATCCGCGCCCTCGTGCGCCACCAGAGTCTCACCATTTGCTTGATCGACCAGGGCAAATTTTTCGATCCTCGCCGCGTGCAAGATCCCGACCTGCAGCGCTACGTGCAAATCGGCAAAAAGGGCGGCCTCGGAATTTTCATGATGCGCAAGCTCATGGACGAGATCGATTATCGCCGCACCGAAGAAGGCAACGAGCTGCGAATGACGAAAAACCGCCAAAGCTTGGGCGCCAATCAGGCCGTTTTCGGCATCCCGGTCATCAAGTCGGCGGTCAAGGCGATTCCCTTTTCCCTCAAGGCGAAGTATTGGGTGCGCACTTGCTTGTCGCTGATCGGTTTGATTGCGCTGGGCTACCTGTATTTTTACTATGAAGCTGGCGAAGCGGAGTTTGGAAAATTTCTCACTTCTTTGCGCAGCGTCGATGTGGAAATCAGCCGCAGTTTGCAGTTGAATCCGGATTTGCTCAACGATGCGTTGGGGATTGCGGTTTCCATGCCGCTACAAAACGCCTATAAAGATCATCCCGAGTTGCTGTACGAAATCGCGCTGGTCGATCCGCTCGGCAACATCGTCGGGCATAACAATCCGGGGCTGTTTTTCAGCAAATTTTCACCGGCGGTTTCGGAAAAGCAAAAAATCGAAAAGAACATTTCGCTTTACGAAATCGAGCATCGCGGCGACGGCGTGCAGCCGGTGCGCTTCGAAGTTTACGACGTCACCAGCAAGCTCCTAACGGAAAACGAAGCGCCGGAAGAAAGAACACTGCACATTCGCGCCTACAAATCTTACGTGGACGACCGCGTTGCCGCGGTGCGCTGGGAACACGCGCGCGTCGCAGTCACTTTGGTTTTGTTGAGCTGTGCCGGCTCTTTTCTGCTGGTTTATATTTTAATGACGCCGCTGCACCGCCTGGCGGAGTGGGTGCGCCGCGCCGACAACGGCGAAATCGGCGACGAGATGGACATCGATTCTTCCACGGAGATCGGCGAGATCGCGCAGGCTTTTTCGGAGATCACCAGCAAGTTTCGCGAATCGCAAAAGAGCCTGGCGGATCAAGAGCGCTTGCAAAAAGAAATGCAGGTGGCGCAGGAAATTCAGCAAACCCTTTTGCCGCGCGAGTTCCCGGAATTGGAAGGCTATGAGCTGGGCAGCCATTACGAAGCCGCACGCGAAGTGGGCGGCGATTATTATGATTTCGTCGAAGTTGACAAAGATACGTTAGGCGTCGTGGTCGCGGACGTCTCCGGCAAGGGCGTGCCCGGCAGCCTGGTGATGACCATGATTCGCCAGGCCTTGCGCACCGAAGCGCGCGGGGTGAAAGACGCGGCCGAAGTTTTGGCGCGCGTCAATAAAACCGTGATCGACGACATGAAAAAGGGCATGTTCGTCACGCTTTTTTATGTCATCATCGACGGCAAGCGCCGCCGCTTGAATTACGCCAGCGCCGGCCACAATCCCATGATTCTTTACCGGCCCGGGTCCCAAAAAACGTACTATTTGAATCCGCGCGGTTTTCCCGTGGGCATTCGCCTGCCCGACGACGAACTGTTTCGCAAATCGATCGAAAGCGACACCATCCAGCTTGCGGAAGATGACGTTCTTTTAATTTATACCGACGGCATCACCGAGGCGATGAACAACAGACGCGATTTGTTCGGCGAAGAGCGGCTGCTGAAAATCATCCGCGATTACGGTTATCTGCGGGTAAAACCGTTTGTCGAAAAAATCAAAGACGAGATTTTTTCTTTCACCGCCGGTGAAACGCAGTCCGACGACATCACGCTGGTGGCCATCAAGGAAAAAACCTCGCCCGAAAAAGTCGAGTTGCAGCGCGCCAAGCAGGCGCACCGGTTGATTGCGGAGGGCAAAAGCATTCGCGAAGCTTGCGAGCTGTCCGGCGTTACGACCTATGCGTATTACAACAAATACAAAAAAGAATTTGAAGAAAAAGGCATTGAAAGCGTCGAGGTCGACGCCGAAATTCAAGTCGAAGCCAAGCACATTGCGATAGAAGACAAAGTTAAAATTTTCGACATCATCAAAAACCATCCCGAATATGGCGCGAAACGCCTCAGCGAGGAGCTGAATACCGAGGGTTACGGTTTTACCTCCATCCCGGAAAATAAGATTTACGATGAATTGGTGCGCAACCGGTTGAACACCCGGCAACTGCGTGAAGGTTTTGTGGCGCGCGGCGGCCGCACCAAACGGCCGATGAAACCGCCCGGCACGCCCCTGCTCACGCTCTCCGGCGAAGTTATTCTGGACCGCTCTAGAGTTTTTGAGACCGCGCCGAAATCGCCGCCTGCGGTTGCGCATGTGCCGCCGGCTCATAAGGAAAAAGAGAAAGAAGAAAAGCCGGCACGCGCTGCCTTTGACCTGCCGGTCGCGTCGAAAGCGCCGGAAGAACGGCCGATTTCCAAAAAGAAGGAAACGCCGCCCCGGCCGGCGCCGGTGGCAGCGGAATCTTTTTCGTTGTTCACTCCCATTGGCGAGTTGCTGGCGAGCACGGAGCAGCCGGAAACTGATGCGCCGGTCCCCACAGACGCGCGGCCTCCAAAACCCTTTGAGTATTTCGCTCAAGAAACGCGCACGCCGGATGAAAATCGTGTTGCCCCACCGGCTGCTTCTTCCGACACCGTAGGAATAAGCTTTGAAGATTTGTTTGCCGGCGGCACGATGTTGGAAGAGCTGCAACGGCAACCACCCGAAAGCGCTCCGGCAAAACCCAAACCGGGCGAGGAACTCAAGCAATCCGCTCCGGAAACGCACGCGGACAAAACGCCGGCCACGCCGCAGGAATTGCCCGCGAGCGCAGAGCAGCACAAAAGCGATGATATGTTTTCAGCGGTGGATGATTTGTTGCGCAGCGAAATCGATTTTTCCTTTGGCGAAGTTTCCGCCGGCAAAGCTGCTTCGGATTTGGCGCGCTCGAATGGAGAGGATCGCGAAACTGCTGCTGCCGTCCCATTTGCTTCCAACGATTTCCGTCCCAATGCCGGCGCGGGCGAAGTGGGATTGCCGTTTGTCGAGTTGGAGGAGCTGATGTCCTATGCCGGCAATGAAGACCTCTCCGTGCCCATGGCGGAAGATCAAGATTTGGCGGCTTCGGCGCCGGTGAGCGAAACGCTGGCAAGGGGAACGGAAAGCTTGAAGACTGCGGTGGAATCGCAGCACGCTAGCAACGGCAATGGCAAAGAAGAAATCTCTGCGCCGCCGAGCACCGTGGTCATGGAAAAGCCGTTGCCGCCGCCGCGACCGGCCGAGCCGAGTGAAGATGAGCGTGAGCAGTTGTTGATTGCCGGCTTGCGATATTATCGCGCGCAGCAATTCGAGCAAGCTATTCGCGAGTTTGAGCGTGCGATCACACTTTATCCCAGCTTCAAAGAAGCGCACAGCATTTTGGGGAATGCGTATTTTCGCAATCGCATGTATGAGCCAGCCGCGCGCGCCTATAAACGCGTGAAAGAATTGGACGCTTCCGATACCACGGCATATGAAAACATGGGCGTGATTTATGCCAATCGCGGCGAATACCTGGAAGCGATGAAGGAATGGCAACGCGTGCTCGAAATCGATCCCAACCGCGACGACATCCGCCGCAAAATCGAGCTCGCCGGCCGCATGATGATGAAACGCGCGGTAGCGACTTAGTATCACTTCAATTGCTTTGCGCATTTCCTCACGAAGGCGGGTATTCTTTTTTGATAGTGCGCGAAGCCGTTTTTGCCTTAATTCAGTGTTGACTTTTGGTGACCATTCATTTATATTGCGCAATGGTTCAAAATAAGTTTTCTACGCCTCAGGAGTGAACCATGGAAGGTATTCAAGTGTCCGTGGAAAAAGCCGGTGTCCATCACAATATCGCGATCATCAAAGTCGGCGGCTACATCGACACCACCACCTCCGCCGAGCTTGAGCATGCGCTCGACGGGCTTTTGAAAGCGGGCACGTATGACATCGTCATCGACCTCGGCAACGTTGATTATATCAGCAGCGCGGGTTGGGGCATTTTCATCAGCGAAATCAAAGGCATCCGCGAAAAAGGCGGAGATTTGAAGCTGGTGCGCATGATTCCAGACGTCTATGAAGTCTTCGAATTGCTCGAATTTCATTATATCTTGAAAGCCTTCGACACGATTGAAGAAGCGATTCACGACTTCAACAAAGTCGGTTCCAGTTTGCCTCGCAAACCGGCGGGCGGCATGGCCGCTAGATCCGGCGCTGCGGATGACGGCGTCATGGTCAGAACTGCGACGCGGCCGGCCGTGGCAGAACAAAACGCCGGCGTAAAAACCAAAGCGGCGCAAAGCCTTGACGACCACATTCGCGCCATTGTCACGGAAAATCCCGACGCCGGCACCTTCAAAATCAAGCAGCTTTTGGCCACGCAACGTTTCGGAAATTTCCGCCTCGGCTGGTTCGACGTGCGCCGCCGTCTGAAGGAAATGGGATTGGATTCCAAGCAAAAGCGCATCGATTTCTACAAGCTACGCGTGTAACTTGACAGCGTTGCGTTAGAGAAAAAAAATCACAAGAAACCCCGAAGTTTTCGGGGTTTCTGCGTTAAGGAGGAAAGAATCATGGCTACTGCTTCCCGCGTGCAAGTTCCCACCGGCGGCCGGCCCATTCAATTCACCGGCAATAAGCTCAACGTTCCCGACCATCCCATTATTCCTTTTATTGAAGGCGACGGCACCGGCCCGGACATTTGGCGAGCGGCGCGACTGGTAATGGAAGCGGCGGTCGCCCGTGCGTACAACGATCGCCGCCGCGTGCATTGGATGGAAGTTTATGCCGGTGAAAAAGCCGTGGGAGTCTATGGCGCAAACATGTGGCTGCCCGAGGAAACGCTGGAGATGATCAAGACCTATCGCGTGGCCATCAAAGGTCCGCTCACCACTCCCGTGGGCGAAGGCATTCGCAGCTTGAATGTCGCGCTGCGCCAGACGCTGGATTTGTATGTCTGCTTGCGGCCGGTGCGCTATTTTTCCGGCGTGCCTTCGCCGGTGAAACATCCGGAAAAAGTGGAGATGGTAATCTTTCGTGAGAATACGGAAGACATTTATGCGGGCATCGAATATCGCGCCGGCACGGAAGAAGCGAAGAAGGTCATAAGCTGGCTGCAAACCGAAATGAAAGTAAAGAAGATCCGCTTTCCGGAAACTTCCAGCCTCGGCATCAAGCCGGTTTCTGCGGAGGGATCGCAACGGCTGGTGCGCGCGGCGATCAATTATGCGCTGGCAAACCGGCGCAAGTCGATCACGCTGGTGCACAAGGGCAACATCATGAAATTTACCGAAGGCGGCTTCCGCGATTGGGGCTATGAATTGGCGCGCCGGGAATTTTCGGACCGCGTGGTGTCGTGGGAAGAATGCGGCGGCAAACCGCCGGCGGGAAAAATTTTGATTAAAGATGTGATTGCCGATGCCTTCTTGCAACAGATTCTCACCCGGCCGGAAGATTTCGATGTGATCGCAACTTTAAATTTGAACGGCGATTACATTTCCGATGCGCTCGCGGCGCAAGTGGGCGGCATCGGCATCGCGCCGGGCGCGAATATCAACTACGACACCGGCCACGCCATCTTCGAAGCCACGCACGGCACGGCGCCGAAATACGCCGGCCTCGACAAAGTCAATCCCGGCTCGGTGATTCTCTCCGGCGCGATGATGTTCAACTACATGGGCTGGCTGGAAGCAGCGGATTTGATCGAGAAAGTTCTGGAAAAAGCCATTCAACAGAAAGTTGTGACCTATGATTTCGCGCGCTTGATGGAGGGCGCGAAAGAAGTGAAATGCTCGGAGTTCGCGCAGGCGATGGTGGGGAATATGTGATTGTAATTCGTAAAACGTAAAGCGTAAACGTGATTACGCATTACTTTTTACGCATTAGAACTTATTTCATCGCAATCATCATCAGCGTGGTATCATCCTCCAATGCCTTATTGTTCACAAAATGGCGCACGCGCTTCAGCACGGCCTCGACCAGGGCGGGGAGCGTATGGTGCTCGCGCTTTTGTGAGGCCAGCCAATTGGTAATCACTTTCTTCAATCCTTCCACGCCAAATTGCTTTTTATAGGCGTTGCGCGCTTCGGTAATGCCGTCGGTGTAAAGCGTGAGCACGTCGCCTTTTTGGAGGTGTATCGTGCCCACCCCGCGCTGAGTTTCGGGATCGAGCCCGAGCGGAATGCCGGCGGCGCGCAGCTCGTGCCATTCTTCCTTCTCCGGGCGATGCAGCAGCGGCGGGTTGTGTCCGGCGCTGCCATATTCCAGAGTCATTTTTTCCACATCGAGAATGCCGATAAAAAAAGTGACGAAGACTTTGCCTTCGGCATATTCATAAACCAGGCGGTCGAGATTGCGCAGCACTGCCAGCAAATTCTCCTGATGGGCAATTTCAGCGTACAAACCGCCGTGCAGCGTCATCACCACCAAACCGGCGGGCAGGCCTTTGCCCACGACGTCGCCAATCGCGATCACAAAGCGTGAATCACTCAAAGACAGAAAAGCCAGATAATCGCCGCCAATTTGCTGCGCGGGCGCGTAATCATTCGCCAGGTCGAATTTTTCGTGCGAAAAATGCGGCGCCGGAAACAGCCGCTGTTGCAGAGCCTTGGCCGCGCGCAGTTGTTGTTTGAGATTTTTCTTCTCCTCCATCTCCCGCTGTAGAATCGCGTTTTCGATCGCCAGTGAAGTTTGATCGGCGAGCACTTGCAGCATGGTTTTGCGATGCTGCGGCAGGCCTTTCAGCGGCTTGCGGCTGTCGAGATACAGCATGCCGAACAGCACACCCTTGGCATACAGCCGCTCGGTATCGGCGTCTTGTGCCGTGGAAACTTCCACCACGTGCGGCGATTTCAACGGCAGGCAAATGATCGTGTTCAAGCGCAGCGCTTGAATGCTTTGCTGCGCGCTGAAACGGGGATCGTCGAGCAAGTGCTCGCGCAGCAGCATGTCGCCGCCGTTCTCGGCCTCGGCAATCGCAGACAAGCTCACTTCAAATTCGTCGTGCGCCAATTCTTTTGAGGCCACGTTGTAACATACCGCCGGTTGCAATCTGAGGTTTTGATCGTAAAGAAAAATGATGGCCCGTTCCGCGCGGGTCAGCGTGATGGCGAACTCCGCCGCGATCTCCAGCACGCGATGGGAAAGCGCCGCACTTTTGGCGTTTTGGCTGATGTTTTGAATCGCAGCGAGAAAACGGTCCTGCGTGGGCATCAGCCGCTCCTTTTCCAATTCCAGCAAACTGGAAGTGCGGAACAGCAGCATAAGCTTGCCGATGGTGATGCGGTCGTAATCTTTGATCTCGCGCCGCTTGGCTTTCGCGTCGTTGACGAACACGCCGTTGCTGCTGCTCAAATCCTGCATGAAAAACCGGCCCTCTTGATAATCGAGGCGGGCGTGATAGCGCGACAGCGAAGGGTCGAGAAAAACGATGGTGTTGTCATAATGCCGGCCGATGGTCGCGCCGGAAGCGAAAACATAGTGCGCGACGATCTCGGGCCGGTCGCCGATCTCTTTCAACACCGCCAAATATAACGGCGCGCCGCATTCGCCGCAGTGCTGAAAGCGGGTGGGGTTTTCAGCCTGGCATTTTTTGCAAAGCATGTAGCCGTCCGTGTAAATGTGATTGATGCTGCAATATTGAGTTGTTCGGCCTCCCCGCCTAAAATTTCAGGCCGGCATAATATTTCCCCTGCGCACTGGCCTAATTTGGGTTTTATGTTGTTTCGTATGGGCTCGCCTCAAACCCGTCATTCTGAAGAATGCTTTTGAATACTGACAAAGCTATTCATACGAGCAAGAAATCTCTAAAAAAACTCTTGACAAGAATATAATACTTGTTATTTTTCACACAAGCAACTGTGGGCGTCTGCTTCTTGCCATAGTACTATGAATGAGCAGAGTTGCATGAGATGGATTCATCTCACATCTCACATCTCACATCTCTGCGTGGACATAAATGAAATTTCATTAATGAAAAGCGTCTCTCTATGGGAAGATTAAAACTCTTTCTTTATTCTTCAGCGCCGCCGTACTGTAAGTGTTACAATGGCGTCTTTAAAAAATCGTTTGAATGCCATTTGACAAGAACCACAAATAATTTTGCAGGGGCCATGCAAGCCTCAATGGCAAACGCTGGAGTGATTTGTCTTTGTTCTGTTCCTCGGGAAGGCAATTACGGAATAATTCAGCAAAGCATTCCTTCTTCGGATTCACTGCCGGTTCTGGTCTGCGTGAAATCGCTATCTTCAAACCATATTCGTTTAGCCGAGGGACAGAGCGTCCGCGGCTTCTTTTCAAGCGATATGGCTGAAGATGAAATTGAGCAGATCACTCATGAAATTATCCGCCATGGCGAGCTGAAAAAGTATTTGGAATCATGCCGGGCCAGCGGCTTCCCTTCCTCTCCGCATACCCGAAGAGTGAGCGAGGAAATTCTGCACGCCTTTCCTCGCCGGCTGAGAGAAGACGAAATGGCACAACGGTTGGGCAAAAGCCGCAGTCGGGTGCAAAAATTTTGCCGGCAATTTTTCGGCATGGCGTATACCCGATTGTTGCGCCGTTTGTGGGTTTACCAAGCGCTGCGCCTGACGGAATATACCACCTGCAGCAATGGAGAGATTGCGCTGCAGTTGAATTATTCGGAAGAGAGCAACTTCGCCCGCGATTTTCGCAAAGAGTTGAAATGCAGCCCTTCCGAAGCGCGCCTGCGCCTATCTCAACAAAATCCGGAAAAGTTGTTGCATTGAAAACGTCGCGCTCGCTGCGCTTTCTTGTCTCACGTCGTCTGTATAAATAAATACGCATTTGGAATGCAAAATACGCATTTTGATTTTTGAAAATGACGGCGCTTTTTTATTTTAAAGCGGTGTTCATGTTCAGGATTCCAAACGCAGAATAACCGCAACCCATGCAGTTTACGTTTTACGAATTACGCCTCACGATACCAGTGAGGCGTATAACCTCATGTGTAAGAATGAAGGGACGAAATATGAAAATTCAATACATTGTCCTCGCCACTGTTCTGACCGTTCTCTTCTCGGGCTGCCGGCACACGACTGAACCAATTCCACGCGGAGCATTTGCTTACACCAGCTATGATTCCAACGGCGTAGCTGTGGTAAGCGGCTGGTTCACCATGACCGCCTCGGATTCCGGCATCATTTCCGGAGAGTGGCATTTCAAACCGATCGGCAAACCGCAGAATATTGGTCCTCAAACCGGAGACGGGACCCTCGTTGGCGGAGCTTGCAATGAGGGAGTTTGTATTGAGCTCAACCCGCGATTCAGAGACAACAATCTGCAACTTGCCGGAACCTTGGAAGATGACCGGTATTCCGGTGAATGGACATGGATAAGCTTGGTTGGAATTTCAAACCGAGGCAACTTCGAGGCCGTGAGGAAATAGATTATGAGTTATTGTTGCAATACTAATTGTAGCCAAACCGACAAAAGAGGTGCAATGGAGAAAAATCTTTGAAACCCTATTCGCGCCGCCAATTTTTGGAAAAAAGCCTGAAAGCAAGCTTGATTGCGCCGCACTTGCTAACTTTGGCTTGTTCCGGTGGGGAAGCGTTTGATCTTGTGCTCGTGGGCGGCATGATTTATGACGGCAACGGCGAAGACGGCCGGGCGGCCGAGATCGGCATTCAGAAGGGAAAGATCGCCGCAATTGGAAATTTGAAAGAACGGCGGGCCGGCCGCAAGCTCGACGTGAGCGGGCTTGCCGTGGCCCCGGGTTTTATAGATTTCCATTCGCACAGCGACGACGAGCTTCTGCTCGGCGGCGAAGCGCAATCCAAAATCCGGCAGGGCGTCACTTCCGAAGTGTTGGGGCAGGACGGCGACTCGATAGCGCCGTTGAATGAGGTGATGAGAGCTGAACTGCAACAAGATTTGCGCGAACGCCTGCAGCTCGAAGTGAACTGGAAGGATTTCGCCGGTTATTTCCGGCAATTGGAAAAGCGCGGAATCGTGTGCAATGCGTTGAGCATGGTGGGGCAAGGCACGCTGCGCGATTGCGTGGTGGGCCGTGACGATCGCCGCGCCACTTCCGAGGAAATTGCGCGCATGCAGGCCCTGGCGCGCGAAGCTTTTCGTCACGGGGCCTACGCCATTTCTTCCGGCCTGGAATACACGCCCGGAAGTTTCGCGGATGAAAATGAGATCATCGCAGTGTGTCGCGCGATGGAGGGCCGGGGGATTTATTCAACGCATATGCGCAACGAAGATGATACCGTGCTCGCAGCGCTGGAAGAAGCGATCCGCATTGCGCGCAGCGCCGGCGTGGCTTTGAACGTCTCCCACCTCAAAGCTTCGGGACAACGCAACTGGCACAAATTGCCCGAGATGTTAAACAGGCTGGACGCAGCGCGTGCGGCCGGCATGCAAGTCACATGCGATCGTTATCCCTATATTGCCTACAGCACCGGTCTTTCGAATTTATTTCCTCTTTGGTCCCGTGAAGGCGGCGATGAAAAATTTGTCGCGCGCTTGCAAGATTCCGCTTTGCGCGATTCGCTCAAAGCTTATGTGGCTGAAGAAGTTGAAAAAATCGGCGGCTGGACCTCGGTGATGGTGTCGAGCCTGGCGAAGAATCCCGAGCGCCAGCGTTATGAAGGCAAAAACATGTTGGAGATTGCGAGCGCGGAGAATGCTTATCCCCGGCTGGTGGAATTGATGATCATAGAAAAAGGCGGCGGCGGCATGGTCGGATTTGCGATGAGCGAAGAAGAAGCGGCGCAGGTGTTGTCTTATCCTCATTGCATGATTGCCAGCGACGGCTCTGCGCAGGCCATTGCAGGATTGTTGCGCCGCGGCAAACCGCATCCGCGCTCGTTCGGAACCTTCCCGCGCCTGCTGGGGAAATATGTGCGTGCCGAGCGTTTGTTGCGCTTGCCGGAGGCCATTCGCAAAATCACCGCGCTGCCGGCGGAAACGCTGGGCTTGCCCGATCGCGGTTATCTCAGATCGGGTTATTGTGCGGATCTCGTGGTTTTCGATCCTAACACGGTAAATGAACTGGCCACCTGGGCTGAACCGCAGCAGTATCCCGTTGGCATTGAATATGTCCTCGTGAACGGCGAAGTCGTTATTGATCGCGAGAAGTTCACCGGCAAACTGGCCGGCAACGTGCTGCGCGCGCCCTGGAAATAATTGCGGTTGTAAGAAACGTAGCGCAGTCATCCTGACCAATGTCACTAACTTTTCAAGAAAGCAAAAAATTTCATGCAAAGACGCAAAGGCTCGCAAAGAAAACTTATAACGATTCAGGTACACATTGAAAGGCAAAACTATTTAGGGCAAAACTATTGGTCTTAAAAACGCCATAGGCGTAACATGTTTATAGAAAAATGCCTATCAAGCAATCGAAACGTCGTAGACGTGACATGTTTTGTACGCGCGGACACGTTACCTCAATTGCCAATGCATTATTAATATTTCACCCCTTTGGGGTTTCGGTTATTTTTTAGGGTGCATTTCTATAAACATTTCAACCCTAACGGGTTTCGTCAGCGGCTCTCAACTTAATGACTTGCAGATGGTACTCAAAACAATACTCAAATAAAGCTTTTAATAGTTTTGCCCAAAATCGTTTTGCCTTTTTGAAAAGTTAGCAGTATTGGGCAGGATGCTTGCGCTACTCCACCAATAAATCTGAGGCATTATCTTTTTCGCGAAAAACTTCTTGACTCTCAACGCATGCCTGTATATATTCGCCGGTTCAAATTTATGAGGCCTTGATGTTTTTCAAACTCCACCCAAAAATTACTCCCATGCCGGCGCAAAACCTTCTAAATCTATGGTGGCGCTTTTGGCTTTTTCTTTTCAGCGGTCATGGTGGAGCTTGAAGATTGACGCAATCATTGCCTCAAGTGTGAAATAAAAATAAACCCCGCCATGGCCTTGCCGGCGGGGTTTTTTATTTTGTATTCCAGCGAAGCCGGGGCTTGCGCGCAAAAAATTTTAAAGCTACGAACTTTCGAAGCGCAATCCCGGCTTCGTCCAAAAGCCCAAACGCACAAAAAGTTTTAGCACTCCCATGGCGCTCACGCCCTCGATAACTTTCGAAGCCTTTGCACGGGCCGCACGAACCGGCAATGTGATTCCGATCAGCGCTGCCATTGCCGCAGATACGGTGACGCCGGTTTCCGCATTTATGAAACTCACCGGCGAAGCAACGCATGCTTTCCTGCTGGAAAGCGTAGAGGGCGGCGAAAAATTAGCGCGGTTTTCTTTTTTGGGATGCCAGCCGCGGCGGCACATGAGTTATCGCCGCCCGCTGTTGGAAATTTTTCAAGACGGCGAACGCACGAGCCGCAAGCAAGATATTTTTTCTTATTTGCAAAATGAGCTGCTGCAATTTCGCCCCGGCGCCTCCGATGACCTGCCGCGTTTCGCCGGCGGCTGGGTGGGATATTTCGGCTACGATACCGTGCGTGATATTGAACGCCTACCCGAGCGCAGCCCGGCCGCCGCAGCCGGCGATCCTGCTCTGCCGCCCGATGCCGCTTTCAGTTTGTATGATACGATTCTCGCTTTCGATCATCTGCGCCAACAGATTCGTCTCCTCACCAATGTCTTTATCGATGAAAGCGAATTGAATTTAAAACGGCGTTATGAAGACGCTGTGGCAAAATTAGCCGATCTCGCCGCGCGTTTGCGCCGGCCGGCAAGCACGGAAGAGTCGCACGAAAATTTGCCGCCGGCAGAGCCGGTTTATCATCAAACCCGCGAACAATTCGTGGCCGCCGTGCAGCGCGTCCAGGAGCACATTGCGGCCGGGGATGTTTTTCAAGCGGTATTGTCGCAGCGCTTTCATTGTCCGGTGCAAGCTTCCCCGTTTCAAATTTACCGTGCGTTGCGTTTGATCAACCCCTCGCCCTATCTTTATTTTCTCAAACATGGCGAAGTCTGCTTGATCGGCTCTTCGCCTGAAATGATGGTGCGTGTGGAAAATGGTTTGGCGCAAGTGCGCCCGATTGCCGGCACACGCCGCCGCGGCGCCCATCCGGCTGAAGATGAAGCACTCGAGCGCGAGCTGCAAGCGGACGCTAAAGAACGCGCCGAGCATTTGATGCTGGTCGATCTCGGGCGCAATGATTTGGGCCGCGTGTGCGAATACGGCTCGGTGCAAGTTGATACCTTGATGGCAACCGAACGCTATTCGCACGTCATGCACTTGGTTTCGAGCGTGAAGGGCAAATTGCAGGAGGGCAAAAACGCGCTCGCGGCTCTGCGCGCGTGTTTTCCGGCGGGCACGGTGAGCGGCGCGCCCAAGATTCGCGCCATGGAAATCATCGACGAACTGGAGCCGGAGAAGCGCGGCCCATATGCCGGGGCCGTGGGCTATCTGGATTTTTCGGGCAACCTCGATACCTGCATCACTATCCGCACGATTTGGACGCAGGGCAACATCGCTTATTTTCAAGCCGGCGCCGGCATCGTCGCGGATTCCGATCCGTTGAAAGAATATCAGGAAACCATCGAAAAAGCCCGCGTCATGTGGAGCGCTATTGATTTGGCGGAGAGAGGATTATAAAAGATGCTGGAGGCTCGATGCTGAAGGTTTGAAAATAAACATCGAACAACCAGCAACCGGCATTGAGCAATCCTATGATTCTTCTCATTGACAACTTCGATTCCTTCACCTATAATCTCGTGCAATATTTCGGCGAGCTTGGGGCGGAGGTTTTGGTTTTTCGCAATGATGCGATTGATAGCGACGGCATCCGCAAGCTGCAACCGCGTGGAATCGTGATATCCCCCGGGCCAGGACGGCCCGAAGATGCCGGCATCGCACTCGTCGCCATCCAACAATTCGCCGGCCACATTCCGATTTTGGGAGTGTGCCTGGGACATCAAGCTCTCGGCATGGCTTTCGGCGGCAAAGTGGTGCATGCGCCGGAATTGATGCACGGCAAAACCTCTGCTATTCATCACGACGGCCGCAATCTGTTTGAGAGCGTCGCCAATCCGTTTCTCGCCGCGCGTTATCATTCTTTAATCGTAGAAGAACGCGGTTTGCCGGATTGCCTGGAAATTTCCGCGCGCACGGAAAACGGCCTGATCATGGGATTGCGCCATCGCACCTGGCCGGTGGAAGGCGTACAATTTCATCCCGAATCCATTATGACCGCCAGCGGTAAAATCTTATTAAAAAATTTTTTGCATCTATGCAGCGAAGGCGCTTCTGCTTTTGCCCTCGAGACTCAACTTCGCACCGCAACGGCAACAGAACTGCCGCACTTCACTGCTGCTTCGAACACAGGACAGGTTGATCCGGAGGGGCACACTCGCGCGAGCCTTCGCCCCGAAGCGATTCCGGAAAAACCGGGACCGGAACTCACACCAGTTGCGGGTAGGAACATGATTCAACAAGCTCTTCGCCAGGTCATCGAGCGCGTGGATTTGACGCGCGGTGAAGCTTTTTCCGTGATGCAGGAAATCATGGACGGCCAGGCCACGCCGGCGCAAATCGGCGCTTTGCTCACGGCGTTGCGCATGAAAGGCGAACGGGTCGCCGAAATTGCGGGCTTCGCGCAGGCCATGCGCAGCCGGGCGACGGCAGTTTCCACCAAACATCAGAATGCCATCGATATTTGCGGCACCGGCGGCGACGGCAAAGGCACTTTCAATATTTCCACCGTCGCTGCTTTCGTGGTCGCGGGCGCGGGCGTGCCGGTCGCCAAGCACGGCAGTTATTCCGTCTCCAGCCGCTGCGGCAGCGCGGACGTGTTGAAAGAGTTAGGGCTCGATCTTGAGTTAAATGCGGAGCAAATGGGAAAATGTTTGGACGAGCTCGGCATCGCCTTTTTGTTCGCGCCCAAATTGCATCCGGCCATGAAGCACGCCGTGGCCCCGCGCCGCGAACTCGGCACGCGCACGATCTTCAACATTCTCGGCCCGCTCACCAATCCCGCCGGTGTGCGCCGGCAGATGATCGGCGTGTTCGACCGGCGTTTAGCCACCATGCTCGCGGAAGTATTGGCCGAGCTGGGCACGGAGCAGGCCTTGTTAGTGCACAGCGACGACGGCCTGGATGAAATCTCGGTTCACGGCCGCACGTTCACGGTGGAATTACTGAAGGGCAGGATTTCCGAGCGCGCGCTCACGCCCGAAGATTTCGGTTTGCCGCGCTACACCGACGGCATCTATGGCGGAGCGCCGCTGCAAAACGCGCAAATCGCCCGGAGTATTTTGCAAGGCGAACACGGCGCTCCCCGCGACATTGTCCTCGCCAATGCCGCCTGCGGCTTGCTGGTTGGCGGCGCCGTGAGCAATATAAAAGAAGGCGTCAAATGCGCGGAACAATGCCTCGATTCCGGCGCCGCGTTGCGCAAATTAGAGGAGTTGCGGGAAATGACGAATAGTTTTTAAAATTAATGTTGCCCAATCTATCAACATGCCCGACAGGCCCGATTTTCTCAACCGCATTCTCGCCCATAAGCGCGAAGAAATTCGCGCGGCACAAGCAAAAACACCTTCACCCCGGCTCGAACGTATCGTGCAAGATTTGCCGCCGGTGCGCGATTTTGCTGCGGCCTTGCGCGCCGGCAACGAAATCGCGATCATTGCGGAGATGAAAAAAGCTTCGCCCTCCGCCGGCGTTCTGCGGGAAAATTTTTCTCCGGCAGAAATCGCGGCCAGCTATGCCCGCAACGGCGCAGCCGCCCTTTCGGTGTTGACCGAGGAAAAATTTTTTCAGGGTTCATACGATCATTTGAAAATTGCGCGGCAGGCTTGCACGTTGCCCCTCATTTGCAAAGAGTTTATTCTGGATGAATATCAAATTTTATCGGCGCGCGCGGCCGGCGCCGATGCGGTTTTATTGATTGTTGCCGCCTTAAACCAGGAGAGATTGATTTCTTTGTTGCGCGCCGCCGAGGCGCTCGGCATGCACGCATTAGTCGAAGTGCACGAGGAAATTGAAGTCGAAATCGCCCTAACCCAGGGGGCAAAAATTATCGGAGTGAATCATCGCAATCTGCGCACGTTTGAAATTTCATTGGAAACCTCGGCGCGATTGCTGCCTTTGATTCCACCCGGCTGCACGCGCGTGGCGGAATCCGGCATTCGTTCGGCCGCTGACGTCGCATACTTGCGCGGCTTCGGCCTCGAGGCCATTTTAATCGGCACGCACTTCATGCGCCAGTCCGATCCCGGGATAGCTTTACATCAATTGAAAGGAGTCGCTCGCACGTGCTTCCCGTAAAAATTTGCGGCATTACCCGCCTGGACGATGCCTTGCTCGCGGCAGATTTGGGCGCGGCCGCCATCGGTTTTGTTTTTTATCCCAAAAGCCCGCGCTGCGTGAATGCAGACGAAGCGCGGCGCATCCACGAAAAATTGCCGCCGTCTCTTGCACGTATCGGTGTGTTTGTCAATCCCGATCCCGAAACTTTATTGTTCACCGCCAGCATTGCGCAGCTCACGCACGTGCAGCTTTGCGGCGAAGAAATGCCGGATTTGTGCCTGGAATCGCCCCTGCCGGTGATCAAAGTGGTGCGCTCGGCCGCGGATTTTCCTGCCAATGCCCTGGCGAATTTTCCCGCGGCGGCATTTTTAATCGACAGCAAAGCCGGCGAATATGGCGGCGCCGGAATCAAATCAGATTGGGAGTTTTGCCGGAGATTGGGCGAAAATAAGATTACCATATTGGCGGGCGGTTTATCGCCGGAAAATGTTGCCGCCGCCGTGGCCGCGGCGCAACCGGATGCCCTCGATGTTTCCAGTGCGCTCGAAAGCGAGCACGGCATCAAAGACAGCCAAAAGATGCGCGCGTTTTTTGCAGCAGTAAAAGCATTGCCGGAGCAACATTCCCGTTTGCGCGGAGGCTTTGGAGTGTTGCGGTAAGCGGCAAAGGCGAACTGTTAGGCTTCCCGCCGCCGCTTACCAATGACATTTTAACTCACACAATTTAACCTAAACCTTCACTTCTTCTGTTTCAAACGCCCAACGTTTGCGGAAAGTACCGGTAAACGTGTCCGAAAAAAGATTCTTTCAGAAGGACGATCTTTTCACTACCTTTCGAAAATAATTGTTCCTCCCAACGTTCTAGAGCTGAAGCAAAGCATGCCCTCCTGGCAATCCGATATTGCGCCGCCGGTGATGCAGAAAAATATGCTCAAGGGCATGGTCCTGGCGGCGGTTTTGCATCTTGCCATTTTGTTCGCGCTCAAGCTCGAAAAAAACTGGATGCCGCAGACCAGCTTGAAGCCTTTGTCGGAAATCAAAAATCCCTTTCGTTTGCAAGCCGTTACTTTTTTACAATCCGGCGGGGGGCAAGGCGGCGGTGAAGGTCGCGGCTCGCTTTCAGCGCCGGTGCCCAATCAAGTTCCATCGAACCCCATTCCAGTTCCCGATGCGATTGCTCCCACCGAAACTTTGGCCGTCACGCCGAATGTGAGTTCCGCGTTGGATAGTGCAAACGCCGGAGGCGCCGGCCTCAAGGGCAGCTCATGGGGTACGGGCGGAACCGGCTGGGGCGTTGGCCAGGGCAGTGGTGTGGGACTGGCGCCGGTTGTCATTGTCCAACCGCGGCCGTTGTTCGAAACTTTGCCGGAATATCCTTCCTCCGCACGCAAAGCCGAGGTTCAAGGCGAAATTCAATTGCAGGTCAAGGTTGACGAAATCGGCAAAGTCGTGAATGTGCGGGTCATGCAAAACACCACGCGCGACGAATCGTGCGCGCAAGCCGCAATTACGGCGGCGTATCGCACGCGCTTTCGCCCCGCGCAAACACAAGCCGGCCCGGATACGGCGTGGGTGATTCGTCGATATATTTTTTCTTTGAATAAGTAGTTTGCTTCGGTAGAATCGCGCTTGACTTTGTGGATTTATTTGATTTTTGTTCAACGATTTTAATACGAACCTACCAAACCATTTCAACGGAGGAAAAATCATTGGGCAATCCCCTTTTCGCCAAGAAGCCTCTGCACTTATTGCTGGAGGAGATGAAGGGTGAAAATCGCCTGCGGCGCGTGCTCGGGCCGGTTCAACTCACGAGCCTGGGCGTAGGCGCGATCATCGGCGCCGGTATTTTTGTGACGACCGGTGTCATCGCGCAACAAACCGCCGGCCCGGCACTGATGCTCTCTTATGTTGTTGCCGGCTGCGTGTGCATCTTTGCCGCTCTGTGTTATGCGGAATTTGCTTCGATGGCGCCGGTGGCGGGCTCGGCTTATACTTATGCCTACACCACGCTCGGCGAAGTTTTCGCGTGGATCATTGGTTGGGATTTGGTGCTTGAATATGCCGTAGGCTCGGCAACCGTAGCTAACGGCTGGTCAGGTTATTTTCAATCGGTGCTCGGCTCCTTTGGCGTCACTTTACCCCAAGCGATCAGCGGGCCGGTTATCAATTATGATCCCAATCTCGGACAGTATGTTGCAACCGGCGCGCTCATCAACTTGCCGGCGCTCATCGTGGTCACGCTGTGCACCGTCATATTAGTCGTCGGCATCCGGGAAAGCGCGAGTTTTAATGCCGTGATGGTTTTTGTGAAAGTATTTGCCGTGCTCTTCGTCATTGCCGTCGGCGCATTTTACATCGACCCCGATAATTGGAGCAACTTCGCGCCATATGGTTACACCGGCCTCAACATGTTCGGCACAACCGTTCTCGGCCAATCCGACGCCGGCGGCCGGCCCGTGGGCATGCTGGCAGGAGCGGCGCTTGCGTTCTTTGCGTATATCGGTTTTGATTCCGTCTCGACGCACGCCGAAGAAGCGAAAAATCCGCAGCGCGACGTGCCCATCGGCATCGTGGCTTCGCTGCTCATTTGCACCGTGCTCTACGTTGCCGTTGTTGCCGTCATGACCGGTATGGTTCCTTATCATCAGCTCGACATTAACGCTCCAATTGCGACGGCCTTTTTGCAAGTGGGATTAGGGTGGGCCAAGTTTCTTCTCGCGATTGCCGGCGCAGCCGGCATTACTTCCGTGATGCTGGTTCTGATGTTAAGTTTGCCGCGCGTGCTGCTGGCGATGTCGCGCGACGGTTTGCTGTCAGCAAATTTTTTTGGCGCAGTTCACGAACGTTTCCGCACGCCCTGGAAATCGACGATTCTCACCGGAATTTTTGTGGCCGCGATGGCGGCCTTTCTGCCGATCAATATTCTCCTCAACCTCGTCAACATGGGCACGCTGCTCGCGTTCGCGATTGTTTGCGCCGCGGTTCTGATCATGCGACGCACCAACCCGGAGGCTGAACGCCCGTTCCGCGCACCGTTGGTGCCGTTCGTTCCAATCGCGGGAATTTTGAGCTGCTTATTGCTGATGTTCAGCCTTCCTTCCGAGAATTGGCTGCGGCTCATCATTTGGCTCGCGCTCGGTCTTGTCATTTATTTTCTTTATAGCCGCAAGCACAGCATCCTGGCAAAACAACGCGCAAAGGAGAAGTGAAGTAGCACAGACTTCATCCAGCTTCGCATCGATGGCAGGCCGGAGGTCGTCCAATGCCGCTAACTTTTCGAAAAAAGGCAAAACGATTTTGGCAAAACGATTAAAAGCTTTATTTGAGTATTGCTTTGAATACCGACTCCAAGCGATGAACTGAAGGGCAGTTGCCGAAACCCGTTAGGGTTGAAATGTTAGTGACATTGGACAGGAGGCCTGCGCTACCTGTTTCTAAATTTGCCAAAATAAAAAAAGCCTGATGAGTTATTGCACTCATCAGGCTTTTTGTTTGCCACAAAATAAAAGGCGCGCTAACGATATCAACTTCAATAACCCGGTTCAAACTTACGAGACTGGGGGGGGATCTCGTAGTTTGTATCAAAGCGAATCGTACCGCGCGCCAATTTTTTCAAAGAGTCATAAAAACGTTTACTCAAACCACAACCGAATATAACCGATGAAGCAGGGAAAGTCAAGTGATTTTTTCAAAAATTGTAACGTAACGGGAACGCGCATCAGTTACCGGAAGCTTGCGGCTTTGTTAAAGGCCTGCGACAAAAAGCGCTGTCATAATCAAACATATTCTTTACCAACTCACACGGCGACGCTGCCCCAGAATGTCGTCGCGCCTCTAGCGCCCAAGCCCCCAGTTGTGCGGCTTTGATCATTTGAAAATGGCGAGGCGATAACATATTTTGATTTGCGGCGCAGAATTTGCCAAGTTTTTTCTTGACAAAGCTACAGTCCAATAGTATATTGACAAAGCTGCGGCCGAGTTCAAGTTCGGCGTTAAAATTCAGACTCACGGCTAAGTCGCGACGAGGATCAGCTAGCATTTCTTCTTTGACAGGAACGTCCTCACGGCCTGAGTCGAACTCACCTCCCTCCACAACCCGAAGCGAGGGCAGCGTTTCCGCCCAAGTTCGATTGAGCATCACGCCTGTTAGTGCGCGTGCGGAAATTTATTTTCATGCAGAAGCCGCGAACGCCTTCTGCTGAGTGGGTAGCCATGCACACCAATCTGGAAGACAAAACTTTTTCGGCCTCGCGCGTGGTTTTTGACCCGGGTGAGCGTGCGGAAAGTCGCGGCGCATACGGCGATTTTTCCGGGACGCCGAAAAACATCGCCGCCAGCCTTCCTGCGCCGCCGGCCGCAGAATCCGTCGAGCTGCGCCAGCCCCGCCAGCGTTCGGCAGAAAATAATGAATCCACCATTTTCCCTTATATTCCCCGCAAGCGCCAAGAGCGCATCGGTTTGCTCATCGACTATCTTTATCTTCCTGCCAGCCAGGAAGCCGGCGATCAAGTCGACTTTTTGATTTTGGGCGAGAACCGTGTCGGCATTTTGCTGGCCGACGTGCGCGGCGCCATTCCCGAAGACAGCACGCCGGTTTTGAAAACGGTGTTGCGCTCCAACAGCACCGGCCTGTCGGCGGCCGCGACTTTGCGTTACCTCGAGCAATATCTTCTCGACTCCGGCATGCAAGGTTTCAGCCTGACGGCATTCTACGCGATTTTCGATCAAAACAAACGGCTGCTGAATTTTGCCAGCGCGGGTCATTTGCCGATGATGGTTTACCGCCCGGCGGCAAATAAAATCTTTTTGTTGAATACTTCCGGTTCGCCTTTCGGCGAATCCGCCGGCGCGCCGGAAAACGGCGCGGTGCGCCGGGGAGCCGGCAAGCGCAAAATCGAAAGCGAAAAAGCCGCGTTGCAGCAAAACGATTTGCTCATGCTCTATAGTGACGGGCTGCTCTCCGTGCGCAACGCGGGCGGCGAATATTTTGGCCGGCAACGTTTGGTGGAGTTCATTGCGCAGCACGGCGAACTTGATCCCACCACTTTTTTGGTGGAATTGCGCAAGCTGCTGGAGAAATTCACCGGGGGACAACGCCAACACAAAGACGACATCACCGTCATCGTTTTAAAAAACGTTCTGCGCAATTTGGAAAAGCCGCATGCCGACGCCGCCGGCAACGAGTTGCCGGCGAAATTTTTAGACACGCAACAGGAACACGCGATTCTCGAGGTATTGCGCGCCAATCCACAAGCCGGCATGGAAGAGATCATCGCCGAGCTGGAGCAGAGCGCGCATCATAGCTTAACGCCGGAACGAGTGGCGGCTTACATCGAGCAAAATGGCCGCTGGCTCCAGCCCTGGCCCGTGCGCGAAGTGAAAGACGGCGGCCGCGCCAACGGCCAGCCGCTGGTGATCGACCACAAAACCGTGGCCGAAGCTGCAACGCGCCGCTTGCAGGAAGAATTGTTGGCGGCGTTTCCTATTCGCAATTTGCTGGCCAAGCGTTATGAATTTGGCGGCCGCAATCCGGCGCTGCAAGAAGCATTGCAGTTTTATCGAAACGGCGACCATGAGCGCGCGCTGGAAGCATTTGGCCGGCTGCGGTCCAAAATGAAAAAATCGGCGGCGGTGCATTGCTTTTTCGGCAATCTTTATTTGATGCTGAACCGGCCCGGCGCGGCGCAGGAGGAATTTTTTGCCGCATTGAATTACGACCAAACCAGCAGCCATGCGCTGGTGGCGCTGAGTTATCTCAGCTTGCGGCAAGGCGAATTCAATACCGCGATCGAGTCTTTGGCAACGGCGCTGCGGCTGGGCGTGTGCGCTTCCGAATATCAAAACTTTCTCAACAAGCTCATTGTCGCCGTGGAAAACCGCGAAGACCGCAATGACTGGCTGACGTGAGGCGGTATTTATTTGATGCCACCCAAATAAAAAAGCCGGGAAAGTTTTTTTCCCGGCTTTTTATTTTACCGAAGCAAAGCCCGTTCTTGAAACAAAGCTCTCCACCCCTTAGAAAACTACTCCGGCGGTCACACCGACGAAGGTCGTGCTCTCCTCTTCGGTGAAAATGACATTGAACAAACCTTGAATGATGAGGTTGAGCGATTCTCCTGCCGGAAGCTCAAAACCGCCGCCGCCCGCCAATCCAAACTTTTTGGGTTCATCCTTAAATTCGGTTCATCCATAAACGGTAACGATGTCGGTTTCCGTTAACGAAAAAGTCTGCACGTTATTGAAAAAATCTCTGCCCGTATATTCTCCTCCGGTGATGGTTGTCTTTTGCATGATCAGATTGTAGGCCGACGTTCCAAAGAGAAAAAATTGCGTGGAAGATTCGGAACTTGTCAAATAGGGCCGTACTCCTAGGCCAAACTTTATCGTGCTTGCGCTGCCACCTGCATCTATATTTCCATTAATGACCGCCCCAATGGGGTTGCCCGAGGCATCGAGAATCGGACGGCCAATAAGATCGGCGGCAGAAGCCGCGGTGATGGCATCCGCATCTACGGTAAATCCCTCATAACCCACAAAAATCGGAATGCCGATGCGTGGTGAAGGAAACAGTACATACTGCACATTGCCGCTCAACCCGATCTTATAAAAATTTTTGAAAGTATCCGGCCCCAACGGAAAAGCCGCGCCGCCATAAGCCTCGATTTGATTCCGCCGGCTTTGCGCAGGGCAAATCATTTCGAATCTTGCCCGCGACCTCTGAAATCATTTGGCTGAGGTTAGGCAAGGACAGCCAGTTGGCAAAAGCGTCCTGGGCGGTGATGATGGCGGCAGTTTCGGTATCGACCAGGCGCGCGTCGATGCTGGCGGAATTGCCGGCGTGCGCAATGCTGCCGCACACCACCGCATCCACGCCGATGCCTTTGCCGATCTGCGCGGCGGTCGCTTCGTCAATCACGCCTGAAATTCCCAATTTTTGCTCCGCGAGAATTTTCTCCAATAGCGCGCGCTCGATCACTTTGAAGCGATTCAAATTCACGAACACCGTCTTCAGCTTGTCGAGTAAATCGATTTCGCCGATCTCGCGGCCCACGCCTTTGGTGGCAAACGGCAAAATTGCGATGCTTAAACGCTCGCCCACCAAAGTCGTGGGCGCGGAGGGAGCGGGCGTGGCTGGCCGCGCCTTGGGTTGATTGCTGGCTTTGGGTAGGGTGGCCACAGGCTCGACCGCCGCCGCAGGCCCTCTTTGAATGCGGCTTAAAAATTCTCGCGCCCGTTCCGACGCGGATTGCTGCAAGGACAAAATGAGAAATTCCCGCGCGCGCGGCATCTCGCCCAAGTGATAATAGCAAATGCCCATCTCACGATTGGGAAAATACTCAATGAACACCGCGCCGTATGCCCGGGTTTTGCCTTTGTCTTCGCTTTTTTTTCCTGAACGGCATTGGCGAAATAGTTCAAAGCATTTTGCCATTCCCCTCTTTCCATCGCTTCCAAGCCGCGCGCGTAAGCTTTGTGCCATTTGTCCATAGCCCATAGCGGACGGCTCGTGGTTGTAATCGCGATGAGCATCGCAGCCAGCCACACCATATTACAGTAAACACGCCTCATTTTTCAGCCTCGAGCGAGAACGGCTTGGGAGCACCATTTAAATGAACTACCCATTTCCCCAAACCGCTAATCAACGCAAATGAACGCTAATTCTTTTTAATTCGCGTTTATTTGCGTCTATTCGCGGTTGATATGGGAAAGTTATTTAAGCGACGCTCCTTATTGGTTTGCGCAGTCAATTTGTTTAGTCAATGAATAACGCACAATTCACCGTTTTGCGGGCAAAACCTATTCAACTCGCGATAAAAAAGTCGAGATGTTGTTGGTTGAGAAAGGGGTGGGAAACGCTGAAATAATAAATAGGAGGGAAATAAGCCGGCAGAGAATGGCGCTGCCCTCGCAACCAAATTTTCCGAAGAGCGGCTCGTCAGTGGCAGGCAAAAAATGAATGCAGATCAAACGGGTTGTTTTGAAGCACCCGTGTCTTTCGGCGTATTGCCTTAGCGAAGTCTGTTGTCCCCAAGTAGACGAAGGTATGATCCCCGTCCGGCCCCGGGTGGTTCGATTTATTTTTTGACGCTGAACGTCTGCGCCGCAGGCCGTATTTCCACGGGCTGGTCATGCGGCTGAATCCAATCCGGCGTGCCGTTGGGGCGCAAATGCAGCGCGACGATCAATAATCCCGACAGCACCGCCATGGCGATGTATCCGATAAATTCCAATAGCGAGGTCTCACCCGAAAAGGGCCGAAACAAACTGACCACGCAAACGATGGCTAAAATCCACTCCACCGGATGTTTCATGATTCCTCCTCTGTTCCTTGAAGAATGCCGTTGCCGATGAAATTGTTGTGAGGTATGGTGATAAGCGGGAAGCATGGTCAGACCCATGGTTGATGTTTGTTGATTTTCGCGCAGAGGGCGGCAAATAAACAATGCCTCGCCGCCTGAATGCAATTTGCCAAACACCGGCAATAGTGCAAATCCTGTCCGCAAAAATCAAGGGGAAATTTGCGCAGTTTAAAAATTAAAATAATGACACTTGACATTCGCCCGGCGGTGTTTTATTTTCGGCCTGCCTTCTATCGCGCGCATGCCTCACGAGCTCAGGCTTAAATCCCAAGTTGGTGCCTTTTGCGAATCGTATTTTTGGTGGCGAGGGCAATTTCCATGGACGAAGAATAGAACGCGAACTTCGGCGTTCTGCCAACCCGTTTCGGTTGCCCGTTTTCCGGCGCACCCTCCCTCTGGACGCGCGGCTGTGCAAAAAAATACGGCCACAGTTGCAGCGTTATATTTCCACCCGGGCGTTTTGTTAATTTTTTGAAACAAAAAAGCGGCTTCTGTGAAACTCCTGGAGTTCATGAGAAGCCGCTTTGCTTTGAGCGCTGCCGGCTTGTGGCGATCGTGCGATCGCAGCGGCGAGAGCAATGCCGGAGGTAAAGAGATGATCTGCCGGCGACGCATTTTCCCTGGTACAGCAATTATTCTTCGTACATGAGCCTTGCACCAATTTTGACGGTTCTCTACCTGCGCATTGAATTTTCAACCCATAAGTAACCGTCTAGAGGCGCGATTGCGGAAGAAAAAAATGATTTTTTCTAAACGCTGATGATTGCCGGCAGCGTACGCTCAAAGCGCCCGGCTCGCCGCTCAACGCAATAATTTATCCTGCCATTCCAGTGAATAGCGAATACCGGTCTCAGGTTTGATTTCGAGACGATACTCGTTGTCATCCTCGTCGAAGCCGATCGGCAAACCTTTTTGCACGCCCCAATCTGCATCGTAATGAATCAAAAACACGTCGCGTGGAGCGGGATCGTCCGGAAACGACAGGCGCGCGATCAACTGGCTGCAGCCGGCAACGTGCGCGTAGGAAATAAGATGATACGGTTCGGATTCGCTGCTGCGATCGGGCAATTCGTAATGCAGAATCACCGTTCTTTTGTCGCCCGCGCGCATAGCGCCGGCAAAGCGCACGTCGTAGCGATGCCAGCTCTTCTGCACTTTCGGGCTGGTGATGCGAATCAACGTGTCATCTGTGGCTTCCAAATTCACCTTCACGTTTTCCGAGCCCGACCAGCGGAATTTGAACCGATAGCGATCCACTTTTTTCAACGCTTTTAAAGTGTAGCGCCGCTCGACGACGCGCTTGTTGGCATACACTTTCACGTTGATTTCGTCGCGCTCGATCCACAAGGCGGGATTGATCAAAAGCGAGACGCGCTCCGGCACGACGTTTCTCATGATGACATAGACGCTGAAAAACAGAATGGCCATGCCGATGAAAATGATCGCCCACTTCATCACGCTGAAATAAGCGAAGATGATGCCGGCCGCAGCCGTGATCAGCGGCATCAACTGAATGATGCTGAGAATCACTTGCAGCGTCTTTTGGCCCACGTCGATCCATCCCGACCAGCTCGATGTTCTCGGATCTTTCATCGTTGTCTCTGCACGAAGTTATTGCGAAGTGAGCACTGCTTGACCGTACTTGTAAATTTGCCGTTATGATTAGCTGCTTTTTCAATGTCGAACTGAACGCATGTGTTCCAAATGCAACAAAAAAATAATCGGTAGTTGCTGACAATTTGGTGGAAGCATAAATATACAGACCTTCCGACACAGAAGTCAAGCCCTGAATTTGCTAGCCGGTCACAAGTTTGTTGCATTTGAAGAATTGTGATTAGCCCCTGCCATTTACGAATTTTATTGCCGCACGCTCTCCTTCCGGCGATAAAAGGCTCTCTCTCTTTTCTACGTTCATTGCCGCCGCTTCATTCCGTTGGAATCCTTTTTTCTTCGTTATCATGCAACGGTTTCTCCAATTGGAAGTTCGTTTCGCCAAGCAACACCTCGGTGTCATCCTGTGAGGAACTTTTTAAGCATTGAGTATAAGAGCTTATCCGGAAACCTTGGGAAGGTTCGGAACCTTCCCAAGGTTAAACTAGGTTTTCGGATAGCCTCTAAGCTTGAGGTCTCGGGATGAGATGTTCCTAGCGTTTTTCCAGACGGCGAAAACGTAATTCCGGCTCGACTGCTCTTTCATTTTGGAGGTTCTGAAAAAAATTGTTAGGCCTAACTCGCGATTATGTTTTTGAAAGTCACGCATGAGGCGCGTTAAGTGCTGTAAATCGCCGTGCACGTCACCGGCACAACCGCAGCAGCACGCCTGGTGCGATCTTTGTAAAACGCAGGCAAGCCTTGGAACGTTCACGCGCATAAAAAGAACGGCTAGTGGTTCAGAAATTCCCGTGTGATTTTTTAATCCGTGCGTCATCCTAAAAAATAGCAACAGAATATGGCGAGACCTTGCAACAGCATGTTTGAAAAATTCCGGCGCGCAGCAATCAATCTTTGTCGGCGTCACTTCGCGCCTTACAGCCTGGCTGGCATCACTTTGATCTGGCATCCGAACACGGAAAGTGATTTGGCCGGCTACAAAGTTCGCCTCGGCGAGCGTTCGCAGCAATACACTCAAGTGATCGACGTCGGCAAAAACACCTCGTATGCTTTGGATCATTTGCCGCGCGATAAAAACTATTATATCGTCGTGACCGCCTACGATCGCAACGGCAACGAAAGCAGCCACTCGCAAGAAGTCACGCTCGCAGCTTTGCCCGGCGGCGATCCGGAAGGAAACGCTGGCAATGAAAACACGCTCGCGCGGATTTATAATTTTCCCAATCCGTTCAATCCCCAACGTGAAATCACCACGATTCGTTATTATTTGGCGCAGTCTGCGACGGCAACGATTCGTGTGTTCGACGTCAAAGGCGATCCCATCAAATCTATCGCAGAAAATGCGCCGCGCCTGGCGGGAGAAAATCTGGGAGACGTTTGGGACGGCACGGATGCGCGCGGAGATAAAGTTTCCCCGGGATTATATTACATCGAGATTCAAGCGCAGGGACAAAAATCAATCCTGCGCGCGGCGGTCGTGCCGTGATATGTTTTATGCGCTTGACACGTTACCTCGATTGCCGATGCATTTTTAACATTTCACCCCGTGGGGTTTCGATTATTTTCAGGTTGCATTTCTATAAACATTTCAACCCTAACGGGTTTCAGCAACTGCCCTTAACTTAAGGACCTGGAGATGGCATTCAAAACCATGCTCAAATAAAGCTTTTAATAGTTTTGCCCCAAATCGTTTTGCCTTTTTTGAAAAATTAGCAGCATTGGGCTTCCAGCCTGCACAAGTGCTGAAAGCTGCCTGAGCAAGCGAATACTTGAATAAAGACCTAACATGGACATGAATAGCTTTCCCACCTCTAAGTTTTGCCACCTCGCAGCATGGAATGAAATGTCGTACCAGTTGCTGCAAATCCCTACTGCCGGTTTTTGTTTCATCTTGCTAAATTTGATTTCGTTGTTTTTATTTAGCCCGGATTCTCTGCGCGCGCAAGAGGGGTTGGGCAGCGCGGGCGCTTTCATGCGGCTCGGCGTCGGCGCGCGCGCGGGCAGCCTGGGTGATGCTTACGTCGCAGCGGCCATCGGTCCCGAAGCAATTTATTGGAACCCCGCGGCCCTGGCGCTCGATCCTTCCTGGCAATTTTCACTCACGCAGCGACGTTATTCTTTCGATCGCAACTTCAGTTTTGCGGGATTGACTTTGCCCCTGGGCGAGCGCAGCGCGATGGGTTTGGGCTGGACCGGTTTTTCCACCGGCGGCCTGGAGGCGCGCACCGGCAACACGCAGACGCCCGATGATTTATTCGACGACGCGGAAAATGCTTTCGCAACCACTTTGGGCTATCGCTTGTCGGCGTGGCTTTATGCGGGCGTGACGGCGAAATTCATCAGCCAAAGGCTTTTCGATCGCACCGCCACCGGCTATGCCGCGGGCACGAGTTTCTTGTTCAAGCCCTATTCGAATTTTTCTTTCGGTATCGCGTGGCAGGATTTGTTTTCAAGCTTCAAATGGGATACGAATTTTTCCGGGCGCCTGCCCTCGACCATGATGCTGGGCCTGTCCTGGCAATTCACACCGCAAACCTTGGTGACGCTGGATTATCATCACGCCGGCCCGCAAAATCTTTTCAACAAAAATTGGTGGCGGCGAAAAGGGCAGGTGCGCGCCGGCACGGAGCTGCGCACGCTGCGGTCTTTGCCGATCCGTGTGGGTTATAGCGCGAATGCTTTCTCTGCCGGCGCCGGCTTCGAAATACCGGTTTCATCGTCTTTGTTCGCGCTCGACTACCATTACGGCGTGCAAGACGGATTGAACAACAGCGGGCATGCTTTTTCCGTGCGCCTAGATTTCGGCGGACGGCGACGGTCGCGTACAGAAGGGGATAGTGATTATGCTTTGCGCAAGGAGGGCTACAAAAATCCCGTGGCTGCTGCGGCGCCGGAAAAATCGCAGAGCGCGGCAACGGCGCGGCGTTCTCGCAATACGCCGGCAGGTTCTGAAAACCTCAACCGCATTGAAACGGCGCGAAAACGATCTTACAAAGTTTCCCCGGCTTCTTCCAGCAAAAAAATGGCAGAAGGCACGTGGTTGACGATCTCTTCCACCAAGCTCAACGTCCGCTCCGGGCCGGGAACGAATTATAAAGCGATCGGCGCGGTGTATCGCGGCGGGCGTTATGAAGTCTTGCGCCAAAAAGAAAGCTGGTTTGAAATTCGCTGGAACGGCAATCAATCGGGATGGGTGAAAGCGGATTTATTGTCGAAGAAAAAGATGGCAAAGCGCTAGCAGAAGAGTTGCCATCAAAATTCATTGCGCTTGTGAGCCGCGCCGCGCAAGCCAATCGTGTAATAACACACTGGCAAACGCCAGCCCGAGGGAAATCAACAGCAACGGCATCACTTGCTTTTCACCCTCGGGCTGATTGATCAGCGTAAAAATTTTGAGCGTCAGCGTTTGCGTTTCACCGGGAATGTTGCCGGCGAACACGATGGTTGCCCCAAATTCCCCCAAGCAACGCGCGAAAGCCAGCAGCACGCCCGCAGCCAGGCCCGGCCACGCCAGCGGCAAAGTGATCTTGAAAAAAATTTCCCATTCGTTTTGGCGCAACACACGCGCCGCCTCCTCCAGCTTGGGATCGACGCCGGCAATCGCAACCTGCACCGCGCGCACGAAGAGCGGCAGCGCCAACACCGCGCTCGCAATCGCTGCAGCTTTCCATGTGAACGCCAGCCTGATTCCGAAAACCGCTTCCAGCCATTGGCCGAGAGCGCCATTCCTTCCCAACATCACCAGCAAAAAATATCCCGTTACCACCGGCGGCAGCACCAGAGGCAAGGTTAAAAAAGTGTTGAAAACAGTTTTGCCGGGGAAATTTTTGCGCGCCAGCAGCCAGCCGCAAAAAATAGCGAGCGGGGCATCGAGCAGAACGGCCACGGCGGCCACACGAACGGTGAGCGTGACGATTTCCCAAAGCATGTCGGTGTCAATCGGGGTTTGCACGCGGAGGCGAAAATTGATGCTGTGCCAAAATTTCCTGGCCCACCGGGGACAAGATGAACGCCAAAAATGCTGCGGCCAAATTTTGTTGGGAACTGTTGCGCAATAGCGCAGCGACGTAACGAATATCCGGTTGCAGTGAATCCGGAATGGCAAAAGCGAGCCGAAGATCCCGGCGTGCCGCAACATCAGTGCGATAGGCAATGCCGGCCGGCGCTTCGCCGCGCGCGACGGTTGCCAGGGTTGCACTCGCATCCAAAGTCGGCAATAAGCTCGGTTCCAAATCCACCCACAGCCCGGCTTTTTGCAAAACCTGGCACGCATAAATTCCCACCGGCACATGGCTGGGATCGCCCAACGCGAGAGGATGATATTGATGCAACAACAAATCGGAGAGCTGCGCGGGACGCGCCGCGGCCGCGGCCGGCGTGATGACAATCAATTGGTTGCGTGCAATCGTAACCACCCGGGTTGAATCCGCCAGGCTGCGGGCGCTGAGAAAGTGCATCCATTCCGGACTGGCGCTGAGGAAGAGATCGGCCGGCGCGCGTTGTTGGATTTGTTTGGCAAGAATAGAAGAAGCGGCAAGGTTCAATTTGATTTTTGTGGAAGGATGCTGCGCTTCATACGCGGCGACGATAGTCTGCAAGGGCGCGCTCAAGCTGGCAGCGGCGGAAACGTGCAAAACCGAAGTGGAATCGTTTTGCTTTTGGGACGAACACGCCCCGGCGGCGAGCGCGAATCCAATCGCCGTTTTAAAAGGCCCGGCCCAACAGCACCCCCGAGCTTTGCGCGTGCACTTCGAAAACATTCAAACGTTCTTCCTTCCCTGGCAACCGCGCGCTGAAGGCACGGGCAATTGGAAACCGGTCGCGCACCACGGCAAAGATCGGCTCCGAAATCAAAATCGGGGCTTGCGCCGATTTGGTCAACTGCAACAGGCGGTCGGCGAGGCGCGGCGTTTCGCCGAGAATGCATAATTGTTGCCGGCTGTCGCTGCCGAGATGCCCCGCGATGGTCACACCCGCGTGCAGGCCGAAACCGAGCGCCAGCCGGACGTCGCAATGCCGCTCAAGATAGTCATTCACTTCCTGAAACGCAACCGCCATTCGCCGCGCACAACCCAAAGCGCCCGGTATGGCCGCGTGCGTATCACCATCGAGGCCAAAAACGGCCGTGAACGCCGGGCCGGTCGCCTCGCACATTTCTCCGTTGTGCTCGCCGGTTAATTTTTCCGCCAGCATGCGAAATTTTTGCAGCACATGAATGGCTTCATAAGGAATATTGTTCTTCACAAAATCGTCAAAGTCATGCAGCGCTGCTTTCAAAATCACCAAGGGAATTTGCCCGCCCGGCAAAGCGCCGTTGCTGGCCGTTGCAAGATTGGTCACGTTTTGCACCTCATTTTCATCGCGCAAAAGAATTTGCACGCGCATCGGTCCTAATATACGGGTTTGGCAGGCGAGGCGTATCGGCGGCTGCAAACGATGCGCGCTCAACGTGCGTCTTTCCGCTTCCTGTGGAAGAGAGCAATTTTGTTCGCCGGCAATAATCCACACCCGGCATGTCGTGCATTCCGCGTGGTCGCCACATTGCTCGGAATGAAATAAGCCGAAACGCTGGGACGCCGCAAAAATCGTCGTGCCCGGCTCGACCTCGAACCGGCCCAGACGATGAAAGATAATGCTGACCGGCATAGATCGTCACCGTGTTAGAACAGTATCGCTGCTGTCCGAAAAGACTGAAGGTCACTCTTTGATCTATACCGACAAAATTGCCTGGTGCGGCATGGTAGGATGACATTTGCAGGATTATCGAGGTTGTATATCGCAACGTGGACAAGCCACAACCAAACAGGTTTATGACAAAGCAATTTCCCAACGGATAGAGAAACCCAACGGATGAAAAGCAAAAGCATTAGACAAAATAATTTTCAGAATTTTATTTTGGGTTTGTGAGCCTTATTGCCTTAAACTCTTCCGCGTGGGGAAATTGGAAGGATAAAAATAAAAAAGGGACACGGCGCGCGAAACCGTGCCCCTCTTCTTTGGGGTAGGTGTCCTTAAAACGACAACGTTTTAAGGATGGAAGTATAATGGATGATGGGGTAGCCTACAACTTTGTACTGTACACGTCGTAGCCCCATCGCCTGTCCTAAAGTTGTCCGTCCTGAGAAGAATGTCGGCGATGACTTACACTTTCGTTTACGTGTGCACTTTTATTTTAAGCCAAATCCATGCCACCAGATGCCGGCCATAGACCATGTTTGTAAGTTTCGGTTTTTCTGGAGTTATGACAGTTTTGCATTTGCGGTTTTCTTTTAAGAAAATTTCAAAAATTGTTTCATGCCAAAACAGTGTCTCACCAAGAGTGTCTTAAAAATGAAACAGTTTTGTACGGCCTCACGAAATGCAGCCAAAAGCGTCATTGACATTGTGTTTGAAATCTGATAACTTTCTTCATGATATTGCAACTACCCTTCGGCACGGAAACGGTGCGCGCGGAGTTTCGGCCGCCGCGCCGGCTCGTCGAAGTCAAAGCCAAACGTATTGCCACTTTGCAGAAGCCCGAAGAAATTCTGAGCCAGGCGCTGCAGAAGCCGATCGGTTGTTTTCCGTTCGAGCAAATTTTTCGCAAAGCGGGCAAGGTCGTCATCGTCGCGCCAAACAACTGGCACGCCACCGGCGGGAGGCATTATTTGCCGTTGCTGGTCAAGCGCCTGCAAGAATTGTCAGTGCCGGCCGGTGAAATTTCTATTTTGGTGGCGGGCGCATGGGGAGCGAAATGCAATGGGATTGCCGGTTTGTTCGGCGCGCACGGGTTTGAACAGGAAGCCCCGGCAGTTTATTATCACGATCCGTTCGCGGCGCATGCTCTTGAATACATCGGCGAGACGCGGCGCGGCACACCGGTGTTCGTCAATCGCTTGTTGGTGGATGCCGATCACGTCATACTTTGCGGCGAGGCCAGCCATCATTCTTTTTGGGGTTATGGCGGAGGCCCGGCGATGATCGTGCCCGAATGCGCCGGCAAAGAAACCATCGAGCGCCATTTACATCTGGCCTATGCCGGAACGCCGCTGGAATTGCATCCGCGTTGTTGCGACGGCGCGATTGCCGGCAACCCGCTGCAAGAAGATTTGCGCGAAGCGTTTCGTTTCCTCAGCAGCGATTTTCTATTGCACACCGTGTTGAATGAAAATGGCCAGGTGGTGGGAGCAATTGCAGGCGAGCCCTTGCAAGCGCATGCTGCCGGGTGCCGGCTGCTGGATGACATTTATCGTGCGCCCCTGGGCGAGGCCGCAGATTTAGTGATCGCGAGCTGCGGCGGCCATCCGCACGACGAAAATTATGCGCGGGCTCACGCCGCATTGCATCGCGCCACGCGGGCAGTGAAGCCCGGCGGAACCATTGTGTTTGTCGCGGAATGCCGGCACGGCCTCGGTTCGGATTTGGCGCAATGGTTTCGTGCGCCGGAAAAGGCCGGGGTTGAAGCCAAAGTTTTTGCACGCCCGCAATGGGAAAACTTGCTCGCAATTTCCACGCAACAAATTGCGCGGCAATACGAAGTGATCGCCGTCACGAGCTTGGAAGCGGAAACGGTGCGCGCCCTCGGCTTCACACCCGCTGCTTCATTTGCGGAAGCTTTGCAAATGGCGCAACAAAAAACGGCTGAAATTAATTCTTGCTATCTTTTCCATAATAGCATGTCGGTGGTGCCGCAGTTGCAAGTTTAAAGCCGGCTTGAAATATCCGCTTACGAGGCCAGCACTTTCAAATATTGACGGTCAAAGGCCGCGGGAATGCTTTCACGTGGTGAGTAATGGCCGGATTGATATTTGCGCGAGCTGATGCCTTGCTGGCTCAACTCACAAATATGCCAGTCTTGACGGTTGGTCATATCCCAAAAATCAACCGCATCATTCGGATTGAAATCCGGACGCCCGAAGGAATCGGGATGAAAAAGCCAATCGCACTGAATGCGCACGCGATCGGGCGCTTGCGGCCAGACAGTATGGTACATCACATAATCAGGATGCAGGCTCAACAACATGTTAGGAAATATCGAATAATAATAAACGCGGTGCAGCTCTTCAGGTTGAATCTCACCCACAGGCAGGCCGCAGGTTTTGCCGCTCATGGTCATGCTGCCGGCTTTAGGAATGGGCATGAATCCGCCCAGAAACGGCCCCTCCACCAAATCGTTCTCGCCTTGATCGTAGGGTGTCAGCTTCGCCAGCCCCGGATGCACCAGCGGGCAATGATAGCATTCGGAATAATTTTGAAAAATGAGTTTCCAATTCGCGCGCACGTCATAGGTGATGCGTTTCGCGGCGCGCAGATTGCCAATATTCCAACGCGCAAATTTATCGAGCAATGGAGCAAACACGGAGGCAAAAGATTGGGAAAGAGGGGCGAGATTGACAAAAATAAAACCTTCACAGGAGGCCAATTGCACGGCGTGAAGCGGATACTCGGCTTTGTCAAAATTGGCAATTTGATCCATGTGCGGAGCGCCCAGCAGACGGCCGTCGAGGCCATAGGTCCAGGCATGATATGGGCATTGTATGGTTTGGCTGAAGCGCCCGCTGCTGTTTTCGCACAAGCGCGTGCCGCGATGGCGGCAGAGATTGTAAAAACCGCGAACCGCGCCGCTGTGATCGCGCAGAATGATCAGGCTTTCCCCCAAAACTTCCTGCACAAAAAAATCTCCCGGTTGTGCGATTTGATGCAAATGCCCCACACACAGCCATTGCTGCGCAAAAATTTTTTCCTGCTCTTCCTCAAATATCTCTCGTGCAATGAAATAAGGCCGGGGCAGCGTGTGCGCACCGGGTTGATAACTGTCGGCGGTTTTCAGAAAAGCCGTCATCATCGACCTCCTTTTGCTGAGGTAGGTAGGATTCTTTTGACGCAATGGATGAAAAACGGGGCAGAAGGTCAGCATGGCATAAAGCGGTCAACAGCGATACTGCAAAAACCAATTGAATTCTATTGGGGACAGATTTCCTCGACTTTCACTTTGAAGCCGGACAAAACTTCTGAACGCACGATTTTGCCCACGCCATATTTGCCCAGCAATTCGTAAGAATCCTGGCGAAGGACAAAAAGCTCGACGGTGCGCATTTCGGGATCGACGATCCAATATTCACGCACTCCCGCCCGGGCATAAATCTGGAATTTGCTGCCGCGATCGATATTCCAATTCCAGGGCGAAAGAATTTCGATGATGAGATCGGGCGCGCCTTCGACTCTTTCTTTCTTGACGATCTTGCGCCGCTTTTTGCTGATGAAAATGATGTCGGGTTGGACCGGATTGGCGTGACCGCGAAGAATCACATCAGTAGGGGCATAAAGAACAACGCCGGCGCCATTTTTTTCCACGAAGTTTTCGAATCTCGTGGTCAGCTTGATGCTGCAGCGCTGGTGGCGAGTTTGAGGCGCAGGAGACATGAGCAAATTCCCCTCAATAACTTCATAAATCCAGCCATCATCGGGCAGGCGGCGATAATCTTCGTAAGCCCACTTGCCTTGTGGGGGCCATGGTTTTGTATTGGGTGATTTAGACAAAGCAGGAGAAGTATCGATGAGCAATGTCATGGTTGGAAGCCTCGTTTAGCTGGAATTATTTTGCGAGAGAAAATAATTTTTTAGGACGGCAAAACCAAATGGAACTTATGCCACACCGTTTGGCAATCTGCATTGCCAAAGCTTTGTAGTCTTTATAACAATCTTGCACCGCTCGGGCATGTGACCCGATGGCGCCATCAGCCGGCTTGAGAAAAAAAATAAAAATCGGTTTTCTCGCTTCCATGATGCTTTTGTGATGCTCGCTCTCCGGCCATAATTTTTCGAGCCGCTCTTCTTCAAGAAACATTGAAGTCAAATTCGCTTGCGGATCGAAATCAGCCGCCACCACATTAACGCCCAAATCGGCAAACACCCACGCCAAGTGATAAACTATGGACGTTTTTCCAACGCCGCCCTTATTGTTAAAAAACCCGACCGTGGTCATGGTTTTTTCCATATCGTGACCAGCACGAATTGAGGTTGAAAAATATACTCGGGAGAAGGATTGCCGTTTTGTGATAATGTTTCCTCGGCGCGCAAGATACCCCGACCATATTTATTCACGTACCCCAAAGCTTTCATCGCTTCGGCAAATTCGTCCGTGTTCGCGGCGGCTTGCGTCCGTTCGATACGATCGGATTCCAAATCTTGCAAAAGAGCTTGCAGCTCCTGTTCAGTCAACATAATCCCTGCGCCGCAAAAAATCTGGAGTGCTTATACCGCACTCGCATCCAACAAAAGTGGTGTGAGTAATTAAGCAGAAATTTTGAATAATTGCAAGCCTTACAAATATTGATCGGTGGGTACGATTGCGCGAGGGCAGGAGGCTTCATTATAGAAGAATCTTCGTAACTATTCAGGCACATATTGGAAGGCAAAACTATTTCGGGCAAAACGATTAATCCAAAAGCAAAAGTGGAAGAAATGCTTATTGATCTTTTACAAGTTCGATCGTGCAGAAAATTCCAAAAGGCAGAATGATTCTTCGGCAGAATAATTGTGAAATCATTCTGCCGAAGAATTATTCTGCCTTTTGGTTTCGGCTGGTCTGGGTTAGGCTTTTTTAATAGTTTTGCCCAAAATCGTTTTGCCTTAAAAATCTTGTGACGCACTTGCATTGTGCTCGCTGCTTCACAAGATTCCATTCTGAATGACAGGGCAATTACTTTTCGGGCGAACGCCGAACGCTCGGAATCTTGCAGAATAGTTGCAATGTGTCTCACTCCCAGGGCCGGGTGAAACCCGTCATGGTTTGAAATTCAGCATAGCGTTGGTGGATTTCATCCCAGCTCAAATCGCGGATGCGCTCGAGGCTGAATTTTTCCACGCAGAAACTGGCGAAGGTGCTGCCGTAGACCACGGCTTGGCGCAAAGTGGCGTCATCGTATTTTCCGGCCTTGGCAATATAGCCCATGAAGCCGCCGGCAAACGTGTCGCCCGCGCCGGTGGGATCAAAGGCATTTTCCAACGGAAACGCCGGCGCCCAGAAAAATTGCTTGCCGCAAATCATGACCGCGCCGTGCTCGCCTTTTTTGATGATGATGATTTTGGGTCCCAGCTCACGAATCCGGCGCGCGGCTTTCACGAGGTTGGGTTCGCGCGCGAGCAGTCGCGCTTCCGAATCGTTCACTAACAAAACCTCGATGCGCTCTAACACCCGGCCGAGCGCTTCGGGCGCGCCTTCGATCCAATAATTCATGGTGTCGAGCGCGACGAGTTTGGGGCTGCGCACTTGATTGAGCACTTCGAGCTGCAATTCCGGCCCGATATTGCCGAGAAACACAAAAGGGGTGTCACGATATTTCTCGGGAATTTTGGGTTTGAAGGTTTCAAAAACGTTCAAATGTGTGAACAGCGTCTCACGCGAATTTAAATCAAGATCATATTTTGCGCCCCAGCGAAAACTTTTACCGGCTTTGATTTCCAGGCCTTCGAGATCGATATTCCGCCGCCGAAAAAATTCCAGCTCGGCTTTGGGAAAATCCTCTCCCACCACGCCGACTAAATTCACTTTGGTGAAATAACTGGCGGTTACGCCGCAAAAAACGGCCGTGCCGCCGATGGTGTCATCGACATGGCTGAAAGGCGTTTGAATGGTATCCAGTCCGATCGATCCGACGACGAGCAGGCTCATGCGGTGAAACCCTTCATAAAAGTTTGCGATGGAATGATCAACCCCCAATCATGTCATTTGTAAGAATCTTTTTGAGCACCGGGATGATGCCAATTAAGGTATTATGCTTCATGCTTAAAAAGATCCTTGCAGGATGACATTTGAAAACGTTACCGATTTTGATTATCAAAAGGCGCTACTACAAAATCGTTCACATCTTTTCCGGCGCGCCGACGTTCAGCAGGCGCAGGGCATTGCCCAATACAATACGCACGGCTTCGACCAAATGCAGACGCGCTTGGGTCAATGCCCGGTCTTCGGTGACGACGCGATGGTGGTGATAGAACACGTGAAACGCGCCCGCCAGCTCGTGCAAATAAATGGTGAGACGGTGCGGCTCCAGTGCTTGCGCCGCCTTGGCAACGACTTGCGGAAATTCCGACAACTTTTTGATCAAGGCCAATTCTTCCGGTGTTTTGAGCAGAGCGGCCTCGTACTCTTTCGCAAGCTGCACGCCTTGTTCGGTTGCAAAAGCAAGAATATTGCACATGCGCGCGTGTGCATATTGTATATAAAAAACCGGATTCTCGTCCGTTTGCTTTTTGGCGAGATCGAGATCGAAATCCATGGGCGTGTCCAATTTGCGCATGAGGAAAAAATAACGCGCAGCATCGGCGCCCACTTCCTCGAGCAGCTCGCGCATTTCAATGATATTGCCGCTGCGCTTGGACATTTTCACCACTTCGCCGCCGCGCAGCAAATTCACTTGCTGGATGATGTAAACTTCGAAACTTCCTTGGGCATAACCGAGCGCTGCCATGCCGGCTTTCATGCGTGTGATGTGCGCGTGATGATCCGGCCCCCATAAATCGATCAAGTGCGTGAACCCGCGGCGGTATTTGTCCATGTGATACGCGAGGTCTCCGAGAAAATAAGTAGGTTCGCCGTCTTTTTTCACCAGCACGCGGTCTTCGCTGTCGCCGAATTGTGAAGACGCGAACCACAGTGCGCCATCTTTGCTGTAGGTGAAATTCTTTTCGCGCAGCAGCCGCAGCACTTCTTCCTCGCGTTTGCTGGCCAAGAGACTTTGCTCGCTGAACCAAATGTCATAATGCACGCGGTATGCGTTTAATACTTCTTTCTGCGCGGCGATCATACGCGCCAGCGCCAGCCCGGTAAATTTTTCGCTGCGTTCTGCGGTCGTCAATGGCGTGAAACGATCGCCAAATTCTTCTTTCAAACTTAACGCCAGGTCTTTGACGTATTCGCCGTGATAGCCGTCTTCGGGAAAAGGCTCCTCTTTTCCGAACAACGCCAGGTAGCGCGAGCTGACGGAATCGCCCAGCGCTTTCACACGCTGGCCTGCGTCATTGATGTAATATTCGCGCGCGACTTCCGCGCCTGAGGCTTGCATGAGATGAGCCATGGCATCGCCAATGGCAGCGGCGCGGGCATTCACCACGTTGAGCGGGCCCGTTGGATTGGCGCTGACAAACTCAAAGTTGAATTTTTTTCCGGCGGCCCAAGCGCTGCGACCGTACTTTTCGCGTTGCCACAAAATTTCCGCAATGAGGCTTTGCCAGTAACTTTCGGCCAGGCGAAAGTTGATGAAGCCCGGGCCGTCGATGCTGATTTCCGCGAGCAGGCTGCGATCATACTCCAGCACGGCGACCAGCTTTTCGGCCAATGCGCGCGGCGGCTGTTTGAGCGCTTTGGCCAGCGCCATCGCGACCGGCGTGGCGAAGTCGCCAAAACTTTCCTGGCGCGGCCGGGCGAGGACGATGATTTCTGCGGGCCAGCCCAGTTTGTTCAATCCCGCCGCAATCGTTTCGCGCAGGAATTTTTCAGCATCAATCGGCATTGCTTCAACCTTCCAGGAGATCAGTTTTTCGTTAACAATTGGCCATTCACTATTATCAATTCGCCATTTGCAAATTGGTGAATGGTGAATGGTGAATGGTGAATGGTGAATGGTGAATGGTGAATGGTGAATTGAGAGATTCATGCTCCCTCTTCCTCGCGAATTTCCTGTATTTCCGCATCGCCCCATAAGCGTTCGAGGCCGTAAAATCGGCGCGTTTCCGGCTGGAAGATGTGCACGACGAAGTCCACGTAATCCAGCAACGCCCAGTGCGCGCGCGCGCGGCCTTCAACATGCCAGGGCTCCACCTCTTCGGCTTCCAGCTCATCCCTGATGTGATCGGCGATGGCGCGCACGTGCGTGTCCGCCGTGCCGGTGCAGAGCACGAAATAATCCGCCATGCTGGTGAGCGGACGCAGATCGAGAATTTTAATGTCTTCCGCTTTTATATCCAGCGCAAGCTGCGCGGCGCGAAACACGGTTTTCCGGGTTAGGGCATCTTTTTCCGGCGAACGGGTGCGCGGCGGCCGTGGAGGTGAGGTTGACGTGGAGATAATGAGCCTCCAATTAGAACCAATGGTCGTTCCCGCCTCTTTTAGCGGGAATCCAGTTTTAGCTTTCCCAATTCCTCATAAACCTGCTGCGGCATCATTTCTCGCATGCAGCGAAAGTGTCCGAGCGGGCAGGCCTCATGGCCCAAATGGCTGCAGGGCCGGCAATCGAGATTCAAATTCTCCAACACGCGCGAGGAAGAAAGCTGTGGAAAAAACCCCAGCGGCTTCGTGGTGGAGCCAAACAATGCCACCAGCGGCGTGCGCACGGCTTCGGCAATATGCATCAAGCCGGAATCATTGGCAACCAGCAAACGACAACGCTTGACGATTGCTGCAGAGGCGAGCAGCGAGCAGCGGCCGGTCAAATCCAAAAAACTCCCGCGATTTTTCCGGCAGAGATTTTCTGCCAGCTCGCGATCTTGCGCGCCGCCTAAAATGACAACAACCGCTTCACGTTCCTTTTGTGTTATGGCTGCGGCCAATTCTGTAAAATATTCCACCGGCCATTTTTTGGTAAAATAGCCCGCGCCGGGCGCCAACCCGATCAAGCTTTGTTCGGGTTTCCCGCCGGCAGCCTGCAAGGCGGCGGTGGCTTCTTCTTCGTGTTGCGGCGTCCAAAAAATTTCCGTGCCCGCGCCGTCGTCCGGCACGCCTAACGGGGCCGCGGCTTGCACGTAACGTTGTACAATGGGGGGAATCTCCGCCAGGGTTTTCCATTTGAAACGAACGTAAAGCCATCGGCGCACGCGATGCTTGCGATAGCCGAGGCGCTGCGGCGCGGCGCTCAAACGGCCGAGCAGCGCCGTGCGGAAATTCCGGTGCAAATCCAGAATCAGGTCATAATTTTGGCGGCGCAGCCCGTTCCCCAATTGCCACAAGCCACGCCAGCCGTCTTGCTTCCGAACCAGGTGCACAGTGCGCACGGCCGGATGATAGCGCACCAGCTCGGCAAATTCTTCTTTCACGGCGAAATCGAGAACGGCCTGTGGAAAGCGCCGCTGCAAATTGCGCAATAACGGCGAAACCAGCACGAGATCGCCAATGGAGCTGAGGCGCAGAATTAAAATTTTTTCAGGCGCTGCCAAGGTGTGTGAAAACGCCGTAAATTGCGTTACACTCTCATGTTTTTGCGGAACCAGGTTACGGTCTTTTGCAAGCCGGTTTCGAGATCGACGGTCGGGCTCCAGCCTAACAGTTGTTTCGCCAGCGCAATATCCGGCTGGCGGATTTTGGGATCGTCCACCGGCAAGGGCTTTTCAACGATTTTGCTCTTGCTGCCGGTGGTGCGAATGATGGTTTCCGCCATGGCACGAATCGTCATTTCGTGCGGATTGCCAATGTTGACCGGCTCATGATAATCGGACATTAACAAACGATGGATGCCCTCGACCAAATCATCGACGTAACAAAAGCTGCGCGTTTGCGAGCCGTCGCCAAAGACCGTGATCGGCTCGTTGCGCAAGGCTTGCGGCACAAACGCCGGAATGGCGCGCCCGTCGTTAGGCCGCATGCGCGGGCCATAGGTGTTGAAGATGCGCACGATCCTGGTGTCGACGCCGTGCGTGCGATGATAAGCCATGGTCAAGGCTTCGGCGAAACGCTTGGCTTCGTCGTATACGCCGCGCGGTCCCACCGGGTTGACGTGGCCCCAATAATCCTCGCGCTGCGGATGCTCGAGCGGATCGCCGTAAACTTCCGAAGTGGAAGCGAGCAAAAATGCCGCGCCTTTGTCTTTGGCCAGGCCCAGCGCTTTGTGCGTGCCCAAGGCGCCGACTTTTAAAGTTTGAATGGGATATTGCAAATAATCCATCGGACTCGCGGGCGAGGCGAAATGCAGCACATAGTCGATTTTTCCCGAAACAAAAATATATTCCGTGACATCATGTTTGACGAAGGAAAAACCCTCACCTTGCAGATGTTCGATATTGGTGGTGGCGCCGGTGAGGAGGTTGTCCATGGCGATCACTTCGTGGCCTTTTTTCAAAAGATATTCGCACAAATGTGATCCTAAAAATCCGGCGCCGCCGGTTACGAGTGTTCTGGGCATAGAATTTTCCCGGTAGTCAATCAAAAGTCGCGTGAATTTAGCTTAGAACAACGCCGGGCGCGAGCGGTCAATTCTCAATGATCTCCAGCTTGCCCGCCAACTCGCGCGAGGCGCGCCACTTGAGCTCATCGTTTTCCTGATAAATGATCATGGTTTCGATTTCCGGCAGGCTGTCGGCCAGGGCCACGGCCCGCTCCGGCCCGAGCACGAACAGAGTGGTGGAAAAAGCGTCGGCGATCATGGCGTGAGGCGCGGTCACGGTGGCGCTGACGGTGAAGCGGCCGCTGGAATCAATACCCGCAGAATAACCGGTGCGCGGATCGAGAATGTGATGATAACGCCGGCCCTGGTGCTCGAAAAACCTTTCATAATCGCCGCTGGTGGATACTGCGCCCGCATCCATTTTAAAACGCGCAAAAAATTTGTCCGGTTGCCGCGGATGTTGCACCCAGATGTGGCGCTGCCCCCGAGTGAGAGTGGAGGCGATCACGCACAAATCTCCGCCGGCTTCCACCAGCACGTCTTTATAACCGCGCGCTTGCAAAACTTGCAAACCGCGTTGGACAATGTAGCCCTTGGCAATGCCGCCGAGATCCACGGCCATGCCGCGCTGCAAGCGCAGCGCGGCCGCATGGCCATGAGCAGAAGAAGGAACAGCCGGCTCGAGTTGTACGCCGCGAAAATTCACCAGGGGCAAGCGGCCGCGAATTTCTTCGGCTGCGGGCAAATGCAATTGTTCCGTGCCGAAGCCCCACAATTGCATCAACGGCGCAATGGTGACGTCGAAAGCGCCATGGGAAATTCGGCCGGCCTGCAAAGCCGCGCGCATCACCGTATCAATCTCGGCGGAGAGATAAAAGCTCCCGGCATTTGATTGTGGATCATCGGGCACCATTGCGGCCCAGCGATTGATGGCGCTCACTTCGCTGTCATGGCGATAAAATGACATGAGGGAATCGAGACGAGCCATTTCCTGAAAAGCAGCGTCAAGGTCCCGGTTGGCGCGCGCCAGAGTTAGCGTATCCGGAAGAAAAACGCGAATCGCCGCGGCGGTATCCATCATCACCCGCACCCGCCGCACCGTATGAATCTCCGGCGCATGGCAGCCCAGGCACCACGGCAACAGCAACGTCAAGCAAAAAAGGCGGAATGAATTCAATGCCTCAACAAAGCTTTCTTTTTGCGATGCTTAAAGAAAATGTCATTCTGAAAGATTTTTTTTGTTGCAAGCGCTTTTCTTGCATATAAAAAAGATTCTTCCAGGATGACAATGAAAATTAATATTCCCTCGCCGTAACGAAATGCACCAAATTAGTCAACGCCAGTTTATACGGAGAATTATGAAACGGTTCCAGCAGCCGCACGGCTTCTGCGGCCAAACGCTCTGCCGTATCGCTGGCATAACCGATGCCGCCGTGCGTTTCGATAAATTCCACGATGCGGCGATTGTCGCTGCGGCGCGCGCGCCAGCTTGAACCGCGGCGCACCATGCGGATCACGCTTTTCGCCTCGCTTTTGCCGGCTTGCTTCAAGGCGTGCAACAGTGGCAGAGTGATTTGATTCGAGCGAATGTCGCTGCCCACGGATTTGCCGGTGCGGCTTTCTTCGCCGAGCAGATCCAGCAGATCATCACGAATTTGAAACGCGATGCCGGCCTTTTCGCCGAATGCGCCCATGAGGGCCATTTCCTCCTCCGAAAGCTCGCCCGCCAGGCTGCCGAGCTGGCAAGCGGCGGAAATCAGCGCCGCGGTTTTGTCGGCGATCAAACGGAAATAAATTTTTTCTTCCATCCAATAATCGCGGCGGCGCTCGAGCTGCAACAGCTCTCCCTGGCTCATGCGCTCTGCGGTGTGGGAGATGATGGAAAATGCCTTGATATCGCCGATGTGCAGCATCGCCCGCAGCGCCTTGGAAAACAAATAATCGCCCATCAAAACCGACACTTTGTTTTTCCAAACGGAATTGAGGGAGGGGAAACCGCGCCGCAGATCGGCGTCGTCAACCACGTCATCGTGCACCAGCGTGGCCGTGTGCAGCAACTCCAAAATGGCGGCTGCGGTCAAACGTTTGGGCGAAGGCGGCGCGCCGTTCAAGCGGCTGATCAACAGCACCAGGATCGGCCGCAACCGTTTGCCGCGCTGTGCCACCAAATAGCGCACGACTTGATCGATCAAGAAAACGTCGGATTTGAGCAGGGCTTTAAATTCCTGCTCAAACTCCGCCAGATCGTCTTGAATCGGCGCGATGATTTCTTTCAGCGTCAACCCGCTTTCTCCTTCAGCCACAATATCCGTTATGCGGGTTGCCGGAAACGCAACGAACAATCGTTCATATCCTGCCATCCTCTTTCTGCCGCTGCCGGCAAAATGATGCGAGCGGCAATCTCAAAGTATTAAAACAGAAATTGGGAAAGGGCGGCCGCTGCTTTAGCGTGAAAAACTCCAGCCTCCATTTCCCAAATCCAACGGCGAAATTACACATTCGGCCAGCGTTTGTCAATGAGAATTTGGCGCATAAAATACCCGTCACGCGCCATTGACTTTGTGCTAAAATTCCTTTTCTTTATGATTGACCTTTTAAACAAGGAGGTATCGTGTGAAAAAATTATTTGCCGCCGTCGCGTTCGCCGGCCTGCTGCTGTGTGAAGCGTGCAGCCCGACGGTCAAAGTCAAACACCAAGTCGAGCCCATTTTCATTACCGTGGAGGTCAACATCCGCGTGCAGAAGGAATTGGAAGACTTTTTTGATTTTGAGAAAAAAATTGAAAATCAAAACCAGCAATAAAGGAGTAGTTGCCATGAAAATTCGCGTGCAGTTTTGCGCCGCGTTTGGTTTGCTATTGCTGTTCATGAGCGCAACTTTGGTTACGGGTCAGGAGGCCAAAGACCAAATTCGGGAACGCATGAAAGAACGTTATCCCGCAGTGGTGCAGGCGAAAACCGAAGACAAAATCGGTGAAACCGCGTTGGGATATGTGGAAATCATCGCCGAAAAAGACGCCAAGATTGATTCGCTCAAAAAGCTGGCGATAACAGAGAATGCCGACCGCAAGCAGCTTTACGAAATCATTGCCGGCGACACCAAAACCACCGCCGAAGTGGTGGGCAAGCAAAACGCCTTGCGCGTTTTCGAGCGCGCCGAGGACAGCGAATATTTCAAGGGAGAAGATAACAAGTGGAGGCGGAAGAAGGATTTGAAAGCGGAGGAGAAAGAGCAATAAGCCGACAAAGCAGTGCTGGGAGATTCAACTTCAAACGGGAAAATCCTTTCAGGAACATGAGGGCATGCCGCCGCTGACACGGGCTTGTCGATATTTCTTTGCGGCATGAAAACAGAGGAGCTTCGTCGTCGTAGCGAACTCGAATGTGGGAGGTGATCATGCCTCGAAAAAAGCCAGCGCGTGCGCAAAATGTTTCAGAGTGGCAGCCGGAATTTCCCCTGCGCGGAAAACATGATGTTCGCCATCTTCTTCTGAGCCTGGTTTTTCTTCCGGCGCTTTTGGTTTCCATTCTATCCCTCTTTTTCGCCTACCTTCTTTTTGATCAACCTCTTTTTCGTTTTCATGAACCCGTTTGGATTTTCCCGCCGCCGTTGCTGCATTGGCTGCAAACTTCCCTGGGCCTTGCCGGGTTTCATTTTGCCGCGTTGATATTCTTTTTGGTGTTGCTTTGGACGCCGGTTATTTTGGCGACGATCAATCTTCCTAATTGGCTGGAAACCTCCCTCGTCATGCTGCGCACCGCGGAGTTGATCGCAATGGCCGGCCTTTGTTTTCCACATGCGCTGGCGCGCGAGTTTCTCAACATTAACAACTCCCATCCTCTCATGCCGGCTTTATATTGGGGTGTTTTTGCCCTGATCACGACCGGATACTGGTGGCTTTCATATATCAACAACTCCCGTAAAGCTTTTGGCGACGTCCGGCGCGCCACCACACCCGAAAGCCGCTCACGCTCCGACCGCTGGATTTCATTCGAAGCCTTTTCAATTTTCCTGATTTTGTTCGCGGTGATGGCGATCGAAGGCTATTTTTTGGCGACGCACAGCGCCGGCAAAATTACTTTATGGCCTTACGACCTTTTCACCACGCAAGCTAAAAACGCCGCGGTGGAAAAAGAAATCGCAAGTTTGAAAAACAGAATGGCGAGCCGGAGCGCGCCGCAGAGCGAATCCGTACAAATCGATCCCTCTCCATTCAAAGCCGCCGCGGCGGATTCCATAAAAATGATTGAAAAAAACGTCAGCTTGCAACATCGCATGACGAAGCTGGCCTGGATTTGCGGCAGCATGCTGTGCGGGCTTTTATTCTTTATGTTTTCCTGTTTGCCGGACCGGCTGATGCGCGCCACGCTCATTCCGGTGACTTTCCACGAGCGCGACATGGCCGGCGTCATCGGCAAAGCGCATCGCTATCTGTTGCATTTCGGCCGGGCCATGTTGCTGAAAAGCCCGTTGCTGCTTTTAGGCGGACTCATCATTACTTTTACTTTTTTGATCACACCGGCGCTGCTCACCAGCGCCAGCCGGCTGCATTTTTTGGAGGCGCTCACGCAAGCCGATGAAATCATTCTCGTGCTGGCGGTTTTTCTTGCCTGGTTCATTCCTCTGTCTCTCGCCGTGGTCACGCCGGACGAAACCTTTGGAGAATATTTCAATGCGCGCCTGGCCAATCACATCATGATGATTCAAGGCCACCTCATCTTCATCTGATCGTGTCCCATAAATATTTTACTGGACACCGACCGAAAAATTTCTTATCTTCTAGGCGTGACGATCTCGAAGCAACAGTTCACGCCGGAAATCCTCGCACAGATCCAGGCCCTGAGCG
>Ga0247727_10001054_pt1 | contig 67188 bp, 46 predicted proteins | sample WisWelCaveWW1625_FD_202498 | JGI IMG/M metagenome (GOLD analysis project Ga0247727, IMG submission 202498) | Biofilm microbial communities from Wishing Well Cave, Virginia, United States - WW16-25 | ecosystem: Environmental > Aquatic > Deep subsurface > Groundwater > Cave microbial mat | place... | reverse complement strand
TCCCTCGTGCCGGCGGCCGCCCTCTCCCGGCTCGACGGTGACGTCGAGGAGCTCAGTCCGTGTCCCGTCGTCCTGCTCGAAGGCGACGGTGCAGCGCAGCGGCGCGCGCGATCCGTCGGGCTTGGTCTTGGGAGGACCCAATGCATAGGAGAGACGGGCGTTCGCGTGGATGGCGACGCCGCGGTAGCGCAACGTCGTGCCTGCGGACATCGCCAGCTCGATGCGGTCGTCGTCGGTGTTGATCAGATTGTCGCCGAAGATCACGATCTCGCGCGCCCCCGGCTCGAGCGTCGGCTCCGCGGAATCGACGGCCGCCACGAGGTCGACGACGCGCTCGCGGCGCGGCGCGCCGGAGCAGCCCCCGTCGAGCAGCGCGACCGCGATCCCGAAGACCAGGACGACCAACCGACATCGTTGCGCGATCACTTGCTCCTCCGTCGTTCTCAGCGGATGTAGCCGAGCGCGCGCATCTGCGCCTCGATCTCGGGCACGACCGGGACCTTCTCGCGGAGCGCCGAGCGGGCGTACTCCTCGCGCCGCTCGCGCAGGAGCTGCGAGAGGACGGCGCGGATCCGCGGCTGCTCTTCGGAGAGGTCGTGGCGCTCGCCGGGATCGACGGCGAGGTCGTAGAGCTCCTCGCGCGAGAGCTCGGGCGTGACGTCGAGCTTGTAGCGGCCGCGCAGGATCGCGGCGCGCGAGACGAGGTGGTCGACCCCGCGCTCGGTGGCGAGGTCGGTCGCCATGACGATCGACTCGGGGAAGCGGGAGCGCGCGAGCGCGTCGAGTGCCGGTCCGTCCGCGTCGAGCAGGTCGAGCAGGAGCGGCGTCGTCTCGACCGTCCCGAACGGCTCGGCCACGCGCCCGGGCGTCAGCCCCGGCGCGCGCACGAGGAAGGGGACGTGCACCGTCTCGGCGTAGACGTGGTCGCCGTGGAAGATCGCGCCGTGCTCGAGGAACTCCTCGCCGTGGTCGGCCGTCACGACGATCACGGCGTCGTCGAGGCGGCCGCGCGCGCGCAACCCGTCGATGAACGCGGCGAACCAGCGGTCGAAGTAGCGCACCTCCGTCTCGTAGAGATCGTGGCAGCGCTCGACCAGCGCCTTCACGTTCGGCGAGTCGGGTTGGGCGAGGACCTGCCGCTCCGGTTCGTCGCCGAGGTAGTCGAGGATCTCCTTGAACGTGCGATCGGAGAAGTCGTTGCCGGGCGTGGCGAAGGTCTCCGCGAGCGGCACCGGCGCGTCGTAGGAGCCGTGCGGATCGAAGAAGTGCACGTAGGCGAAGAGACGATCGTCCTCGTGGTCGTCGAGCCACTCGAGCACGTGCGGCACGAGCTTGCGGGCGTTGGCGTGGGGGAGGACCTGCCACGTCTCGAAGCCCTGGTCGAAGTTGCCCGCCGGCGAGAGGAGGAGGTTGGCGACGAAGCCGCCGGTGGTCACGCCGCGCGCCGCGAGCTTCTCGGCGATCGTCTCGTGCGAATCGAGCAGGAAGGTCGACGCGGCATCCTTGGCGCCGTGCACGTCGGGGTGGAGGCCGGTGAGCAGGCTCACGGTCGAGGGGAGCGTCCACGAGCTCGGCGACCAGGCGTTCTCGTAGAGCAGCGAGCCGCGCGCGAAGGCGTCGAGACTCGGGCTCGTCGGCCGACGATTTCCGTAGCAGCCAAGCGCGTCGGCGCGCAGCGTGTCGATCACGATGAAGAAGAGGTCGGGCGCGCCGCGCCCGCGGCGCGCGCGCGGGAACTCGCGCCGCGCGAGCAGCCGCGGCAGGGCGAGCGTGGCCGTCACGGCGCCCGCCGGCATGCGGTCGGTCGGCTCCGACTCGAAACGGAGCGCGACCTCGCGGCCGGCGAATTCCGCGAGGTCGACCACCTCGTCGTGGTCGAGGACGTTCTCCGTCCGTCGGTTGACCGGGCAGACGAGCTCACGGAGCGCGCGCCCGTCGACGCAGACTCTCAGGCGGATGGATCCTGAGTCTCCCCCCGCAGCCTCGACCGTCGGCGGTGCGCCGACGCAGAAAGCGCCGGGAAAGAAGCGGAGCTTCGCTCCGGCAGGGATGGCGACCTTCATCTCGGCCGAGCCGGGCACCGGGAGCTCGACCGCGCCCGACTCCCGCGCCGCAGCTCCGAACCTCGCGGCCAGGTTCTCGTGGAGCGCGGAGAAGGAGAGGATGCGGTCGGCCGCGGTCTCGGGCCGTCCGTCCGATTCGATGCGCAGCCGCGACCACCCGACGCGCGTCCGTCCGGGAGTCTTCGAGTCGACCGAGAGGACGAGCGAGCCCCTCGAGCCGGCCAGCGCGGAGAGGTCGACCACCCCTTCGTGCCGGCGGCCGGCGTCGGCGGCTTCGAGCGTCGTGTCGACGAGCGTCGTCGTTCGTCCGTCGTCGTGCGCGAAAGCGAGCGCGCACCTCGTCGGGACCTTGACCCAGTCGAGCCGAGTCTTCGGCGCTCCGACCGCAAAGGCGAGGCGCGCATGGGCGTGGACGTCGACGTCGCGGAAGCGCACCACCGTGCCGGCCGAGACGACGAGCTCCATCCGGTCGTCGTCGCTGTTGAGCGGATGGTCGCCGACGAGATTGGGCGGGCGCGCCTCGGGATGGAGCGACAGTTCGGCGGCGTCGATCCGCGTTACGAGGTCGACGACGCGCTCGCGGCGGGACTCGCTCGCGCAGCCCGACGCGAGCAGCGCGATCGCGAGCACGATGAGCTCGCGGGGCCCGCGGAGCGACCCGCTTCGCGGGATCGTTCGGCCGTCGGTCGTCCTGCTCGTGCTCCGGCTCCACGCCGCCCCGACTCGCGCGCAGAGGCGCGGCGCGCGCGGCGGCGCGATCGGGGGGCCGGATGATACTCTCGCCCTCTTCGGCCGAATCCTCCGGCCCTCGTAGCGTTTCCTCGTTTCCGGAGCCTGGCGTGCGCGCGTCGGCGGCTCGTTCCAGAACGGTCGTGCTCCTCGCGCTCGTCGCGGGTTGCGGCGACGACGAGCGCGCCCAAGGCGGCGGCGATCCGTCGGCCGCGTCGGCGTCGCCGGAGACGGCGGAAGACCCGACCGTCCGGTTCCGCCTCGTCGACGAGGCGTCGTCGCGCGGGCTCACGGCCATGAACCACTGCGGCTCGCCGACGGCGAAGCGCTACGCGCTCGAGGAGATCGGCCAGGGCTGCGCGCTCTTCGACATGGAGGGCGACGGCGATCTCGACGCCTACCTCGTGGACGGCTGCGGGCTCGTCGCGCCGCCCGATCCGCAGGGCGACTGGACGCCGGCGCTGGACGGCGAGTGCCGCCTTTTCGAAAACGACGGTCGCGGCCACTTCCGCGACGTGACCGAGGGATCCGGCGCCGGGCTCAAGGTCTTCGGCCAGGGCGTCGCCGCCGCCGACTGCGACGGAGACGGCGACGTCGACCTCTACGTGACCTGCTGGGGGAAGAACCACCTGCTCGAGAACGACGGACAGGGCCACTTCGCCGACGTCACCGACCGCGCGGGCGTGGGCGACGATCACTGGAGCGTCGGGGCCGCCTTCTTCGACGCCGACGGCGACCAGGATCTCGACCTCTACGTCGGGAACTACTTCGCGATGGCGCGCGCCCGCGACCCCGACTGCTGGAACAAGGTCGACTGTCCCTACTACGAGATGCTCGCCGCGTGCGGCCCCAAGGGCATGGTTCCCGAGCCCGACACCTTCTACGTGAACCAGGGCGACGGGACCTTCCGCGACGCCAGCGAGGAAGCGGGCATCCGCTCGGTCGAGCCGCGCTACGCGCTCGGGGTCGTGGCGTTCGACTACGACCGCGACGGCGACCAGGACCTCTACGTCGCCAACGACTCGCGCGGCAACTACCTGTTCGAGAACGACGGCCACGGCCGCTTCACCGAGGTCGCCGACCTCGCGGGCTGCGCGCTGAGCTCCGCCGGCCTGCAGCAGGCGGGCATGGGAGTCGGCTGCGGCGACTTCGACGGAGACCTCGACCTCGACCTCTTCTGCACCAACTTCTCGCACGACGACAACACGCTCTACGAGAACGACGGCCGCGGCGGCTTCCTCGACGTCAGCTCGCGCCAGGCGTTCGGGACCGAGGCGTGGCTCGCGCTCGGATGGGGGACCGACTTCGTCGACTTCGACCTCGACGGCGACCTCGACCTCTTCGTCGCCAACGGCCACGTCCATCCGGTCGCCGACCGCCGTGCGCCCGAGCTCACCTACAAGCAGCGCTGCCGCGCCTACCTGAACGACGAGGGCCGGTACCGCGACGTCACGCCGGCCGCCGGGAGCGGGCTCACGCGTCGCGCCTCGTTCCGCGGCGCCGCGTTCGGCGACGTCGACGAGGACGGGGACGAGGACGTGCTCGTCGCCGCGCAGAACGAGCCGCCGGCGCTCTTCGTCAACTATCCGGCCGAAGGAGCAGAGCGCCACTGGCTCACGCTCGAGCTCGAGGCGGTCGGCCGCAACCGCTTCGCGCTCGGCGCGCTCGTCGTCGCCGAGGTCGGCAAGCGGCGGCTCCTGCGCTTCGTCCACTCGGGCGGCTCGTACGCGAGCTCGAGCGACCCGCGGCTCCACTTCGGACTGGGCGCGGCGACGCGCGTCGAGCGGCTCACCGTGACGTGGCCCGACGGATCGACGCAGTTCGCCGCGGACGTCGCCGCCGATCGCAAGCTGCGCTGGCGCCAGGGCGCCGCGCCGGAGCCGAGGCTGCCGTGAAGCGCGCACTGCTGCTGCTGCTGATCTCGTCGGGACGCGCCGCGGCACGGCAGGGTCCGCCGCCCGCAATCGATCCGCGCGTCGACGCGACGTTCCAGATCTACGACCGCGGCGACAAGGCGGCGGCGAAGCGGGAGCTCGACAAGCTCCTGGTCGCCGCCGCCTCCGATCCCGCGGCGATGGTCCTGCTCGCGCACGGCCTCGACATGCGCCAGGAGTACGCGTGGGCCGAACCCTTCGCGCGCCGCGCCGTCCTGCTCCGCCCCGACTTCGCGCCCTGCCAGTACGCGCTCGGCGTGAGCCTGCTCTTCACCGACCACGTCGAGGAGGCGGAACGGGTGCTCCGCGCGGCGGCCGGCCGCTTTGCCGGAACCCAGGACGAGCCCGACCTCGTCTTCAGTCTCGCGATGGCGTGCGTGCTCCAGAACAAGCGGCTCGAGGGCGGCCTGACGTTCGCCAAGGCGATCGAGCTCCAGCCGAAGAACGCGCTCTACCGTTTCTCGGCGGCCGAGAACGACCGCAACCTGAAGCGGCTCGCGGAGGCGGAGGCCGGCTTCCGCCTGGCAATGACGCTCGAGCCGCCTCACGCCGACGCCGCCTGGAAGCTGGCGATGACGCTCGCGGAGCTCGGGCGCTTCGCCGAGGCGGAGCCGCTGTTCCAGCGCGCCATCGCGCAAGGCACGCCGGCGTCGCGCCAGAGTGCCGCCTACCAGTTCGCCGTCTTCCTCTTCGAGCGCGGGCGCGCCCAAGAGGCGCTGCCGCTGCTCCAGGCGCTGGTCAAGGCGCGGCCCGCCGACCGGATGGCGTGGAACTATCTCGCGCGCACGCTGCGCGCGCTTGGACACAAGGAGGAGTCGGCCGCCGCGCTCAAGCGCTACCAGTCGTTGCAGGCGGAGTTCGATCGCACCGAGACCGACTACCTGCTCGGCCTCATCCGGGCGCAGCGATCGGGCGGGCGCGCGCCCGACGGGAAACAGATGCCGGAGCGCCATTGAACCTCTCGCCAGCGGCGCGCGCGCGCGATTCAATCGGACCGATGGAGCGGACGACGCGATGAACGGACTGCTGATGGGACTCGTCGGGCTGCACGCGCTGTGCGCGCAGGTGCCGCGGCTTCCGGGGATCCCGGTCGTCAACGACGAGCTCCTCGCCGAGATGAAGGACCCGCCGACGCTCCCATCCGAGCGCGAGTCGGCGCTCGCCGCGCTCTTCCGGCAGGCGGGCGCCGAAGATGCCGAGATCCGCTGGATGGAGCTGCCCGACTCGGCGAAGCAGCGCATCGAGGGCGCGCGACAGGAGGCGACCCGCAAGCTGAAGGAGGCGGGCGCGCCGCAGGCCGAGATCGACGCCGCGGTCGCGACGTTCGATCGCCGGCAGGGCGCGCTCGGCCGCAACCTGATCGTCACGCTGCCGGGACGCACCGATCGCGTGCTCGGCTTCGGGGCGCACGTCGACGCGGCGGAGAACTCGCAGGGCGTGATCGACGACTGGTCGGGCTGCGTCCTCCTCACCAACCTCTACCAGACCCTGAAGACGAGCCGGCCGCGCCACTCGCTCTGGTTCGTCGCGTTCGCCGAGCAGGAGCTCGGATGCCTCGGCTCGTCGGCCTGGGCCGAGTCGCTCGATCCGGCGATGGTCGAGAAGCTCGACGCCTTCGTCGTGATCGACTGCGTCGGCGTCTGCTCGCCGATGGCGTGGTGGAGCGGATCGAGCGCGAGCGTCGTCGAGCTCGCCGCCGATGCCGCCACGCGCTTCGACGTCCCGCTGAAGGTCGTCGATTTCCCCGGCGCTTCTTCCGACAGCCTCTGCGTCCGCAGCCGGGGAATCCCCACCCTCTCGCTGCTGGGGATCGATCCGCCCCACGTCCCGCTCCTTCACGGGCCGGGGGATCGCTTCGACGCGATCGTCCCCGCCCGGATCGACGAGACCTACCGCCTGCTGCGCGCGCTGGCCGCGGACTTCGACGAGACGATGCAACCCTTGCACTGGGACTACGCGAAGGAGAAGCTCCGCCTCGGCGATCCCGCGAGCGGCCGTACCCCCCTCCAGCCGATCCGGCTGGATCTCGGCGCCGCGCCCCCGGCGAGCGCTCCGCCCGCCGACCCTCCAAAGAAAGACGGGAGCCACCCGTGATCCGGACCGCATCGACCCTCCTCGCGTCTCTCGCGCTTGCCGTCGCCGCGCCCACCGCGTCCGGGCAGGCGGGACCGCAGCTTCCCGAGGAGGTGAAGCAGATCCGTCAGCTCTACCTCACCTACGACGACGCCGCCGCGCTCTCGGCGTGCAACGACTACCTCGTGACTCACCCGGGCGATCCGGTGGTGCTCGAGCTCCGCGCGTGGAGCCTGCGGCAGCTCGGCCGCTTCGACGACGCCGCGAGGACGGTCGACCTCATCAATCCCAAGTCGACGCGCCTCAAGCTGCTCCTCGCCGAGTGCCTCGGCATGAACAAGGCGAACGTCGCCCGGGCCCACTCGATCATCGACGAGGTGAGCTCGGAGGACCCCAACGCCGTCGAACCCCATCTCGTGCGCGGCCGGATCTACCTGGCGCATGGACAGGCGAAGGAGGCGGCGGCCGAGATCAGCTACGTGCGCACGACCCGGCCGAAGCTCTACCCCGGACAGCTCCTCGCCGCCTTCCTCGCCGAGATGAGCGGGAACTTCGACGAGGCGCTCAAGCTCTACCTGCCGCTGGTCGCGAAGAGCTCAGAGTTCGACCGCATCGACCCGCACGACGACCGCGACGCCGTCGTCGCGCTCGCCGGCTGCTACCTCAAGATGCAGCGCTACGAGGACGCGGTGAAGCTCTACCAGCAGCTCGCCGAGCGCTTCCCGAAGGCGCCCATCGTGCGCGCCGAGCTCGCGCTCGCGCTGTCGATGCAGGAGCGGACGGCCGAGGCGATCGAGGCCTGCGAGAAGGCGGTCGAGCTCGCGCCGTCCATGGCGGGATTCCGGACGCGCCTCGCCATGCTCTACCGCACGGCCGGCCGCAACGCGGACGCGATCGCGCAGCTCGAGAAAGTGGTCGAAGCGGAGGCGCCGAGCGCCGAGCAGTTCCTCGCCGACCTGCGCCTCGCCGAGCTCTACCTCGAGGCCGGCGCGCTCGACAAGGCGGTCACGCACGCCGAAGCGGTCATGAAGATCGGGCCCGAGCACGAGGACGTGCTCGCGGTGAACGCCCGCGTGCGCGAGAAGGTCGGCGACGGCAAGGCGGCGGCGGAGCTCTATCGGAAGGCGATCGACCGCAATCCGCTCACCTTCGACGCGATGTACCGGCTCGGGCTGCTGCTCGCGCGTTCCGAGGTTGCCGCGGAGCAGGAGGAGGGCAAGAAGCTGCTCGACCGTCACAAGAAGATCGAGCCCTACCTCCTCGACATCCAGCGCACGCAGCGCGAGTACGAGATCAATCCGAGCAGTCCGATGCTCCTCACGCGGCTCTGCGGACTGCTCAACCTCGCCGGCGAGTACGACCAGGCGAGACGGTGGGGTGAGCGCTCGGCGAGCATGAACTCGCGCAGCCCGTCGACCTACATGCAGCTCGGCTACGTCGCGGCGAACCGCGGCGACAACGCCGCGGCGCTGAAGTACTTCGAGATGGCGCAGAAGATGATCCCGAAGGGCGCCGTGCCGGAGCTCGACGGGTGGATCGAGAAGCTCAAGAAGGGCGAGCCGCTCGAGCTGCCGATGGGCAAGTACAACCGTCCGGCGCAGAAGCCGGAGCAGAAGCCGCCGCCGGAGCCCGCCAAGGAGTCGGGGAAGTAGCGGAGCTCGCCGTCACCGCTTGAGCTCGCGCACGACCGCGGGGTCCGCGGCGCCCTGCGTGATGCGGTACTCGAAGCCGGCGGCAAGCGGGCCGAAACGCTGGCTCTCGCCGGACGGCCAGCGCACCTCGAGTTGCTCCGCGGCCGCCGCGCCGCCGCTCCCGAAGTGGACGCGCAGGTCGTTGCGCGAGCAGTAGGAGCTGCCGGCCTTCACCTCCTCGAGCTGCCGCTTGCCGCCGATCGTGATTGCGAGCCGTGCGCCGATCGCGTCACGGTTGCCCTTCGCGGCGCGCAGCGAGAAGAGGAACGCGTCGGCCCGGGTCCCCGCCGGCACGTGGTTGTTCTCGAGCAGGACCGCCCCCTCGTCGCGCGCCACCACGACCACGTCGAGGTCGCCGTCGCCGTCGAGATCGCCCGTCGCCAGGCCGCGCGCGGCGTTGCGCACCGTGAAGTAGGCGCCGGCGCGCTCGGGCGGCACGAGCTGGAAGCGGCCGGCGCCGGCGTTCTCGAAGAGCTGGTCGGCCTGCATGTACCAGGCGGTGCCGCGCGAGCGGTGCACGTTCACCAGCACGTGGCCGTTCGCCACGATCAGGTCGAGGTCGCCGTCGTCGTCCCAATCGAGGAAGTCGACGCCGAATCCGACCTCGCCGTGGTCGGCCGCGGCGAGCCCCGCGGCGCGGTTCTCGTCGGAGAACCAGCCGCGCCCGTCGTTCTGGTAGAGGCTGTTCATCTCGAAGGAGAGGTTGACGCAGACCAGGTCGAAGTCGCCGTCGCCGTCCCAGTCGCCCGAGTCGCTGCCCATCCCGGCGAGTGCCTTGCCGTCCTCGCCGTACGCGCAGCCGCGGATCGTCCCCTGCTCCGTGAAGCGGCCGGCCCCGTCGTTCAGGAACAGGAAGTTCGAGCAGCCGTCGTTGGCGACGTAGACGTCGAGGTCGCCGTCGTCGTCGACGTCGCTCGCCACGACGCCGAGCCCCTTGCCGTTGTCGCTCAGCGGCTCGGTCGTCCTCAGCCCGCGCTCGACCGCCTGTTCGCGAAACCGGCCGTCGCCCTCGTTGCGGAAGAACCAGTCCTGCACGCCCAGGTACTCGCGCGGCGCGCAGAAGTCCTGGATGCCGGTGAGGTCGACGCCGCACTTGTGCTTCTTGTTGACCTCGATCGAGAACTCGACGTAATTGCAGACGTAGAGGTCGAGGCGGCCGTCGCGGTCGGCGTCGAAGAAGGCGGCGCTCGTGGCCCACTTGCCGCCGCCGTCGACGCCCGCCGCGCGCGCGCGCTCGACGAACGAGCCCTTCCCGTCGTTCACGTAGAGCCAGTTGCGCCCGAACCCGGTGACGTAGAGGTCCTGGTCGCCGTCGTCGTCGAAGTCGGCCGCCGACGCGCCCATGCAGTAGGCGCCCTGCTCGCCGAAGACGCCGGCCTCCTTCGCCACGTCGGTGAACTTGAGGCCGCCGTCGTTGCGGAAGAGCGCGTGGCCGGGGAAAGGCTGGTCGGGAGTCCGGTCCTTCCACGCGCCGGCGTTCACGAGGAAGACGTCGACGTCGCCGTCGCCGTCGAAATCGAAGAGGACCACGCCGCCGCAGACGATCTCGGGCAGGCGGTACTCGCCGCTCTCCGAGCTCACGTGCTTCCAGCCGGCGAGCGCCTCGCGCCGCCAGGTGAAACGCTCGCCCGGGATCGGCGCGACGTCGCGCGGCGTGAGCGTTCCGTCGGCGTGCGGGTCGGGGCCGTCGGGCGTGGCGGCCGCGGCCGAAGCGGCCGCCACCGCCGGCGGCTTGGAGGGCGGCACGGAAGGCGGCGGATCCTCGCGTCGGCAGGCTGTCGCGGCCCAGAGGCCGAGAAGTGCGATCGTGGCCGCGAGCGCGCCTTCGCTCGCGATCCTCATGGACGGACGACGTCGAACTGGAGCGTCGCGCCGCTGCGCGCGAGCACCGGGACGGTGAAGCGCGCGAAGCCGGCCATCGACCGATCGACCGGGAAGCTCGACGAGCCGATCGACTCCGCCACGTCGAGCCGGAAGAGCACCTCGACGTCGACCTTCAGGTCGCGCTCGTTCCAGAGCTTCACGGCACCGCGCGCGACGACGCGATCGGCGGACTGAACTGCAAAGGAGGCGGTAAGCCCCGGGATCGCGTCGCCGAAGAAGGAGACCACCTCGTCCGCAGCGGTCGCGGCGAAGGGGTGCGTCGCGGCGAGGAAGGGGCGGTTCTTCGCGTCGAGCAGGACGACGCGCGCCGTGCCGGCCGGCAGCGCGCGGACGAGTCCGCGCGCCGCGCCGTCCTCGAGGTCGAAGCGGCGGACGATCGGGACGCGCTCGCCGGCCGCGGCGCGCTCGACGAGGAGGCTCGGGACGACGCGGACCTTGAGGTCGCGCGCCTGCGCGAGCGAGAACTGCGAGGCGCCGTGCGCCTCGAGCGCCGCCCCTTCCACCACCGGGTGCATGAGCGCGCTTTGGCGCTCCGCGGCCTCCGCGCGCCGGCGCCACGGGACGACCTCGTCCGCCTCGGCGACGGCGATGCGCGCGCCGCGCCATGCGACACCGAGCGAGTTCTCGATCGTGGCGAGCGCGCTGAAGTCGGCGGTCGCCAGGTCGGCCGCGACCCGCAGCAGGTAGTCGGCGCGCCACGCGAGGCCGCGCGTGAGGTAGACGAGCTCGAGGCGATAGCGGTCGGCGCGGCGGCAGCCGATGCGCCAGTCGAGGCGGAAGCGGTTCCAGTCGCCGGGCGGGAGCGCGTCGAGCTCGAGCTCGGCGCCCTCGAGCAGCCGGATCTTTCCCTGCGGCTCTTCCACATAAAGGGGGAGCGTCACGTCGCCGTTCGGGCCGGGCACGACGGGCGGGAAGAGGAGCCGCCCTTCGATGCGCTCGATCCCCGACTCGTGGTAGCGCACGAGCGAGGCGGGCCGGCCGGCGAGCCGCTCGAGCGCACGCGCCGGATCGAGCACTTCGAACCAGGCCGTCTGCTGTTTGAGCTCGAGCAGCTCGGGACTCGAGAGCGCCCGCAGCGCGATCGTCTCGGGCAGGAGCTGCGGCGAGACGTCGAAGACGCGCAGCGAGCTCTCGCCCGCGACGAGCTGCGCGCTGCGGACCTCCCGCACGACGGACGTGCCGTCCGCGCCGACGGTGATCTCGACCTCCTCCGGCGCCGAGGCGTCCTGCGCGAGCGCGACGCTCTGCTCGTGGACGATCGCCGCCGCGAGCAGGACGAAGGGGCGAGCGCCGAGGAGCTTCATGGGAAGCGGCGACGATATCGTTCCGCTCGGAGCTTTGACGCATGCGCGATGGGCGACGGAAGGCGGCGAAGGAACGCGGCTACCTGCACGGCTTCGGCGCCAAGGAGCGCGAGCGGCTGCGCCGGCAGGCGCGCGTGCTCGAGCCGATGGTCCACGACCACCTGCCGTTCCACCGGCGGCGGCGCTGCCTCGAGCTCGGCTCGGGCGTCGGCGCGCAGACGGAGATCCTGCTGCGCCACTTCCCCGACCTGCAGGTCACCTGCGTCGAGCGCAGCGCCACGCAGATCGTCGAGGCGCGCCGGTTCCTGAAGTCGGTGCCGTGGGCGCGCGGCCGCTTCACGCTCGTCGAGGAGGACGCGACGCGGCTCCCCTTCGAGCGCGAGGAGTTCGACTGCGGCTTCTTCTCGTGGCTGCTCGAGCACGTGGCCGATCCGGCGCTGATCCTCTCGGAGCTGCGGCGCGTGCTCGCGTCCGGCGCTCCGGTCGTCGCCAACGAGGTCCTGAACGCTACCTTCTTCATCGATCCCTACAGCCCGAGCACGCTCAAGTACTGGATGGCCTTCAACGACCGCCAGCTCGACCTCGGCGGCGACCCCTTCGTCGGCGCCAAGCTCGGCAACCTCTTCCAGCAGGTCGGCTACCACGACGTCCAGACCTTCGTGAAGACCTTCCACCTCGACAACCGCTTCCCCGGCGAGCGTGCCGAGTTCCTCCACTACTGGACCGAGCTCCTGCTCTCCGGCGCCCCCGAGCTCCTCAAAGCGGGGAAGGTCAGCGCCGGCGTCGTCGCCGGCATGAAAGAAGAGCTCGACCGCGTCGCCCGCGACCCCAACTCCGTCTTCTTCTATTCCTTCATCCAGGCGCGGGCGCGGGCGTGAGCGAATAGATCGCCCCGAACTTCTCCCGCACGTAACGCAGGAACGCGTCGGGAGAGGGCGGCGCGCCGGTCGCGCGCGTGACGAGCTCGGCGGCGGGCCAGTGCCGTCCGTGGCGATGGACGTTCTCGCGCAGCCACTCGCGCAGCGGCGAGAAGTCGCCGCGGGCGATCTGGTCGTCGAGGTCGGGAACGGCGCGGCGGGCGGAGTCGAAGAGCTGGGCGGCGTAGAGGTTGCCCAGCGTGTAGGTGGGGAAGTAGCCGAGCGCGCCCATCGACCAGTGGATGTCCTGGAGGCAGCCGTCGGCATCGGTGGGTGGCGTGATGCCGAGCAGCTCCTTCATGCGTGAGTTCCACGCGGCGGGGACGTCGGCGACGGCGAGATCGCCGCGGATCAGGGCGCGCTCGAGGTCGAAACGGAGGAGGACGTGCAGGTTGTAGGTGAGCTCGTCGGCCTCGGTGCGGATGAGCGACGCCTCGACCTGGTTCACGGCGCGCCACATCTGCTCGGCGGTAACGCCGCGGAACTCGCTCGGGAACGCGCGCCGCAGCTCGGGCAGGAAGTGGCGCCAGAAGGGAAGGCTGCGGCCGACGACGTTCTCCCACAGGCGCGACTGCGACTCGTGGACGCCGAGCGAGCACGCCTCGCCGAGCGGCGTGCGGTCGAGCGACTCCGGCAATCCCTGCTCGTAGAGCCCGTGGCCCGCCTCGTGGACGATGCCGTAGAGGGCCGGCCGCAGATCGCCCTTCGCGAAGCGCCGCGTGAGCCGCACGTCGCCGAACGCGATGCCGCTGCAGAAGGGGTGGGCCGAGCGATCGATGCGGCCGGCCTCGAAGTCGAAGCCCATCGCGCGGGCGACGCTCTCGCCGAAAGCGGCCTGCTTCGCCTCGTCGAGCTCGACCCGCACGCACGACGCGTCGACGCGGTCGCGCCGCACGAGCACGGCAGCCACGAGCGGCGCCAGCTTCTCGCGCAGGTCGGCGAAGAGCTTCTCGAGCGCCGCCTCCGTCGCGCCGCGCTCGTAGTCGTCGAGCAGCCCGTCGTACGGCCGCGCCGCGAAGCCGAGCGCCGCGACCTTGCGCTTCAGCAGGTCGAGCAGCCGCTGCAGGTGGGGGGCGAAAGCCCTCCAGTCGCTGCGCGCGCGCGCGTCCCGCCACGCCTCCAGCGCCGCGCTCTCGGCCGCCGCCATCGCCTCGACCAGGTCGCGCGGGAGTTTCGTCGCGCGGTCCCAGTCGATCCGCAGCTCTCGGAGCTGCGCGCGCGCCAGGTCATCGAAGGCGCCGCCGGCCGCCTCGCACGTGGAGAGGAGCTCGCCGATCCGCAGATCGGTGAAACGGTCGTGCCGCAGTCCGGCGAGGGTCGAGAGCTGGCGGCCGCGCGCCGCCGCCCCCTTGCGCGGCAGCATCGTCTCCTGGTCCCACGACAAGAGTGCGGCGGCGGAGGAGAGGTCACGCACCTCGGCGAAGCGGCGCAGGAGCTCGTCGTAGGCGGCGCGGGAATCCATCGATGCCCTCGGCAGAATCGGCGGGAGGCTACGATCCCGGCCCGTGCGATTCACGATCGACTTCGAGAAGCTGCCGCCCGAGGCTCACCACTGGTTCAGCACGCTGCCGGAGGGGCTCGGCACCGAGCGGTTCTTCCGCGCCAACGAGTACCTGAACGGCTACGTCGACCGCCTCGCGCACGAGCACGTCACGGCGCTGCGCGGCGAGCCGATCGCCCGCGCGGCGCACTGGAACTGGATGCTGCGCAAGCTCGAGCGCTCGCGGCTCGCCGAGCTCGACCCGTGGGGACGGCTCGCCGCGCTCGCGCCGATGGACGATCCGGCCGACGCGGTGAAGGGGCGCGCGCTCGAGGAGATCCCCGACCTCGCGCCGAGCTTCGCGCTGCTCGACTGCGCGCGCGTCGGCTACGTCGAATTCCTGCGCGGCGCGCGCGACGGCGCGTCGATCCTGCTCGCGCCGTCGTCGCTCTCGATCTGGCAGCGCTACTTCGACAACGTCGACGTGATCTACTCGGCGAACAACCGCGTGGCGGCGCGCCTCGTCGAGAGCGCGCTCGCCAGGGCGCGGCCGAACCACGACGGCGCTGTCCTGCTCGAGGCCGGCGGCGGGCTCGGGAGCGCGGCCGAGGCGGTGCTCGCGCGCTCGCGCGGTCGCATCGCGCGCTACCGCTTCACCGAGCCCTTCCCCTTCTTCCTCGCGGGAGCGCGGCGAAAGCTCGCGCGCTCGTTCCCCGACGTCGCGATCGACTACGCGGCGCTCGACCTCCACCACCCCCTCGCCGCTCAGGGCGTCGCTCCGGCGAGCGTCGACGTCGTGCTCGCGGTCAACGTGCTGCACGTGCTGCGCGACGTCAGCCGCGCGCTCGCGGAGATCCGGACCGCGCTGCGGCCCGGCGGCTCGCTCGTCCTGGTCGAGTGCACGCGCTTCGCGCCGGGCGTGCCGATCTACGTCGACTACGCCTTCCAGCTCCTCGACGAGTTCTTCCGCGTCGACGACCTCGGCCCGTCGCGGCCGCACGGCGGCTTCCTCACGGTGAAGTGTTGGCGCGAGCTGCTGGCGGCCGCGGGCTTCCGCGTCGAGTGCGAGTTCCCCGACCACGCGATCGCGGCGCGCTGGTACGACTCGCTCCACCTCGTCGGCTTCGAGGCGGTCTGAAGGAGACTCAACTTGCCGCGTCCCACGACGTTCAAGGAGTTCGCCTGGCTCTGCACGGTCGTCTACGAGCCGACGATCTCCGCCACGTTCGGCTTCGCGCGCTTCAACGACACGGTGCGCCGCGCCTCCGGCTTCCAGGGCGCGATCTTCCGCCGGAGCAACGGCTCCGGACTCGACTGGGTCGTCGCCGTGACCGGCACCCAGCCCGACCGCGAGATGGGAGTGGACGTCGTGGCCGACGCCGGCTTCGGCGGACCGAAGGGCATGGCGATCGGCCTGGCGGCCACCGTGGTGGTTCCACTCCTCGGTCCCGTGCTGACCACGCTGAGCGCGACCGGCCAGGGGCTCCTGACTCACCAGTGCCAGTGCGCCGAGGAGCTCGTGAAACACGCGCGCCGCGCGATGGACCGCAAGGATCGCGTCTACATCACGGGCCATTCGCTCGGCGGGGGGATCGCCCAGATCATCTCCGCGAGGACTGGAGTCGCCGCGGTCGCCATCTCTTCACCGGCCGTGACCGCCGTGCCGGGAGTCAGCGCGAGCTGGCAGCGGACGCACTCGCCGATCGTCTGTCTGCGCGTGCGCAACGATCCGATCAACCAGACCGGGATGCTCGGACAATGGCTCGGCCGCGTCGTGCTCCTGAACAGCCCGCGCACGGGCGGCGACGCCCACTCGATCCTGCAGACCGCGCAGGAGCTGTCTCCGCAGGGTCAGTTCACGACGCTTGGCGAGCAGGATCCCTTCGGCAATCCCTGAGGCCGCGGCTCATGAATGACCGGGGCTAGGCGAGCGCCAGCACGAGCTCTCCGTCGGCGATCGGCTTCAAGTCGCGCAGGACGCGGACCCCGACGATCCCGTCGTCGCCGAAGCGCGTCGTGACGAGCGCCTCGACATGGAGGAGCTCGCGCGGAGCGACCGGCGAGCGGAAGCGGAAGCCGCGGATCTTGGCGAACGCCGGCAGCCTGCCGCCGGCCGGCGCGTCGTGAAGCGAATCGGCGAGCGCGAGTCCCGCCGTCTGCGCGCTCGCCTCGACGAGGATCACCCCCGGGACGATGGGGCGGCCGGGGAAGTGGCCGCGGAAGAACTCCTCGCTGCCGTCGAACTCGACCTCGCTCAACGACCGCCGTCCCGGCGCCCACTCGATCAGCCGCTTCAGGAAGAAGAAGGGCGGCCGGTGCGGCAGGAACCGCATGAGCTCGGCGGCCGATAGAGGCGCGGCGAGGACGTTGTCGGGCTCGCTCATGCGGTAGCGTTCTAGCGAGGAGGTCCCGCCATGCGCGCTGCTCGTGCCGCCTTCGTCCCGATGGTCGTCGTCGTCGCTGGATGCGCCGTGTCGCGCGGCCGATCGAGCTGGAGGTCGCTGCCGCTCGTCGAGCCGACCGGCCTCCAGGAATCGACCGGCTCCTTCGTCGTCGAGGATCGAGGCGCGGCGTACTGGACGCGGCCCGAGGTCGTCTACGACGAGCGCCTCTGCACCGGCCGCAAGCAGAGCAACGTCGCCGTGCTGATCTACGACCCGGTGCTCGAGAGCGAGGGCGGCCCGCGGCTCACCGAGTGGCTCAAGGCGAAGGACCCGGTCGAGTACAGCCACATCCTCGCCAACGTGATCCGCGAGGCGAGCTGGGGCTACGTCAACTACGAGATCGTCGACGTGATCCGCGTCGACGGCTTCCCGATCAAGGTCGACGGCTTCCGCTACAGCGACGAGTCGTTCCTCGAGGTGAGGAAGACGCAGCAGTGGCAGCCGGCGACCAGCAGCTACCGCGCGATGCTCGAGGAGAACGGGCTGCTCGAGCGCGTGCGCAAAGGCGAGCTCCACGAAGTGTGGGTCTGGGGCGCCGGCGGGATGCACTTCGACGAGTTCGCGGGGTACATCCCGAACCGCTACGCCCGCTTCGGCCCGACCGACAACCCGTGGCTCTACCGGCCCTACGACATCCCGCCCGAGTGCGGCCGCACGCTCTGGATGATGGGGTTCAACTACGAGTGCGGGCCCGACAACATGATCCACAGCTACACCCATCGCGTGGAGTCGATGGCGGCGCTCCAGTTCGGCGACGGCGTCTGGGACACGAAGCGGCGGCGCGACGCTTGGAACGTCTTCACGATTCTCGAGATGGACTTCCCCGGCTCGACGCCGCCCGCCGTCTCGATGGTGGGCAACTGCCATGTCCCGCCCAACGGCGAGGGCGGCTACGACTACGACAACAAGCGCCGCGTCCTCTCGTTCGCCGACTCATGGTCCAGCTATCCCGACCTGCGCGGCACGGCGCGGCTCGTCTCGAGCGACGAGTGGGGCAACGGCCAGTTCGGGTACCAGAAGTGGATCCTCGAGCACCTGCCCAAGTTTCCGGGCGCCACCGCCCAGGGCTTGAACAACTGGTGGGTCTACGTCGCGAACACCGACGAGGATCTTCCTGACGTCGCGCCGCCCGAGCTCGACCACCTCGTGCTCCCGGAAGGCGTGCCGGCGACGGCTCACGGAGCCCGCTTCGGAACCCAGACCTCCGAGCGGCTCGTGCCGTAGCCGCTGAACATCGGGAGGCGGATCGGCTCGACGTCGGCGGCGCGCTCGTAGCGTCCTTCGATCAGCGCGTGGGCGCGCTCGTCCCAGCCCTCGACCACGATCGAGGCGTACCACTGGCGGTCGACGCGCTCGCGCAGGTCGGCCGGGATCTCGAGGTCGGTCTTCTTCCCGAAGGTGCCGCCGACGAGGTCGCACAGCGCGCCGAAGTGGCAGTGGAAGGGATCGCCCGCGCGTCCGCCCCACGGCGCGCCGTGCAGCGCGAGCCACGTCCGCTCGGGCGGGCCGAAGCGCGCGCAGGTGGCGAGCAGGCGGTCCCACGGCTCGAGGTCGCCCGCGGCCGGCGCCCAGTTCTTCGCGTCGTCGCGCCTTGGATCGTCGGGCCGCGGGTTCCGGGCGCCGCGTCCGACGTCGACGGCGAGCACGAGCAGTGCGGCAGTCCAGGCGATCCGGCGGCCGCGCTCGCTCGAGAACCGCTGTACGAACGCGTCGGTCGCGATCGGCAGGAAGGCGGCGGCCGCGACCGCGTAGATCACGTAGACGTTGCGCACCGCGAGCACCTGCGTCGACGACGCGAGCGAGAAGGCGGCCGCGGCGAGCGCGCCCGAAAGCGCCATGTGACGCGCGAAGTACCGGCCGTCGCGGCTCCCGACCTGCGGGCGGCGCGCGCGCAGCACGGCGATCGCCGCGACCACCGCCGCGGCCGTCACGAGCGCGAAGTGGTTCAGGAACTCCGACGTGGCGAGCGCGAGCAGCCCGCTCCTGCTCACGTCGTGCGACGCCGCGATCCCGAACGTGTAGCGGCGCAGCCACCCGCCGGAGCCGGCGTCGAGCCAGAAGAAGAGCGGCAGCGCCGCTGCGGCGAAGAGCGCCCCGGCCGCGACCGCCACTCGCCAGCGCGCCCACGTCGCCCCGGCGAGCAGCGCGGCGAGGACTAGCAGCGACGACTGCTTCGTGAAGAAGGCGAGCAGACCGCTCGCCGCGAACAGGAGCACGCTCGCCCGCGCCGACGGGAGCGCCAGCGCCGCCACGGCCGCCATGCAGAAGCAGGCCATCAGGTTGTCGGGCCGCGCCTGGTCGTAGAAGCACTCGACGTCGAAGTAGCGGGCGGCGACGAGCGCCGGGACGAGCAGCGCCAGCGCGCGCCGCCCGGTCGCGCGCGCGACGAGCGCCATCCCGATCGCGATCGCGCCGAGAATGCCGGCGATCGAGACGAGCCGGGCCGCCGAGTAGCCGTCGAGCCCGCACCGGATCAGCGCGCCCGCCGCCTCGTGCGCGAGCGGCATGTAGAGGAAGGGCACGAACTCGGCCGACGGAGGCGCGTAGAGCGGGCGGCCCGCCGCCGCCCATCGGGCGTGGTCGACGAAGCCGCCCTCCATCTTCGAGAGCTCGTGCGGATAGGGGATTCGGGCCGCGACGCACCAGACGACGAGCCCCGCCATCGCGAGCCCGACCAGCGCGACGAGCGCCGCGGCGAGGCGCACGCTTCGGGCGGGTCGCGGCGGTTCGGCGGCGGGCTCCACGCCCCCGAGTGTCTTGCCGCGGCGCGCGCGCTTCAATACCTTTCCGCCGATGCGCCGCCGGCTCGCGCTCCTCTTTGCGGTCCTCGTCGTCGGAGCGCTCCTGCTCGAAGGCGTCGCGCGCCTGCTCTGCCGGACCGACGAGGCGCGGCGCGAGCGGCTGCTCGACGGCGACGCCTACTGGATCGACCGCTGGTTCGCGGCGCGCGCGGCGAGGGCGACGGGCTTGGAGGCGCCGACGACCCCGATGAACGGTGGCGAGGCGGCGATCCTCGCGCCCGGCGACCCGCTCCACCGGCGCGACCCGCGGCTCGGATGGGTGCCGAGCCCAGGCCTGCGCCGCGACGGGCTCACGACCAGCTCGCTCGGACTGCGCGGGGGCGCAGAAGTCCAGTTCGAGAAGAAGCCCGGCGAGCGCCGGCTCGTCGTCGTCGGCGACTCGTTCACCTTCGGCGAAGGGGTGCGCGACGAGGAGGTCTGGACCGACCGGCTGGCGAAGAAGCTCGAGCAGGAGCAGCGCGGCATCACGCTGATCAATTGCGCCGTGATGGGCTACGGGCTCGACCAGCAGGCGCTGCGGCTCGAGGAGCTCGGGATGAAGTTCTCGCCCGACCTGGTCGTGGTCGGCCTCTTCGGTCCCGACCTCGACCGCAACGAGCTCACCTTCCGCGACGACGCCAAGCCGAGGTTCGTCTGCGATGGCGACGGGCTCGAGCTCGTCAACGTGCCCGTCCCGACCGAGGAGGCGCTGCTCGCCACGCTGGGGCGGCCGTCCGTCGTCTCGTATGCCTGGGCGATGGCGAGCAAGGGGATGGCGCGGCTGCGCGAGCGGTCGCCCTCGGCGCCGAAGTGGGAGCTCGCGCGGCGGATCCTCGACCGGATGCGCGCGACGGCGGTGCGGGGCGGTGCGCGGCTCGTCGTCGCCTACTTCCCGGCGAAGCCCGGCTCGTTCAGCCGCAACGCCGATCGCCACGAGACGGTCGTCGTCGAGTGGGCGCGAGCGCGCGGCGTCCCGCTCGTGAACGTCCGCGACGCCTTCGTCGCGCTCGGCTCGAATCGATTCTTCGACGTCTGGCACGGCCACTGGACGCCGTTCGGGAACGAGGTCGTGGCCGAGACGATCCACCATCGGCTCGCCGAGCTCGGGCTGCTCGATCGGCGTTGAGTCCGGCGCGGCGCGGCCGGCGCGCCGGGCGCCGCCTCCGCGAACTCACCGCGCCTTCGTCCGCTCCTCGAGCCGGCGATACCAGTCGATCGTCTTTGTGAGCGCCTCGTCGAGCGTGAAGCGCGGCTTCCAGTCGAGGATGCGGCGCGCCTTGGCGCAGTCGAGGTACTGGCGCGGGATCTCGAGCGACGCCTCGTTCAGGATCAGCGGCTCGAGCCGCCCCTTGCCCATGAGCGCGAGGATCCGCTTCACGAGCGCCAGCACGTCGAGCGGCGTCTCGTTGCCGAAGTTGAACGCTTCGCCCAGCACCGAGGGCTCGTGCATCTTCTCGGCGAGCGCCAGGTAGGCGAGCGCCGCGTCCTCGACGAAGAAGTAGTCGCGCACGAGCGTCCCGTCGCTGCGGATCAACGGCCGCTCGTCGCGCAGCGCGGAGCGGATCGTCCCGGGCACGAGGCGGTTCCAGTTCAGGTCGCCGCCGCCGAAGAGGTTGCCGCAGCGCGTCACGGCGATCGGCACGCGGTAGCTGGCGAAATAGCTCTGGGCGACCATCTCGGCCGCCGCCTTCGACGCGTCGTAGGGGAAGCGGCCGCGCAGCGGCGCCTCCTCGGAGTAGGGGAGCTTCGCGTGGTCGCCGTACGCCTTGTCGCTCGAGGCGACGATCACGCGGCGGATCAGCCGGCTGCACTCGCGGCACGCGTCGAGCAGCTGCCACGTGCCGCGCACGTTCGACTCCCACGTCGAGCGGGGCGAGCGCGCGGCCGTGCCGACGATCGTCTGGGCGCCGGTGTGGAAGACGGTGTCGATCTCGTACTCGTTGAGCGCGCGCAGGACGGTCTCGTACTCCTCGAGGCCGCCGCGCACGACCTGGACGCGGTCGACGATCCGCTCGGCGACGAGACGCGAGCCGGGCACCTGGTCGCGCACGAGGCAGGTGACGGTCGCGCCGCGCTCGAGGAGCTTCTCGACGAGGTAGCCGCCGAGCAGCCCCGTCGCGCCGGTGACGAGGACGTTGCTGCGCGACCATGGGGTGCCGCCTGCGGCGGCGGGGGGGATCGCAGCGCCCGCGGCGCCCGGACCCGGATTCACGGAGGAGTCGGCCATGGCGCCTTTCCCGAGGCGAAGAGGTTCTCGAGGATCTGCTTCTCGCGCAGCGTGTCCATCGGCTGCCAGAAGCCCTCGTGGCGGAAGGCCATGAGCTCGCCGGCGGCGGCGAGCCGCTCGAGCGGCTCGCGCTCGAGGATCGCCCCGTCGCCCGCGAGGTAGTCGAAGACGGCGTGGTCGAAGACGAAGAAGCCGCCGTTGATCCATCCCTCGCCGCTCTGCGGCTTCTCGCTGAAGCGGCGCACGCGCGTGCCGTCGAGCTCGAGCCCGCCGAAGCGCGACGGCGGACGGACGGCCGTGACGGTCGCCGCCTTGCCGTGCTTCCTGTGGAATGCGACGAGCTCCTTCACGTCGAGGTCGGCGAGCCCGTCGCCGTAGGTCGCCATGAACGGTCCGTCGCGCAGCAGCGGTTCCAGACGACGCAACCGACCGCCGGTCATCGTCTCCTTGCCGGTGTCGATGACGCCGACCCGCCAGTCGAGCTCGGGCCGACGCAGCGTCTTCACCGAGCCGTCCTTCAGGTCGACGACGAAGTCGCTGTTCTGGACGAAGAAGTCGCGGAAGTACTGCTTGATCTGCTCGCCCTTGTAGCCGCACGCGACCAGGAACTCGGAGAAGCCGTGGCTCGCGTAGAGGCTCATGATGTGGACGAGGATCGGCCGGCCGCCGATCTCGACCATCGGCTTGGGGCGGATCCCCGTCTCCTCGGCGAGCCGAGTCCCCATGCCGCCGGCGAGGATCACGACCTTCATCGCGGTGCTCCGGACGTTCGAGTCGGCTCGAGCACGGTGGGCGCCGGCACCGGCACGATGAAGGCGCCGCCGCGCCGCTCGTACTCGGCCTCCTGCGCGACGATCTCGCGCGCGAGGTTCCAGGGCAGGATCAGCGTGAAGTCGGGCTGCCGCTCGCGCAGCGCGACGATGGGCCGGATCGGCAGGTGCATCCCCGGCGTGAAGGAGCCGACCTTGTCGGGGTTGCGGTCGACGGTGAACTCGACGAGGTCGGTCCCGATGCGGCACCAGTTGAGCAGCGTGTTGCCCTTCGCCGGCGCGCCGTAGGCCGCGATCGACCGGCCCTCGCGGCGGAGCCTCGTGAGCAGCCCGCGCAGCAGGTCGCGGTGGGCGCGCACGTCGGCGGCGAACTTCCGGAAGCGCGCGGCGTCGAGCATCCCGCTCGCCCGCTCGCCCTCGACCTGCGCTCGGACTTCGCCCGAGTGGCCGCCGCGCGCCGGCGCCGCGTGGAGCCGCACCGATCCGCCGTGCACCGCCACGCGGTCGGCGCGGACGACGTCGAGGCCGGCCCGCTCGCACGCGACGAGCAGCGGCGAGAGCGAGAAGTAGCAGAGGTGCTCGTGATAGATCGTGTCGTACTCGAGGCGATCGAGCAGCTCGCCGAGATAGGGGAACTCGACGACGAGCCGGCCGTCCTCCGCGAGCAGCGATCTCGCCGCGCGCAGGAAGCCGACGAGGTCGTCGACGTGGGCGAGCACGTTGTTGGCGACGACGACGCGGGCCGGGCCGCGCTCCGCCCGGATCGCCGCCGCGGTCGGCTCGTCGAAGAAGCGGTCGAGCGTGTCGACGCCGGCGGCGCGCGCCTCGGCCGCGAGGTTCTGCGCCGGCTCGACGCCGAGCGTCCGCACGTCGAGCTTCTGGAAGCAGCGCAGCAGCGTGCCGTCGTTGCTCGCCGCCTCGACGACGAGGTCCTTCGCGCCGAGCTTCAGCTCGTTCACGAGCGACTGCGCCTGCTCGCGGAAGTGTCCGAGCATCAGGGCGGAGACGCCCGACCGGTAGACGTAGTGGCGGAACAGGACCGTGGGGTCGACGATGTCGGGAGTCTGCACGAGAGCGCAGCGCCGACAGAAGCAGACGTCGAGCGGGAAGAAGGGCTCCTTCTCGAAGTCGGCCGGCGCTCGCGGGTAGGAATTCGCCAGCGGCTGCGGGCCGAGCTCGAGGAAGGTCTCGAGCTCCAAGCTCCCGCAGACGCGGCAGTCGGCGCGGCGCCGGTGCGGAGAGCCGGCCATCACGACCTTCCGGCGCGGACGGTGCCGGGCGTGCCCGGCGAGGGCGCCGCGGCGCTGCTCGTCGCCGTTGCGCCGCTCGCCGCCGCCGTTGCGCGCGGGGCCGCGCGCGGATCGCCGCCGAAGCGGCAGGCGAGCAGGTTGCGCGCGAACTCGAAGCAGGTGCCGAGGCGGACGTTCGACGCGCCGCCGCGGCGGAGCTGGCCCGGGACGTCGACCTCGACCACGCGCAGCCCGAGCTTCTTCGCCTTGATCATGATCTCGGCGTCGAGGAACCAGTCGCGGCTCTTGAGATCGAGCGCGGGCAGCAGCTCGCGCGGGAAGAGCTTGGGATTGCCGTTCACGTCGAGCGTCCGCAGCCCGCCGAAGAGGAGGTTCGTGCCGAGGTTGTAGAGCACGGAGGTGATCTTGCGTTTCAGGCCGTCCTGCCGGAACCGGCGGCGCACCTTGAGCAGCGCGGGCGGCGCGACGCGGTCCCTCGCCGCGAAGAGTTTCACGACGTCCTGCGCGTCGACCTGGCCGTCGGCGCAGAGCAGCCCGACCCACGGCGCGGTGCAGAGCGGCAGGCCGGTCAGGATGCCGAGCCCGTAGCCCTGGTTCACCTCGACCCGCGCCGTCACGACGCGCGGATCGCTCGCCGCGAGCGACGCGAGGATCTGGCCCGTGCGGTCGCGCGAGCCGTTGTCGACCGCCACGATTTCGAGGCCGTGGCCCGCCTGCTCGAGCCCATGGCCCGCCGGCTCGAAGGCGGCGAGCAGGTCGCGCACGGTCGACTCGACGACCTCCTCCTCGTTGAAGCAGGGCAGCACGAGCGAGAGGTCGGGCCGGACCGGCGCGGTCGGACGGGATGGGTCGCCTGACACGTTGGCCCTTCTTATCGACCCGAGGCGCTCCTTCGCACCCCCCCGTCGATCGGCGTCGACGGGAGCCAACCCAGAAGTTCCTTCGCGCGGGCGACCGCCACGGGGGCGTGGCGCATCTCCTCGTCACGCGTGGGCAGCTCTCCGAAGCGCAGCAGCTCCGGCGCGAGGCCGACCACGCGCGCCGCCGTCTCGACGAAGGCGCGCACCGACGTGAGCCGCCCGGTCGCGAGGTTCACGACCTCGCCCGTCCGCACGCCGCTCGCCACGCCGAGCCGCAGCAGCCCCTCGGCCGCGTCGCCGACGAAGGTGAAGTCGCGCTCCTGCTTGCCGGCCGTGAGCTTGAGCGGCGTGCGCGTCGCGGCCGCAAGCAGGAGCGACGGCAGCAGCCGGCCTTCGTGCTCGCCGGGGCCGTAGACCATGAAGAGGCGCGCCGTCGCGGCCTTGAGCCCGGTCGTGGCGAGCTCGCGGCACGACCGGGAGAGGCGGCGCGTGCCGCCGAGCTTGGTCCGGCCGTAGAGCGTCGTCGGTCTCGGCTGGGCCCACTCGTGCAGATCGCCCTCGACGGTGCCGTACTCGAGCGCCGACCCGGCGTGCACGAGGTCAAGCCCCGGCCAGCGCGCGTCGCGGAGCGTCAACGCCGAGGCGACGGCTTCGGCGAGCACGCCGACGAACCGATCGTTCAGCAGCTCGGCCTCCCCCTCGTCGCGCTCGCCCGCATCGACGCCGTAGCCGGCGAGGTTGAAGGTGATCGCCGGCCGGACCTCGGCGACGAGCGCGCGCACCGCGTCGTCGTCGCGCAGATCGAGAGGGTGGTCCTTCGCGCCGGGCGCCGCGCCGCGCGTCGTCGCGTGCGCCTCGGCGCCGCACGCCGCGAGCGCGGCCGCGACGTGACGGCCGATGAAGCCGCCGCCGCCGACCACGAGGGCGCGGACGCCGCGGTACGGCGTGCTCCAATCTTCCGAAGGTCGCAGAGGGCGAACTGGCTCGGTCACGCGAGCGGAGGATCGTAGCCTGCGACGGTCGTTCGCCTCTCGACGACGGAGCCGGCTCATGACTCGTAGACTCTCGATCGTCCTGGCGCTCGCCGCCGCGTCCGCCGCGGCGCCCGGTGCGGCGGCGCCGGCGCAGGCGCCGGCGCGGTCCGAACCCGACACGCTCTGGGTGATCCCCCACACGCACTGGGAGGGGGCGGTCTTCTACACGCGCGAGGAGTACCTCGACCGCGGACTCGAGCACATCATCCACGCGCTGCAGCTGCTCGAGCGATATCCGGACTACACCTTCGTCCTGGATCAAGTCGCCTACGTGCGGCCTTTTCTCGAGCGCTATCCGGAGCACGAGGCGGCGTTCCGGAAGTTCGTCGCGAAGGGACGGCTCGAGCTCGTGCTCGGCATGGATGTGATGCCCGACGACAACCGGCCGGGCGGCGAATCGCTGGTCCGGCAGATCCAGTACGGCAAGGGGTGGTGCCGCGAGAAGCTCGGCGTCGACGTCACGGTGGCGTGGCTGCTCGACACCTTCGGCCACCACGCGCAGATGCCGCAGCTCCTGAAGCTCGGCGGCTACCAGTCGTTCTGGTTCTTCCGCGGCGTGCCGCGCGCCGACCACCCGAACGAGTTCCTGTGGGAAGGGATCGACGGCACGCGCATCCCTTCGGTCTGGCTGCCGCACGGCTACGGCCTCTTCTGGGGAGCGCCGAGCGACCTCGCCGGCTTCGAGGAGTTCGCGAAGCAGCGGTTCGCGGCGCTCGAGCTGGGCTCGCGCGGCCACGACCGCGCCGCTCCGTCCGGCGTCGACGTCTCCGACCCTGAAGAGCAGCTCCCCGCGATGATGAAGCTCCACGCCGGGAGCGGGCGCGAGCTGGGCTTCAAGCTGCGCTTCGGCGTCCCGAGCCAGTTCGACGCGGCGGTCGCCGCGCGCGCCGACCTTCCCGTCTTCAGGGGCGAGCTCAACCCCATCTTCCAGGGGACCTACAGCAGCCGGATCGAGCTCAAGCAGCGGGGGCGCGAGCTCGAGCACCTGCTGACCTCGGTCGAGAAGCTCGGCGTGATCGGCGAGCTGCTCGGCCGGCCGGCGGACGACGCCGCGCTCTGGAAGGCGTGGGAGCTCCAGCTCTTCAATCAAACGCACGACCTCGCGTCGGGAGTGATGACCGACCACGTCTACGAGGACGTGGTGAGCGAGCTCGACCATGCGCGGCGGCTCGGGCTCGGCCTGTTCGATGGTGCCTTCGAGAGCCTCGCCGCGGCGCTCGACACGCAGGGGCCGGGCGTCGCGCTCGTCGTCTTCAATCCGCTCGGCTGGGCGCGCGACGACGTGGCCGAGGCGACGCTCGGCTTCACGGCGCCGGGCGTGAAGAGCGTCGCGATCGTCGATTCGTCGGGCCGCGCCGCGCCGACGCAGATCGTGAGCGCGGTGCGCGGCGCCGACGGCGGGATGCGCGAGGCGCGCGTCGCCTTCCTCGCGCGCGACGTTCCGGCGGTCGGCTGCGCCGTCTTCCACGGCGTAGGGTCGACGGACGACGAGCCCTCGCAGCTCTCGACCACGCTCCCCGCCGACCAGCCGGCCGCGCTCGACAACGAGAGCTGCCACGTCGAGTTCGATCGCGCGACCGGCGCGATGACCCGGCTCGAGGTCAAGGACGGCGGCTGGCAGGCGATCCGCGGGGCTGCGAACGTCGTCTCTCGCGAGGACGACCAGGGCGACCTGTGGGAGACCTATCAACCGCTCGACGGCGGCAGCCGGATCGGCGTGCTGAAGAAGCAGGCGGTGCCGACGGCGAGCGCGACGACGAAGCTCAGCAGCGAGTTCAGCGGCGAGCCGGGGGTCGTGCGCGTCGGGCCGGTCTACTCCGAGTTCTCGATCTCCCACCCGTTCGATCGCGGCGAGTTCGCCACCACGGTGAGACTCGTGCGCGGCTCGCGCCGCGTCGAGTTCAAGACGCGGCTCGTGAACCAGAGCGAGCTCGTGCGCTACCAGGCGCTCTTCCCGACGACGATCGCGGCGGGCCGGAGCTCCCACGCGATCCCGTTCGGCGCGATCGAGCGTCCGCCCGACGTCGAGTTCCCGGCGCAGGAGTGGGTCGACTGGAGCGACGGCGAGCGCGGCGTCGCGCTGCTCAACGTCGGCCTGCCCGGAAACCTCGTCGCCGACGGGACGCTGATCGTCTCGCTGCTGCGCGCGCAGACGCTGCGCGGCTACACCGAGGGCGGCGGCTCCTCGGACACCGGGTACGAGCGAAACGTCCCGCGCACGCTCCGCTACGCGCTCGTCCCGCATCGCGGCGACTGGCGCGACGCGCTGCTCTTCCGCGACGGCATGGAGCTCGGGCAGCCGCTCGTCTGCCGCAAGGTCGCCGCGCATCCCGGTGTGCTCGGCGCGCGATTCGGGCTGCTCACGATCTCGGCGAGAAACATCGTGCTCTCGTCGGTGCAAAGCGGCCGCGACGGAGCGGCCCTGGTCCGCGTCTTCGAAGCGACCGGCCGCGCGACGCGCGGCGTGACGCTGACCGCGGCGACGCGGATCGTCGAGGCCGGCGAGACGAATCTCCTCGATGCTCCGGGCCCGCGGCTCGAGCCGGACGGCGCCACGGTGAACTTCGACCTCGGCCCCTTCGAGATCAAGACGCTCCGGCTTCGGCTGGAGCCGTCGTCGCGGTCATCGCGGGGCGGCTTCTAGCTCCGGCGCGACGGCGAGCGATCGGGGACGCCGTCCCGTGACGTAGCCGAGCCACTCTCCCCACGACCAGGCGAGCACGAGCAGGGTCAGCGGGATCAGCGAGCGCAGGAACGAGCGGAAGAGTCGCGGCGACCGCAGCGCCTTGCGCGCCATGCGGCCGAGGAGGATCTTCGGCAGCAGCGGCGACAGCAGGGCGAAGGAGAGCCTGCGCGCGAAGCCGACCGAGGCCATGCGAGTGCATGCGAACATCCGGCCGAACGAGTAGCGCTCGCGCAGGGCGTCTCGAAGGCCGACGTGGCGCGACATCGTCACTTCGCTACGCGGCTCGAGCCAGAGCGCGCCGAAGTGGAGGCGCAACGCCTCGTGGACGGCGGTCTCGTGGAAGATCGACTTCCAGATCTCCTCGATCGCCGCGAGGTCGGCGCGCGCGTAGCAGGCGTTGCAGACGCTCACCGAGGGGGAGTGCCCCTCGGCGACGGGCGCCGCGTAGCGGAAGAAGTCGACGAAGTAGAAGGCCCAGTCGGTCGCCGACGCGCCCTCTCCCGTCTCCACGCGCCCCCCGACGACGGCCCGACCCTCGACCTTGGCTTCCGTCATCGTGCGGACCCAGTCGGGTCGCGGGACGCAGTGGTCCTCGGTCAGCAGGACGAGATCTCCCAGGGCCGCCCCGACCGCGCGAGCCGCGAGCTCGAGGGGCGGTCCCGCCTCCACGACGAAGCGGACGTGGGGGAACCGCTTCTCGAGCTGCGCCATGTCCGCGATGGCCGCGTCGCAGACCACGACCACGTCGAACGGGGGCGCACGCTCCTGGGCTGCGAGCGCGGCGAGGCAGCGCGCGACGTGGCGGTCGCTGCCGATCGCGACGACCGCGACGGTGACGCTCCTCATGCGGCAGAGCGTAGCGTCAGCTCGCGGCGGTCGTCGCCACCTCCGGCGCCTCGATCCTGAGCTCGAGCTCGAACCGTCCCGCGTCGACGGTCACCTTCGAGCCGTCCTGGATCTCGCCGGCGACGAGCTTCCTGGCGAGCAGGTTCTCGAGCGCGCCCTGCAGGTAGCGCTTGAGCGGTCGCGCGCCGTAGAGCGGGTCGTAGCCCGCGCGCGCGACGTGTTCGCGCGCCTTGGGCGTGAGCACGAGCTCGACGCGGCGATCGGCGAGGCGCGCGCGCAGCTCCTTCATCAGCAGGTCGACGATGCGGGCGATCTGGTCCTGAGTGAGCGGCTTGAACATCACCGTCTCGTCGATGCGGTTCAGGAACTCGGGCCGGAAGTGCTGGCGCAGCTCGGTCATGACCTCCTGGACGGCCGAGTCCTTGAGCGTCCCGCTCTTGTCGACGCCTTCCATGAGGTGCTGGCTGCCGAGGTTGCTCGTCATGATGATCACGGCGTTCTTGAAGTCGACCGTGCGGCCCTGGTTGTCGGTGAGCCGGCCGTCGTCGAAGACCTGCAGCAGCACGTTGAAGACGTCGCGGTGCGCCTTCTCGACCTCGTCGAAGAGGACGACCGACCACGGCTTGCGGCGGACCGCCTCGGTGAGCTGGCCGCCTTCGTCGTAGCCGACGTAGCCGGGCGGCGCGCCGATCAGGCGCGAGACGGTGTGCTTCTCCTGGTACTCCGACATGTCGATGCGGACGATCGACTCCTCGGAGTCGAAGAGCTGCTCGGCGAGCGCCTTGGCGAGCTCGGTCTTGCCGACGCCCGTCGGACCGAGGAAGAGGAAGACGCCGGCCGGCCGGCGCGGGTCCTTCAGTCCGGCGCGGGCGCGCAGCACCGCGTTCGCCACGGCGCGCACCGCCTCGTCCTGGCCGATGACGCGCTCGTGCAGGTGGAGATCGAGCTGGAGCAGCTTCCTCTTCTCGCTCTCGATCAGCTTCGTGACCGGGACGCCGGTCCAGCGCGAGACGACCTCGGCGATCTCCTCGGGCGTCACCTCCTCGCGCAGCAGGCGCGCGGGGCCGCCGTGGTTCCCGAGCTTCTTCTCCTGATCCTTGAGGCGTTGCTCGAGCTCGCGGAGCCGGCCGTACTTGAGCGTCGCCGCCTTCTCGAGGTCGTAGGCGCGCTCGGCCTCGGCGACGCGCCGCTTCGTGAGCTCGATCTCCTGGCGCACGATCTTGAGGGCGTCGATCCCCTCCTTCTCCGACTTCCACTGCGCGGTCATCGCGTCGGCGCGGCCCTTCTGCTCGGCGAGCTCCTTCTGCAGCGCCTCGAGCCGCTGGCGCGACGCGGCGTCGCTCTCCTTCTTCAGCGCCTCGCGCTCGATCTCGAGCTGCGTGACGCGACGCGTCACCTCGTCGAGCTCGGACGGCATCGAGTTGATCTCGGTGCGGATGCCGGCGGCCGCCTCGTCCATCAGGTCGATCGCCTTGTCGGGCAGGAATCGATCGGAGATGTAGCGGTGGGAGAGCGTGGCGGCGGCGACGAGCGAGCTGTCCTGGATGCGCACGCCGTGGTGGACCTCGAACCGCTCGCGCAGGCCGCGCAGGATCGAGATCGTGTCCTCGACCGTCGGCTCGTCGACCATCACGGTCTGGAAGCGGCGCTCGAGGGCGGCGTCCTTCTCCACGTGCTTGCGGTACTCGTCGAGGGTGGTGGCGCCGATGCAGTGGAGCTCGCCGCGCGCGAGCATCGGCTTCAACATGTTGCCGGCGTCCATCGCCCCTTCGGCCTTGCCGGCGCCGACGATCGTGTGGAGCTCGTCGATGAAGAGGACGATGCGACCCTCGGCCTGCTTCACCTCGTTCAGCACGGCCTTGAGGCGCTCCTCGAACTCGCCGCGGAACTTCGCGCCGGCGATCAGCGCGCCCATGTCGAGCGCGTAGACCGTGCAGTCCCGCAGCCCGTCGGGCACGTCGCCGCGGAGGATGCGTTGGGCGAGCCCCTCGACGATCGCCGTCTTGCCGACGCCCGGCGCGCCGATCAGCACCGGATTGTTCTTCGTGCGCCGCGAGAGCGTCCGGATCACGCGCCGGATCTCTTCGTCGCGGCCGATGACGGGATCGAGCTTGCCCTCGCGCGCGAGCGCCACGAGGTCGCGGCCGTACTTCGAGAGCGCGTCGTAGGTCCCCTCGGGGTTGGACGACGTCACGCGCTGGCTGCCGCGCACCTGCTTCAGCGCCGCCTCGAACGCCTTGGCCGTCACGCCCGCCTCGCGCAGCGCCTTCGCGGTGGGGGAGTCGCCCTTCTCGTCGATCATCGCCAGCACGAGATGCTCGACGCTGACGTAGTCGTCCTTCATCCGCTTGCGCTGCTCGTCGGCGCCCACCAGCAGGCGCGAGAGACGCTGCGAGACGTAGAGCTCGCCCGGCGCGGCGCCGGGACCCGCGACGCGCGGTCGAGCGCCTTGGCGATGCTACCTTCGAGGAAGCCGCGGTCGCTGCCCGTTCGTTGCAGGAGCTGCGCGAAGAGGCCGTCGTCCTGCTTGAGAAGCGCGGTCGCGAGGTGCTCGACGTCGACCGCCTGATGTCCGCGCCGCGTCGCCTCCGCCTGCGCGTCCTGGAGCGCCGACTGCACGCGCTCCGTCAACTTCTGCGGGTTCATCGCCAGCTCCCGGGTCCGTGAAAGCGAGTCCGTGAAGGTCCGTGAATGCCGTGACGGTCGTGAATGAAAGTGGAGCGGCGCGCGAATGCACGGGACGTGCCGGCGGGTCTAAGCGGGGGCCCGCCGACGCTGCTCAGGAGGACGCGGGGAATCGACCGCGACGAGTGGTCGCTGCCGCGCCGCCGATCCGGACTCGAAGGCGCCAGCTTGTCGCGGGGTCGCGGGGTCGCAAGGTCGCGGCGTCGCGGGCGGAAGAGTTCCGATCAGGTTGCCGGTTTCGTCTTCACCGGCGTGCTGCGGCCGAGGATGCGGTCGAAGAAGTCCGAGCTCTCGTCGAGGATCAGCGCGTTCAGGCGGTCGAGCTCTTTCTTGAAGTCGACCTTCTCGACGTCGGTCACGACGATGCGGTCCTGCTCCTTCGCCATGTGCTCCGCGGTCAAGACGTTCTCGCGCCACGCCGCCTCCCATTGGAAGGTCTGCGACAGCGCGCTCAGGATCGTGAGCAGCGCCGCAAGCACCGGCGTGCCGAGCGTGATCACCGTGATCCAGTTCTCGTGGGAGGTGAAGACCGTGGACGAGCCGAGCGACGCGAAGAGCGTAACCACCGACCCGAGCACGATGGTCGCCAGGCGCGAGCGCCGGAACGCGTTCTTGTTCCGGTTGGCCGACCGCCAGTAGTAGGCGATCGCGCCGCGGTACTTCTTGATCACGAACTCGACGCGCGACGGCGCGTCGGCGGGATGGTCCTCGAGCACCGTCGTCGCCACGGATCGGCTCCTTCGCGGGAATGGGCCGGCTGGAATGGACGGGGAAGTGTAGCCCGACCTCGTCGCGCCACCCTTCCGCGCGCCGCCGCCGCTCGGCAGACTCCCGCCCTCATGCTTCCGGTTGCCTTCGTGCTTGGCCTCCTCGCGCACGAGACGCCCAAGCGTCTCGCGGACCGCGTCGAAGTCCTCTTCCTCGGCGATCGCGGCCACCACGAGCCGGAGTCGCGAGCCGACCTTGTGGCGCCTGCGTTCGCGCGGGTCGGGATCGACGTCTGGTTCCGGGCCGATCTCGCGGCGCTCGATCCCGCACGGCTGCGCCACGTCGACGTCGTGCTCGTCTATGCGAACCATGACGAGATCGGGCCGGCGCAGGAGAAGGCGTTGATGGATTTCGTCGAGGGGGGCGGCGGGCTCGTCGCGGTCCATTGCGCGTCGTACTGCTTCCGCAACTCGGAGAGGTACGTCGCGCTCGTCGGCGGGCAGTTCGATCACCACGGCACGGGAGAGTTCACGGCGCGCATGCTCGCGGAGTCGCGCGACCATCCGGCGCTGGGCGGCGTGAGCGAGTTTGCGACGTGGGACGAGACCTACGTCCATCGCGCGCTGACGGCCGATCGGCTCGTGCTCCAGGTGCGCGACGAGGGCGGCCGCGCCGAGCCGGTCACGTGGGTGCGCGAGCAGGGCCCGGGGCCGCGGAAAGGGCGCGTCTACTACACGGCGCTCGGCCACGATCAGCGGACATGGGCGCAGCCGGCGTTCCAGGCGCAGCTCGCGCAGGCGATCCGGTGGGCGGCGGGGCGGCCCGACTTCACCATCGAGCCGCCGAAGCTGACGTTCTCGGACGCGAAGCTCCCGAACTACACGCCGGGTGCGCAGTGGGGGACCGAAGGGGCGCCGATCTCGAAGCTGCAGGATCCTCTCTCGCCGAAGGACGAGCGCAGGACGATGCAGCTCCCGCCCGGCTTCGACGCGCGCCTCTTCGCCAGCGAGCCCGACGTCGTGAAGCCGATCGCGCTGTCGTTCGACGCGCGCGGCCGGCTCTGGATCCTCGAGTCGGTCGACTATCCGAACGACAAAGTCGAGAAGCTGCCGGCGAGCGCGGTGGCCAGCGGCGCCGGAAACGACGCCGCCGCGCCGCGCGGCCACGACCGCGTGAAGATCCTCGAGGACAAGGACGGCGACGGCCGCGTCGACGCGAACGAGATCAAGCTTTTCGTCGACGGCCTCAACGTCGCCACCGGCCTCGTCTGCACCGACGACGGCTGCATCGTCGCGCAGGCGCCCGACATGCTTCGTTTCGTCGACAAGGACGGCGACGATCGCGCCGACGAGCGGACCCTCCTCTTCACCGGCTTCGGCGAGGGCGACACGCACGCCGGTCCGAGCAATCTGCGCTGGGGCGATCGCCTCGGGTCTCCCGACGGCTGGATCTGGGGCACCGTCGGCTACAGCGCGTTTCGAGGGAAGGTCGGCGGAAAGAACGGCGCGCCGGTCGTCGACCACTCGTTCGGCCAGGCGGTCTTCCGGTTCAGGCCGGACGGCTCGCGGCTCGAGCGCGTCGCGCCGACGACCAACAACACATGGGGACTCTCGTTCGACGAGCAGGGCGAGATTTTCGTCTCGACCGCCAACGGCGACCATCTCGTCCACGTCGCCGTGCCGAGCCCCGCGATCGAGTCGGTCTTCGGCCTCGATTCGCGCCTCGGCGACGGCACGGTCCACGTCCCCGACCACGACCGGCTCCACGCGCTCACCGAGCTGCGGCAGGTCGACTACCACGGCGGCTTCACCGCCGCCGCCGGCTGCGCCATCTACACCGACCGTCTCTTCCCGCGCGAGTACTGGAACCGCTGCTCCTTCGTCTGCGAGCCGACCGGCCATCTCGTCCACCAGTGTTTCCTCGAGCCGAACCCAACGTCCGGCTCGACCTTCGTCGCACGCGACGGCCGCAACCTCCTCTCGAGCTGGGACGAGTGGTGCGCCCCGATCGCCGCCGAGGTCGGCCCCGACGGCGCCGTCTGGGTGCTCGACTGGTACTCGCCCGTCGTGCAGCACAATCCCACGCCGCGCGGCTTCACGACCGGCAAGGGCAACGCCTACGAGACGCCGCACCGCGACAACAAGCACGGACGGGTTTGGCGCATCGTGTGGACCGACGCGGAGTCGCGCGAGCCGTCCGACGTCGCGCTCACGGCGCAAGCGCGCCGCTCGGCGCACGAGCTCGACGACGTCCCGGCTCGCGTCGACCGGCAGCACGACGCGGCGGAGGCCGAGCACGGCCACATCCTCGCCGACGTCGCGGCCGTCGAGCAGCTCGAGCGATCCCTTGCACACGTCGACGATGCCGAGCGCGCGGCGATGGGCGACGTCGACGAGTGGCTCGACTTCGACACGAGGATCCCGGCGGCGCTCGATTCGAGCGACCGGCCGCGCGCGCTCGCCGCGACGATCGTGCTCGCGCAGGCGTGGAAGAGGTCGCTGCCGAAGTTGCTCGATCCGAAGCTGCTTCCATCGAGCGATGAGCCGGGCGAGCCTGCCACTACCGCCGCTGCCACGCGCCCGCTCCTGTCGAACGCCGCCTTCGACCCGACGAACGACAAGGACGGCACGCCGCCGCGCGAGTGGCGCTTCGTCCAGTACGGCGGAGCCGCCGCCGGCGCTTGGAGCGACGCCGGCCGCGCCGCTTCGGGTTCAGCGCAGCTCACGTCGCAGCAGGGCGCCGACGCGTCGCTCTCGCAGACCGTCGCCGTGCAGCGCCACGGCCGCTACCGCCTCTCCGGCTGGATCAAGACCGACGCCGTCACGCCGCTCGGCGACGCGTACGGCGCGCTCTTCAACGTCCACGAGCTCCAGAACCCACGCGTCGTCACGCCGGCCGTCACCGGCACGCACGACTGGACGCGGGTCGAGGTCGAGTTCGACAGCGGCGACCACGAGGCGTTCACGATCAACGCGCTGCTCGGCGGCTGGGGCCGGGCGCGCGGGACGGCGTGGTTCGACGACGTCGTGGTCGAGGTCGTCGCGGCCGGGTCGCCCGCCGCGGAGCTCGTCGGGATCGTCGCCACCCACGCGGCGCACACCGATCCCGCGAGCGCGCTCGACCTCGTCGCGTCGCGGCTCGAGCCGGCCGATCCGGCGCTCGCTCGCGCCGCGCTCGAAGGGCTCGTGCGAGGGTGGCCGCGCGACGGCGCGCCGAAGATCGAGCTCGACGGCGCGACCGCAGAGGCGTCGCAGCGCGCCGCGGCGAAGCTCGACGTCGCGGGACGCGCCGCCCTGCTGCTGCTCGCCGAGAAGCTCGGCCGACTCGACCTCTTCCCCGACGAGGGGTCGCGCGTGCGCGGCGAGCTCGCCGCCAAGGTCGCCGAGAACGCGGCGCCGCCGTCCGATCGAGTCGACGCCGCGCGGCGATTCCTCGCGCTGGCGCCGGCGAGCGACGCGGTCCCGCTCGTCGTCGCGCAGATCTCGGCGCTCGCGCCGCCCGAGCTCGTGAACGGGCTGCTGCTCGCGCTCGGCGAGTCGGGCGACAGCGAGGTCGGCGCCGCCGTCGCGAAGCGGGTGCCGCAGCTCTCGGCCGCCACGCTCCCGACCGCGGTCGAGCTGCTGCTGCGCCGGCCCGCGTGGACGAGGGAGCTGCTCGCGCAGCTCATTGCCGGCCGGCTCGATCCGAAGGCGCTCGCGCCCGACGTGATCGATCGGCTGCGGCGGAGCGGCGACGCCGACGTCGCGTCGCTCGCTGAGCAGGTGGCGCGCTCGCTCGGCCGCGGCCGCGACGCCGATCGCGCGCAGGTCGTCGAGGCCTTCGTCGCCCGGCTCGCCGCGAGCGATGCCCCGCGCGGCGACGTGAAGCGCGGCGCCGAGCTCTTCGCCGCTCAGTGCGCCAAGTGCCACACGCTGCGCGGTCAGGGCGGACCGGTCGGGCCCGATCTCACCGCGATCGGAAAACGGGGACGGGCCGACCTCCTGGTCGAGATCCTCGACCCCAATCGCTCGGTCGAGGGGACGTGGCGGGCGTGGGAAGTGACGACGAAGAGCGGCGACGAGCTCACCGGCCGACTCGTCAACGAGGGGCGCGCGACGATCGAGCTCGTCGACGCCGCGGCCGCGCGCCACGTGATCGCGCGCGACGACCTGGTCGAGCTGCGGCCGCTCGCCCGCTCGCTGATGCCCGAGGGGTTCGAGACGCTCGGCGAGGCCGATGTCATCGCGATCATCGAGTATCTGGTCCAGGACGCGGCGGCGGAGAAGTCGGGCGGCGGCTGACGCGAACGACGACCCGGCCTACAATCCTCGCTTCGTCGCACCGAGGGAGCATGGACACCTACTACGATCCGAAGGGACTGAAGAAGTTCGGCGAGATCGGCAAGGACGCGCCCGAGCTCTGGCAGAAGTTCCAGGCGTGGTACGGCGCCGTCTTCGCCGACGGCGCGTTGAGCGAGCGCGAGAAATGCCTGATCGCGCTCGCGGTCGCGCACACGGTGCAGTGCCCCTACTGCATCGACGCCTATTCGACCGCCTCGCTCGAGAAGGGAGCCGACCTCGCGCAGATGACCGAGGCGATCCACGTGGCGGCGGCGATCCGCGGCGGCAGCGTGCTCGTGCACGGCGTGCAGATGCGCGACCACGTCCACAAGCTCTCGATGTGAGCGGGGGCATGATTCCGACGCTGAAGCGACGCGAGCACGTGCTCTCGGTGGCTGCCGCGCAGCAGGCGCGGCTGCACGAGCTGCCCCTCGCCACGACGTTCGAGCAGGCCGCCGCGCGCGCCGGCCACGATCCGCTGTGCGCGACGACGGTCGAGATCCTCCAGATCAACGTCGGCAAGAAGTGCAACCAGACCTGCCGCCACTGCCACGTCGATGCCGGGCCGGAGCGCAAGGAGGTGATGCCCGACCTGGTGGTCGAGCGCTGCCTCGAGCTGCTCGAGCAGTGGGACGTCCCGACGCTCGACGTCACCGGCGGCGCGCCCGAGCTCCACCCGCGCTTCCGCGAGATCGTCGCGCGCGCGCGCCGGCTCGGCCGCAAGGTGATCGACCGCTGCAACCTCACGATCACGCAGGTGAATGGCTTCACCGACCTGCCCGAGTTCCTCGCCGCCCAGCAGGTCGAGGTGATCGCGTCGCTGCCCTACTACGCGCCGAAGCAGACCGATCTCCAGCGCGGCGACGGCGTCTTCGAGCTCTCGATCGCGGCGCTGCGCCGCTTCAATGAGCTCGGCTACGGCCGGGACGGCAGCGGGCTCGTGCTGAACCTCGTCACGAACCCGGTCGGCGCCTTCCTGCCGGGCAGCCAGCCGTCGCTCGAGCGCGAGTGGAAGCGCGAGCTCGCTCGTCGCCACGGCGTCGCGTTCAACCGGCTCTACACGATCACCAACATGCCGATCAGCCGCTTCCTCGAGTTCCTGGTCGACTCGGGCAACCTCGAGGAGTACATGGAGAAGCTCGTCGCCGCCTTCAATCCCGCGGCCGTCGACGGCCTCATGTGCCGCAACACCCTCTCGATCGGCTGGGACGGGCAGCTCTACGACTGCGACTTCAATCAAATGCTCGAGATGGCGCTGCCGCGCACGATCTTCGAAGTGAAGCTCGCCGACCTCGAACGCCGCCCGATCCAAACCGGCGCCCACTGCTTCGGCTGCACCGCCGGCGCGGGGTCGAGCTGCGGCGGGGCGACGGTTTCAAGCTGAGCGCAAGCGCCTCGAGGGAGTGACCCGATGGCCCGCGCCGTCCTCGTTCTCGCTTCGCTGTGGATCGGGATTGCCGCTGCGGACGCGCCGCCGGCGCAGCAGTCGAAGAAGGCGTTGGTGATCCGCGGCCGCGTCGTCGACGACCGCGGCGAGCCGGTGAGCCGATTCCTGATCGAGACGGTGCGCCCGAGTGATCGCTCGCCTCGCGACTCGCGGCGGACGAACGCGCAACGCCGCCTGGCTGCCACCGCGTTCAACGGCGACGGCTCGTTCGCGCTGAAGTCGCTCGCCGACGGCGAGTGGGAAGTCGCCGTCCTCGGCGCCGGCGACACCCATTCGCCGCCGCAGCTCGTCACCCTGCCCTGGTCGGGCGGCGATCTGGAGCTCGTGCTGCCGCGCGCGGGCCGGATCACCGGGGTCGTCGTCGACGACAGCGCGGCTCCCGTTCCGCAAGCGGCGATCTACGCGATCTACCCCGGCGAGAACCCTCACACGGGAATGGGAAGGCACGACGGCGCCGAGCCGCGCGCCCTCGCCGAAGCGAACGGCCGCTTCGAGCTCGAGAAGCTGCAGCCGGGGACCGTCCTCCTGGCCATCACCGACGAGGCGCACGCCGACAGCGAGTGGACCTCCGTCGTCGTCGAGCCCGCAGGTGCGACCGACGTCGTCCTGCGCGTGACGGTCGGCGCGCGCGTGGTCGGCTCCATCGACCCGTCGCTCGGCGAAGTCTTCGGCCGGGAGGTCGAGCTCTTCAGCTTCAACGGCAGCCTTGGCTGGCGCACGACGTACAGCGATCCGGCCGGCCGCTTCACGATCGAGAACGTCATCCCGCAGCCCTACGTGATCGAGCTGCGGCCGCCGGGCTACTCCGAGGGCACCGTTGCGCCTGGAGCCGAGAGCATCCGGCGCCGGATCGACGTGCGCGAGAAACAGACGGTCGCGGTCGTCTTCGAGAAGAGCCGCACGTCGATTCCGGTGAGCGGTCGCGTGACCATCGGCGGCGTGCCGACCCCCTTCATCGAAGTCCGTTCCTTCCCGCTCGAGAGCCAGGACGATCTCAATCGGACCGCCATCACCGACCAGGACGGCCGCTATGCGCTCGTGCTCAATGCCGCGGGCAAGTGGCGCTTCACCTGCAGCAAGAGCTGGGGCTCCGACGCGTCCGAGGAACGCACGGTTCCGGAACCGACGTCGCCCGAGCCCGTTCCGCTCGCGTTCGACTTCGACCTTCCCGGCGGCGCGATCTCGGGGACTCTGCGCTCATCCGACGGCCTGCCGCTCGGGTTCATCCAGATCACTCTCGTGCGCGATCCGACGGATGGCGAGGATGCGGAAGCGACCTTCTGGAGCCGGTACTCGCGCACGCACGTCCTCAAGGATGGCAGCTTCGAGTTCGCGCTGCTGCGGCCGGGCACCTATGTCCTGCGTGCTCCCGACGGCGGCTGGCGCGACTCTCCACCGCCGCTCGCGCCGTTCGGAGGCGTGGTCGTGAGCGGACTGCGCGTCGCGGGCGCGCCGCTCGACCCGCTGTTGCTGCAGTTGAAACCCGCAGGACGCGTCGTCGGCCGCGTCGTCGACGGCACCGGCAAGCCGGTCGATTGCGCCCGGATCCAGGTGTTCGACGCGAACGGCGTGGCCGTCCGCGCCGATTGGGCCTCGGCGAGCGACGCGGCCGGCAGCTTCGAGATCCCGTCGCTCGCGCCGGGCACCTACACCGTCGCGGCGCGAGACGGCAGTCGCACGGCGAGGAGCGCGCCGATCATGATAGAGGTCGGAAAGACCGGCTCCGTCCGGATCGAGCTGCGCTGACCGGGCCATGGTCCGCGACTCGAACCGCAGGTACCACGACCGCGTCGCCGCCCGCTACGACGACGTCTACGACACTCCCTACTGGCGCTTCTACCGCGACGTCTCGTGGCGCCACTTGAAGGCGTTCCTGCCGACGACGCGGCCGGCGTGGGCGGCCGATCTCGGCTGCGGCACCGGCTGGTTCGGGTGCCGGCTGCTGAAGAGCGGCTGCCACGTCGTCTTCCTCGACCCGAGCGGCGCGATGGTCGAGCAGGCGCGCGTCGCCGCCGAGCGCGAAGCCGCTCGCGGACTCGAAACGCGTTTCGTCCAGGCCGGCATGGAGGCGATGGGCGAGATCGAGAGCGGCCTGCTAGATTTCGCGGCGGCGCAGGGCGATCCGCTCTCGTTCTGCGAGGAGCCGGCGCGCGCGCTCGCCGAGCTCGCGCGCATCCTCAAGCCAGGCGGCGCCGTCGTCCTCTCCGTCGACAGCCGGGTCGCGGGCGTCCGCTCGCTCCTTGATGAGTCCACGCCCGACGCCGCGCTCGAGCTCCTGCGCACCGGCCGCACTCGCTGGCGCGGCGAGCGCCGCGACGAGCGCTTCCCCATGAAGATGTTCGCCCCCGACGAGCTGCGCACGCTCGTCGATCGCGCCGGCTTCGACGCGCTCTCCCTCGTCGCCAAGACCTGCCTCGTCCAGCGCGGCAACGCGTCGTGGCTCGACGATCCCGCTCGCGCCCGCGACCTCCTCGCCGCCGAGGAGCGGGTCCACGCCGATCCCGCCTACTTCGGCCTCGCGTCCCACCTCCAGGTCGCGGCGCGACGGCGGGGGTGAACCTGAACACGGACATCTCGTCTCGGTCGACTCGAACTCGAGACCAGTGCTTCGTGCCGCTGAATCGTCATGCGGACGCGAAGACGGGACTTTCCCTGCAGGTTTCCAGCGCCCGACGCGCGCGCTGCTCAACCATGCGTGGCGCGAGGCGGTCGATCTCTTGGTGCTCGAGACCCACGGGCGCAGCGGGCTGCCGCACCTAGTCCTCGGCGGCGTGGCCGAGAAGCTCATGCTCGGAGGTTGCGAGCAGCGATTCGTGGGCGTTCGATTCCGCGCGAGAGCACGAGAGTGCTCGGACCCCTTGACAAGGCCAACGTGGCGCTAAAACTCGTCGTCCCTGCGTCATCCAGTCGCCTCCATCGACCCGCCTGCGAGTGAACACCTGTGACCAAGTACCTGCTGATCTGCGCTCTCCTTTTTTCCACGACGAGCCCTTCGGCAAGCGCCGGAGGACTGCGCGGCGAGACTCAGCTCGATCAGGCAGTCTCTCCCGCTGGAGCCTACCTCTCGAGCGACCCCGCGATCAGCTCGACCGGCTACTTCGTGCACGCGGTATGGACCGAGGCCGCCGTTCCCCCCGCAACGACCACGGAGGTCTACTACTGCCGATCCGAGGACGGCGGCAAGCATTGGTCGACGCCGGTCCTGCTCAGCTCCAATGCGTCCATCGACGATGGAAAGGCGCAGATCGCGGCGGATGGGGATCTGGTGGTGGCGGTTTGGCTCCATGGCACGGCGACCCAGGACGTGCAGGGCGTCGTCTCCATCGACGGCGGTTTGACGTTCGGCGTGGTCAAGGACCTGAGCGGGAGCTTGATGGGAGACGCGGGCGATGCCGACGGACTCCGACTCAAGCTCGTCGGCCAGAACATCTACATGACGTTTGAGGACGACGTCTCCGATCCCGGGGCCAACGAGGACGTCTACGTCATCTCGTCGAGTGACGGCGGGACGACGTTCTCGTCTCCCGTTCGCATCAACGATTCGGCCGCGGGCACCGTGGACTGCGACGACCCTGAGATCGAGACGACCGGAACGACGGCCTACCTCGTGTGGATCGACAAGCGGACCCTCAACGATCGCGTGTACTTCAGCACGAGCACGGACAGCGGCGCCAATTGGAGCGCCGACCGGCGGCTGGACCGCGCCGGGGCCGTCGCCGATACCGGCAGTCCATCGATGGACGTCGAGGGATCCAACCTCCACGTCGTCTGGGTCGACGATCGCAACAATCCGGCGGTCGCGGACGAGGTCTTCTACGTGTCCTCTTCCGATTCCGGCGTCACGTTCACCCTGGACAAAAAACTCGGCAGCGCGGCCTCGGGCACGGACGCCGACGACCCGCGCGTCTCCGTGTCCGGAGCTACCGTCTACGCGGCGTGGGTCGACGATCGCAACGGGGGCGGCAACGACGTATTCCTCGGCGTCAGCTCTGACAGCGGGTCGACGTTCGCGGCCGAGTTTGCCCTCGACCCCGACGCCGGATCGATCCACGACATCAGCCCCCACCTTCGCTCCCAGGGAGATTCGGTGTTGGTCACCTATCTCGAGGAGACCGCCACCGCGACGCTCCATCAGGTCTGGCTCAGCTACAGCGCCAACCGTGGAAGCGCGGGCTCCTTCCAGCGGCTCGAGCTGAGCGCGACGTTGGGTACGAATGGCGACGCCGACGGTCTCGACGTCACCATCTCCGATGCGCGCGACGTGATCGGCATCTGGACGGACGACCGCGCTGGAGGTCTCAACAACGACGTCTACTTGAACGGCCAGAGGTTTCCGAATCTCACGGCGATCCCGACGCCGAACGGGAAGAAGGTCGCCTTCCACCTGAGCGACGCCACGCCTGCTGACGACGGCCATCTCTTCCTCGCGGCCTTCTCGTTGACGGGGACCAATTCGTGGGAGCTCGATACCGGGTTGAATGTCTGCTTGACGGTGGACGGGTTCACACAGATTTTCCTCGAAGGGTGGGCGATTCCGCTGGTCTCGGCCACCATCGTGAACGGGGAGGCGTCGACCCTCAACCTTCCGTTCAAGAAGTTCGACGGCTACGCCGTGGGAGTGGTCGTGGACATCACGGACCCGGACAACCTGATCTTCCTCGCCACTACGGATCCCATCCCGTTCTGAACGCAACGATCGTCCGCCGGCGGCGGCGCCGGCGCGCGGTCGTCGCGCTTCTCGGCCGAAGTCAACGGTTCCCCGACGTGACCGCGGTCCGGCACAGGAACAAGACCTCGTTCCAGCTCAGCGACGCCACCTCTGCGGTACTTTGATCCGGCCGGCCTCCCGACAACTCTCGCGAACGGCACACGACGCATGTCCTATCGAATCCTCGCGCTCGGCGTGACGGTGTTGACGGTCGACTGCGGGCGTGCACCCCACTCCCATCTCGGTGACCCGAGCGCGTTTCCGCGCCGGCCGCCCGCCTCGTCCGCTCGCGGCGCGGCGTTCCGCTCCGAGGGGGTCGCGCAGTTGACGCCGCTTTCAGACGGCTTCGAAGCGTCGTGGGATCCCGTGCTCGACGCCACGGGCGTCGCCAGCGCGGACTACACGTACCGCATCTATGTCTCGCTCAACGGTGCAGCGATCGACTTCTTCAAGCCGTTCCTGGTGACCGCGCCGGGGGCCGCGCGCGCCACGATCGACGGCCTCGTTTCGGGCACCCGGGTCTCCGTGGCCGTTCAGGCCGATTCCCTCGTCAACGCATCGGACGTCGATCGCAACGAGATCCTGTTGGACGGCGTGGTGGCGGCGCTCTGGTACGTCGATGGAGCCGCTGCTCCCGGGGGCGACGGCCGGACAGTGGTGACCGCGCTCACTACGATCGCAGAGGCCGTGCAAGCCGTCGTCAATTCCGGGGCGATCGGCAACGTCTTGATCGCGGGGGGGGACTACGCCGAGGAATTGATCCTGCCGGGAAACGTCCACCTCTACGGTTCCTATGACGCCGCGTTCGTCGCGAGGGACCACGAGCAACAGCCCACCACGCTCCGGCCCGCGGTCGCGGCGGCAACGGCGATTCAGATCGCGGACCTGTCGCCTCCGACGATCGTTGACGGCCTCGACGTCGATGGACTCGGTCTGGTCAGCAAGGCGCTCCGGGTGGCGAACGCCCATCTGCAGTGGTCGAACAGCAACATCTTCAATCTGGCGAACGAAGGAATCTCCTGCGCCTCGAAAACTCGTTCCTCGCTGCTCCGGGTGCGTCGAGTGACGATCAGCGGATGCGTCACCGAGGGCCTCATCGCCGCCGGATCCGTGAATGCCGAACTGACCTCCTGCGCCTTCCTCGACAACGGCAAGGAAGGAGCGGAATTCGACAATCTCGCAGTCCAGCCCGGCGGCACGAGCAGCCTGTGGGTCCGAGACTGCGACTTCCTCCGCAATGGCAACGACGGGCTCGACGTCGACCTCAACGAGCTCTTTCCATCCATCGGGGGAACGTCGCTGGGCGGCCGGATCGAAGTCTTGATCGAGCGATCGCGCGCGTTCGACAACGCGAATCGAGGCGTCATCATCGACGTCGACTTCCAGGACGTCGACGAGATCGCTGCCGCCATCCTGTTGGACAACAACGAGGTCTCACGCCAGAAGGCAGACGGCGTCAAGGTAGACGCGGACGCCGCCTCATCGTTCATTCTGGTGGGGAACCGGTCCTCCGCCAATACGGGACACGGGTTGTCGGTCGGTGGCTCGAGCAGTGAAGCAGTGGTGATCGTCAGCAACCACTGGGAGATCGGTTCGAGCGGCAACGGCGTGAATGTCAGCGGACTGGTTCCGACGGTACTGGCTCATGCGGCGGTGACCGGAGCCCGTGGGGTGAGCATCGTCGGGAATGGATCGACGCTGCTCGTGGATGGTGCGCTGTGGTTGAGCGCCGAGCCCGTTGCATTGGATGCCACCTCTTCCTACGCGGACCCCCCGATTGCGGGAAATGGAAACCTGCAGGGGGCACCGCAGACGCGCGTGGCTCCCGTGCAATTGTTCGTGCTGGACCTTGCGGGAGCTGATCGGGATCGCTTCTCGCTGCCGCCCGGCGTCACGCTCTTCGTCGGCGACTGGATCGAGCTCGGAAACGATGGTGAGCCCCGGCAAGTGACTCTGGTGCAAGCGTCGGAGGTCGTGTTCTCACCTCCCGCCGCCGCTCCGCCCGAAGCTGGTGCGCTGGTGGCGAGGTTCGCCTCGGCCGACGTGACGGAGGATCCGCGACTCGTTCCCGGCTCGTATTGGCAGGATGCAGGCGATTCCATCGAGAACGACAGCGACGGAACCGTGACGGACGTGGGAGTCCTTGGTGGAACCCTGGAGTCGTTCCTGCCGCTTGATTCGGTCCGCTGGATCCCGTTCGTCGTGTCACGGATGACTCCTGCTCCAGGCGCAGCGTCCGGTCCGTTCTCGCAGGTCGGAGTCGGATTCACACGACCGCTGGATGCGACGACCGTGGACGATTCGACGATCGTCGTCCTGCTGAATGGCCAGGTAGTTTCCGGCACCTTGAGCGTAGTCCTCGATCAGATCGTGTTCGACGCGGACGCGCCGCTGTCCGGCGGGAGTGTCGAGGTCCAGTTGCACGGCGGCATTCGATCGTCGACCGGAGAAGGACTGATGCTCCCCTTTCGGTATCGGATCCAGATTCCATGACCTCATCACGCGAGCTCGGACGTCGTTCTGCGCGAGAGTTGAGGTCGGCACGCGCACCGACTGCGACGCCGACGCGCTTCGCCGCTCTCGTCGTGCTCCAGCTCGCAGGCATCGCGACGAGCGTGAGGAGCCAGGATGATCCGGCGGCCGCATCGAAGAACGCTCGGGATCCTGGCTGGACCGTCGAGGCCGGCTTCAAGGCCGTGTACGAGGACAACGTCTTCCACCTCTCGGAGGACTCCCTCGATCGATGGCGCCAGAATCACTCGAGCGACCGGACCAGCGGTCGATTCCACGGCATGGACTCCGCGAACGACGTGATCCTCACAACCGAGCTCCAGTTCAAGCGGAAGATCACGGACGATCACGGCGACGACCTTCGAATCGAACCGGGGATTCGATACCTGACCTACACCGCCAATCCGAAGAAAAGTCATCCTGAGTTCTTCCTCGAGATGCACCAGGAGCTAGGTTCCGGGAGGGCACTCGCACTGGACCTCGAGTACCAACGAGACGTCTTCGCACGGAACTATCTTGCCGACGTCACCGACACCGTGGGCAACGTCAGCTCCTCCGAGCGTCGGTACGAGGACGGAATCTTCGATGAATGGTCCGCCTCAGCCTCCCTGGAACAGCGACTCTGGAAGCGCGCCAAGGACAGCTGGGCCTTCTGGCACACGCTCGGTATCCGACGTCTCGACCTCGACGCGGGTCTCGGCGTCGGGCGTCGCTGGTATTACGTGCCGTTCTCGAATCGGGATCGCGATCGGATCGCATCGCGCCTGACTCTGGCAGCACAGATCGGCGATGACTGGAGCGCAACCGTCGGATACGCGTACGACTGGGATCGCACGGACAATGGACGAGAGGTCCTCATTCGGGACGAGGATGATTTCAACCGCGATTTCAACTCCGACGGGGACCTCGTGGATCAGAACGTCCGCGCGTTCGAGCGAGTCGATCGCTCCCGCGATCAGCAGGAGATCGAAGCGCGCCTGGTGTGGGACTTCGCCAAACGTTGGTCGGCCGAGCTCGGCGGTGCCGTCCAGGTGCAGGAGTATCGGTCCAACGAGCCGGTGGACGAAGTCCACCGCGATCGGGTGGATCGCGTGAAGAAGCTGAAACTGGATGTGGAGTGGCGATTCCGCGCCAATTGGAAGGCGTCCCTCTTCGCGGGACTTCTCCGGGAGGACTCCAACCGCAACTCCGCCACGGATGCGAACGACGAAGAGGTTGGATACAAGAACTACTTCGTCGGCGCCGGAACGTCCGTCAGATTCTGAGCGCGAGCGTTCAACTCAGTCGCCGTAACCGAGCGCTTTCATGCGCTCCTCGTCCATCTTCCCGCTGACGTCCTCTGAGGTGAGCCTCGTTCCTGCAGTCCGACGAGTCTCCTCGAGGAGTCGGGCAAGTCGACGGACGATCTCCGCGTGATGAGCCGCCACGTCGTCCCGTTCCATCGGATCGAGCTCCAGATCGAACAACAGATCTTCGCCGTTGCGGCCTTCGTAGTTCGATCCCACGTGGATGAGCTTCCACGGATATTCCAGCACGCTGCTGCCGTCGAATCGACTGGGCCACCGGGTTTCGGACACGACGACACGTCCGCGCCCCATCGCATCGGGCTCGTGATGCAGCAGGTCCGCGAGCGAGCGGCCGTCGAGGTCCGAGGGAACGTCGACACCCACCACCTCGAGAATCGTGGGAAGGAGGTCCGTCAGTGACACAGGTTGCTCGATCACGTCGGCGCTCTCTTGCCTGGGGAGCTTGATCCACAGCGGGACACGCAGGAGCTCGCCGTAAAGCGTGTAGCCGTGACCGAACCCCTGATGGTCGAACAGTTCCTCACCGTGGTCCGCGGTCAGGACGATGAGCGAATCGTCGTAGAGCCCGGCTTCCCGGAGGTCTCCGAGAATGCCCGCGATCTGGTCCATGCTGTAGCGAACGGCAGTGTCGTACTGGTCTCGATGACTCTTCAGGTGAAGTTCCGTCACCAGGCCGCGCCGTTCGAGCTCGCCGTCTTTCATGATGGAGTCCATGAGCGACCCGCTGTATTCGAATTCACTTGCAGGCGGGAAGCCGAGCAGGTCCGACCGGTGCTCGTCAGGAGTACGGTACGGGCCGTGGACGTTCATGGGCTGCAAGTAGAGGAATTGCGGCGGCGGCGACGACCGGAGGAGGTTTCGAGCGGCCGCTCGCATCTCGGCGATGTCCGGGTAGTCGCCGGAGTCGCCCTCGACATCGAGAAGAGTGGCGAAGCCCTGGTCGAACGCGGTGGTGCGGGTGATGTTGTGGTTGTAGGACACTCCGATCGTCGTCCAACCCGCGCCCTCGAGGATCTCGGCCAGCGTGAGCGCGTTCTGGTCGAGCGCCGCTCCGCGCGAATCCGCGCCATGCCGCATGGGCAGGAGTCCGGTCAAGATGCTCGCCGTGCTGGGAGTCGTCCACGAGGCGGGCGCGTAACAGCGGTCGAAGCGGGTGGCCTGCTCCGAAAACGAATCGATGGCTCGGCTGGTGGCGCGCGAATATCCGTACTGCGAGAGGTGGTCTGCGCGCAGAGTGTCGACGACGATCAGGACGACGGGTGTGCCGCCATGCCGCGGATTGGAAGCGCATCCGAGCAGGAGAGACGCGAGTCCAAGCATCGTGAGACGCCGTGCCGGAGCCGATCGCCGCTTCGTCGACGCCTGACGTCGCGGGTCGCCTGCGCGCGCCGACGGCCACGATGCATCGGACTTCGTCGTCGGAGAGTGCTGGTGAAACCGTGCCGTTCGACCCGTCAATCGCAACGGCGGCGAATCCCGAAGCGCTGCCGAGGCTCGTCGAGCGTCCCAATTGGGTCGAAGGAAGACAGCCATCGAATCTGCTCCATCGAGCTGTCCGAACGATAGCTCGACCCGCCGTATTCGTTCTGGAGCCGACAAGCATCAAACGGGCAATTGGGCAGCGATGCCCGCATCACGGACGCCATTGCAGTGGCACACCGTGGGCGAACGGGCGTTCTCTTCGCGCCCGTCTTCCCCAAGTCTCTTGGCGTCGCCTTCGCCAGCAGGTAGGTCGACGGCAACGATGCCGCGTGCTGGAAGGACGTCCCGACGCACCGTCTCCGTGTTCTCGCGCCTTCGTGGACCGGACGTGGCCCTCGCCTTGCCCCGTGACGCGAAGCGTACCTTCCACAGCCAGGTGCTCGCTGCGTGCGCGGGGATGCCGACGACGCGGGAGCGCTCGCCAAGACGCGCCCGCGATTGATCAGCGGACCATCGAACTACCGCCGTCCGCCGTGCGCTTGCGAAGTCGCGCCATCTTGGTACCTTTTCGGCGTTGTCCGTGCCCGATCCCCGACGAATGATGCCGGCAAGGAAGGATCCAAGATCCGACGGTTCCGAGCAACGCCAGTGAAGCACATCTCCCGCGCCCGCTCGGAAAGCAAAGTACTTGCGTTGTTCTGGAGATTCTCGGTCGGCCATCGCAAGTGGCTGCTCGGGGGATCGCTGGCCGCGATCGTCGTAGTCCTCGCACGCCTCGCGATCCCGTTTCCGTTGCGGCACGTCGTCAAGCCGTCGCTCAAGGGAGCGACGACTGACTCACCGGGACTCCTGTCCTGGATGCCCGTCGACTGGGATCCGGTCATTGTCGCGGGCGTCGCCCTCCTTGTGCTCCTGCTGTTGCTGGGGCTCGCTGACTTCGTCCAGCGGATCTGTTTCGCGCGATTCGCGATCGGCACGGTGCGCTCCACGCGTGAGGAAGCGATCCGCGAGGTCCTTCGACTTCGGGAAGCGACGGGCGTGCGCCCCGGCGACCTGGTCGCTCGCCTCATCGGAGATGCGGCGCGCGCGAAGGCCGGACTCAAGGGATTCCTGATCCACGTCGGCACGAATGGCCTGCATCTGACAGGAGTGTTGGTCGTTCTCGTCTGGGTGGATCCGGTCCTGAGCCTGATCCTCGCCGCGACGTTTCTCCTCATTGGATTGATGACGTGGTACTGCACGCGCTCGATCTACACCTTCGCATCGAGTTCGCGGCACAAGGAGGGACGGCTCGCGAATCGGATCCACAAGGCGTGGATCGCCGACCACAGCGACGAGCGCAGCGGCAAGCTCGGTCGCAGCCGCGGCCAGAACGAAGCGCGAATGACCCGGCTGCAGGGGTTGTGCACGCTGGGCGCCCACTTCGGGCTCGGACTCGGGGTGCTCGCCGTGATCGTCGTAGGCCACGGCCGCGTTCTCGACGGCAGAGTCGATCGCGAGAACCTGCTGCTGTTTCTCCTCTACGCCGTGTTCATGCGCGCGCCTCTGGTGCAGCTCGTACGCCAGATGACGCGATGGGGAAAGATCCGGGCATGCTTCGAGCGCATCGCGTCGCTCTGCGATTCGTCGAGAGTCCCGGCGACGCCGCTTCCGCCGCTTCAACGCCACCTGCGACTGGATGGAGTCAAAGTATCCACGTCGAAGATCCAGGGCTGTCGTCGTCGCCGCCTGGGGGCGGTCACGCTCGACCTCGGTCCTGGCGAGCGAATCGCGGTCGTCGGTCCGGGAGGATCGGGGAAGACGACGCTGCTGCGAACCATCGCCGGACTGGAGAAGCTCCGCCGCGGGAGGGTGACGTGGGACGACCTCGATCTGTCCGAGGACGGAATGACCGAGCGTCGTCGACCGGTCAGTTTTCTCCCAGAGACGCCGGTGTGGCGTCGAACGCCGATCCGGAGACTCCTCCAAGTCACGCCTGATGCAACGGCGGCCGGCGAGAACCCGGAGGAGACGAATCTGCGCCGCCAGCTCAAGTCCTGGGGAGCTTGGCGTCCGATCAAGCGCATCGCGAAGGTCCGCGCGACGAAGAGCGCCGTCGCGCAATCGAAGTGGGAGGTCGCCGTGGCGTCGGCAGACCTGTCGCTCGCGGAGTCCAAGGCGCTAGGCATTGCCCAGGCCTTGCGAGCGCCGGCGTCGATTCGCCTGCTGGACGATCCCCTGTCCTGCATGACCGAGAAGGAGCGGGACGCCGCGCTGACCGCGATCCTCGCGTCAGCCGAGACCGTGCTCGTCACGTTTCGCTCGATGACGCCCCCGACGCAGCGTTTCGATCGCGTGATCCGACTTCGTGGCGGCCGGGTCGTCTACGACGGGCCGCCGATTCCCGACGACTCGGGCGATTCGGCAACTGAGTCCAAGGCCACCGACACCCATCAGCCAGAGAGAGGCCCAACTGAGAAGCATGCGAGCTAGATTGTTCGCAGCGAGGCCCTGCCAGCGCGAGAGGTGCCACGCCCGTAGCCAGCCGAAGCACCCTCCTTTCACAGACCCGCACTCATCACGGGAGTGACTTCACATGGGTTCCGCTGCATCCGTCGACGTGATCTTCACTGGGCATGCGCCCGTGCACTACGCGTGCTTCCGCCCGCTGGGGGATCGACTGCGCGAGTTGAAGGGCGTGCGGGTATTCGTCGCGGGAGGTCTCAAGTCCGAGACCGATGACGGAATCAAGTACGACCCCGCGGGGCTGTTCGGTCCCCCCGGCGTGACGAATCGCGAGATCCTGACGGTCGAGGAGATCCGGGAGCGCGACTTCGACGTGGTGTTCGCGGCGAACACCAAGTTCCTGCGGCCGCGAAGCGCTGGAGCCTGCGTCCAGATCTTTCACGGGATCTCGTTCCGCAACAAGGCGATTCGCGCCGAGAACATGGGCGCCGACTACTACTTCCTCACCGGACCCTACATGAAACGACGGTTCGCCGAGTGCGGTCTCATGCCGGACGGCGATCCGCGCGGCCTTCCGATCGGGTTCATGAAGACCGACCGGCTGATCAATGGCAGCTTGAGCCGATCCGCCCTCTTGAGTCGACACGGTCTTGACGAATCACGCCCCGTGATCCTCTACGCGCCCACGGGGCAGCGTTTCAACTCCCTGGAGACCATGGGAGAGGAAGTCCTGCGCCGGCTCTCGGCGACAGGCGAGTTCCAGACGATCCTGAAGCCTCACGATCACGCCAAGGAGAGCTCGGTCGATTGGGCTCCGTACGTTCGGGGGTTGAAGCTTCCGGGGGTCACGGTCGTCGATGAAAACGTCGATGTGATCCCTCTGCTGTTCCTGGCGAATCTCCTGATCACAGACGCGTCGTCCGTATCCAGCGAGTACTCGCTCCTCGATCGCCCCATGGTCTTCCTCGATGTTCCTGAACTCCTCCGCAAGGCGGAGAAGAAGGAGGGTGCACTTGACCTGGAGACCTGGGGCCGGCGCGGCGGGATTCTGGTCAAGGAGCCCGAGTCCGTGTTGGACGCCGTGAGGAGCAGCCTCGCCAAGCCGGACCTTCACGCGGAGATTCGACGGTCGATGGCGGCGGACCTCTTCTTCAATCCTGGCCACGCGACCGACCACGCCGTGGCCTGGTTCCGTCAACGATTCGGCCTGACCCAGGAAGTCCGATGTTCGCAAGCCACTTGAAGGCGTCGATCGAAGCTGGCCGTCCGATGCCGGTCGAACGCACGCGAGTCTGAAAGTCATGGGTACACAAGCGCTGATCCTGGCCGCTGGACGAGGAAGCCGTCTGGGCAGCCGATCGGAGGGCATGCCAAAACCGCTTCTCGAGGTGGGGCGCAAGACCCTCGTGGAGCACCAGCTCGAGACGCTGGCTGCGGCCGGGATCGGTCCCGTCGCGATGGTGGTCGGCTACGCTGCCGACGAGATCCAGACGGCGCTCGGAATGAAGGTCGAGTATCTGCACAATTCGCGGTGGGCGACGACCAACAGCCTGCATTCGTTCTCGCTGGCCCGAGAATGGGTGACCGGCGATCTGGTGATCCTCAACTGTGATGTCCTCTTCGATCCCGAGATCCTCGATCGCCTCCTCGAACGGGGCGGAAACTGCCTCGCCTACGACTCGAGCTCGGGGAACGGCCGCGAGCACATGAAAGTGTGTCTGCGAGCCGGTCGGATCGTGGGGATCAGCAAGACGTTGGACCCCGCCGCTTCGAACGGCGAGAACGTCGGCATTCTCCACCTTCAGAAGGATTGCGTGGACGCCTTGTTCCAGGCCGCCGACGAACTCCTGGCGGAAGGTCAGGAGCAGGCCTGGTTCGGTGCCGCGGTGCAACGGGTGGCGCAGGCTCGGGCCATCGATGGCGTCGACGTCGCGGGACTGCCGTGGGGTGAGATCGACTTCTCGTACGACCTGGATCGCGCGCGGCGCGAAGTTCTGCCCGCCATCCGACGCCGCAACTTTCGCAAGCGCCCCGTGATCCGGGTCGGGCGACTGATCCTTCTCGCCGCGGCGGTGGTGCTCAGCATCGGGTACATGATCCGGTCGCTCACCCCTCCCACGCCTGAATGGGAGACTCTCGCGCTGTCCGGCCTCGATCACTGCCGCATCGAGGTCCGGGACATCCCGCAGGACTGGTACGTCCTGGCGGGCGGACGGTCCGAGCTCGAGACTTCGCTCGCCGGCCCGTCGGAGGTTCTCATCGAGACGCGATTCATCCTGCTGCACGACGCAGACCGCGAAAGCCACTACGTTCTCGTCACCGTGCTCGACGACGACGCGGAACAATGGCACGCGATCGCCACGCGGCCGAGCGGCTCAGTGCACCACGGCGAATGGGTCGTCGCGAAGAACGATCGCGAGCGAATCGAGGTTCCCGCGGGACGACACCGACTGCGTGCGCGACTCGAGGTGCCGAGTGATGGACGCTGCCTGGTCAGGATCCGGCAGCTCGTCCGGAACGTGGACAACTGAACGCCCCAGCTCGACGCGCGCGTTCAACCGGCATCACCGTGCCGGCGCGGACGGATTCTTCACGTCCTCCGGCAGCGGTGCTCCCGCCGCAACGCACAGCCGCCGAATCACCTCGGCGAGCTCGGTGTCGGGCGTGGAGGCGCCGGCGCTGAGCGCGATGGTGAGCGGGCCGGCGGGGAGCCAGTGGCGCGTCTCGATCTCGTGGCCGGAGGACGGATCGCGGTGGCGGATTGCGTCGCTCGTGATGGACGAGGGAGCCTGCAGGTGGAAGGCGCCGTGGCGAGCGTGGGCGGCGCGCAGGAGGTTGGCGGTGTTGGAGGAGTCGTAGCCGCCGAGGACGAGGAAGAGGTCGGGGGGCTGCTCGGCGGTCAGCTCGATGACGGCGTCCTGGTTGTCCTGCGTGGCGGGGCAAATGGTGTCGAAATCTCGGAAGGCGAGATTGGTTGTCGGCGATGCAGCCGACGCGGCTGCGCGAGAGACAAGCCCATCACTGGCTGGCGCGCGGCTGATCGCCGACGGTTTTGGGCCGATCGCCGAAGGTGGAGTCGCTCTCGCAGTCATCGCGGCGGAGACGAGCCTGGCGATCTCCCGCGACTCGCTTGCGAGCATGGTGGTCTGGTTGACCATGCCGACGCGGCCTAGGTCGCGGGCGGGGTCGAAGCCCTTGCTCCAGGTCTCGGCGAAGCGCGCGGCCATCGCGGCGCCGTTCGTGTCGCCGCGCAGGTGCGCGCAGAGGAAGTCGGCGTCGTCGAGGGCGCGCAGCACGAGCCAGCGCCCGCCTTTGCTGTCGATGAGCGAGCAGGTCGCGCGCGTCTCGTCGTGGCCCGGCTGGCCGTGGATCAGGACGGTGAAGCCGTCCTCGATGTACTTGAGCACGCGGCGGTGCGGCTTCTCGACCCACGGGCAGGTGGTGTCGACCACCTCACAGCCGATCTGCTTCATCCGTCGCAGGTGCTCCACCTCGGCCGAGAAGGCGGGGATGATCACGAGGTCCTCGCGCCTCACGCGCTCGAAGCCGCCCGGCTCGGCGTAGCGGCCGAAGACGAAGCGCACGCCGCTCTGAAGGAAGTCCTCGTTCACCTTCGGGTTGTGGATGATCTGGTTCAGGAGCCACAGTCGCCGGCCGGGGTTCTTGCGGATCGCGTCCCAGACCATCGCCACGGCGCGATCGACGCCCCAGCAGAAGCCGAGCTTCTCGGCGAGCCGGATCGAAAGGCGACCCGACTTGAAGGGCTCGCGCGTCGCGCGCAGTTTGGCGATGAGCGCGCTCTTGTAGCTGTAGCGCTCCTCGGGCGAGCCGTAGGGGTCGTCGATCTTCATCGAGCCTCCGACATTAGCGCGTGGCGGCGAGCTCGCGTGCGCGGGCGACGACGCGCTCGTGCAGCCGGCGCGCGGCGGCGGAATCGACGAGCGACGGCGCGTGGAGCGTCGCAATCCGCAGGGCGCCCATCGCGCGCGAGAAGACGACTCCGACGCCAGGAGGCGCCGGGAACGCCGTGAGCGCGAGCGCGTCGCGGATCGGCAGACCGAAGAGCTCGCGCGCGCCGCCGCCTGCCGCGCCCCGTTCGGTTCCGACGTTCGACAGGAGCTCGCCGAGCGTCGAGATCGCCGCCGAGAACCGCTCGCCGCCGTCGCGACGGACGAGCTCGCGCCGGTAGAGCGGCAGCGGCATGAAGCGGCCGAGATCGAGGAGCGCCGCGGCCTCGACCTCCTCGCCGGCCGCGACCTTCGCGCGCGCGAGACCGTTCAGCGCCGCCGCGCCCGCCGCGCGATCGCGCGCCGTCGACGCCGGCAGCGCGTACCAGAGGAACGAGAGGGCGTTGACGCCGATCGGCCCGCGCGCGCGCGGCGGCCGCATCTGGACGCTCACCGGCAGCGCGAGCTCGACGTCGCCGTCCGCCGCGCCGCCCGCCGCGGCTCCTTCGCTCGCGACGTCGGCCAGTGCCGAGAAGAGCAGCGCCGTCTGCGCGAGTCCTTCGCCGCGCGCGCCGTGCTCCGCGTCCGCCGCGGCGAGGAAGAGGGCCGTCTCGTCGGGCGAGAGACGTTCGACGTCGGCGTGCCACCGGCCATCGCGCAGCGCCGCGCTCTCGATCGGGGCGGCGAGCTGGAAGGGCGCCCGCTCCGTCAGCTCCTCGAGCCGTCGCCGCGCCGCTCGAAACGCCTTGTGCCGCGCGAGCCAGCCCATGCCGGCCATGCCCACGACAGGGCCACGTGGGCTCTCACGCGTCGCCGACTCGCTCGCGCCCGACTCGCGCCGCGAGAGATCGCGCAGCAGGAGCTCGGCGCCGCGCTCGTCCATCACCGGGTGCCACCAGCGCAGCACGAGGCGCGTTGCGCCGTTCGCCGTCTCGAGCGCCGCGTCGATCAGCGGATCGCGGAACGGATCGAGCGGCGCCGTCCATCGCTCCTGTGCGAACGCGAGCAGGTCGCGCGACGCCGACGTTCGCTCGTGCCACGTCCGCGATCCGCCGTCGTGGTTCGAGCGATCGGCCGCGCCCGCCGCTCCCGCAGCGAGCGCGAGCGGCCCGAACCCAAACCGCCGGGCGAGCCGTGCGCGCCCGCGCGGCTCGGCGTCGAGCAGCGACTCGAACGCGGCGGCGAGTCGATTGCGTCGCGCCGCGTCGAAGACGCCCTCGAGCTCGACCGCGAGGACGGCCTGGAAGCCGCGGAGCCCGCGACGGCGCATCTCGCGGTCGAGCAGCAGCAGGAAGCGGTCGGCGCCGCAGAGCCGCCTGCTCCCTATGATTCCCGCCCGATTCGACCCGATGGCTCGACTCCCTCTCCCGATGCGCGCGATCCTGCTCGCGCTCCCCGCCGCCGCGGCCGCGTGCGGCGACGACCGATCATCGCGCGCGCCGGCCGGCGGCGGCCGTCCCAACGTGCTCGTGCTCTCGATCGACACGCTGCGCGCCGACCACCTCGGCTGCTACGGCTACGCGCCCGGGCGCGAGCCGGTCAGCCCGGCGATCGACCAGTTTGCACGCGAAGGGCTCCTCTTCGAGCGCTGCTTCGCGCCGCGCGGGCAGACGGGACCGTCGCTCGCGTCGCTGCTCACCGGCAGCTACCCGTCGAGGCACGGCGTGCTCGACAACTTCGATCCTCTCGCGCCCGACCTCCACACGCTGGTCGAGCGGTTCGCCGACGCGGGCTGGTCGACCCACGCCTTCCTCTCGTTCCTGCCGATCGCGAAGTCGTCGAAGGGCGAGCTCGGGTTCACGCGCGGCGGGTCGAGCGACGGGTCGTACTTCGAGGCGAAGCAGCGCATGCGGCACGAGCCGGAGGCGAAGTGGGACGACGCCGTCGAGCAACAGCTCCTGCGGTTCCTCGCGGAGGCGGAGCGCAGCGGCCGGCCGTTCCTCGCGTGGGCCCACTTCTACGACGTCCACCAGCCCTACTCGCCGCCGCCGCCGTTCGACGAGCGATTCGCCGGCGGCTACGCCGGCAAGCTTCGCCTCCCATCCGGCCCGAGCGAGGCGCAGTTCGACGCGGTCGTGAAGCGCGAGCTCGACGAAAAAATGGTCGCGCGCGCGCCGCTCGACCGCGACGACGCGGCCTACGTCGTCGCGCTCTACGACGGCGGCATCGCGGCGACCGACGAGCGGATCGGCCGCGTGCTGCGGGCGCTCGCGGAGGCGGGGCTCGCGGAGCGGACGATCGTCGCGCTCACCGCCGACCACGGCGAGGAGCTCGGCGAGCACGCGGGGCTCTGGTTCCACGGCGACTCGGTGTACGACTCGGTGCTGCACATCCCCCTGATCGTTCGCGGGCCGGGCGTGGTGGCCGGCCATTACGCCGACCTGATCCAGAACGTCGACCTGCTGCCGACGCTGCTCGACTTCGCGGGAGCGCGCGCGCGCGGCGACGGCGCGATCGACGGGATCTCCTTCGCCGCGGAGCTTCGCGGCGCGCGGACCGACGCCTTCCGCCGCCGGATCGCCTGGTCGGAGTGGGAGCACCTCGTGCTCAGCGCCCGCACCGATCGCTGGAAGTACGTCTTCAATCCGCGCGGCGCCCATCCGAAGAAGCCGCCCTACGACGCGCCCGACGACGGCGGCTTCTTCATCGACTGCCACGAGCTCTACGACGTCGCCGCCGATCCCGGCGAGCGGCGCAATGTCTGGCGCGAGCAGAAGGGTTCCATCGACGAGCTCCGTTCGCTCGTAGAGGGCGAGCACGTGCGCCGCTTCGCTTCGCTGCGGCTTCCCGTCGGCGAGACGATCGACGACCCCGACGAGCGCGAGCAGTTGCGCGAGCTCGGCTACACGGCCGGCGGCGAAGGCGACTGGGCGCTCGATCCGAAGAGCTGCGAGGATGACTGAGCTCGTGCGTTTCCTGCTGGCGATCGCGCTCTTCGCGCCATCGGCGCCCCGCGCCGTTTCATCGGACGAGACGCTCCGCACGTTCGACGCCTGCTGGAAGCGCGTCCGGGAGCTGCCGCGCGCGCAAGAGCGCGACGACGTCGCGTGGGACGAGCTGCGCCGCGAGTACCGCGCTCGCGCCGACGCGGCCGAACCGGGCGCCGAGCTGCGCGCCGTCCTGAACGAGATGCTCGGCGAGGTCGGCATCTCGCACACGGCGGTGCTCGACCGCCCGACCTACCGCGGGATGATGCGCGAGATCGCGGGGCGGCCGACGCCGACCTTCGGCCTGCTGCTCGAGGAGATGAAGCCGGGGAGGCTGTTCGTGCGCGCGATGTACGAGCAAGGGCCCGCCGAGCGGGCGGGGCTCAAGCTCGGCGACGAAGTGGTGGGAGTCGGGAACGAGCCGCCGCTCGAGTGCGACGACGTGATCGACGCGGGCTACGACCCGCGCCCCGGCGCGACGCGGCTCTTCTCCCTCGAGCCGCGCGATCCGGGCGCGTCGATCGAGCTGCTGGTGCGATCGACGTCCGGCGCGGCTCCGCGGCGGGCGCGGCTCGTCTGCGAGGAGACCTCGGGACTCGAGGCAGGCCGGCGCAGCGTCCGCGTCGTCAGGCGCGACGGCGCGCGCGTCGGAGTGCTCCACGTCTGGATGATGGCGCGCGGGACGGGCGCGTTCGTGCAGGAGGCGATCCGGGGCGAGCTCGCGAAGTGCGACGCGCTCGTGGTTGATCTGCGCGGCCGGGGCGGCCTCGCCGACGAGATCGACCCGATCCTCGCGCCGTTCCGCGCGCGGCAGGGTCGCCGCGCGGGCCACGGCACGCCGGCCTGGACGAAGCCGGTCGTCTTCCTCGTCGACGACCGCACCCGCAGCGCCAAGGAGATCGCCGCTTGGTACGTCCGCCACGAAGGGCTCGGGCCGCTGGTGGGCGAGAAGACCGAGGGCGCCGTGCTCGGCGCCCACTTCGTCCCGCTGCCCGGCGAGAACTGGATGGAGATGGGCGCGGTCGAGGTCCCCGTCAAGGGCGGCCTCTCGCTCGAAGGCGTCGGCGTCGCGCCGACGCACCGCGTCGAGCATCTCCGGCCCTTCGCGCGCGGCGTCGATCCGATCCTCGAGACCGGACTCGACGTCGCGGCGGGCGCCGTCGCGCGATCCGTCCGCCGCCGGGGCCCGATCTGATCGTCGTCGATCGCCCCGCGGGGGCGGCGGGATTCCGGCACTGCTGAAAGAAGCGGCCTCCCCGTGCAGAGAGAGGTGGGGGCGGGCGCGGCTCGTTCGAGCCGACGCCTGGACTCCCCCGAAGCACGAGGAGGCAAGGCGATGTTCCGATCCACTCTGCACCGCGTCGTCGACCATCGGCGCAACGGCGCGCCGCTCCTGCTCTCGGTGAGCGCGGCGCTCTTCTTCTTCTCCTTCTCCGAGGGCGCGCGCGGGCAGGAGACGGAGGCTGCCGGCGTCGATCTGTCCGGCGCGCTCACCAAGAACTACGACTGCGACTTGACCGACGACGGCCGCTTCGTCGTCTTCACCGACTACAGCATGACGTCGGTCCTCAAGCGCGACCTCCTCGGCAACTCGACGTCCGCGGTCATCACGGGTGGATGGTTCACGTCGTACCCCGTGATCTCGGGCGACGGCAGCGTCGTCGCCTTCCAGACCAGCGACAGCAAGCTGTCGGGCGACGTGAACGGCCGCCCCGACATCTACGCGGTCACGCCCAGCGGCCTCGTCCTAGTCTCTACGCCCGACGGGACGGGCGGCGGCTCCGGCAACGGCGACAGCACCTATCCGCGGATCAGCGAGGACGGCAATCGCATCGCGTTCACGAGCTACGCCACCAACCTCGTCCCGCTCACCAACCCCGGGATCCTCAACGTCTACGTGCGCGACTTGACGACGAGCCAGACCTTCCTGGTGAGCGTCGGCCCGAGCGGCGCGTCGTCCAACTTGCCGTGCGGCGACATCTCGATCTCCGACGACGGACGATTCGTCTCCTTCGGGACGGGCGCGACCAACCTGCTGCCCGGCGTGAGCAACGGACAGGTCTACATCAAGGACCTGCTCACGGGCGCCCTCGTGGTCGGGAGCATCGACAGCGCCGGCGCTCCTTTCGCCGGGTCATTGCGGTCGTCCCTGTCGCAGGACGGGCGCTTCCTCGCGTTCGATCAGAACGGCACGCTCACTCTTCCGAATGCGATCTACGTCCAGGATCGCGACCCGGACGGCAACGGTCTCTTCGACGAGGGCAACGGCACGATCGAGATGGCGAGCCGCAACTCCCTCGGTCAGCCGATGGGCGCTCCCGGCGTCGACCCTCACATGCCGAAGATCTCCGACAACGGGCAGTTCGTCCTCTTCCGCTGCCCGTCGTCCGGCGACAACGAGCAGAACCCGTCGGGCCGCTACGAGATCTTCCTCCGCGACCGCACGACGCTGCAGACGACGAACGTGCTCGTCGACTCCTTCGGCAACCACGCGAACGGCGACGGCGGCGTCCCGAACCTCGACCACTCGACTGCGCTGTCGGGCGACGGCCGCGTCGCGCTCTTCGGCACGACGGCCAGCAACCTCGCGCCCGGCGACACCAACAGTTCCGTCGACGTCTACGCCCACCACGTCGCGAAGAACCCGACGCTCGATCGCGGAGGCGACACCGTCGGCAGCAACGGCTTCTCGCCCGAGTTCACCGTCCGCGGCGGGCTCGGAATCGGCGAGAGCGCCGAGTTCCGCCTCCGCCGCGCGCCGGCGAGCTCGACCGCGATGCTCGTGATCCAGCCCGTGCTGGTCCCGGGACCTGGACCGAACCCGCCGTGGCCCGGCGGACGGCCGCAAGGGCCCCCGCCTCCGCTCCCGCCGATCGGGCCGATCGTCGTCCCGACCGACGCGTCGGGCTCGGCCACGGTCGTGCTGACCGGAGGCGGCGGACCGTTCCGGCTCCTGATGCAGTGGGTGATCTCCGACCCGCCGCTCCTCCCGAATCCGGTCGTCTTCTCGAACAAGCTCGAGGTCTTCTGGAGTCGCTAGCCTTCTCCGCCGTCGTCCGGGATCGCCTGTCGCGGCGGGGTCGCCGATGTCGGAATGCCTCACGCTCGAGCTGCTCGAACGGCTGGCCAGCGGAGAGGCGGCCGATCCCGAACTGCGCGAACACGTCTCGAGCTGCAGCCGGTGCGCCGCGGAGGCGGACCGGCTGCGCGAGCATCTGGCTCTCGCCGACGAGCTCGCGCAGGCGTGCGCCGCGGCTCCGACGAGCGAGCTCGACGCGCCGCTCGAGATCGCCGGCTACGAGCTCCTCGGCGAGATCCACCGCGGCGGCCAGGGAGTCGTGCACCGCGCGGTCCAGCGCGCGACGCGCCGCACGGTCGCCGTGAAGGTCCTGCTCGAGCGCGCGCTCGGTTCCGCGCGCAGGCGGCGCCGCTTCGAGCGCGAGGTCGAGGTGGTCGCCAGCTTCGCCCATCCCCGCATCGTCACGGTCCACGACAGCGGGCAGACCGCGGACGGCAAGCCCTACCTCGTGATGGAGCTCGTCGAGGGCGCGCCGCTCGACGAGCATGCGCGCGCCGCCGCGGCGCGCGGCGATCTCGCCGGGCTGCTGCGGGTCTTCGTCGAGGTCTGCGATGCCGTGAGCTACGCCCACCGCCACGGCGTGATCCACCGCGACCTGAAGCCGAGCAACGTGCTGGTCGACCGCGACGGCGCACCGCACGTGCTCGACTTCGGCCTGGCGAAGCGGCTGGACGAGAGCGCGCTCGACTCGGAGCTCGAGCTCACGCGCAGCGGCGAGTTCGCGGGCACGCTCGCCTACGCGGCGCCGGAGCAGCTTTCCGCGGAGGCGGGCGCGATCGACACGCGCACCGACGTCTACGCGCTCGGCGTGCTGCTGCATCAGGCGCTCACCGGCCGCTTCCCCTATCCGCTCACGGGCAAGATGGCCGACGTCGCGCAGCGCATCGTGCGGAGCGACCCGCCGCCGCCGAGCCGCGCGCTGGCCTCCGGCGATCGCGGCCACGACGAGCCGCTCCCGACGTGGCGGCTGGACGCCGACCTCGACACGATCGTCGGGAAGGCGCTCGCCAAGGCGCCGGTGCGGCGGTACCAGTCGGCCGGCGAGCTCGGCGACGACCTCGAACGCTTCCTGCGGCGCGAGCCGATCGTCGCGCGCGGCGCGAATAGCTGGTACCTGCTCACGAAGCTCGTCGGCCGCCACCGGCTGGCCTCGGCGCTCTCGGCCGCGGCCGTGCTGCTCGTGCTCGCCCTCTCGATCGTCGCGTCGATCCTCTGGCGCAAGGCGGAGCGGACCGCGGCCGCGAAGGATGTCCAGGCGCGGCGCGCCGGCGTCTTCAGCGGCTTCATCCACGACGCGCTCGACGCCAACCGGCCCGGCGAGTCGCAGGGCCGCATCGTGACCGTGCGCGAGATCCTCGATCGCGCGTCGCAGCGGCTGCGCGACGAGCCGGTGAGCGACCGGGAGGTCGAGGCGGAGCTGCGCGCGTGGCTCGGATACACCTACCTGAGCCTCGGGCTGCACGGCGAGGCCGAACCGCACGTCGAGAGAGCTCTCGCGCTGCACCAGCAGCTCTTCGGGCCCGTCCACGCGCTCGTCGCCCACGATCTCTTGATGAAGCACCACGTCGCGCGGGATCGAGGGGACCTGCGGAGCGCGAGGAAGCTCGTCGAGCAGGCACGCGCGATCCAGGTCGAGCTGCGGCTCCCGGAAGACTCGTGGACGATCGGCGCGCGCGGCGACCTGGCCGTGCTCGCATTCGACACCGGCGATCCGGCCGAGGCCGAGCGGCAGCTGCAGGCCGCGGAGGCCGCCGCGACCGGGTCGCCCGCGGCGCTTGCGGAGCTGCCGTACGGCCTCACGTCGTTCGGCACGCTGCTCAACTCGCTCGGCCACCACCGCCGCGCCGAGGAGAAGCTGCGCCGCGCGCTCGAGCTGTGGCGCGACGAGGGAGCGGTCTCGACGCAGTCGGGCCATTGCCTGCGCGCAATGGCATGGGCGCTGGATGGACAGAGGCGGCACGCCGAGGCGCTCCGGACCCTCGTCGAGGCGCGCGAGCTCTTCGCACGACTCCTCGGCGAGGAGTCGAACGCGGTCACGCTCTGTCTCGTGGACGAAGCGCTGCTGCGGGCGCGGACCGAGGGACCCGCGGCCGCGCGGCCGCTCTTCCCGCCGCTGCTCGCGCGCGTTCCGGAGCTCGTGCGGCGTCCGAGCCTGAACTCGGCGCACGCCGTGAACGCGCTCGGCGTCGTGGCGCTCGAGATCGGGGAGTTCGACCGCGCCGAGCGCTTCCTGCGCGACGCGCTCGACCTCTACGTCGGCTTCGAAGGAGCGAGCCCCCGGTCCGTCGCCACCGTCCAGGGCAACCTGGCCGAGGCGCTCGGCCGGCGCGGCGAGTGGGCCGAGGCCGAGGTGCTCTGCCGCGAGGCGCTCGGGATCGAGGAGCCACGCGGGCCGAGCTCGAACCAGGCGAAGCTGCTGCGGCAGCTCGCGTGGACCCTGAACCGCCGCGGCGCGCGCGAGGAAGCCGAGGCGTGCGCCGCGCGTTCGGTGGCGATGAGCCGCGAGCTCGTCGGCGACGAGAGCGAGGAGGTGAGCGACGGCCTCGTCGTGCTCGGCTTCGTGCACTGCAGCCAGGAACGGTGGGAGGAGGCCGAGGAGCGATTGAACGAAGCGGTCGACCTGCGCAGCCTCCTGCTCGGCGACGACCACCTGAAGACGGCCGAGGCGCGCCACTTCCTCGGGTGGACCCACCTCTGCCAGAAGGAGGACGTCGAGGCGGCCCCGCTCCTCGAGGACTCCCTGGCCGTGCGGCGCGAGGCGCTCGACGCGGGAAGCCCCGACCTCATCTGGTCCTTGAACGCCGTCGGCATCCTGGAATCGCGGCGCGATCGCCTCGACGCCGCCGAGTCGCTCCTGCGCGAAGCGGTCGAGCGCAGCCGCACGCTGGCCGCGGATCGCGCCGAGCTGCTGCCGATCAGCCTTCTGAACCTCGCGACGTTCCTGGAGGCGAGACGGATGGAGCCCGCCGCCGCGGTGCCGCTCCTGCGCGAGCGAGACGAGATCCTCCGCGCGATCCGCGGCGCGGAGGCGGGCGCGAGGCGTTGACCGCGCGCGGGAACGGACCGATGGCGACGCTCCTCACCACGAACAGCGAGCTGCTCGCAGGGCTCGCCGATCCGGCCAACGCCGCGATCTGGGAGGAGTTCGACCGGCGCTACCGGCCGGTGCTGCTCGCGTTCGCGCGGCGGCTCGGGCTGGCGGTGGACGACGCCGCGGACGTCGTGCAGGAGACGCTCGCGGCCTTCGTCGTCGAGTACCGCGCCGGCCGCTACGAGCGCGACCGCGGCCGCTTGCGTTCGTGGCTCTTCGCCATCGCGCGCGCGCGCGTGGCGGCCGCGAAGCGGCGCGCCGATCCGAGGCGGAAGTGGCGCGGCGAGTCGGCGCTCGAAGGCGTCGCCGACGAGGCGACCTGGAGCGAGCTGTTCGAAGCGCAGTGGCGCGCCGCGCTCCTGAAGGCGGCGCTCGCCGAGCTCACGGAATCGACGCGCACCGACGAGCGCACGCTCGCCGCCTTCCGTCGAACGACGCTCGAGCGGGAGGCGCCGTCCGTCGTCGCCGCAGCTCTCGGAATGACCGTGAACGCCGTCTACCTCGCCAGGCACCACGTGCTCGCGCAGCTCAAGGAGATCGTCGCGCGGCTCGAGCAGGAGTGGTGATCGACGCGAGGAGCCGGCGCCGGAGTCTCGCCTACTACTTCACGCGCAGGTCGAGGTCGAGCCAGGGATCGTCGGGATCGAGTTCTTTCGCCAGCCCGATCAGCTTCTTCCCCTCGTCCTTCTGCCCCTTCTTCGTCAGGGCGTGGCCGAGGTTGGCGTAGTACACGGCGGCGAGCGGGTCGAGCTCGACCGCCTTGCGCCAGAGCGGGATCGCCTTCTCGAAGTCCTGGTCCTCGCTCGCGTAGAGGCCGGCGAGCTTGTCGTACGCCGCCGCGGTCGTCGAGCCGCTGTCGATCGCCTTCTGGAGCAGGTTCTTCGCCTTGATCGGGCGGGCCGGCCAGCTCGACGCCACCTTCATGCCGGCCTTCTCGAGCCCGCGCGGGGTGACGGCCTGCATCTTCCCCCGCACGTAGCCGTGCCACTCCTTTTCGAGCGCCTGCAGCGCCTCCTTGTTCTTGAGGTCGAGGCACTTCATGAAGACGCGCAGCACCTCGCCCGCCTTCACGTCCATCAAGCCCTTGAGGCCGAAGGGCTCGCGCTGCACGTCGCCGCCGCTCACGAGCATCGTGACGAAGCGCTGGAACTTCTTCGCGTACTTCTCCTGGTTCATCAGGAAGTGCACGAGCGACCAACCCCACGTGTAGTGCTCGTACATCCGCTCCGTCGCCAGCATCTCCTCGAGGGCCTGCATCTTCCCGGCGTCGATGTCGGTCTTCACCTCGGCGAGGCGCTCGTCGAGGATCAGGCCGACCGTGAGCTTCTTCGCCTGCTCGTCCCACTTGCTGCCGCCGTAGTACTCGGCCAGCGACTCGCCTGGGAAGTGCGGCATGTTCACGCCCGGGTTGAGCAGGCTCTGCAGGTAGTGGTTCGACTCGTGGAACATCACCTCGTCGGTGAGCTCCACGTCCTGCCGGTCGTAGTAGATGTCGAGTTCGAGTGGCTGCACGAACCGGAAGTAGCCGAGGATCCCGTAGCCCGCGCCGCTCACCTGGTGGAAGGTCTCCTCGTCGCCGTAGAAGCAGACGAGCAGGCGGCCGTCCTTGGGCTGTTTGATGCTCCACATCTTCGAGAACTCGGTGAAGTAGGACTCCATCCGGTCGCGGAAGCCGTGGAAGACGTGCGGCGGGACCGTGTACTCGAAGTCGAAGTGCTTGGTGGTCTCCTTCCGGCGGTTGCGCCACTCGGCGAGGGAGCGCACCTCCTCGACGTACTTGCGGCGCTCCTCCATGCGCTTCTTCACGGCCGAGCTCTGGGCCGCGGTGGTCGTCGCGGCCTCGGCGTCGAGCAGCACGTCCTGGATCATCGCCTCGGGGACGCGCACGTCGCCGTTCTTGAACTTGACGAGGATCGCGTCCTTCTCGCGCGTCATCGGCAGGCCGTCGATCACCCGGCCGTCGCGGAGACAGAGGGTGTCAGGTGCGGCCGCCGCCGGCGCCGCGATCGACGCCAGCGCGAAGAGCCTCGCTGCCGCGAAGATCACTTCAGGCTCTTCTGGTAGGCCGAGTCGAGCGACTTCCAGTCGGAGTCGGTCCAGGCGCCGAAGGCCTTCACGAACGCCTCGTCGAGGAACTTCTTCTCCTCCTCGTTGCGCTTGATGTGGGCCGCCTTGAACGCGGCGTCCTCCTCCTCCTCGGTCTTCGGCTTCTCCGCCTTGGCGCTCGCGGCGGCCGCGGCCCGCCGCTCCTCGTCGCGCTTCTTGGCGAGCGGCAGCAGCGTCTGGAGGTAGGTCTTGAGCGCCTCCTTCGCCTTCTTCGGGCCGGTGAGGAAGAAACGCACGGCCGCGGAGCACTCGTCGGTCTTGTTCGAGTCCTTCCAGATCTCCTCGGAGTCGAGCTTGATCAGGTCGCGCAGCGGCGAGATCTTGCCGGCCCGGATCTGCTCGGCGATGTCGACCCGCTCCCACGAGTCGCTGAAGAACTCGAGGCTCCTGCCCTTCGAGCGCGACTTCATGAAGGCGTCGCCCATCCCGTAGCGCAGCCAGCTCGGGAGCACGCTCCACAGCTCGCCGGAGCGCTCGCGGAACCAGTGCTCGCAGACGGAGCGGTTGACGTAGCCGCTCTCGGACCAGCTCCCGCCGCGATCGAAGTCCTTGTGGGTGACGATCTCGTCGCCCCAGCTCCAGCCGGAGCCCTTCTGGTACATCCGCTCCTCGTCCGAGTCCTTGCAGATGCGGACCGTCGGCTCGCGGACGAACTCGCCCGGGCCGAGCCAGTTGAACGCCTCGTCGAGGTAGTCGAGCACGGCCGTCGCGTCGGTCGAGTAGCGCTGGGCGACCTTCTCGTCGACGTCGAAGATCACGAAGATCCGGCCGAGCCGCTTCGCCGACCAGCCGTCGACGAGCCCGTCGGTCGCCTTCTGCTGGGCCTTGTTCTGCTGCTCGAGCTTCGCGCGCGTGCGCGCCGCGGGCGGGAGCTTGTCCCAGTCGGGATCGAGGTCGACGAGGACGGGGCCGGAGCCGCCGGTCGTGGCCGCGTTGCCGCCGGTGCGGCCGATCAGCCGGAACGAGCGGAAGCTCGAGAGGATGTCGCCCTTGAGCTTCGGCCACGCCGACTCGACCAGCTCGAACTGCACGGCGAAGTCGGCCTGCGGACCGTCGAAGATCCAGGTCACGATCTTGCGCGGGCCGCCGAAGGTGTTGCGCTCGACCTTGATCTCGAGGCACTCGACCTTCACCCCTTCGACCTCGCTCTTCTCCTCCTTGGCGATGTAGAAGCCGCCGTCGCTGTAGGTGCGCTTGAGATAGTCGCGGTATTCCTTGTAGGGGTTCTTCACGAGGAGCTTGACCGTCGACGTCTTCTCGTCCTTCTTCTTGTCGACCTCGACGCGCTCCGCGTTGACGACCGCGTCGACGAAGGCGATCACGTGCATCTCGGGCTTGTGGTCGGCCGAGTAGCCGGACGTCGGATCGGTCTGGTAGTAGGCGCGGTCGTAACTGGTGAGCGTTTGCCGAGATCCGCTCGGATCGATCACGCCGTGACGACGGAAGCGAAGCTCGCGCAGAAGCGTGCCGGCATCGCATGACGCCGCACGAGATCGACGAAGCTGGACTTGAGA
>Ga0247727_10001053_pt1 | contig 67285 bp, 74 predicted proteins | sample WisWelCaveWW1625_FD_202498 | JGI IMG/M metagenome (GOLD analysis project Ga0247727, IMG submission 202498) | Biofilm microbial communities from Wishing Well Cave, Virginia, United States - WW16-25 | ecosystem: Environmental > Aquatic > Deep subsurface > Groundwater > Cave microbial mat | place... | reverse complement strand
ATGTCGATCCCAAACCCTTCGTCTGGACCAAGACCGCCGATGTCATCCTGGAAAAAGAACGACGAGGCCTCGACAGGCTTGAAGCCATCAAATCCGGGAACCAAGCGTTAGACTCGGAACACTAGCTAGAACGGATAGTGCCGGTGGCCCGACTGGATGGTGATCCAGCGCAGCTCCGTGAACTCGTTGATGGCGGCCTTGCCGCCGAAGCGGCCGTAGCCCGAGTCCTTCACGCCGCCGAACGGCATCTGCGCCTCGTCGTGCACGGTCGGTCCGTTGATGTGGCAGATGCCGGTGTCGAGGCGCCGGGCCACCGCGAATGCTCGCGTCACGTCGCGGCTGAACACGGCGGACGCCAGGCCGTAGGGCGTGTCGTTGGCGATGCGGATGGCTTCCTCGTCGCCCTTGACGCGCACCACCGTCGTCACCGGCCCGAACGACTCCTCCTCGTAGATGCGCATCTCCGGCGTGACGCGGTCGAGCACGTGCGCGTTGATGAGCGTGCCGTTGATCTGGCCGCCGGCCACCAGGCTCGCGCCCTTGGCCACGGCGTCGAGGACGAGCGAGGTGACGCGGTCGGCGGCCGAGCGGTCCACCACCGAGCCCAGGATCGCCTTGCCCTCGCGCGGGTCGCCCACCGACAGCGACTTGGCCTTGGCGGCGAAGCGCTTGACGAACTCGTCGGCGATCTTCTCGTCGACGACGATGCGCTCGGTCGACATGCAGATCTGGCCCTGGTTGGCGAAGGCGCCGAAGGCCGCCGCCTTAACCGCCTCGTCGAGATCGGCATCGTCGAGCACTACCAGCGGCGACTTGCCGCCGAGCTCCAGCAGCACGGGTTTGAGGTATTCGGCGCACTTCCTGGCGATGATCTTGCCGACCCGGGAGGAGCCGGTGAAGTTGACGCGCCGCACCGCCGGGTGGGCAATCAGCGCATCGACCACCGCGCCCGCATCTTTCGGCGCGTTGGTGACGACGTTGACGACGCCCGCTGGGAAGCCCGCCTCCTTGAAAATGGTGCCGATCAGCCGGTGCGTGCCGGGGCACATCTCGGAGGCCTTGAGCACCACCGTGTTGCCGCAGGCGAGCGGCATGGCGATGGCGCGTACGCCCAGGATGATTGGGGCGTTCCAGGGCGCAATGCCGGCGACGACGCCGACCGGCTGGCGGTAGCCCATGGCCAGGCTGCCGGGAACATTGGAGGGGATCACCTCGCCCGCGATCTGCGTGGTCATGGCGGCGGCCTCGCGCAGCATGCCGGCGGCCAGCATGCAGTTGAAGCCCGCCCACATGGCCGTGGCGCCGGTCTCGGCCCCCATGATGGGCGCAAACTTGGCCCCGCTCGCCTCGAGCATGTCGGCGGCCTTGTTGAGAAGCGCGCGGCGGGCAGCCGGAGCCGTCTCGCTCCAGGCCGGGAAGGCTGTGGCCGCGGCATCGACGGCGCGCCTGGCATCGTCGGCGGACGAGGCGGCAGCGCGTGAGGCGACCTCGCCGGTCATGGGATTGAGCCGGTCGAAGGTGGCGCCGGCGGCTGCCTTGGCCTCGGCGTTGTTGATCATCAGGTCGACTTGGAACATGGACGCACTCCCGGTGGATCGATCGATTGTTGCCGATCTGGTGGTTGGTGACGGGTCGGCTGGCAGGCTCGCCTGCGCCGACAGTTGCCGAGCGGGCGGGCCTTCGAGGGCCCGCGCCGGGCGGTGAGGGGGCGACGCGCCGGCGTCTGCCTGCAGCGCCAGGGGCTGATCGGCCCTGCCGTTACCCAGGCTGCTGTTCCTGAGCGGGCGCGGCGCCGGCTCGGAGAGCCCGCCGCCCAGGTAGGCGCGGCGCACGGCCGGATCGTTCTGCAGATCGCCGGCCGAGCCGTCGCCGACGATGCGGCCGTTCTCGATCAGGTAGCCGCGGTTGGCGATGGCCAGGCTCTGCGTGGCGTTCTGCTCGACCAGCAGCACGCCGAGCCCGAGCTCGCGCACGCGGCCCAGCGCCTGGAACAGCTCCTTGCAGATGAGCGGGGAGAGGCCGAGCGAGGGCTCGTCCAGCAGCAGGATCTCGGGTTGCGACATCAGCGCGCGGCCCACGGCCAGCATCTGCTGCTCGCCGCCGCTCATGGTGCGGGCGATCTGGCTCATGCGCTCGCCCAGCCGCGGGAACAGGGCCACGACCCGGCGCAGGTTTTCGGCTTCATGGGCGCGGGCCCGGTTGAGGAAGGCGCCGAGCAGCAGGTTTTCGCGCACCGAGAGATCGGCGAAGATGCCGCGGTCCTCCGGCACCAGGGCCAGACCCGCCTCGACGATCTCGTGCGCGCGCAGCGCCGTCAGGTCGGCGCCGCCCAGCCGGACCTGGGCGCCGGGCATGTGCGCCACCACGCCGCCGAGTGCCTTCAGACAGGACGACTTGCCGGCACCGTTGGCGCCGAGCATCACGACGATCTCGCCCGGCCGCACCGAGAGCGACACGCCGTCGAGCGCCAAGTGCTTGCCGTAGCACACCGACAGGCCTGACACTTCGAGCATGGTTTCTCCGTCGTCGGTGCTCTGGGGTCAGACCCCAGACACGCGACTCTTCCCTGAACCCTGGCGGCGCCAAAGGGTCTGACCCCTTGGCTTGCGCATCATCACATGCAGGGGTTGTAGAATTGGTCAATCCCGCATTGCGCAAATCGGCTAATTGGGCGAGATGCGCTGCCGAGCCAGGCCCCCGATCCGATAAAGCATTGTCGCCGCAACGGGTTGTAGCATGCGTCCGCTGCCGCCGGAATTGCTCCGGACTCGGGCGGCAAGCCGATTGATTTATTCAAGACCTTTCGGTGCCGTGATACCGAGGCACTGGCCAACGACGAGCCAGTCAAACGGTTCAAGGCGATCGAGCGGGTCGCTCGGCGCAAGCTCGAGATGCTGGCCGCGGCCAAGAGGCTGATCGAACTGAGGAGCCCGCCCGGCAATCGATTGGGAGCCCTAAGAGGAGACCGCAAGGGCCAGCACAGCATCCGCATCAACGATCAGTGGAGGATCTGCTTTCGCTGGAACGACGGCGCCGAGGATGTGGAGATCGTCGACTACCACTGATGCCGCGAATGCAATGGAGATCAAGCGCATGACGGAGAACTGGATCCCATCCCTCCAGGGGAGATCTTGCTGGAGGAGTTCATGCGCCCCTATGCGCTGAGCCAGAATAAGCTTGCCCGCGATCTCGATGTCCCGGTCGCTCGCATCAACGACATTGTCCACGCCCGGCGCGGCATCAGCGCGGACACGGCGCTCAGGCTGGCGGCATATTTCCGCACCTCGCCCGAGTTCTGGCTGAACCTGCAGACCCGCTATGATCTCAAGGTAGCGCAACGGACAGTCGGCGAGAAGATCAAGAGAGGCGTGCGGCCCCTGTCGCGAGCGGCGGCTTGATGTCGGCGCGGCTCAGCTGGTCGCGGCGCGGCAGTGCTCGTCGGCCGGCAGCGGGTCGCAGGCCTTGTCGCGCACGCATTTCTCCAGCGCCTGGGTCACCTCCGGGCGCCAGGTGCCGTCGATCTCGCCGGTGTATAGCCGCGCCTCCGTCAGCCCGCACTGGTAGAGCTTGATCATGCGCGAGCCGCCATACCACATGGCCTTGTCGTAGTCGCGCAGCGCGCCGGCAGGGTCGCCGAGTGCCTGACGGATGTGGGCGCGGGTGTCGAGGGTGTGGGCGCTGGTGGGGCTGAGCTCCAGCGAGCGTTCCACGTCGGGCAGGCCGGTAGCCGCCTTGCCCCAGCGGAAATAGGCCCAGGCGCGATTGTTGAGCGCGACCGCGAAGTCGGGCCGCATGGCGATGGCCGTGTCGTAGTCGCGGATGGCCGTGTCGTAGCGGCCCTTGAGCGAATAGGCGAGCGCGCGCATGGCGTAGGCGAAGCTCAGGTCGGCCGTGCTCTGGTCGCTGCGCTCGATCAGGGCCGTGCAGCCCGCAATGCGCCGCTCGATGTCCTCGCTGAAACAGTCGGCCGAGGCATCGGCGCGGGCTGGGGGTGCGAGCCCCACAGCAGCGGCGAGCAGGATGCCGACGGCCAGAAAACAAAGCGCTAAGCGATACATGTACGTCGTGCCCAGCCCGATGGCGATTGGGAAGCGTCGGCCACGCCGAGGTTCACCGTCGCATGCCGAAATGGAAGGTTCCAGCGGCGAATGCAAGCCCATAGCGCAACACCCGGCCCCGATTAAGGCAGGGGCAGGGGGCAGACAGATCAACTACTTGAAGTGCTTGGAAAGCTTGAGGCCCTGGCCTTGGTAGTGGGATTTGAGCCCTGTGCCATAGAGGACTTCCGGGATCTCGGCCATGCGCTCGTAGATCAGTCGGCCCACGATCTGCCCGTCCTCCAGGATGAAGGGCACCTTGTGGCTGCGCACCTCCAGCACGGCCTTGGCGCCGCTGCCGCCGGCCGCCGCATGGCCGAAGCCCGGATCGAAGAAGCCCGCGTAGTGGACGCGGAATTCGCCGACCAGCGGGTTGAAGGGGACCATTTCGGCTGCATGCGTGGGCGGAACATGCACCGCCTCCTTGGAGGCCAGGATGTAGAACTGGTCGGGGTCGAGGATCAGGCGGCGCGTCCCGGCGCGGATCGGCTCCCAGTAGTCGAGTGCGGCGCAGGAGCCCGGCGCATCGACGTCGACAAGGCCGGTGTGGCGCTTGGCGCGGTAGCCGACGAGGCCGTGCCTGTCACCGGCCAGGTCCACGGAAAGCGCGATGCCGCCGGCGATATCGGGCTGATCGCTGGAGACGAGCCGCTCTCGCCGCTGCAGCTGGAGAAGCGTGAAATCGTCGTCATGCTGGGCGCCGACCCGGAAGCGAATCTGGCTCAGCCGCGAGCCCTGGCGTACGACGATCGGAAAGGTCTGCGGGCATATCTCGGCGTAGAGCGGCCCGTGGTAGCCGGCCGGGACGAGATCGAAGGACGACACCCGGTCCGCGATCACGCGCGTGAACACGTCGAGCCGGCCGGTCGAACTCTTGGGGTTAGTCGCGGCGGAAAGCCCCTTCGGCAGGGCCATCCCTTCCATGAGAGGCACGAGGTAAACGCAGCCGGTCTCCAGCACCGCGCTGCGGGTGAGGTCGATGGTGTGCAGCCGCAGCTCCGCGAGCTTGGCTGCCACCGGCGCATCGGGCCCCGGCAGGAAGCTCGCACGGATGCGGAAGGCCTGGGCCCCGAGCCGCAAATCGAGGCTCGCCGGCTGCAGCTGGTTGTCGAGCAGGGGTTGGCCGAGCTTGATGTGGCCGGCCTCGATGAGGGTACGGATGGCCTGCACCGGCAGGATGCCCGCTTTGGCGGCAGGCACCTTCCTGGGCTTCACTTTCGTCTCGACTTTTGCCATTCGACCCTCGCTTCCGGCCCCTCTCGAGTAAGGGGCTAGACGATTGCGCCATTGACGCCAAGCACCCAGACAGGGTAATCCCCGCTGCACTACGTGGTGATTTGGCCGGCCGGCTTGCAGCCACGCAAAATAAGTCGCTAAAAGGCCGCGCGCATAGACCGATCCCGTAAGCGCCCGGCTTTCCCAAGCGGCACCCATCGAGCCGGCTTTCTTGTTGCCTCGGATGCACGAGGCGAGGGAGTGCGCGCATGACCATCAAGTCCGCGACAGCCGAAGAGCAGGAGGCCTGGGGCCTGGAGACACGGCTCGTGCACGGGGGCAGCCTGCGCTCCCAATTCGCCGAGACCTCCGAGGCGCTGTATCTCACCCAGAGCTACGTCTACGCTAGCGCCGAGCAGGCCGAGGAGCGCTTCAAGAGCGAGGCGGGCTTCATCTACAGCCGCTACGCCAACCCGACGGTCGCCATGTTCGAGGAGCGCATGCGGCTCATGGAGGGCGCGCAGGCCGCCCGCGCCACTGCCACCGGCATGGCCGCGGTCACGTCGGCGCTGCTGTGCTACCTCAAGGCTGGCGACCACGTCGTCGCCGGTCGCGCGCTGTTCGGCTCCTGCCGCTACGTCGTCGAGGACCTGTGTCCGCGCTACGGCATCGCCTCGACGCTGATCGACGGCCGCGACCTCGATGCCTGGCAGCGTGCCATGCGGCCAAACACCCGGGCCGTATTCTTCGAGACGCCGGCCAACCCCACGCTCGACCTCGTCGATATCGCCGCCGTCTGCGAGATCGCCCACAAGGCCGGCGCGCTGGTCGTGGTCGACAACGTGTTCGCCACGCCCATCCTGCAGAAGCCACTCAAGCTCGGCGCCGACGTCGTCGTCTATTCCGCCACCAAGCACGTCGATGGCCAGGGCCGCTGCCTGGGCGGCATCGTGCTGGGCTCCCAGGCCTACGTGAAGGACCACCTGCACAACTACCTCAAGCACACAGGCCCGTCGCTCAGCCCGTTCAACGCCTGGGTGATGCTCAAGGGCCTGGAGACGCTGCCCCTGCGCGTGCGCGCGCAGTGCGAGACGGCGGCCAAGGTCGCCGACCACCTGGCCGGGCAGCAGGGCGTCACCCGGGTGCTCTATTGCGGCCGCTCCGACTATCCGCAAGCGGCGCTGGCGCGGCGGCAGATGTCGGGCTTCGGCCAGGTCGTGACCTTCGAGCTGGCCGGCGGCAAGGAGGCCTCCTTTCGCTTCCTCAACGCGCTCCGCCTCATTAAGCTCTCCAATAACCTGGGCGACGCCAAGAGCCTGATCACGCACCCAGCCACCACCACGCACCAAAGGCTGAAACCCGAGGCGCGCGTGGAGCTCGGCATCACCGATGGCATGCTGCGGCTGTCGGTCGGGCTCGAGGCCGCCGCCGACCTGATGGCCGACATTGACCGGGCGCTGGCGGCCTCTAGAATCGCCTGAATGTCGAACTCTGGGCTGTCGGCGGGCTCGCCGGCGGCGGGGCCACGCGGGCCAAGGTGCGCAGCATGTACGAAGCCGTGACCCGTGGCATCCGCATTCGCGTCATGCCCCAGTTCCTGGAGGCGGACTCCACGCCCGAGGAGGACCGCTTCGTGTGGGCCTACACCGTCGACATCAGCAACGACGGCACGGAGACCGTGCAACTGCGCTCGCGCCACTGGCGCATCACCGACGGCGCCGGCCGCACCGAGGAGGTGCGCGGGCCGGGCGTGGTGGGGAAGACGCCGGTGCTGCAGCCCGGCACGTCCTTCCGCTATACCTCGGGCTGCCACCTCGATACCCCGTCCGGCATCATGGTCGGCACCTACCAGATGACCAACGAGGCCGGCGAGTTCTTCGACGTCGCCATTCCTGCCTTCTCGCTCGACAGCCCGCACGCCCAGCGCAGCCTCAACTGAGGATCCCATGAGCCCAAGCGTAGATACGGCCAAGGAACTGCTGGCGCGGCTCGTTGCTTTCGACACTACCAGCTCGAAGACCAACATCCCGCTGATCGAGTTCGTCGAGGCCTACCTGGCCGGTTACGGCATCGAAAGCCGGCGCGTGCCGACGCCGGATGGGCTCAAGGCGAGCCTGTTCGCCAGCATCGGTCCCAACGAGGCGGGTGGCGTCGCGCTGTCGGGCCACACCGACGTGGTGCCGGTCGCCGGGCAGAGCTGGGACACCGACCCCTTCACGCTGATCGAGCGCGACGGCAAGCTCTACGGCCGCGGCAGCTGCGACATGAAGGGGTATCTCGCCTGCGCCCTGGCGATGGTTCCCGACCTCAAGCGGCGCAAGCTGAGCGTGCCGTTCCATCTCGCCTTCTCCTACGACGAGGAGATCGGTTGCACGGGCGTGCGGCCCATGATCGCCGAGCTGGGCAAGACCTTGCCGCAGCCGCGCTATGTGTTCGTCGGCGAGCCCACGACCATGACCGTGGTCGATGCCCACAAGGGGCCGGTGCGCTGGCGCGTCGAGGTGACGGGGCAGGCCGCGCACTCGAGCATGCCGCATCTGGGCGTCAACGCCATCGCCTATGCCGGCCGTCTCCTCGCCGAGCTTGCCCGCATGGAGGAGGAGCTGAAGACCTCGACCCGCAATCCGCGCTTCGATCCGCCCTGGACCACGCTGCAGGTGACGCAGATCGAGGGCGGCACGGCCTCCAACATCGTGCCGGTGCCCTGCTGGTTCGGCTGGGAGACGCGGGCGCTGCCGGGCTTCGATCCCATGACGCTGGACCGGCGGCTGAAGGCCTACGCCGCCGAGAAATGCCTGCCGGAGATGCGGCGCGCCGCGCCGGAAGCCGATATCAAGATCGCCGCCAGCAACAGTGTCGCCGCGTTCGCCGCCGACGCCAAGTCCGGGATCGTGCCGCTCACCCTGAAGCTCGCGGGGCAGAACGATACGTTCGCCGTCTCCTATTGCACCGAGGCCGGCCTGTTCCAGGACGGCGGCGCGCCGGCCGTCGTGATCGGCCCCGGCGACATCGCCCAGGCGCACACGCCCAACGAGTTCATCCGCATCGAGGAGCTGGCCAAGTGCCTGACTTTCCTCGGCCGCCTGGCGGACTGGGCCGAAGCGTGAGCCTGAAGGGCGAGTTCACGTTCCGCGAAGCCACCGGCGCCGACATGCCCGGCATCGCTCACGTGCGCACCTCGGTGATCGAGAACCTGCTGACGCGAGAGCAGCTCGATCAGCGCGGCATCACCAACGAGAGCGTCGCGGCATCGTTCCTGGCGGACTGCAAAGGCTGGGTCGCCGAGCACGGGGGGAAAGTCGTGGCGTTCTCCATCGCCGATCGAGCCAGCCGGTCCATCTTCGCGCTCTTCGTCCTCCCTGCCTACGAGAGGCGAGGGCTCGGCAGCCGCCTTCACGACCTGGCGCTGAACTGGCTCTGGGACAACGGCGCGGAGCCGGTCTGGCTCACCACCGGGCCGGGCACGCTGGCCGCGACCTTTTACGAGTGCCGCGGCTGGACCGCTGTCGGCGATCAGCCGGGCGGTGACGTACGCTTCGAGATCCGCAGGCCGATGCAAACGTAGGTTGGGTTAGCGCGTCAGCGCGTAACCCAACACGTCTATCGCTCGGGATTGTTGGGTTACGGGCTGCGCCCCAACCCAACCTACGAATCACCCGCGCTGGTCAACCGCCTCGCCACCGGGCGGCACGGCCGCCTGGGTTAGCGCGAAGCGCGTATCTATCGCTCGGGATTGTTGGGTTATGGGCTGCGCCCCAACCCAACCTACGAATCACCCGCGCTGGCCAACCGCCTCGCCATCGGGCGGCACGGCCGCCTCGGCGGCGAGCCGCTTGGTCGGCCGGTCGTGGGCCAGCAGCTGCGCGAAGCCGGCGATCAGGCCGACAATCACACCGGCCTGCAGCGCGCGGTCGTAGGAGCCGAGCGCGTCATAGATGGCGCCGCCGCCCCAGGCGCCGACGAACGAGCCGACCTGGTGCGACAGGAAGGCGATGCCGGTCAGCGTCGCCAGGAACTTGATGCCGAACATCTGCACCACCAGCCCGTTCAGCAGCGGGATCACGCCGAGCCATGTGAGGCCCATCAGCGCCGCGAAGATCAGCGTCGATGTGGGCGAGACCGGCATCATGAAATACACCGCCATGATGATCGAGCGCGCGATGTAGATCGAGCCGAGCAGGGCGCGCTTGGAGTAGATGTCGCCCAGCCAGCCAAAGCCCCACGAGCCGATCACATTGAACAGGCCGATCACCGCCAGCGCCTGCGCGCCGAGCATGGGGTCCATGCCGCACAGCACCAGATAGCTCGGCAGGTGCGTGGTGAGGAAAATCAGCTGCAGTCCGCACACGAAGAAGGCGAGGCTCATGATGACGTAGCCGCTGTGGCGCCTGGCCTCGCCCAGCGCGCCTGCCAGCGTCAGGTCCTTGTCCGCGACCGTGGAATTGGGCAAGCGGCCGGCCCTGCCGGCAATGAAGGCTGCCGGCAGCATGAACAGGCTTATGAGGAAGAAGGCGCCGAGCGCGATGCGCCATCCGCCGGTCTGCATCACCGTCTGGCCGAACGGGGCCGCGAAGAACGTGCCGATCGAGCCTGCGGCCGACACCAGCCCGAAGCCCAGGGTGCGGCGCGAGGGGACGATGACGCGGGCGACGATGTTGGCGGTGACGCCGCTGGTCAAGCACGAAAGCGCGATCCCCACCAGCACGCCAGTTCCCAGCGTGATCATTGCGGCGTTGCTGGCAAAGGCAGTGAGCGCCAGGCCGGCAGCGTAGACCAGGCCGCCGAAGACGGAGATCTGCCGCGGGCCAAAGCGATCGACCAGCGCGCCGACAAAGGGCTGGGAGAAGCCCCAGACGATATTCTGCACCGCAACCGCCATGGCGAAATCGGCAGCCTGCAGGCCCAGGTCCTGCACCACGGGCGTCTGGAACAGGCCCAGGCTCTGCCGCAGGCCCATCGCAATCGACATCATGATGGCGGCGCTGGAAAGTATCAGCACGGACTCGGCGCGGGTGAGCAGGCCCGTGTGAAAGGGCTCGCGCGCTACGACATGCTCTTGCATTGATGTTTTCTCACGCGGCTGAGCTATGGCGGTCGAGTATCACTGGAGGAAGCGGACGCAGAAGACAAACAACAAGAACTATTACCACGCATGAGCGAATTTCACGATCGCAGTCGCGGAGTCAGCAATGCGATCCGCGCTCGGGAGCTCGTCAGATATGGAGCAGCTCCCGCCCGGCGCGCCGCAAATGATCGTGGCATGCCGGGTGGGGCTTGTCGCGTCGATCAGCTCGCCTTCTTCAAGAACTTGAACATGTGGCCGCGCGCCTCGTCGTCCATCTCGGCCTTGAAGGTGTGCTTGTCCTTCAGCGCGATGGCGCGGGCGGCCGCGGGGCGGGCGCTGATCTCATCGACCAGCCGTTTGACGTTGGGAAACTTCGCCCAGGCATCGTCGCCCATGATGTAGGGCACCATGCGCGCCCAGCCCCACAGGTCCATGTCGACGATCGAGTAGGCATTGCCGACCATGTAGCGGTGCTTGCCGAGGCGATCGTTGATGATGCCGTAGTGGCGCTGAGCCTCGTACTGGTAGCGCGCATCGGCGTAGCTGACCTTCTCGGTGGCGTGATGCTTGAAATGCACGGCCTGGCCCGAGAACGGCCCGACGCCGGTAGCGACAAACATCAGCCACGACAGCAGCTCGCCGCGCGCAGCCGGCGTGTTGGCCGGGAGAAACTTGCCGGTCTTCTCGGCGAGATAGAGCAGGATCGCGTTGCTGTCGAACAGGGCGACGTCGCCGTCGACGATGGCCGGGACTTTGCCGTTGGGGTTGATGGCCAGGAACGCCAGCTTGAACTGGTCACCCTTGCGGGTATCGACCGGGACCGCCTCGTAAGGCAGGCCGGCCTCTTCCAGGAACAGGGCAATCTTGGTTGGATTGGGCGAGCCGTTGAAATAGAACTTCAGCATTCTCGTTACTCCCGATGGTGCAGCCGCGGGTGCGTGCGGGGCGCTCCCGCCAGGCAAACCCGCCACTTGATACGCCACAAATGCATGCAGCCGCAATCAAAGGCTTGCGAGCGGACGCAGGCGTTCGCCAAACCGGACTACCCCTCGCCGCGGCGGCGTGGCATTGCTGGGCCTTCCGGAGGCAAGGGAGGGCACGCCGTGGTGCAGGATGGAGACAAGGCCCCCGACTTCGAGCTGCCGACCGACGGCGGCGGCACGCTCGGGCTTTCGGGCCTCAAGGGTAAGCCGGCCGTCCTCTACTTCTATCCCAAGGACGACACCTCCGGCTGCACCGTCGAGGCCCGCGACTTCACCAGGCTGGCGCCTGATTTCCGCAAGGCCGGCGTGGAGGTCATCGGCGTATCGCCCGACAGCGTGGAAAGCCACGCCAAGTTCCGCAAGAAGCACGGCCTCGCCGTCAGGCTTGCCGCCGACACGGACAAGGCCGTGGCGATGGCCTACGGCGTGTGGGTCGAGAAGTCGATGTACGGCCGCAAGTACATGGGGGTCGAGCGCTCGACGTTCCTGATCGACGGCAAAGGACGCATCGCCAGGAGCTGGCGCAAGGTGAAAGTGCCGGGCCATGCAGAGCAAGTGTTGGCGGCCGCGCGCGAGCTGCGCCAGCAGGGATAGAAGGGCCGCCAGCGCGAGCCGGCCCCATGCCGCGCCTCAGTTGGCGAACACGTTGACCCGCCGGCGGCGCCGACCGGCGTAGGCCAGCACGATCCCCAGCGTGGCGAACACGAGCCACGTCGGCAGCTGCAGCAGCTTGCCGACCCCCATTTCCCACACCAACGGGTGTGCGCTGCGCTGCACGGCGGCCTGGGCCGCAGTCAGCATGGCCGGCGCCAGTTTCGCCCACTGCTCGGCCAGCGAGGTCATCACGATGCGGTCGGCGGCGAGCGAGCGCGTGCCGTCGTAGACCAGGGCGATGGTGGCGATCAGGAGCAGGACGCTCGCAAGGAAGCGCAAGAAGCCCAGCATCGGCATTCCCACTGCAGGTTCGGCCGTGCGCGATTCAGTCAGCTGCGCGCATCACACCATTGAGCATGTCGGCCGCAGCATCGCAACTGCCAGCGCATGGCCGCCACGCCCCCTATCGCGCCAGCAGACCGCGCAGCAGGTTCGGCAGGTCGGGAGCGCACCACACGCCTTTCCAGGCCGCGCACGCGACCTCGCGCGACCCGTCGAAGATCATGTCGCCGGCCACCCAGACGATGACGGCCAGCCCGATCCAAGTCACCCACGGGTAGCGCACCAGCAGGCCGGCGATGAAATTGGCGGCCACGGCCATCAGCACGATGGCGACGCCGAGGCCGATGATCAGCACCGCCGGCGAGCCCTTCGCGGCGCCTGCCACCGCCAGCACGTTGTCGAGCGACATCGACAGGTCGGCGATGATGATCTGGGTGACGGCTGCGCCGAAGCTCAAGGGCACCGCCACGTGGCCGGCGGCCGTAGCGCCGTGCGCGCCGGCCCCACCTTTCTGCGTGAGCTGGCGGTACATCTTCCAGCATACCCACGCCAGCAGGAGGCCGCCGGCGAGCGTCAGGCCGACAATGGCGAGGAGCTGCGTCGTGACGGCTGCGAAGGCCACGCGCATACCGACGGCGCCGATGATCCCCCAGAAGATCACGCGGCTGCGCACTTCTTCCTTAACTCGCGAGGCAGCCAGGCCGACGATGATGGCGTTGTCGCCCGCCAGGACCACGTCGATGATGATGACGTTGACAAGGGCGACGAAGTTGAGCTGCAGCCATTCGATCATGGTGGTCCTGCGTCCTCGCTCGTCCGGCGCTGAAAAATGCCCGAGCGCACCGTAGCCGGCAAATGTGGCCTGCCGTTCTCAGTCGCCCGGCGCAGGCGGGCCGCGCGCTCGCCTGCCACTGGGGCCGATGATCGGCCGGGCATTCAGAAGTGTCGTCAGCGCTTCGAGAACTGGAAGCTGCGGCGGGCTTTCATTCTGCCGTACTTCTTGCGCTCCACGACGCGACTGTCGCGAGTGAGGAAGCCGCCCTTCTTGAGCACGCCCCGCAGCTCCGGCTCGTAGAAGGTCAGCGCCTTGGAGATGCCGTGGCGCACGGCACCCGCCTGGCCCGAGAGGCCCCCGCCCGACACGGTCGCCATGACGTCGAACTGGCTGAGCCGGTTGGCCGCCTGCAGGGGCTGCTTGAGCAGCATCTGCAGCACCGGGCGCGCAAAATACTGGGCAAAGTCCTTGGCGTTGATGGTGATCTTGCCGGCGCCCGGCTTGATCCACACGCGCGCCACTGCATTCTTGCGCTTGCCGGTGGCATAGGCCCGGCCGTGCGCGTCGACCTTCTGCGTATAGATCGGGGCTGACGCGGCCGGGGTCTCGCTGCCCTTCAGCGCGCTCAGGCTTTCGAGGGTCTTGCTATCGGCTGGCATGTCACACCCTCACATTCTTGCGGTTGAGCGCCTTCACGTCGAGCGGCTCGGGCTTCTGCGCCTCATGCGGATGGGCGGCACCGGCATAGACCTTGAGGTTGCGCATCAGCTTGCGCTGCAGCGGCCCGCGCTTGAGCATGCGCTCGACGGCCTTCTCGACGATGCGCTGCGGGAACTTGCCTTCGAAGATCTGGCGCGGCGTGCGGGTCTTGAGGCCGCCGGGATAGCCCGTATGCCATTGATACAGCTTGTCTTCCGTCTTGCGGCCGGTGAAGACCACCTTGCCGGCGTTGATCACGATCACGTTATCGCCGGTGTCGACGTGCGGCGTGTAGGCCGGCTTGTGCTTGCCCTTGAGGCGGATGGCAATGATGGTGGCGAGGCGACCGACGACGAGGCCTTCCCCGTCGATCAGCACCCATTTCTTCTCCACCTCACCGAGCTTGGCGGCATAGGTTTTCATGGGGCGCTGCCCTTCGTTCCTGTCTGGGGCCGGCACCGGCCGCGAATATAACGCCCGGTTCTCTAGTGCGATCGCCGGGTCGATGTCAAACGGCTAAAAAAAGGTCACAGTTTCAATACGTTAGATAGCGGTATCATATTACCTCATATGGGGTAATATATTACCCGATCAGCGTTGGCAGTGCGTAAGTGGCAATGGCGTGGGCGATCATGTCGCTGCCGCCGTCGGGATAGAGCTCGGCCTCGCCGACCGCCAGCCGGCGTCCTACCCGGATCAGCCGTACCGATGCCACCAGGTCCCGGGCTTCCGGCTTGGCGAGGAAGTTGATGCTGAGATTGGTGGTGACGGCATCGATGCCGGCTTCACCCAGGGTGGCAATGACGGCGACGTAAACGCTGAAGTCGGCGAGCGTGAACATCGCCGGCCCCGATACGGTCCCCCCGGGGCGGATGTTGCGGTCGCAATTCTTGAGGCGCACCCGGGCGCTACGCGCGCCGACGGCCTCGATGACAAGCGTGCGACCGCCGGCGTGGATCTGCGGGAAGCGCGCGTCGATGAGGGCCTCGATGCGCGCCACGTCCAGGCGATTTGTCACGTCGGCATCGGTTGACATGGGGCGAGGTGTCCAACTTTTGTCATTTGGCATCACTACTAGAGCTTCCTATCTTGCCAACGAGTGTCCAAGAGATCGCAACCGAGGATCACCCTAATGCAGCACCTGTTTCGAGCGATGATCGCGGGCCTCGCGGCCATCGCGTTCATACACTTCTCCGGCTACGCGGAGGCGCAGCAAGTCAAGCAGGTCAAGCTCACCGAGAAGCAGGTAGAGGGCTTCATTGCCGCGCAGAAAGACATGAGCGCGGTGGCTGACAAGATGCAGGGCAGCACGTCGGACAAGCCCGACCCCAAGATCCAGACCGAGCTCGAGGCCATCGCCAAGAAGTATGGCTTCAAGGATTTCGGCGAGTATGACGATGTCGCCGCCAACGTCTCCATGGTGATGGCCGGCATCGATCCGCAGAGCAAGGCGTTCACCGAGCCCAACGTTGCGATCCAGAAAGAGATCGACGAGGTCAAGGCCGACAAGTCGATCCCCGACAAGGAGAAAAAGCAGATGCTCGAGGAGCTGGCCGAGGCCTTGAAGATGGCCCAACCCGTGCAGCATCCCGGCAACGTCGAGCTGGTCAAGAAGTACTTCGACAAGATCGACGCGGTGCTGCAGTAGCTGGAGCCGATGATGCCCGCGGCCAAGCAGGCGACACGCCGCAAGAGCGATGCAGCGCCTCCGTCCGGTGATCTCGGCAGCGAGCGCCGCGGCGGCACCCTGATCCTCACCCTGGCACGCCCCGACCGGCGCAACAGTTTGTCGGAGGCGATGCTGGGGGCGTTGCAGCGGGCCATCGACGACGCCACTCGGGACGACGAGGTGCGCGCGGTAGTCATTGCCGCGAAGGGCCCGGTGTTCTGCGCCGGGCACGACCTCAAGGAGCTCACGGAGCACCGCTCCGACGCCGACGGCGGCCGGGCCTATACGCGCAAGCTGATGCAGCAATGCTCGGCGTTCATGCAATCGATCGTGGGCTGCCCGAAGCCGGTGATCGCGGCGGTCGAGGGGCCGGCACTGGCGGCCGGCTGCCAGCTCGTGGCCTCCTGCGACCTCGCGGTGGCGTCGGAGGTGGCGAGCTTCTGCACGCCGGGCGTCAATATCGGGCTCTTCTGCTCGACGCCGATGGTGGCACTGTCGCGCAACGTGCCGCGCAAGCGGGCCATGGAGATGCTGCTGCTCGGCGATATGCTGCCGGCGCGGCAGGCGGCCGAGTACGGCCTCGTCAACCGCGTGGTCCCGGCGGGGAGGGCGATGGGCGAGGCCTTAGCGCTCGCCGACAGGATTGCGACCAAGCCGCCGGTCACGCTCGCCATCGGCAAAGAGGCCTTCTACCGCCAGATCGATATGCCGCTGGCGCAGGCCTACGACTACGCCGCCGGCGTGATGGTCGAGAACATGATGCATGCCGAAGCCAAGGAAGGTATCGGTGCGTTCCTCGCGAAACGCGCGCCCACCTGGGACAAGGGCTGAGCGGGCACGCTCAGCCGCCCCGTCAGGTGTGAGCCACACGAGCTACAGCGACGCCTACATCGCCGGCATCCTGGGCGAGGCTCGGACCATTGCCATGGTGGGCGCCAGCGCCACCAGCAACAGGCCAAGCTACTTCGCCATGAAATACCTGCTTGCCAAGGGCTATCGCGTGATCCCGGTCAACCCGGGCCAGGCGGGACAGGAGATCCTCGGCCAGCGCGTCTATGCCGCCCTGGCCGACGTGCCCGGGCCGGTCGACATCGTCGACATCTTCCGCAGCTCGGCGGCGGCGCTGGAGGTCGTGCGCGAGGCCATTCGCCTCAAGGACGAGCTCGGCATCAAGGTCGTGTGGATGCAGCTCGGCGTGCGCAACGACGAGGCCGCGGCGGAGGCGGAAGCGGCAGGTCTCCAGGTGGTGATGAATCGCTGCCCCAAGATCGAGTACGGCCGGCTCTCCGGCGAGATCGGCTGGGCCGGCGTCAATGCGGGCAGCATATCCTCCAAGCGCCCGCTGCTGAGCGGCCGCGGCGTGCAGAATCACGTGATCGCCCGCAAGGCGACATAGCCGCGCCCGCGGACAGCCTGAAAAAGCTCTGGATGGCGCAGCACGGTCGCTTGAAGCGCGGGCAGGCGGCGGTTAGCGTCCGGCCTGTCGGCGGAGGGACCAAGCGCCGACGAAGGCTGGGCGCGTTGCGCACTTTCAGTGGGGTACATCCATGTCGACATTGCAGGTTTCAGCGCAGAAGCAGTTGCGCCAGCTGATCGAGCAGATCGAGCGGCTGGACGAGGAGAAAAAGGCGCTGATGGGCGACATCCGCGACAAGTACGCGGAGGCCAAGGCCATGGGCTTCGATATCAAGGCCATGCGCAAGATCGTGGGCCTGCGCAAGAAGAGCCAGACCGATCGCCAGGAAGAGGAGGCCATCCTCGCCGTCTACATGCACGCGCTCGGCATGCTCGATGAGGCGCCCGAGCTGCCGGACCGCGAGGTGATGGACGCGGCGGAGTAGGGGCGGCCCCTAGCCGGCGTACTTGTCGTGACGGCGCACCCACGCCATCGGGTGAGGCAGACCTGCCTCGTCCCGGCCCTTGGGGACAAGATCGAGGAGATGGTAGGCGCCGTTGAGCATGTCGAGCCCGCGGGCATAGCACGAGTAAGTGTGGAAGACGTCGCCGGCCGCGTCCTTGGCGAAGACGCTGATGCCAGGTGCCTCGCTCGAGCCGAAGCCGCCGGGTTTGTAGTTATAAGCGGCCGTCTTCTGCTCCTCGGGCGTGAACGACACGTGATAGTCGTGGTTGAAATCGTTGCCGAGCGACGACAGCCATTTGAAGCTCCAGCCCATGCGCCGCTGGTAGGCCTCGAGCTTCTCGAGTGGTGCGCGCGAGATGGCGACCAGCGTCACGTCGCGTTGCTGCAAGTGGACGACGATGCCGTTGTAGTTGTCGGCCCAGAACGAGCAGCTGGGGCAGCCCTCGTTCCAGTCCGGGCCGAACATGAAGTGATAGACCAGCAGTTGACCGCGTCCGGCAAAGAGGTCGGATAGCGTCTCCTTGCCCTGCGGTCCCTCGAACATGTACGGCTTGTCCACCTTGACCCACGGCAGCTCGCGTCGCTCCGCGCTCAGCCGGTCACGCGCCTGCGTGAAGGCCTTCTCCCTGGCGAGGAGCGCCTTGCGCGCGGTGAGCCATTCGTCTCGCGATACGATCTTGTGCTGCATGTTGCGATCTCCGTCTAATTGCTGCTGTTACGGCTCTCTCAGCTCGCCGCGTCGTAGGCCTTCCTGAGGCCTTGGATATCCAGCTTGTCCATCTGCAGAAGAGCTTGCATGACCCTGTTGGAACTGGCCGCGTCGCCCTTGCTCATCAGCTCCTCGAGCGCCGTCGGCACGATCTGCCAGGACAGGCCGAACTTGTCCTTGAGCCAGCCGCACCTGCTCTTTTGTCCGCCGCCGGCGGTGAGCTTTTCCCAGAAATGGTCGACCTCGTGCTGTGTCTCGCATTTGACGACGAGCGAGATGGCCTCCGAGAACTTGAATTGGGGACCGCCGTTCAGGGCCATGAACTTCTCGCCGTCGAGCTCGAAGGTGGCCACCATGACCGTGCCCTTCGGCCGTGGGCCCGCCTCGCCGTAGCGCGAGAGGCTCGTGATCTTCGAGTTCTTGAAGATGGAGACGTAGAAGTTGGCCGCCTCCTCCGCCTGGTCGTCGAACCACAGGCACGGGTGAATGTGCTTCATCTGACTGCTCCTCAAGCTGCTGCCTTGGTCACTGCCGGGAAAGGCTCGCGCCATGCCGGCAGCTCGTCGAGGCGGGCATGCCAGCGTTCGATCTCCGGAAACGCAGCCACCGGAATCTTGGCCTTCTCGGCGTACGGCAGCGTTATGGCGACCGAGAAATCGGCAATCGTCAGTGTGTCGCCGACGAGATACTTGCGCCCACGCAGGTGATCGTTCAGCACCGCCGCAAACTGCTTGAAGAAGCCGGTCGCCTCCTCGACTGCGGCGGGATCGGGGGCGCTGCCGAGGAGGTGCGGCTTGATGAGGTTCTGGAAGTACAGCATCCCCGCATGACGCGTGAAGTGATGAGCGTTCCAGCTCAGCCAGCGCATCACCTCGATCTGGCGTCCGTCGCTGGGCGACAGATCCGATCCTGCGACCTTGGCGAGATAGCCCATGATGGCGTCCGCCTCCCACAGCCGCAGGCTCCCGTCGGTCAGCGCAGGAACCTTGCCATTGGGATTGACGGCGAGAAACTCGGGCTTTCTGCTCTCGCCCTTGGCCAGATCGACGCGCACGAACTCGACCGGCGAGCCCAGGTACTTGGCAACGGCGCAGGCCTTGCGCGGATTGAGCGTCTCGAAATAGTAGAGTTTCATGCTGGTCATCCTTTCGGTGCTTGGTTGGTGGTGGGCGTCATCCAGCCGATGCCGGCGCCGCTCGGCTCCCGCAGCATGGCGATGCGGCCGACGTCGGGGACATCGAAGATCGGCATGACGAGCTTGGCGCCCGCCTTGACGGCCTTCGCGACGCGCTTGTCGACGTCATCGACGGCGAGGAACGACATCCAGCTCTCGGGCACGTCGTCGAACTCGGGCGAGCTCAAGGGGAAGAGGCCGGCCACGGGCTTGCCGCCCAGCATTGCGACCCAATAGGTCTTGCCTCCGTCCATCGGCATGGGCTCGAAGGTCCAGCCGATGGTGGCCTCGTAGAACCGTTTGGCGCGCTCGGCATCGCGGGTCCGCAGCTCATTCCAGTGGAAGCAGCCGTGCGACCATTGCGGTTGCTCGTTGGCCTGGCTCTTGGTGCGCCGTGCGCTCGCCGTCTTGGCCATGGGATGGGTTCTCCTTCATACGCTCGTGAGAAAGCGCTCGAGCTTCTCGAGCGTTCCGGTCCAGCCGCGCTGGTGGCCCTCGCGCGCCTTGTCGTCGAAGAACTGCTCGTGATGCAGGGTGAGGATGCTGCCATCGCCGTCCTTGGCGACGGTGATGGTGACGAGCGACTCGCGCTCGGGCGTCGAGTGCCAGGCCCAGCTGAACTGCAGCCGGCTGTAGGGTACCACCTCGCGGTAGACGCCGCCGACCTCGTGACGCTCGCCGTCCTCGGTCGTGAAGCCGATCTGGTAGCGCCCGCCGACGCGCACATCCATGTCGGCCTGCACGGAGCCGTCCGTGGTCTGGGTCGGCCCGAACCAGCACACTATTTTTTGCGGGTCCGTCCAGGCGGAGAAGACTTGCGCCGGCGCGGCTTTGATGCGGCGCTTGAGGGTGAGGCTTGGCTTGGTGAGCATGCATCTTTCTCCACGAATTCGGCGAGCGCATCGAGTTTGGCGGTCCAGAAGCGCTCGTAGCGCACCAACCACTGCATGGCTTGCCCCATCGGCTCCGCTTTGAGACGGCAGTGCACCGTTCGTCCGGTCTTGGACCGCTCGACGAGGCCGGCGCGGCCCAGCACGTCGAGGTGCTTCATGACGGCCGGCAGCGAGACCGCGAACGGCCGGGCGAGCTCGCTGACGGCGACCGCGTGCTCGTTTGCCAGGCGCTCGACGATGGCGCGCCGCGTCGGGTCGGCCAGCGCGGCGAAGGCGAGGTCGAGCGGATCGGACCGATAGTCAACCATACGGTTAAGTATCGCAACGCCGGTGCGCGGTGTCAAGGGGTGAAGCGGAAATCGTGGCGCGATCGGGATAGAGTGTCGAGCGTGGCCGCAGCAGGAGCACGCATGAACGACCATCGCGAGATCGAGACGGAGCGCCTCGTCCTGCGCCCGCTCGCGCCGGAGCATACCGAGGCGCTGCACGCCATCTATGCCGATCCTGAAGCGATGCGGTTCTGGCAGGAGCCGCCGCACAAGGGCCCGGATGCGACGCGCGCGATGGTCGACGCCCTCGTTGCGGGCCCGGCGCGCGCCTGGGTGCTCTGCCCCCGCGATGACAGGACGGCCGTCGGTCTCGTCTATTACCTCGGCAATCCCGGGGTGTCGGGAATGGGTTACATCCTCGGTCCGCGCCACTGGGGCCAAGGGCTCATGTCCGAGGCGGTACGCGGCGCGCTCGCGTTCGGCTTCGCAAGCTTGCGGCTCGACCGCGTCGAGCTGTGGATCGACGCCCGCAATCTCGCCTCCCGGCGCGTGGCCGAGGCCACCGGCTTCACGCGCCGCAGCGCCTTCCGCCAGAGATACGCCCACGATGCGACCTCGCACGAGAAGCTCGTATATGGGCTGCGCATCGACGAGTGGCGGCCGGACGCCGTTGCAAGCGCGCCGCGGCTGATCGAGGCTTACAACGCGCAACCGGTCCTGATCGTGCGAGATGTGCGCGCGACGGCGGAGTTCTATCGCGACAAGCTCGGCTTCGAGATCGGGTTCCTGTTCGGCGCGCCGCCCACCTATGCCGGCCTGTGGCTCGGCGAATGGACGGCGACGGGGTTCAATGTCCACCTGGCGCACGCCGACCCGCCGCCGCCGGCGCAGGGCCTGGCGCTCTATCTCAATGTCGGCCCCGGTATCGATCGATTGCACGCGACCTACCAGGCGCGCGGCGTCGACATGCTGGGCGAGGTGGTGCGACAGCCCTGGGGTGCGCGCGAGTTCGCCATCCAGGATTGCAACGGCTACGTGCTGCGCTTCGGCACGCCGGGCTGACGGAAAGGAACACATGCGCAGTGCGCTGGACAGGGTCAGGCAATGGGCGCGGGTCATTCGGCGGGATGCGGTTGCACTCTACCTCGCTGCCCGCGATCCGCGCGTGCCTCGGCTCGTGAAGGCGCTCGCGGCGCTGATCGCCGCCTACGCGCTCTCTCCGATCGATCTCATTCCGGACTTCATTCCCATCCTCGGCTATTTGGATGAGCTCATCTTGCTGCCCATCGCGGTATCGGCTCTCGTGCACATGATCGATCCCGCGGTCATGGCGGAGCATCGGGCAACCGCCGCGGGGCTCATCGAACGTCCGGTGAGCAAGGTGGCCGCATTGGTGATCGTAAGCGTCTGGCTTGCTGGGGCCGCGCTGAGCCTCTGGGCCATCTGGCCGTGGATCGCGAGCTAGGTCCAAGCTGGACGAGCGATGCCGCTGGCGCAGATGCGGCCAATGCGGGTAGGTTTCGGACAGCTTTGGCATTGAGCACGGGAGGAACGGTATGGCGTCTCAGGGCAAGGTTGCGCTGGTCACGGGTGGCGGCAGCGGCATCGGCCGGTCGGCGGCGCTGGCGCTGCAGGGCGACGGCTGGAACGTCGTCGTCACGGGGCGGCGCAAGGATGAGCTCGACAAGACGGTCGCCATGGCCAAGTCCGGCAGCGGCAAGATGCTGGCGGTGCGCGCCGACGTGAGCAAGCCCGAGGACGTGAAGGCCCTGTTCGCCGCCACCACGAAGGCCTTCGGCGGCCGCCTCGACTTCCTGTTCAACAACGCTGGGTTCGGCGCCCCGCCGGTGCCGATGGAGGAGCTGCCGTTCGAGACCTGGAAGGGCGTGGTCGACGTCATCCTGCACGGCTCGTTCCTGTGCGCGCAGGAGGCGATCAAGATCATGAAGTCGCAGACGCCCAAGGGCGGGCGCATCGTCAACAACGGCTCGATCTCGGCCTACACGCCGCGGCCCAATTCGGTGGCCTACACCGCCTCCAAGCACGCCATCACCGGCCTCACCAAGTGCATCGCGCTCGACGGGCGCAAGCACGACATCGCCTGCGGCCAGCTCGACATCGGCAACGCCGACACGGCCATGGGCGGGCGCATGAAGGCGGGTGTGCCGCAGGCCAGCGGGGAGATCAAGCCGGAGGCGGTGTTCGACGTTGAGCACTGCGGCTCGGCGATCCGCTACATGGCGAGCCTGCCGCTCGACACCAACGTGCTGTTCATGAACATCAAGGCCACCAAGATGCCGTTCGAGGGCCGCGGATAAGCCGCCGCCGTCCCTTCCCCTGCGTTCCCGGAAGCCGAGGCCATCGACCGAGGCTATCCGGGACCTTGCTCCGAGGCGATTTAGCACCCGGCAGGACCCCGGCTCTGCGCGCCCCGATCAGGGCGCTCTGGCCGGGGGGACAACGTGGGATGGCGGTCCCCCGGCCTATCCCCGTTCGCGCCGGCGCTAGGGCTTGCCCGCGGGCACCGCGGTGAACACATCGATAGCGATGCCGCCCACCACCAGCACGGCCATGATCACCAGCAGGTAGCGCATGGCTCGGGTGTGCCGGCCTTTGATCTCGGCCAGCTCAGTGTCGGTGATGGCGGGGCTGTCCTCGATCGCCGTCTTGCGGCCGAGCAGGCCGAGGATGCGGCGCTCGATGGAACGGCGCACCATGCCGCCGTCGACCACGGTGAGACCCGCGCGCTCGGCGATCTGGGCGCCGATCTGCGGGAAGGGCAGCGCGGCGTCGGCGTTGTCCTCGCTGACGTTGCCGAGGCGCACATGCTGGCCGTCCTTGGTGACGATCCGAGTGGCCCTCAGCAGCACCGGCGCGAACGTGCGCCCAAACAGCACGCAGCGCGTCTCGACCGCCTGGATCTGATCGTAGGGGATCTCCCGGTTGATGAAGCGCAGCATCGGCGTCGCCCCGCTGCCTTGGGGCAGCGACAGCTTCACGGCCGTGGGCCCGAGATCGACCCGGGAGCGCAGCGACTGGTAGAGCTGGACCCCGAGCAGGGCCATGAGGGCCGTGAAGACGGCGGCGAATACCATGAGCCCGATGGTGTCGAACCACAGGCCGTGCAGCAGGCGCTGGGCCAGCATGGGTACCAGGCTGACGTAGAACGGGAGCAGGATCAGGAACGCCAGCGACAGGATGGTCTTGCGGCCGCCGCCGGCCTCGTAGACCGTGCGCTCGGGCGCTCTTGCGGCTTCCGCCATGGCCAATTCTCCCCTGCGGTCACTGGAATTCCAGGCCGATTTGTAGTGGCATTGCGCGAGGCGTGCACTATATCAGGGGTTGTCCCCCGCAGCACCACGGGTGCCCCATGTTCTTCTCCCGCAAGAAGCTCGAGATGCCCACCTCCGACACGGCGCTGAAGGGCCGCGCCGAGCCGATCCCGACCGCCAAGGCGCACCATCTCAACAAGCGTGCACTCAAGGGCCCCTATCCGGAGGGACTCGAGACGGCGATCTTCGGCCTCGGCTGCTTCTGGGGCGCCGAGCGGGTGTTCTGGCAGATGGGACACGGCATCTGGGTGACGGCGGTCGGCTACGCTGCCGGCGCCACGCCCAATCCGACCTACGAGGAAGTGTGCTCGGGCCGCACCGGCCACAACGAGGTGGTGCTGGTGGTCTACGACCCCAAGCAGGTCGGCTACGAAGGGCTGCTCAAGACCTTCTGGGAGAGCCATGACCCGACCCAGGGCATGCGCCAGGGCAACGACGTCGGCACGCAGTACCGCTCGGGCATCTATGTCACCTCGCCGGCCCAGCGGGAGGCGGCGGAAGGCTCCAAGGCCGCCTATCAGAAGGTGCTGTCGGCCAACCGCTATGGGCCGATCACCACCGAGATCGTCGACGCGGACGCGTTCTATTTCGCCGAGGATTACCACCAGCAGTACCTGGCCAAGGTGCCGCACGGCTATTGCGGCCTCGGCGGCACGGGCCTGAGCTGCCCGGTCGGCGTCGGCGTCAAGGCCGGCGCTTAGGCCGGCGTCGGGGTTTTTTCGACTACGGCTACCCCGCGCACCCCGATCCCGCGCATGAAGCGCTCGCGGATCTGCACGGGATCGCGATCGGTCGTGCCGGTGCCCGGCTTGTGGTCGATGCGCGCGCCGATCAGGGTCGGCACGGTGGCGGCGAGGCTCGCCTCGACCAAACGCTCGAAATCCTCCTCGTCGGCCGCCCATGCGCTCTCGGCAATGCCGCAGCCGCGCGCCACCGCGACGAGGTCGGAGGCGGCAGCGGCCGCCGGCGTCGGCTGCGCGCCCGTGATCTGGTAGATGCCGTTGTCCATGACGATAAGGCTGAGATTCTTCGGCGCCAGCATGGCGATGGTGGTCAGGCAGCCGAGCTGCATCAGCAGCGAGCCGTCACCCTCGAGCGCGATGACGCGCCGCTTGGGCTGCGCCAGCGCCACGCCGAGCGCGATCGGGAAGGCGAGCCCCATGCTGCCCAGCATGTAGAAGTTCTGCGGGCGCTGCCCGGCCGCCCACAGGTCGAAGTTGGTATTGCCGATGCCGCCGATCACCGCCTCCTCGCTCTTGAGACGCGCAACGAGGCGGCGCGTAAGATCGAAGCGGTTCATCACCTTGGTGTTGCCGGCGCGGGGTGCGGCGGGCGCCGGCTTGCCGGACTTGGTCGTCTTGGTCATGGGGCCGCCCTCACCTCTTGAACACTTTGCCGCCGGTCAGCAACGGCGAGAGGATGCAGGCGACCGGCGCCTGGGTGGCCACCGCCTGCTTGATGGAGCGGTCGGCGATGAACTCGAGCTCGTCGAGCCGGGTGATGGTGTGGTGCTCCATGGCCAGTGAATCGAGAACGGGGCGCATGGTGCGGCACACCAGCGACTGCCCCCAGTTGAACTCGCCCAGCGTGCCGCGCTCGGATACGAACATGATGAGCGGGATCTGATAGGGCACCGCCAGCGACGCCAGCACGTTGGCGAGGGTGCTGAAGCCGCTCGTCTGCATCAGCAGGGCGCCGCGCATGCCCCCCATCCAGGCCCCCGCCAGGATGCCGACCGCCTCCTCCTCCCGCGCCGTGGGGAAGGCATTGAAGAACGGGTCGGCATGCACGCCGGCGATCAGCGGCGTCAGCACCCGGTCGGGCACATAGGCGATGAGCCGCACGTTGTTGCGCTTGAGCGTCTCGCGCACGATCTCGTGCCAAGCCCCTGCTGCAGCCTCCTGCTGCGCCTCGGACACCTGCATGCGCCTCCTCCCCTGTTCATCGCCGCCGGCAGCCTCGAGCCCGGCGGCGGCTTTGCCGGCAGACCCCAAGCGCTGCTAGCATGTGGCTCCCTGAGCCGATCGGTCGGCGGCACGCCCGCCAGCCGGTCATTCCCGCCCCGCCATAGTCCCACGCCAGCTCGCCCAAGCGCAATTCCCCACGGGGGGAGAAGGAAGACGCCGACGATGTCCGCCAACACCAAGCGCGTGTTCTACGTCAAGTATCTCGCCCACCCGATCTTTGCCGAGCTGCTGCAGGCCCGGGGCGACGTGCGGCTCGACCGGCTCGAGAACGACAGCGCCGATGCGGTCGCCGCGCCCGTGGTCGCCGCCGCCCATGCCTTCCAGATCGGCGCTGCCCGCGACGAGTTGGCGCGCACCTATCACGTCGGCAGGGAGCTGATCGCGCGGGCCCCCAATCTGCTGATCGTGTCGAGCAACGGCGCCGGCTACGACACGGTCGACGTCAAGGCTTGCACCGAGGCCGGCGTGCTCGTCGTCAACCAGTCGGGGGGCAACAAGCAGTCGGTCGCCGAGCATGTGCTGGCGATGCTGCTGTGCCTCTCCAAGCGCATCATCGAGACCGACCGCATCATGCGCCGCCAGAGCGGCATGGACCGCAACGCGTTCCTGGGCACGGAGGCGCACGGCAAGACCATCGGCATCGTCGGCCTCGGCAACATCGGCACGCGGCTCGCCGAGCTTTGCCGCGGCCTGTTCGGCATGCGCGTGCTCGCCTGCGATCCCTATCTGACGGCCGATCAGATCGGTGCGCGCGGCGCCGAGAAGGTCGAGCTCGACCAGCTTTTCGCCCGCGCCGACTACGTGTCGATCAATTGCCCGCTGACGCCGGAGACCCGCGGCATGATCGGCGCGCGCCAGTTCGCGCTGATGCAGCCGCACGCCTTCTTCATCGCGACCTCGCGCGGTTTCATTCACGACGAGGCGGCGCTGGCCGCGGCGCTGGCCGGCAAGCGCATCGCCGGCGCCGGCCTCGACGTGTGGGAGAAGGAGCCGCCGCCGCTCGATCATCCCCTGCTCGCGTTCGACAACGTGGTGGTCAGTCCGCACGTGGCGGGCGTGACCAAGGAGGCGCGCCACAACATGGCCCGGATCGCCGCCGAGCAGATGCTCGCGGCGCTGGCCGGCAAGCGGCCGCCGCGCATCGTCAATCCCGACGTGTGGCCCACCTACGCCCGCCGCTTCGAGCGCGCGTTCGGGTTCGCGCCGGCCTGAAGTTCGCCATCCTGTAGTGGAGTGCGCCTTTAGATTGTCTCAATTGCGCCGAAAGGTTGGGCCGCGACGACGCGCGACGACGCGCCATGTGCGCGCTGTCGCACCGTTCGCATTTGCGACTTCCAAGGGGGCAGCGCAGGACGGGACCAGGCACCGCAGCGGCAATGGCGGGGCCTGATCGAGCGGGCAGTCTATCTCTCCTCTTTGGCAGCGCCAGAGGTCGCAAGACCGTCGGCCAGCGCGGGCAGATATCGCCCGGCGCTGGGTTCGGTTCGTGGCGGCAATCACAGCAGACGTAATCCCGATGTGGAGTACCCGATGACCGTGAAGTGCCTAACAACCCTGATGATCGCCGCGGCTGCGGCCGGTCTGGCCGCGCTGGCGCCGAGCTCGATCAGCTTGGCGCAGACCACGGCCAAGCCCGCCGCCACGACCGCCAAGAAGGCGGCCACGGCCACGCACAAGGTGGCGATCCAGGTCAACCAGAACGACAAGGCGGTGATGGACCTGGCACTCAACAACGCCAAGAACGTGATCGACCACTACAAGGAGAAGGGCGAGACCGTCGCCGTCGAGATCGTCACCTACGGGCCCGGCCTGCACATGCTGCGCGCCGATACGAGCCCGGTGAAGGACCGCATCGCGCCGATGTCGCTGGAGCACCGCAACCTCGCCTTCATCGCCTGCGGCAACACGCAGACCAACCAGAGCAAGGCCGAGGGCAAGCCGGTTACAGTCATCAGCGAAGCCAAGGTGGTGCCCTCGGGCGTCGTGCGCCTGATGGAGCTGCAGAAGCAGGGTTACGCCTACATCAGGCCCTGACAACCACCCGGTCGGTGCCGGGGCGGCGGCGCCCGGCACTCCGGCGAGCCTGAAGGAGCGTTGGCCGCCAGCCCGTGGACCAGCCGGAGCCCGTAACCATGCGTATCTCTGTCATCTGCATTGCCAGCATCGCGGGCCTGATCGCGATTGCTCCCCTGGCGGCGCGCGCTCAAGCGCCCTCTGAGCCGCAGCGCGTCGGCGCCCCACCCAACAAGGAGGTGATCGAGCTGGCACAGGCGGGGCCGAAGGCGCCGGCGAGGCCCGGGCGGCAGGGCCCCTGGGAGCAACAGCAGAAGGATCGCATCAACGCCTGGACGGTGGGTCTGGCCGCCGGCCGCATCGAGGGCGCGCCGCTGCAGTTCGCCTCCGAGCTTGCCCGCGTGCTCGACGACGGCGACAACATGCGCGTGCTGCCGATCGTCACGCGCGGCCCCTTCGACAACGTCTACGACCTGCTCTACCTGCGCGGCGTCGATGCGGCCATCGTCTACGGCGACGTGCTCGATCACTTCAAGAACAAGCCCGAGTTCGCCAGCGCCTGGCGGCGCATCAACTACCTGTTGAGCCTGTTCCCGTCCGAGGTGCACGTGTTCGCGCGGCCCGAGATCGCCTCGATCCAGGATCTGGCCGGCAAGGTCGTCAATTTCAACACGCCGGGCACGGCGGCCAACTTCTCCGGCCCCATCATCTTCAAGCAGCTCGGCATCGAGGTGAAGGCCACCTTCGTGCCGCACTCGGTGGCGATGGAGAAGATGAGGAAGGGCGACGAGGTGGCGGCGACCTTCTGGGTGTCGTCCAAGCCGCTGGCGCCGTTCCTGAAGGGCAAATGGCCGGAGGGCTTCAAGTTCCTGCCGGTGGAGTACACCGACAAGCTCGAGTACTACGTGCCGGCCTATCTAGATGCCTCGGACTATCCAGCGCTGATACCGCAGGGCAAGCAGATCGCCACCATCTCGGTGCCGGCCGTGCTCGCCGTCTACGAGTGGCCGAGGAACTCCGAGCGCTACTGGCGCCTGGTGCGCGTCGTAGACTACCTCCTCGAGCGCTTCGAGAAGCTGCAGAAGGATCCGGGCTACCACGAGAAGTGGAAGGACGTGAACCTGCGCGCGAGTGTGCCCGGCTGGAAGCGGTTCGCCTACCTGCAGGACGAGCTCGACAGCACGAAAGTGACCGTTGTGCGCACCAGCGCCGATATGGTGCCGGCGAGCGCGGATCCCGCGCAGTTGCGGGCCCAGGCGGCGCGCTGCGCCCAACGATCCAGCCGAGCAGGAACGGCTCTTCAGGCGCTTCCTGGAGTGGAGCCGGACCCAGAAGAAGCAGTGACGGGCGCATCTCGAGGGCCGAGTGGCTCGACGCGGCAGGCCAGTCCGCGAACGTCGGAGGATCCCGAGACGGGGTCCCACGGGCCGTCGTAGGCCAGCGCGGCGTTGATGTTGATGTCGAGCGCGCCGTGCTCGGGGGCGGGGTCGGACGGCAGCCACCAGCCCATACCAGTATTCACCACATTCAGAGGGGTTGCGTCCGAGCACTTGATGCGCAGGCGGCAGGCGCCCTTGCCGCGTGCGACCTCGAGCGTCGCCCAGGCGCCGTCGTCGAGCCCCCGGGCTCGGGCCGTGTCGGGATGTATCGTGAGCCGCGGGTCGGGCGAGACCTTGAGCGCCCACGCCTGATCGCGGAAGCGGGAGTGATGATAGCTCTTCTCGCGGTCGCCGGTAACGAGGATCAGCGGATAGCGCTTCGCCTCCGACGTGGAAAGCCGCTGGTGGGTCGGCGGCGCGCTGGCCGGAAGCGGGTCGAGGCCGACGCTCTCCAGGACGGTCGAATAGAGCTCGATCTTGCCCGTGGGCGAGGCGTAGGGCCGATCGGCCGGCGGCCGCACGCCCACTTGCGCATAACCGTCCCGCTCCAGGTCCTCGATGCGGATGCTCGAGTTGCCCAACAGGTAGGTGTTGAACTCGCGCTGCGAGCCCCAAGGCAGCAGATGCCGGGCGACAGCCTGGCGCTCCCCCATCTTCTCCAGCAGCGGCAGCGCGATGCCGAGCTCGGAGCGCGCCTCGCCCTGTGGGGAGGCAAGCGCGCGCGTGAAGAGCACGGTCGGGCCGGACGGCATGAACGAGACTTCCTCCTCTTCCAGCGTGGTGGTCTTGGGGAGAACGATGTCGGCGAACTCGGCCGTCGGTGTCATGGCGTGGGCGGCAACCGCAACGAAATCGAGCGAGCGCAGCGTCGCCATGGTCCGCCGCGTGTCGGGATAGGTGACGAGGATATTGACGCCGCTGGCGTACAGCGCGCGCACCGGGTACGGGCGACCCGTCAGCATGGCCTCGATCACGGACGGGTTGTGGCACGCCGTCTGCCAGCCCTTGGGGCCGGCCCAGAGGGGGAAACGGTCGGCGCCGATGGTCCTGCTCTCGACTTGCCTGTCGAGGCGGAATTGCGGCATGTGCAGGAGATCGATGTAGTTGCGGAAACCAGGGGGCGTGCGCATGCGCATGTTGCCGCCGGGGCGGTCGACGTTGCCGCTGATGGCGAGGAGGCAGTGGTAGGCGCGGAACGTCTGCACGCCGCCGCTGAAGGCGTCGATGCCGTGCCCGCTGACGAAGGTCGAGGGTCCGTCGGCGTACATGCGGGCCGCGGTGGCGATCTTCTCCGCGGGCAAGCCGGTAATGGTCTCGGCAACGCTCGGGGGATACTGCGCGGCGCGACCGGCGAGTTCCTCGAAGCCGTGGCAGTAGCGCGCCACGAATGCCTTGTCGTAGAGCCCCTCGCTGATCAGCACATGCGTCATGGCCAGCGCCAGCGCCGCATCCGTGCCGATGCGCGGTGCCAGCCACAAGTCGGCGATTTGCGCCGTCGGGGTGCGCTTGGGATCGACGACGATAAGGCGTGCACCCCGCTTCTTCGCCGTCTTCAACGCGGCCCACTCCACCGGATCGGCGATCGCCGGGTTACGCCCAACGATCAACGCGCAGCGCGTGTTGTCGATGTCCTCGCCGCGCGTGATGTCGAGGCCCATGGTGCGGGCGCTCACCGCCCGGCAGCCGCCGCACAGATCCTGGTTGATCATCCAGTTGGGTGAGCCGATCGAGCGCAGCGTCAGCGCCAGAATCACGCTGCGGGAGAAGTAGGCGCCGCTGGTGGCGCCGACGATCGCCTCCGGTCCGTACTTGTGCCGCACCCGGGCGAGCCCGTCGGCCATCGCATCGAGCGCCTCGTCCCAGGAGACGCGTGCCCACTTTCCCTCGCCGCGCGCGCCGATGCGGCGCATGGGATAGAGCAGGCGGTTGCGTCCGTAGGTGATGCCGGGCGCGCCGCGGATACCTTTGATGCAGAAGGCGCCCTTGGAGTAGGGATGGTCGGGGTTGGGCGCGAAATCCACGACGCGGCCCTCGCGCACGGTGGCGAGCGCCCCGCAGCAGGTGGAGCATTCCCAGCAGGTTGTCGGGTACGTTGCGTCTGCCGGTGTCGGGCCTTTGGCTGACAGGGTATCGGTCATGGGTTTGCGGCTCCGCCGATCGATCGGGCCAGCTTGGCGCCCAACCTCGCTATCGGCAAGAGCAGCGAAAGTGCTTTCTTCGCACGCAGGGATGCGTCCATCATGGGATCCATCGGAGACCGCCGACCATGCCCCTCTTCTCACTCGCCGAGCTCGAAGCCGCCGCCGACCTGGTGCACAGCGTGGTGCCGGCAACGCCGCAGCACGCCTGGCCGATGCTCGCCGAGCGCACGGGCGCGCAGGTTTGGGTCAAGCATGAGAACCACACGGCCGTAGGCGCCTTCAAGGTGCGTGGCGGCATCACCTACATGGACTGGCTGAAACGCCAGGGTGGCAAGCTCAACGGGGTCATCACGGCGACGCGCGGCAACCACGGCCAGTCGATCGCGCTCGCCGGCCAGCGCGCGGGGCTGCCCGTCACGATCCTGATCCCGCGCGGCAACAGCGTCGAGAAGAACGCCGCCATGCAGGGCTTCGGTGCCGAGCTCATCGTGCACGGGCGCGACTTCGACGAGGCCAAGCACTACACGGCCCGCGTTGCCGAGGAGCGGGGGCTGCACTACGTGCCCTCCTTCCATCCGCTGCTGGTGCGGGGTGTGGCAACGTATGCGCTCGAGCTCTTCCGCGCGGTGGGAGACCTCGACGCGGTCTACGTGCCGATCGGCATGGGCTCGGGCATCTGCGGGCTGATCGCCGCGCGCGACCTCCTGGGGTTAAAGGCCGAGATCGTCGGCGTCGTCGCCGAGGCAGCGCCGGCCGTGGCGCTGTCGTACGCGGCCGGCCACCCGGTGCCGACCAATTCGGCCGCCACGTTCGCCGACGGCATGGCCTGCCGCGAGCCTCACGGCGACGCGCTCGCCATCATCCGGGCTGGGGCCGCGCGCATCGTGCGCGTCGGCGAGGATGCCATCGCCGAGGCGATTAGGCTCTATTGGACGGCCACCCACAACATCGCCGAGGGGGCGGGGGCGGCGCCGCTGGCGGCCCTGCTGGCGGAGCGCGACCGCATGGCCGGCAAGCGCGTCGGCCTGATCCTGAGCGGCGGCAACATCGACACCGACGTCCTCCGCACGGTGCTGGACGGCCGCACGCCGGCCGCGGCGTAGTCGCCGCGCAGGCGACAGGGGAGGGAGGCAGCCATGAACCACCACCAGCTCTTTCCGGCCGGCGACCATGTGGTCGAAACCTGCATCGTCGGCACGGGCGGCTTCGGGCGCAGCTTCCTGGCCCAGGCCCGCCGCGTGCCGCGCATGGCCGCGCGCGTGGCGATCGACCTCGATGCGGAGACGGCGGCGCAGGCCTTGCGCGACGTCGGCGTCGAGCCCCGCCGCATCAGGCTGTGCAAGACGACGGCCGACGCGCGGGCGGCCTGGTCCGCCGGCGACCATATCGTCGCTGCCGATCTCGCCCTGGTGCTGGAGCTGCCGATCGCGGTGGTGGTGGAGGCCACCGGCCACCCCGAGGCCGCCGCCCGCCATGCCGTGATGGCGATCGCCGCAGGCCGCCACGTCGTCATGGTCAGCAAGGAGGCCGATAGCGTGATCGGGCCGGGGCTGGCGGCGCAGGCGGCCGAGCGCCGGTTGGTGGTGACGCCGGTCGACGGCGACCAGCCGAGCCTGCTGATCGGGCTGGTGAGCTGGGCCGAGGTGCTGGGCTTCGAGATCATCGCCGCCGGCAAGTCGGGCGAGTACGACTTCGTGTTCGATGCCTCGACCGGCCGGCTCGAGAGCAACGGCATCGGCGTGGTGGCGCCGGAGCTGAAGGGCCTGTGGACGCTCGGCAAGCGCAGCGTCGCCGAGGTCGTGGCGGCGCGGGCAAAGGCCGCCGCGCCGCTGCCGCAGCGCGTGGTGGCGGACCGATGCGAGCTTGCCATCGTCGCCAATGCGACCGGCTTCGGCGCCGACCGGCCCTATCTGCACGCGCCGCTCGCGCGCAGCGTCGAGATTGCCGACATGTTCGCGCTCGAGCGCAACGGCGGGCTGATGAGCGCGCCGCGCCGGCTCGACGTCTTCAACTGCCTGCGCGCCCCCGACGAGGCGAGCTTTGCCGGCGGCGTGTTTCTCCTCCTTGCCTGCCACGACCGCGCAAGCTGGGACATGCTGGCCGAGAAGGGGCATGTCGTCAGCCGTGACGGCTCGACCGCCATGACCTACCTGCCGCGGCACCTCCTGGGCCTCGAGGCGGCGACCAGCGTGCTCGATGCCGCGCTCAACCGCCGGTCGACGGGGGCGAAATCACCGCGCCCGCATCTCGATCTCGCGGCGCGGGCGACCCGGGACCATGCGGCGGGATCGGTGCTGAGCATGGGCGGGCACTACCATGTGATCGAGGGCGTCGACGGCGAGCTGCAGCCAGCCGTGCCGCTGGAACAGGGCACGGCCGTGCCGTTCTATCTCGCGGCCAACCGCAAGCTCGCCAGGCCCGTCAAGGCCGGGCAGGCGATCGTGCTCGCCGATCTCGAGATCGATCCGGCCTCCGCGCTGCTGGCCGAGCGCATGCGCCAGGACGAGCTGTTCTTCGGCAAGGCGGATCATGCGAGGTGACGTAGCGGCCGGGCGAGCGTGCAAGGTGCCACGCGTCAAGCGACCTGCGCCGCGCTCGCTGCAGCGGTATCGTCGATGGTGGCGCGGCGCAGGTCGCGCCGATGATTGGCCTCGTCGTAGGGCCGGCCGCGGTGCATGGTGCAGCGGTTGTCCCACATGAGGATATCGCCGACCCGCCAGGTGTGGGTGTAGACGAAGGCTGGCTGCGTGGCGTGCTCGATGAGCTCGGCTATCAGCATGCGCCCGTCGGGCACCGGCCAGCCGGCGATGTGGGAGGTGTGCGAGGCAAGATAGAGCGCCTTGCGCCCGGAGCCGGGGTGCACGCGCACGAGGGAGTGCTGCACAGGCGGCAGGGCCGCGCGCTCCTCGGCCGAGAACTCGGTGAAGCCGAGCTTGGAGCGCGAGTGGAAGATCGAATGCTCGGCGACGAGGCCGTCGATGCGGGCCTTCATCTTGGCGGGCAGCGCATCGTAGGCCGCGCGCATGTCGGCAACCTGCGTCTCGCCGCCCTCGGGCGTCACCGCATGGGCGTGCAGCAGCGAGTACTTGGCCGGGATACGCTTGAAGGAGCTGTCGGTGTGCCAGAGCTGGTTGCCGAGCGCGAACATGCGGCGCCGGTCGCCGGCGGAAAGCACGCGGTTGTCCTCGTCGAGGTTGGAGATGTCGACCAGCCGGTCGCTGACGCGGCGCTTGATGCCGGTCTGCAGCACGCCGTTCTGGGCGGCGATGGGCCCAAAGCAGGCGGAGAAGGCGACCTGCTGCTCCTCGGAGAGCCGCTCGCCCCGGAACACCAGTACCGCGAGGCGGTCGATGGCGGCGGTGAGCTCATCGACCAGGGCCTGGCTCAGCGGCTGGCGCAGGTCGAGGCCTGCGACCTCGCCGACGAACAGGGGGTGCAGCTGCTTGACCGCGATGGACATTGGGCTCCTCCGGCGCGCCTCGTTGGTCGTGGGCGCTGGCGGAATTGAAACACAGACCTGCCAATTCGCAAAGGTCGGGACCGTTGCGCGGTGTCATTGTGCGGCGCCCACTATCTGAGCATGGCGAGATCGCGCTTGACCGCGCTCGATCCAATCTCACAGGATGCTGTGCTGCGAGGCGGGTCTTCACCGGCCACCTGCGGCGCATGAGAGGGTGGGTGCACGCGCGGTTGCGCCACGCTCGCCAGAAACAACCGCGGCGCATGGGGAGGTCGACAATGCAAGTTCGTTCGCTGCGCCTGACGGGCGCGCGGCTCGCTGTGGTCGTGTCGGCGATGGCCGTGGGGGGCACGGTGTGGGCTCAGGACAAAGACCTGAGCATGGGCAACGTCAGCCCGCCCAAGCACGGCACGTCGCAGACCTCCCAGCAGTTCGCCGACAAGCTGGCCGAGTTGACAAAGGGCAAGATCAAGATCGCGCACCACCATTCCGGCGCGCTCGGCGGCGAGCGCGAGGTGGCCCAGCAGATCCAGCTCGGCGCCGTGGATTTTGGCCCCATCACGACGGCGCCGCTCTCGACGCTGATCCCCGAGATGAGCGTGTTCCAGCTGCCCTACATCTTCCGTGACTACGATCACGTCTTCAAGGCGCTCGACAGCAGCGACACGCTGGCCAAGTACTACGAGGCCGTGCTCGACAAGAGGGGCCTCAAGCTGGTCGGCTTCATCGCCGCGGGCTATCGCGGCATCTACGGCCACGCCGCCATCAATGGGCTCGCCGACGTCAAGGGCAAGAAAGTGCGCGTGCAGGAGGACAAGATCCTGGTCGCCACTTTCAAGGCGCTCGGCATGATCTCCACCCCCATCGCCTTCCCGGAGGTGGCGACGGCCCTGCAGACCAAGGTGATCGATTTCGCCGAGGGCGGCGTCAACACGTTCTACCACAACAAGTTCTATGACATCGTCAAGTTCGTCGCCGACGTGCGTCACACCCACCAGGCGGTCGCGCTGATCATGTCCAAGGCCTCGTGGGCAAAGCAGGATGCGGCCGGCCAAAAGGCCATTATGGATGCCTGGGCGCATGCCAAGGTCTTCAACCGCAAGTTCATCCTCGATGAGGACAAGCAGATCCAGGACCAGGTGCGGGAGAAGGGCGTCACCATCACCAAGCCCGACGCCACGCCGTTCCGCCAGGCGACCCTCAGCGTCTACGAGGAGTTCTACGCCACGCCGGCGGGCAAGGACGCCAAGGCGATGGTGGACTTCATCTTGGCCGTCAAGTAGCCCGGCGTGGCCCTCGATCCGAAGGATAGCTCCGCGCCGGGCGCGCGGGCGGCGGAGGCCTTCACCCGCGCCTACAACGTCCTGGGCTACGTCGGCGGGCTGATCCTCGCCGTCATGGCCGGGGCGGCGTTCCTGCAGGTCGTGCTGCGTTTCCTCGGCCGCGTCGGCATCGATGGGCTCGAGGAGGTGCCGCGCTATCTGTTCGTGTGGCTGGTGATGGTCGGCGGCGCCGCGGCGATGCAGCGGGGCGAGCACACGGCGCTCGACTATTTCGTCAATGCCCTGGGCCCGCGCTCCCGCGCGCTGGTGCTGGTGCTCACCAACGCCGTGGGCATCGCCCTCTTCCTCTACCTGATCAAGCTGAGCTTCGTGCTCGTTCCCAACGCCCAGCTGCAGACGAGCGCCGGACTGGGGCTTCCCCTCGGCTACGTGTTCGCGGCCGTGCCCATCGGCTCGGCGCTCATCATCCTGCCGATGCTCCGCAATCTCTACCGCGCCGCGAGACAGCTATGGCAGAAACCCTCCTGATCGTTTTCATCGCCTTCATCCTGCTCGGCATGCCGATCAGCATTGCCATGGCCGTCGGCACGCTGGGCGCCGCCATATTCTATCCGGTGGTCAACCCGATCATCCTGCCGACCCGCTTTGTCGGCCTGCTGTCGGATTCCTACCTGCTGCTGTCGGCGCCGCTGTTCATCCTGGCCGGCAACATCGCTGCGCGCGGCGGGGTGGCCCGCGTCATCATCGACCTTGCCACCGCGCTGGTCGGCCGCTTTCGGGGCGGCCTGGCCTACGTCAACGTCGTCGACAGCATGTTCTTTGGCGGCATCTCGGGCTCGGCGGTGGCCGACGTCTCCGCGCTCGGCACGTTCCTCATCCCGCAGATGGTGCGCAAGGGCTACGACCTCGATTTCGCCACCGCGCTCACCGTCTCCACCGCGGTGGTGGCGCCGATCATCCCGCCCTCGATCATCGCCGTGATCTATGCCTGGATGGCGGAGGAGTCGGTGGCGGCGATGTTTGCAGCCGGGATCGTACCCGGCCTGCTGGTGGGCGCGGGCATGGCCATCCCGGTGTTCGTCATCGCCAAGAAGCGCAACTACCCCAAGGAGAAGCCGCCGACCTTGCCAGAGTTCATGGCCGTGCTTTGGAACGCCCTGCCGGCGCTGATGATCCCAGTCATCATCATGGGCGGCATCCTGTTCGGCTGGTTCACGCCGACGGAGGCCGCGGCAGTTGCGGTCGTCTACGCGCTGGTGGTGCCGCCGATCTTCTACCGCGAGCCGGCGCTCAGCGAGCTGCCCAAGATCTTCGCCGACTCCGCGCGCCTGTCCGGCGTCATCGGCCTCATCATCGGCTTTGTCGGCGCCTTCGGCTGGGTGCTCAGCTATTCGAAGTTCCCCTTCAAGGTGGCCGAGGCCATCGCCGTGATCGCGCCGGAGTGGTGGCTGTTCCTAATTCTCATCATTTTTCTCTACCTGATCCTCGGGACCTTTCTGACGCCGTCGGAGATAATTCTCGTCACGGTCCCGGTCCTGCTGCCGGTCGCGCAGGCTGCCGGGGTCCATCCGATCCACTTCGGCCTCGTGTGCGTCATCGCCTCCGCCGTCGGCCACATCACGCCGCCGGTGGGGCTGTGTTTGTTTGTCGGCATGGCCATCAGCGGTCTGCCCATGGACAAGCTCGTCAAGCCGCTGCTGCCCTTCCTTGCAGCAATCGTCGTGACGCTGCTGCTGGTGGCCTTCATTCCGGAACTGGCACTCGCCGTTCCGCGCGCCCTGGGGTTCGTGCGCTAGGCCATACCTCGCAAACAGGCCGGATCGCTCTGACCCCCGGTCAGCGGCTACATCCGCCGGCCGGCGGTTCGTGCACAGGCCGCTTGCATAGGCGCCGGTTTGGCGCTGCATTGGGCGCATGAACACCCCGATTCGCATGCCGGCCAGGGGCAGCGGGCAGGCCGCGCCCGCGACCCGGCCCTTCGTGCACCTCAAGGTGCATTCGGCCTATTCGCTGCTCGAAGGCGCGCTGACGATCGCGAGGCTCGCCAAGCTCACGGTCGCGCGCGGCTTTCCGGCGGTGGGGCTCACCGACAGCAACAACCTGTTCGGCGCGCTCGAGTTCTCCGACAAGCTGGCCGAGGCCGGGGTGCAGCCGATCGTGGGCTGCGCGCTGCAGGTGGACTTCGGCGACCGGCCCCAGGCCGGAGGCCCGCAGCGCAACGGCGCCCAGCCGGCGCGCGCCGAGCCTGCCGGAGCCATCGCGCTCTTTGCCTGCAGCGAGCGCGGCTACCAGAACCTGATGAAGCTCTCCTCCTGCGCCTTCTTCGATCCGGCCGAGGACGAGGCTCCGCATGTCGAGATGGCGCGGCTCGAGGCGCACGCCGAGGGGCTGATCGCGCTGACGGGCGGGCCCGACGGGCCGATCGACAGGGCGCTGCGTGACAGTCAGGCGGAGACGGCTGCGCAGCGCCTGGCCAAGCTCGCGGGCATGTTCGGCGACCGGCTCTATGTCGAGCTGCAGCGGCACGGCCTCGGCCACGAGATCGAGGTCGAGCCGCTGCTGCTCGAGCTCGCCTACGCCCGCGGCCTGCCCATCGTCGCCAGCAACGAGGTCTACTTCGCCGGCCCCGACGACTACGAGGCGCACGATGCGCTGCTGTGCATCGCCGAGGGGCGCTACGTGGTCGAGGACAACCGGCGCCGCTTGTCGCGCGAGCATTTCTTCAAGACCGCGGAGCAGATGGCGGAGGTGTTTGCCGACCTGCCCGAGGCGCTCGCCAATACGGTCGAGATCGCGCGGCGCTGCGCTTTTCGCCCCAAGGGCCGCCAGCCAATCCTGCCGCGCTTCGTGGCGGCAGCTCCCGGCACGAGCGAGAAGGAGCAGCTCAAGCTCGAAGCCGCCGAGCTACGCGCCCAGGCCGAGGTCGGGCTCAAGGTGCGCCTCGCCGCGCAGCCGCCGGCGCCCGGCTATACGGTTGCCGACTACGAGCAGCGGCTCACCTTCGAGGTCGACGTGATCACGAAGATGAAATATCCGGGCTACTTCCTGATCGTCGCCGACTTCATCAAGTGGGCCAAGGCCAGCGGCATTGCCGTGGGGCCGGGGCGCGGCTCGGGTGCCGGCTCGGTGGTGGCCTGGGCGCTCACCATCACCGACCTCGATCCCTTGCGGTTCGGGCTGCTGTTCGAGCGCTTCCTCAACCCCGCGCGCGTGTCGATGCCCGACTTCGACATCGACTTCTGCCAAGACCGGCGCGACGAGGTGATCCGCTACGTGCAGGGCAAGTACGGCGCCGACCGCGTCGCCCAGATCATCACGCACGGGAAATTGCAGGCACGCGCGGTGTTGCGCGACGTCGGCCGGGTGCTGCAGATGCCCTACGGCCAGGTCGACAAGCTGTGCAAGCTCGTACCCAACAACCCGACCAATCCGGTGACGCTGGCGCAGGCGATCGAGGGCGAGCCCAAGCTGCAGGAAGCGCGCGACAGCGAGCCGATGGTCGCTCGCCTGCTCGAGATCGCGCAGAAGCTCGAGGGCCTCTACCGGCATGCCTCCACGCACGCCGCCGGCATGGTGATCGCCGACCGGCCGCTCGACGAGCTGGTGCCGCTCTACCGCGACCCAAAGTCGAGCTTCCCCATCACCCAGTTCAACTGGAAGCTGGTGGAGGCGGCGGGCCTGGTGAAGTTCGACTTCCTGGGCCTCAAGACGCTGACCGTGCTGCAGAAGGCGGTAGCGCTCATCAAGCGCGGGCGGGGGCTCGACATCGATCTCGCCAAAGTGCCGCTCGACGACCGCAAGACCTACGAGTTGCTGGCCAGAGCCGATGCGGTGGGCGTGTTCCAGATGGAAGGCACGGGCATGCGCGACAGCCTCAAGCGGCTGAAGCCCGACCGCATCGAGGACATGATCGCCATGGTGGCGCTCTATCGCCCAGGCCCCATGGACAACATCCCGACCTACATCAACCGCAAGCACGGCGAAGAGCCTGTCGACTGTCTGCATCCCCTGCTCGAGCCCATCCTGAAGGAGACCTACGGCGTCATCGTCTACCAGGAGCAAGTGATGCAGATCGCCCAGGTGCTGGCGGGCTTCTCGCTGGGCGAAGCCGACCTGTTGCGCCGCGCCATGGGCAAGAAGGACAAGCGCGAGATGGCGCGCCAGGAATCGCGCTTCATCGACGGCGCGCTGAAAAATGGCGTCGCCATGGACCATGCTGCCTACATCTTCGAGCTGATCGAAAAGTTTTCGGGCTACGGGTTCAACAAATGCCACTCCGCGCCTTACGCGCTGATCAGCTACCAGACTGCCTATCTCAAAGCCAACTACCGCGAGGAGTTCCTGGCCGCGTCGATGACGCTGGACGCCGGCAACACCGACAAGCTCGCCATGTATACGTCCGAGGCCAAGAAGTCGGGCATCGAGATCCTGCCGCCCTGCATCAATGCTTCGGAGGTGGACTTCTTGGCCGGCGAGAAGTCGATCCGCTACTCGTTGGCGGCGCTCAAGAACATCGGCGCGCAGGCGGTCGAGAGCCTGGCGGCCGAGCGGGGCGCCGGCGGGCCCTTCAAGGACCTATCCGACTTCGCCGCGCGGCTCAACGCCAAGGCGCTCAACAAGCGGGCGTTGGAGACGTTGGCGGCGGCGGGCGCCTTCGATCAGCTCGAGACGAACCGCGCGCTGGTGCACGGCAACGTCGAGCAGATGCTGGCGTTCGCCAACCGGCTGGCCGACAACGAGGCGCAGGGCACCGACGATCTGTTCGGCGCCGTCGGTGCGGCGCGGCCGCAGATGGACATCCGCCCCATCAAGGCCTGGCTGCCGATGGAGCGGTTGCAATTCGAGTTCGAGGCGGTCGGCTTCTTCCTCTCCGGCCACCCGCTCGATGCCTATCGGCGTGTCCTTGCCAAGCTCGGCACCGCCAGCTTCGCCGAGCTCGAGGCCCGCGCCGACCGCGGCGCGGTGGCCGGGCGGCTTGCCGGCATCGTCGTCTCGATCCGCGAGCGCCGCTCGCAGAAAGGCAACAAGTTCGCCTTCGCCATGTTCTCGGAGCCCACGGGGCAGTTCGAGGCCGTGATCTTCTCCGAGACGCTGGCGGCCGCACGGGCGCTGCTGGAACCCGGCACGGCCGTGCTCATTACCATCGAGGGCGAGCGCGACGGCGACACGCTGAAGATGCGCGCGCAGACGATCCAGTCGCTGGACGAGGCCGCCAAGGGCGTGCAGAGCGGCTTGAAGGTGGTGCTCGACCGGCGGGCGCTGCAGGCCGACCGGAACGCGCTCGACGACCTCAAGGCGCTGCTGAAGCCGGGCGGCAAGGGTGAGGTGCACCTGAGCCTGCAATTGGACGATCGGGGCCGGGAGGTGGAGTTCGCCATGCCCGGGCGCTTCGACATCTCGCCGGCGCAGCGTGGAGCGTTGGCGACCCTGCCGGGCGTCGTCGAGGTGGTGGAGATCTGAGCGCTTCGGCTAGCCGCGCAAGCATAGGCGAGGATGGCCGTCGGACTCGTGTCCTCGACGTTCACACCATCAGCGCAAGGCCCAACCGACCTCGGCAGCGAACGTCTCGAAGAACTCGACGCTATAGGCGTCTTCAGGAGACTGCCGAACCCGCGCGTCGAGCCAATGTGCATCGTGGCCCACCAGGATGCGCCATTGCCCGGCCTTCACCCCGTCGAGAATGATTCTGGCCGCGGCCGCAGCGCTCATTGGAGCTTGCTCCACAAAGCGCCGCGCGCGCTCCGCCGACATCCGCTGAATGTCGGCATCCGACACCTGCGACATGTCCTTGCCGCTCGCGGCCAGGCGCGCTCGCGCTTGCGCAAGCTCTTCGGAGCTCATGGTGTCCGACACGGTTGCGAACTGGATTTTCCGGGAGTTGGACACGATCGAGGTGCCGATGTGCCCGGGCATGACGACCGAGCACTTGATGTGCGGTGCGTTGATCCGCAGATCATTGATGAGGGCCTCGGTGAAGCCCTTCACCGCGAATTTCGCCGCGCTGTACGCCGTGTGCGGTACGTCGGGTCCAACCGATGCCCAAAAGCCGTTGACGCTGCTCGTGTTGACGATGTGTGCCGCATCCGCGTTCATGAGCATGGGCAGGAAGGCCCGCGTGCAGAAATACACGCCGCCCCAGCAGATGTTGAAGGTCCTTTCCCACTGCGCGCGGGTGTTGGTGAACAGGCTGCCGCCACCGCCAATGCCGGCGTTGTTGAAGAGCAGATGCACTTTGCTGGTGTCGTGCTCCCGGGCGATAGCGTCACGGAACTGCAGGACCTGCGCTTCGTCGGAAACGTCGGCAACATGCGCGGTGACGCGCGTGCCCTGAGGCGACCGCTCCTTGTCGCAGAGCTGCCCCGTCTCGGCCATCGACGGTGCGGACACGTCGCACATTGCGACGTTGCAGCCCTCCGCAACCAGCTGGCGCACCAGCTCTCGGCCCATACCTGAGCCACCGCCCGTGACAACCGCGAGCCTGCCTGCCAAATCCTTCATGTGCCTCTCCGGTGCTTGCCGTCCAGGACACCCGGTCAGGTGTGCGGCATCCCTCAGGATCCAAGCTTAACATCGGGAAGCGTCAGGACGGCCAGCGCAAAAACGCCCTAACCGCCGAGCTGCCATTGCCGGATGGCTTCGATCGGGTAGATCAGCATGATGATGTTGATGGCGAGGCTGTCGCGCACCAGCGCCAGCAGCATCAGCTCGGTGGCGATCAGCAGGGCCACGGTCACCCACGCCGGCAGCCGCGCGGCGAGCACGAAGCCCACCATCATGGCGAGGATGTCGCCGATGATGTTGACGATGGTGTCGCCGAAGTAGTCGCGCGAGATCGTCTGCGTGCGGTAGCGGTTGATGATGTAGGGGGTGTTCTCGAAGATTTCCCAGGCGCCCTCGATCAGGGTGGCGATCACCAGCCGGGCCGCCACCGACAGCCGGCCGGCGGCCAGCTTGGAGATCAGCCAGTAGAAGATGATGCCATGCAGGACGTGGCTGTAGGTGTACCAGTCGGCTAGGTGCTGCGAGATCTCCGAGTCGCCGCGGCCGCCGTGCCAGAGCTTGACGTAGCCGCACTTGCAGATGGGGATGCGGCCCATCCAGTACTGAAACCAGGCGACGATCACGACGACGCCTAAGCTGATGAGGATGCCGACCGGCAGGGAGAGCCTCGGGACCGTCAGGTTGGATCGCTGCATGGGTAAAGCATGGCACGGGTGCGGCTGGGGGCGAAACTGGGCTTGGCGGACAAGGTTTTTCCAAGCCGTCAGCGCGGGCCGGCTGGGTGTTCGGCGGCCATAAACCACGAATTTGTGCCGGGGATTTGACTGCAGGCACTTTTTTGCCACAGGTCGGCGTTCTACATGCGCGCAAAGCGGAATGGATTCGTGCGATGCGGTGGCTCCTCGTTGTTGCAATGATGACCCTGGCGCCGCTGGCGGCGGGCCAGGCGAGCGCCTTTGCGACCTGCAGCCGGGAGGACTTTGCCAAGGCCGTGGACCAGGCCGGGGCGGCCCTGCGCAAGATCAACGCCGACAACAGCCCGCGCGTGCAGGCCAAGATGCGCCAGCTCAAGCAGGCGCGGGGCTGGCCCGACGCGGGCTTCGAGGAGAAGGCCTACCAGGCCCTGCAGGACGAGCGCATCGCCGGCTTCGACGGGCAGGCGAATGAGCTGCTGGCCCGGCTCGACACCCTGGGTACGGTCGACCCCAACGCCGCGGCCGATTGCTCCAAGCTGCAGGAGCTGACGGCGGCAAGCATCGAGCTGCAGGCGACGGTGAAGGCCAAGGCCGCCTATACGCTGGCCAAGCTCGACCAGATGCTGGGTGTGGCGGCGGCGCCGGCGGAGCCCAGGCCCAAGCCGCCCGAGCCGCGCAAGGCCCCGGCGGAGGCGGTGCCCAAGGCCGCGCCGCGGTTGCCCGAGGCGCCGAGTTGGTCGACCAGGACTGTCGGCGAGCCGCCGCCAGAGGTGGCGATCGCCGAGCCGCGGCCGCAACCGCCGGGATTGCCGGGCCAGCCGTACGGCCCGCCGGCCGTCGTGCCCGAGGACGAGGGCTACACCATCGAGGAGGTGCTGGCGGCGAGTGCCGGCTTCTTTGGCAAGGTCTCGGCCAACCTCGGCGCCGTCATCGAGCACCTGTTTCGCAAGAGCGGACGGCCGACCGGCTATGTCCTGGGCAACGAGGGCGGCGGCGCGTTCCTGGCCGGCGTGCGCTACGGCAAGGGCACGCTCTACCTGCGCGCGGGAGGCTCGCAGAAGATCTTCTGGCACGGGCCCTCGATCGGCACCGACGTCGGCGCGGATGGGTCCAAGACCCTGTTCCTGATCTATGGGATGAAGGCGCCGGAGGAGCTCTACGCTGCTTTCACCGGGGTGGATGGCTCGGCCTACCTGGTGGGCGGCGTCGGCGCCACGCTGGTCACCAATGGCAGCGTGGTGATGGCCCCGATCCGCTCGGGCGTCGGGCTGCGCCTCGGCGCCAACATCGGCTACATCCGCTTCACGCCGCGCTCGACCTGGAACCCGTTCTGACGGCGGGCCTCCCGGGTCTGCTCGTGGCGTGCATCGCGCCGCCGATGTCGCTGAAAATCATCAACGACGTTGATAACCCACTCTACTGGACCTCCAGCGCGGCAGCTGTGCGATCGCGTCCCTTGACCTGCCGAGTCGCGCCCAGCTTGAATGGGCGGTCAGAGATGCGCCATCCAGGAGCCCAGGCCCATGTTCGATTTCGACCGCGTCATTGAGCGCCGCGGCACGCACGCATCGAAGTGGGACAACATGGCGCGGCTCTCGGGCATCGAGACGCCGGACGCGATCCCGATGTGGGTAGCCGACATGGATTTCGCGGCGCCGCCGGGCGTGACGGAAGCGCTTGCCGCCGAGACCAGGCGCGCCACCCACGGCTACTACGCCAACACCGGCAGCTGGGCCGCCGCGCTCGCGGACTGGATGGCGCGCCGGCATGGACTGCGGGTGGACCCGGACTGGGTCAGCCAAACGCCCGGGGTGGTCTCCGGGCTGGGGCTGATACTTCAGGCGCTGACCGCCCCAGGGGACGAGGTGGTCGTCTTCCCGCCGGCCTACCATGCTTTTCGCCGGATCATTGTCGCCAACGAGCGGCGCATTCTCGATGCGCAGCTGGTCGAGACCAATGGCCGCTATGTCATGGATCTCGATGCGCTCGGCGCGCAGCTGACGCCGCGCACGAAGGTGGTTTTCTTCTGCAGTCCGCACAATCCGGGTGGCACCGTCTGGTCGGCCGATGAGATCCGCGCGCTGGCCGCCCTGTGCGCCGAGCGCGACTTGATCCTGGTTTCCGACGAGATCCATTGCGATCTCGTCTTCGACGGCGCCAAGCACACGCCGACGATCGCCGCCGCGCCGCAGATCGCGGACCGGCTGATCACCTGCGTGGCCGCCACCAAGACCTTCAATCTCGCCGGCGCCCATGTCGGCGCGTGCTTCACCTCGAATGCCGCGCTGAAACGCCTGCTCGATGCGCGGATCATGGCGAGCGGCCTTGGCTCCTACAACAGCTTCGGCATGATCGCGACCGAGGCGGCTTGGCGGACGGGCGAGGCGTGGCTCGACGAGCTGCTGCCCTATCTCACCGCGAGCCGCGATGCGTTCGACGCGAGGATCGAGGCCGCCCTCCCCGGCGCACGCTCGATGCGGCTCGACGCCACCTACCTCGCGTGGGTCGATTTTTCCGGCACCGGTGTGCCGCCCGAGGAGGTCGCCGCCAGGGTCAAAGACCGGGCGCGCATCTTTGCCAGCCCTGGCCCGCAGTTCGGGCCGGGCGGCGAGACCTGGCTGCGCTTCAACTTCGCCACGCCGCGCCCGATCCTGGAGGAGGCGCTCGGGCGGCTGGAGGACGCGTTTGCGGATGTGCGGGCGGGCAGGTAAGAGCTGGGCCATGACGAGACCAGTGGTTGGGGTGATCGGCAACGTGCATCGGGTCGAGAATCGATTCGCCGTGCAGATTGTCGGAGAAAGGAACCTGCGCGCGGTGGCGGACGTCGTCGGCGCGCTGCCACTCATGTTTGCGGGCGTGCCGGAGATCACGGATATCGACACGCTGCTGGGGGTGGTCGACGGCGTGCTGCTGACGGGCGCTCGCGCCAACGTGCATCCGGCCCGCTTTCGCGCCGAGCCGCATCCCGGGCATGAGCCCTACGACGAGGGTCGTGACGCCTTGGCCCTGGCGCTGATCGAGGTCTGCGTCGCCCGCGGCGTGCCGGTTTTGGGCGTCTGCCGCGGTTTTCAAGAGATGAACGTCGCCTTCGGCGGCTCGCTGCATCCCGAGATCCGCGAGTTGCCCGGGCGCATGAACCATCGCATGCCGCGGTTGGATACCGGCGAAATCCATCCCGATCCGGCCGTGGTCTTCGCCGACCGCCATGAGGTCAGGCTCGTTGCGGACGGTGTCTTCGCGCGGCTCCTCGGCCGGGAGACCATCCGCGTGAACTCGCTGCACGGCCAGGGCATTCTCGAGCCCGGCAAGCGGGTCGTGGTCGAGGGCGTGGCCGAGGACGGCACGATCGAGGCGATCCGGATCGCCGACGCGCCGGGCTTTGCCCTCGGCGTTCAGTGGCATGCGGAGTACGATCCGCAAAGCAACTGGGTGAACCGCACGTTGTTTCAGGCGTTCGGCGAAGCGCTCTTGGCGCACAAACGCGGCACGTAGCCACGTCGATATCCGCCTGCCCCTGTGACGAAGGCAGCTTCTCCCGACGGCGCAGGTGGAGGGGGAGTGCGCGGCGCGCCATTCGGGTGTTTTCGCTTGCGTGCGGTCGAGGCCTCGGTGTTGATGATCGCAAAACGGAAGAATTAGCCCCGCGGCGTCTGCAGCCGCGCGAGGAGCGCCCGGGGGAGGTCGCTCATGCAGATGCACGACACCCTGCGCCGCGTCGAGAGCGGAAGCATCGGCGCCGATCTGGCCGAGGCCTTCGATATCGCGTCGGCACAGGCGGATGCGGTCTTGCGCGTCGTTGGCCCTGAGCTCGCCTGGGCGCTCGAGAGCAACACGCTGTCGCGCGCCGGCCTGGCGGCGCTGGTGGAGGCGATCGGCAGCGGCAACCACGCGCGCCACCTCGACGGCGGCAACGTCTTTCGCAATGCGGCGGCGATGGCCGACGGGCAAGCCATCCTCGGGCATCTGCTGGGCTCCCGGGACGCCAGCCGCACGCTGGCGGCGCGCGCGGCCTGGCAGTCGGGCGTGGACGAAGACCGCATCCGGGCGATGCTGCCGGGGCTGGCGGCCGTGACGATGGCGGCGCTTGATGCACGCGCCCGGGTAAGCCTCGGCCCGATCCTCGATCGCATGCCTTCGCTCGGCCGCTTCAGCCGCGGCAGCGCGCACGCCGATCTTGCCGACATCCTGCGGCGGCGCTGCGGCGGGCGACCCTACGGGCCGGCCAAGCTGCGGCGCGTGGTGCGCAGGGCCATCGCGCAGGCCACCGGCTTTGCGCCGCGCGGAGCGTTGCGCTGGTACCTGCAGTTCATGCTGGTGCGTCCGGCGGCGCGGCTCATCAGCACCGTTATGGGACGCTTCTCTGCCGCGCCCTGAACGGCGGCGGCCTGCCGGTCAGAAGGGCCGGCAGGCCCTCGCCGACACACTGCAATTGAAGTTGCCGGGCCCGCCCGAGCAGCTCACGGTCTTGCTGACGGCGAGCGCGTATCGGCCCCAGTGAGGGCCGTACTCCCAGGCCGTGAAGTCGGTCCAGGCGCGGATGGCGGCGGCCTGAGCCTGCGCCTTCGTCGCTCCCGTGCCGCTGCCGTCGTGGAAGTGATCGACCATGCAGGTCTTGCGGCCGACCTTGACCCACTCGTGCAGGCCTGCAAGGCCATCCTGCGCACTTGCCCCGCCGGCGGTCAGTGCCAGCGCCAGGGCAAACCCGGCGGCGCGCGCCACTGCTTTGCTCATCACCAACCCCTGTTGCAGTCGCCACGATGCATTCTACGCGACGCTGGCCGATTCCGATCGGCGGGGCGATTGATGCGGCGTCGCAGGCGCAGCTTTTCCCATGCGACGCAGCATTTGCGTCACAGTGGCGAAAAGCTTCGCGGCGAAGTCAGGATTTGGCCGGCCGCCGGGCCGTGACTTACTTGGCGGCCACGACAGCGATCTCGACCAGCAGGCGCGGGTCGGCGAGCTTGGCCTCGATGCAGGCGCGGCCGGGCAGGTTCTCGCCGCCGGTCCAGGCGTTCCAGGCCTCGTTCATGGAGTCGCGCAGGCGGATGTCGGGGACCCAAATCGTGGCCGAGATAACTTTGGTCTTGTCGGTGCCGCAGAGCTTCAGGAGGCGGTCGATCTCCTTGAGCACCTGCTGGGTCTGTCCCTTTACGTCCTGGGAGGAATCGCCAGGCGTAATGCCGGCGGTGAAGACGAAGCCGTTGGCCTCGACGACCTTGGAGTAGATCTTGGATGGCTCGTGCCGCTTGATGGTCATGGGGCGTCTCTCCCGTTGTAGCGCTGGTATTGTGCGCTTCTCATAGCATGCCGGAAGGGCCGCGCCATTTCACAAAAGCGGCTCTTCGTACTGCACGACGCCGTCGATGATGAGGCCCTTGATGGCAGCGTTGCCGCGTCCGTCGACGGCGATGCGGGCGGCGAGCTTCTTCTCGCGTGCCAGGTCCTCGAGGCGCTTGCCCTGGCCCTCGGGCACGAAATAGCTCTCGATGCCATAGCGCACCAGCTGCCTGGCGGTCGGCGATTGCATCCACTCGTGCAGTGCGCGCCCCTTGAGCACGACGCGGTCGGGCGAGGTCTCGGCCGGCATGGCGGCGCTGACCTTGACTGGCTGCCAGGCGCCGTCCGCCGCCTTCTCGAGCACGACGTAGAAGGCGTCGTTGCGCCCGGGTTTGGGACCCTCGAGCAGGCGGCTCGGCACGCTGCCGACGCTGTAGGAAAGGCGCACGTACTCGCCGCGGAAGAGGTCGCGCGGGTCGACCGGGATGATCGGCAGCACGATCTCGCGCCCCGATTGCAGGAGGCGCACGCGGTCGATCACTATGCCAGCCAGCACGGCCGTCTGTGCGAGCGCGATGATGGCGAGCGCCAGCAGAATCTTGCGGGAGCTGTTCATACCGCGGCCTCCTGGGGAGGTGTCTTGCGCTGGTGCAGGCGGTAGGCGGCCCAGGCCAGCAGGCTCACGATCGTCGCCGCCACCAGGAAGAAGAGCGAGGTGTTGAGCAGCGTGCCGAAGGTGCGCACGTAGAGTGTGAAGATCTCGATGGCGAAGGCGGCATAGGCGAGCCACAGCGCGCCGCGATTGTCGTGAGCGAGCGCCCAGAACATGCCTGCCAGCAGTATGGCGAGCGTGAACACGGCGAGCAGAAGAAGGCGCTGAATCGACTCCGAGTACTGCTGCGAGCCGAAGATCGAGTAGCGGTCGAGGAACTGCATGACGTAGAGGCCGACAAAGGCCACGGCCAGGCCGTAGGCAAAGAGCGCGGCGGAGGCCTGGATGTGGCGGTCGATGGCCGGACCTGCGACAGCGGCGGCGATGGCGACGGCGGCGCCGATAGCCACGATGATCCAGTGCGCATGGTGGTCGAGGATGAAGTAGCCGAGCGGCTCGAGCCAGGCGACGAGGCTCAGCGCAGCCAGATGCAGGCTCGGACGCCAGCCGAGCCAGACGGCCACGCCGGCCGCCGCGGCCCAGGCGGGCAGGAAGCTCCAGTGCGGGCCATGAGTCAGGCTGCGCTCCCACCAGGTCCACACCACCAGCAGGACGAACGTGGCGGCCAGCGCCGGGTTGGAGCGGGCCAGCACGGCGGCCAGCAACGCTCCCAGCGCCCACATCAGGACGGCGTCGGGCGGGCTGCCCTCCATGTGGTACATCTGGGCGATCAGCATGATCGAGGCGCCGTAGACGGCAATGCCGCCGAGCACGGCGGCGTGCGCGAAGGCGGCGAGCTGGCGCTGGAACAGAACCGCGGCGGCGCCGTAGCAGCCCCACAGCGTTGCCAACAGCAGCCCCAGGCGCGCGAGCTTGGACATGCCGGTCCAGTGCGCGGCCACAAAGCTCATGACGGCAAAGCCGAACAGAACGGCGCCGAGGACGGCAAAGATCGGCGCCGCGCCGAACGGCGATTGGCGCGAGCGCAGGTCGGTGCGGATAGCCGAGGCGCCCTGATCGCTGACCCAGCCGGCGGTCTGCCACCGCGTCAGGTCGCGCTCGACCCGGTTGCGATACCAGGACATGGGATCGTTTTCCTATGCGTCGCGCCCCAGCCGCGAGCCAACGATACTGATCATTGTTCAATGACGGAAATGTGGCCGCCTCCGCTTTACCGCTCGAGGCGGATCACGGAGGGCGACGTCCGCAGCGATGTTCGGCCGCGGCTCTGCCATGCCGCCACCGGCTTGACTTCCCTGCCGAATGGGAGTGGGTTCCCCTTGAAAATGCTGCAATGCAGCATAGCTATCGGGCAACCCAGGGAACAGCCGGGTGAGGCCCGGCGTTTGGGCGGCGGGACATATCGAAGCGGCGGGTACGCCGCCAACAAGCAGTAGCCGGAGATGAGCATGGCGACGGAACGAACGATGACGGCCGCAGTGTGGGCGCTCGGCGCCGTGGTGGCGCTGATCCTGAGCGCGATCTCGATCTGGTGGGCGCAGGACGGACAGATGCAGGCATGGGCGCTGGTGTCGTTCGTGTGGAGCGTCGCCATGCTGGCGGGCTTTGCCCATCACCTGGGCGCGCGCGATGCGCTGACCCGCTACCGCGAGCGCCACAAGCCGCTGGCCGGCCCGCGCGAGGGCGCGCAGCTGCCGAGCTGAAGGGCGGCTTGCCAAATCCGCCTGGACGGGTCCCCGCCCGAGGCGGGGACGACGGGCGAGGACGCCGCGCCCGCAAGCCCGGCTCTAAGCTATCGCCTTGCACAAATTCTCGTCGATCTTGTCGAGGAAGCCGGTGGTGGAGAGCCACTTTTGCTGGTCGCCGACGAGCAGCGCCAGATCCTTGGTCATGAAGCCCGCCTCGACCGTGTCGACGCACACCTTCTCGAGCGTGGCGGAGAACTTGGCGAGCTCGGCGTTGTTGTCGAGCTTGGCGCGATGGGTGAGCCCGCGCGTCCAGGCGAAGATCGAGGCGATGGAGTTGGTCGAGGTCTCCTTGCCCTTCTGGTGCTCGCGGTAGTGGCGCGTCACCGTGCCGTGTGCGGCCTCCGCCTCCACCGTCTTGCCGTCCGGCGTCATCAGCACGCTGGTCATCAGGCCGAGCGAGCCGAAGCCCTGCGCCACCGTGTCGGACTGCACGTCGCCGTCGTAGTTCTTGCAGGCCCACACGTAGCCGCCGGACCACTTGAGCGCGGCCGCCACCATGTCGTCGATCAGGCGGTGCTCGTAGGTGATCTTCTTGGCCGCGAACGCGTCCTTGAACTCGGCGTCGAAGATCTGCTGGAACAGCTCCATGAAGCGGCCGTCGTACTGCTTCAGGATGGTGTTCTTGGTGGAGAGATAGAGCGGATAGCCGCGGTTGAGCGCGTAGTTCATGGAGGCGCGGGCGAACTCGCGGATCGACTCGTCGAGATTGTACATGGCCATGACGACGCCGCCGCCGGGCGCCTTGAACACCTCGCGCTCGACCACCTGGCCGTCGTCGCCGACGTACTTGAGGCTGAGCGTGCCCTTGCTCGGGAACTTGAAATCGGTGGCGCGGTACTGGTCGCCGTAGGCGTGGCGGCCGATGATGATGGGCTTGGTCCAGCCCGGCACCAGGCGCGGCACGTTCTTGCAGATGATGGGTTCGCGGAAGATCACGCCGCCGAGGATGTTGCGGATGGTGCCGTTGGGCGAGCGCCACATCTCCTTGAGCTTGAACTCTTTGACGCGGCCCTCGTCGGGGGTGATCGTGGCGCACTTGACGGCGCAGCCGTGCTTCTTGGTGGCGTTGGCCGCGTCGATCGTGATCTGGTCGTTGGTCTTATCGCGGCTCTCGACGCCGAGGTCGTAATACTCGAGCTTCACGTCGAGATAGGGGTGGATCAGCTTGTCCTTGATGAGCTTCCAGATGATCCGCGTCATCTCATCGCCGTCCATCTCGACGACGGTGCCGGCAACCTTGATCTTTTGCATGTGGCAAACCCCCGTTTTACCGGCGCTGCGGTCGTGCCCGCCCTATAGCATCGGTGGGCGCCGGCGCAAAGGCATGCTCTGGTGGCGACGGCACGATCGCTCGACACCTGCTCGCGATTTGGGCACGTTGGGCGGCGGACGATTGGGAGGCCGGCATGCGGCATGAGGACGTGCGGTTGAATGGCATCGAGCTGCACCTGCGCGCGGTGGGCGAGCCCGGCGCGCCGCTGGTGCTGTTCCTGCATGGCTTCCCGGAATACTCGGGCGCCTGGGACGAGGTCTTGCCGGCCTTCGCCGGCTCGTTGCACGCGGTGGCGCCGGATCAGCGCGGCTACGCGCGCTCGGCCAAGCCGGACGGCGTCGAGGCCTACCGCGTCAAGAACCTGGTGCGCGACATCCTGGCGCTCGGCGACCAGCTCTCGCCGGAGCGGCCGTTCGCGCTCGTCGGGCACGACTGGGGTGCGTCGGTGGCCTATGCCACGGCCATTGCCGCGCCCAAGCGTGTCGCCAAGCTCGCCGTCATCAACGGCGTGCATCCGGGCCCCTTCCAGCGCGCGCTCCTCGAGGATGAGGCGCAGCGCGCAGCCAGCGCCTACATGCATGATCTGCGCGATGTGAGCGCCGAGGCGCGGCTCTCGACCAACAATTTCGAGAAGCTGCTCGGCATGCTGGTGCGGTTCGGTCCGCAGCCGTGGCTCACGCTCGAGAAGCGCGCCGGCTACGTCGAGGCCTGGGGCCAGCCGGGCGCGCTGACGGGCATGCTCAACTGGTACCGCGCCTCGCCGCTGCTGGTGCCGAGGCCCGGCGAGACCGTGGATATGACGAAAGTGCTCAAGCTCGACCCGGCGCAGTTGCGCGTGCGCATGCCGCATCTCGTCATCTGGGGCATGGACGACCGTGCGCTGCTACCTGTGGCGCGCGCCACGCTGGCCGACTACTGCGACGATCTCACGGTGCGCGAAATCAGCGGCGCCGACCACTGGATCGTGCACCAGAAGACGGACGCGGTAATCGGCCTGCTCGCCGCGTTTCTCGGCGCCTGACGACATGCAAGAGCGAACCCGAGCACAGCGATGATGCCCGCCATCGCGGTTGAGGACGGACGGCCGACGCTTGCCGGCACGACGCTGCCGGTGGCCGCCGTCGTCGCCGCCTGCCACGAGAGGACGATCGACGTCGGCTTGGCCGAGCTTGGCGTCCGCGGCCTCGACCGCGCCGCGCTGGAGCCGATCCTCACCTACTGCGCCGAGCGGCGTTGCGAGGCGGACGCTGCGACCTGTCCCGGCTGCCGGCTCCGGACCGAGAAGGTCGGCCTCGAGACCTTCGACGACTTCGTGGCGCAGTACGCCGAAATCACGTTTGCGACCTCCGCCGTCCGCCTGCCGGGCTCCGGCGCCGGCACGCTCGTCGCCGACAGCCTGGAGCACCTGGCCAAGACCTGGGCCGGCGAGGAATACTGGTTCTGGGCCCGCCGCATCCTGCGCAAGCTGCGCCACGGCATCCGCCGCGCCGGCCAGACCGGTGAGGCGCCGGCCGGCATGGGCGAGGGCCCGATGCTGATCCTGGTGCGCCCGCAGCTCGCCGACAACATCGGCATGACGGCGCGCGCCATGGCCAACTTCGGGCTCGAGCGCCTGCGCCTGGTCGCCCCGCGCGACGGCTGGCCCAACGAGAAGGCGCGGATTGCCGCCTCCGGCGCCAACCTGATCGTCGATGCGGCCGAGGCCTATCCCACGCTCGCCGAGGCGCTGGCGGGCCTCAACTGGGTGTGCGCCACCACCGCGCGCCAGCGCGACCTCGCCAAGCCCGTGCTGACGCCCGAGCAGGCGGTGGCCGAGATGCGCCGCCGCATGGACCAGGGCCAGCGCTGCGGCATCCTGTTCGGGCCCGAGCGCAATGGCCTGGAGACCGGGGAGATCGCCAATGCCGACGCCGCGGTGATGGTGCCGGTCAATCCCAACTTCGCCTCGCTCAATCTGGCGCAGGCGGTGCTGCTCATCGGCTACGAATGGATGAAGCTCTCCAATGCCGGCACGCTCGGGCGGGTGACGACCTACGAGGCGCCGCTGCAGCCGGGCCTGCAGACGCGCGGCTCGCGGCCGGCCACCAAGGAAGAGCTGATCGGCTTCTTCGAGCAGCTCGAAGCCGCGCTCGACGCGCAGGGTTTCTTTACCGCGCCCGAAAAGCGCCCCAGCATGGTGCAGAACATGCGCAGCATGTTCACCCGCATGGGTGCGACGGAACAGGAAATCCGCACCTTGCGGGGAATCGTCAAGGCGCTTGTGCACGCCAAGCGGTCCCGGCGCGCTTCGCCATAGTTATGCCTCGTTTTGAACCGAGCGATGCGCTGACGTTGAGCAGATCGGCGCCGCCGACACGAACGATACAAGAACGGCGAAAACGGGCTGGGCTAACAGGGGCTTCGGGAAATGGGCAAAGGCGCAAGAGCCGGCGTGGTCGTGCTGTGGGCTGGCTTGCTGATCGGGGGATCGGTGGCGGCGCTGGCCCAGAACAAGGAGCTCAGCGACAAGTCGGTGCTGACGCTGATGCGGTATGCCTGGGGCATGGTGCCCGACAAATTCACCACCCCGCTTGGCAAGACCATCCTGGTCGACAAATCCAAGGCCAGCGATTCGGTCGTGCCGATGGAGACCGCGCGCGAGGTGATCCGCGTCGCCCGCATGTCGGCCTACGCGCAGCTGTGCGAGCTCGGCGAGGACCAGCGCGCCAACTACCAGACGCTGATGCGTCGCGAGGAGGCCAAGGGCAAGTGGTCGGACCAGCAGATCCTGTTCATCAATCAGCTGCACCTGTTCACGGTGATGACGCTGACCGGCAAGGTGTCGCTGGTCGAGAAGGACGGCGACAAGCAGGTCGTCGTGCAGGAAGGCAAGGCGGCGAAGACCGAGACCTGCACCGACACCGAGCGCAAGAAGATCGCCGAGCAGATCATGGCGTACGTGAACGCGGCTCCCGCCCCCGCCGCCCCGGCAGGCGCAGTGGCCCCGCCGACCAAGCGGGCTGAGCCCACGCCGACCAGCCAGAAGAAATAGCTGTAGGGCGCGCAATAGGCGTCAGCCGTATTGCGCCGATCGACCGGTCAAACGGCGCAATACGCTATCGCTATTGCGCCCTACGTCCGACCGCCGCTATAACGCGGGCGCGGGCGGTTGCGCCCGCGCGCTTTGCGCACCTGCGGTGCCCGCTGCAACTCGAGCGGGGACCTGTCGGCCTGGAGATTCCGGGCAGAGGAGGGCGCGCTTCACACCTCACGCTCGCCTTTTTCGCCCCTTTCGGAGTGCCACGCATGACCAAGCGCGCCCGCGCCAAGTACAAGATCGACCGCCGCCTCGGCCAGAATATCTGGGGCCGGCCCAAGAGCCCCATCAACAAGCGCGAGTCGCGCCCCGGCCAGCACGGCGAGCGCCGCCAGACCAAGCTGTCCGACTACGGCCAGCAGCTGCGCGCCAAGCAGAAGCTCAAGGGCTACTACGGCAACATCGGCGAGCGGCAGTTCAACCGCGTCTACAAGGAGGCCCGCCGCTTCAAGGGCTCGACCTCCGAGCACCTGATCGGCCTGCTGGAGCGCCGGCTCGACGCCATCGTCTACCGCGCCAAGTTCGTGCCGACCGTGTTCTCGGCGCGCCAGTTCGTCAGCCACGGCCACGTCACCGTCAACGGCCGGCGGGTCAACATCCCGAGCTTCCGCTGCCGCGTCGGCGACCTGATCGAGGTCAAGGAGAAGGGCAAGCAGATGACGCTGCTCTTGGAGGCGATCAAGAGCGCAGAACGCGACGTGCCCGACTACATCGACGCCGACCACAACAAGATGACGGCCAAGCTGACGCGCGTGCCCAACCTGAGCGACGTGCCGTTCCCGATCCACATGGAACCCAACCTGGTGGTGGAGTTCTATAGCCGGTAGCGTGTTACGTCGTCGATCGCGGCTTGCGGCGGGCCTCCGCCGGAGCCGGCATCCTGGCACGGGCGTGGCGATACGCGATAGTCATCTGCGCGCGCGCCCGTTAAGCTTCCCCCCGGCAGACGGTCGCTATGGGAGAAAGCGTGAGCGGGTCCGATCCGGCAGAGCGCACATTTCAGTTCCACCTTGAGGAGTTCAGGCAGCTCAAGGCGGAAATCCTGCTGCAGCAGCGCATTCAATTCAGCATCGAGGCCGGCGCCGCGACCGCGGTCTTCACCATTATCGGCTATCTGGTCGCCCACGAGGCGGAGGTTGTGAGCCGAGGCGGCTTGTGGGCTTGGTGGCTGCCCGTGGGCGTGGTGGTCGTCGCCGTTGCCCTGTCGCGCGCGTTCGTCAGTCGGGCCTATCAGATCGGCGACTACATCAAGGAGACGGAGCAGGCCTACGCGAGCAATCAGAAGGGGTGGGAGCACCATCTCCATCCGCCCGGTGGCAAGCGCCAGCAGCGAATCTCGCCTGCCAAGCGGAGGTTCTGGCTGTTCCTGCTTGCCCTCAGCGTAGCGGTCGCGGTCACCATGACGCACGCGCCGGTCACGGCGTTGCTCCGGGAGGCCCTCGTGCTGCTGGGATGGGTGCGGTAGATCCGCGTCAAGTCTGCTGCACGTACCGCCAATGCGTCAGCGGGGCCACCGTGCTGTCGGCCACGCCGCCGAAGGCCTCCAACGTACACAATGCGGGCGTAGGTTGGGTTAGGGCGCAGCCCGTAACCCAACACGGGTCTTGCGAACGGATGCACAAGGAGGCGCCACACGCTCCCCTCCCCCTGTGTCGCAGGCAGCGCCAGCGACACGACGAGGGGGGAGGATGGAATGCCACGGGCTTGGGCCGCTGACGCCCCGCGCACTTCTCGCTCCGACAAGCGGACCAAGTCCGATGGCGTTCCTGGTGGGGGTGGCCGGCGGCGCACGCGACAAACACCCCCTCCTGGACGCGCCGAACGAGTTGGCATCTTCGCGAGGGTTCGTGGCTTCGGTTGGAGCACGCAGGCGGCGCCAACTGGTGGCGCGTCGTCCTCCCCCCCCTCGTGCGTACCTCGGGCTCGCCCTCGGCACAGGGGGAGGGGAGACAGTGCGCCAGGTTCCCCGAACAGCCCTGCGCCCGAGGCGGGGATGACGCGAGAGAGTGCGGCGCCCGCGTAATTTCTTCTCCAGCGCGGCGATCTGGGCCTCGAACCAGGCGAGGTCGCGTTTCCACACCGACCAATCCGGATACCGCTCCACGAGCCTCGCGATGATGCTGCGGCCGGCGACGAGGTGCTCGCGCGCGTTCGTGATGTCGCCGGCACGCCGATGCGCATTCCCTAGCTTGGCGTGCGAAACGGACAGATCGCGCTGCCAGCCGCTATTGCCAGGGTCGGCCTTGGCCAGCCGGTCGGCAACTGGCGGGCGTGCAAGGGTCCCGCCACAACCCTGTCCCGATCAAGCCTTCCCGCTCAACGCAACAGGCTCATGACGCGAGCTTGCGCGTATCGCCCGGCGGCGCAAGCTCGGCGAGGCGGGCCTGCAGCGTTGCGGGCCTAGGCCCCGCCACGCCGGGCGTGACCTGGTTGGCCCAGCCGTAGGCGAACATGGTCATCAAGGCCGAGGCGGCGAAGAAGTAGATGCCCGGCAGCACCGTGGCCTCCGAGTAGCCCGACGCGTTGATGTAGAAGATCATCAGCGCCAGCACCATCACGTCCGTCATCGAATAGCGCCCGAGCCACTCCATGGCCGAGATCGACTTGTTGCGGAACTCGGCCGGCATGTCGGGCGAGGTGACCAGCGTGAGCAGATAGAACAGCTTCAGGAACGGGAAGAAGATCGAGAACATGAAGATGACGAAGCACAGGAAGAACTCCTCGTCCCTGTAGAGCGCCCAGATGATGGTGGCGACCGAGTGCTGGTTGGTCCACACGTAGACGGTGGTGAAGCGAATGGCGGGCAGCATCACGCCGAGCGCGAAGAACACGGTGGCGAGGATGATCATGAAGCTGAAGGCGAAGTTGCGCAGGGTCGAGGGTTGCGGCTGCGCCTTGGCCGGCTGCGACGCCGCCGGCTCCTGGGCGCTCGCGTCCTTGCCCAGCCAGGCGTAGGCCAGGATCATGAGCACCACCGCCGCGGTGAAGAAGTAGACGCCGTTGAGGCTCTTGGCGTCGTACACGCCCCGGCTCTTGATGAAGAAGATCGACAGCGACAGCACCAGCACGTCGTGCATCGACCACTTGCCGAGCCACTCGAGCGCGCGCACCTGGCGGGAGAGGCGCTTGAGCTCACGCTGGGGCAGCGTGGAGAGCAGCAGCAGGTAGAGCAGCTTCATCACGGGCAGCACGATGGAGAAGATCAGCACCGTGATGCCGAGGAAGAGCTGGCCCGAGCGGATCAAGGCGTTCACCGTCGAGATGAGCGAGTGCTCGTAGGTGAAGAACACGAACTTGGTGAGCTTGATGATGGGCAGGCTGACGCCAAGCGCGAGGCATACGCTCGCGGCAACGATGGCCAGGCTCAACAAGAAGCGACGGCCGCCGAGCGTCATGGTCCGCGCGGGTCTCTACTGCCCCAATGAAAAGCCGCCCATCCTAGGCGAGGAGAGGCGGCGGGATTATGTCGGAGCCGCGGCCTTCGGCGGCGCCGTCGCGGCCAGCCTGTGGACGCGCTGCGGGCCGGCCCGGCCCGACAGCCTCAGGCCGTCATCTTCGCCGACCGATGGCCGATGCCCTTCTCCTCCAGGAGGCTCTGCAACTCGCCTTCCTGGAACATCTCGCGGATGATGTCGCAGCCGCCGACGAACTCGCCCTTGACGTAGAGCTGGGGGATGGTGGGCCACTGCGAGAAGCTCTTGATGCCCTCGCGGATGCCCATATCCTCCAGCACGTTGACGTCCTTGTAGGCGACGTCGAGGTGGGCGAGGATCTGGCCGACCTGGGCCGAGAAGCCGCACTGCGGGACGTCCTTCGTCCCCTTCATGAACAGGACCACGTCGTTAGCGGCGACAGTCTTGCGGATCCAGTCCTGGACGGCTTGCTCGCTCATGCGGGATTCCTTTCTCGAGGCTCCGAGCCTTGCTGCGAAGATGTGGGCAAGGCCTCGGCAAAGTCAATCTTTGGGGGCGGCGGTAGTCAGCGCAAGAGCGTGCAAAACCCCGCCCATGCGCCCCTGCAGCGCGTCGTAGACCATCTTGTGCTGCTGCACCCGCGTCTTGCCGATGAACTCCCGGGTCACGACGTGGGCGGCGAAGTGATCGCCGTCGCCGGCGAGGTCCCTGATGGCGACCGTGGCATCGGGGAAGCGGGCCCTGATCAGCCGCTCGATTTCGTTGGCGTCCATGGGCATAGGGGCTGGGCCTTCCGGCGAACCGCATCACGCATGGGCATCATAAGCGAAACGGCGCGCGCAAGGCCACCGCGGGCTCAACCGTCGTTAAGCTCCAGCCGCCGCTCGATGCGCTCGTGTCGTTCCTTGATCCGATCGATTTCAAGGTTCTGACCGGCCTCAGACACCTGAGAAGTTGCGAAATTCTGCTCGATCAGCCCTGTCTGGAGTACAAGGCGCTTCACGTCCTCATGGGTCCCGTCCACCACGGCCTGGATATGCCGCAGATGCTCGAGCACCAAGTTATCGGTCTCTCCAGCCATCCATGCACGCTACCATACACACGGTGCAGATGCCAGAACATTAGAGGAACACCAGGCCAGCTGCTCACGCCGAACCCATGTAGCCGGGCAGCCAGTCGTCGTGCGCGCGGCGCAGCTCGCCGAGCGCCAGGGAGGCCTCGCCCTTGAGGCTGAGCGCCTCGCCGCCGATGCGGCCTACGACCCGCGCCGGCAGCGCCAACAGCCGGGACCGCTCGATGATCTCCTCGGCCAGCTCGGGCGAGGCCTCCAGCACGTAGCGGCCCTGGTCCTCGCCGAACCAGGCCGCGTGCGCGGGCAGCTTGCCCTCGTAGGGGAAGAGCTGCGCCCCCGTCTCACCCGCCAGCGCCATCTCGGCAATGGCGACCAGCAGCCCGCCATCGCTGACATCGTGCACGGCGGCGACCTTGCCCTCGCGGATCAGCGAACGCACGAGGTTGCCGGCCTTGATCTCGTCGGCGAGGTCGACTGGGGGCGGTGCGCCTTCACTCTTGCCCGTGAGGATCAGCTGGTAGAGCGACTGGCCGAGATGGCCGGCCTCGCGGCCGATCGCCACGACGAGGTTGCCCTCGCTCTTGAAGGCGAGCGTCGCGGTGTGGGCGAGGTCGGGGATGAGGCCGACGCCGCCGATGGCCGGGGTCGGCGGGATGGCGACGCCGTTGGTCTCGTTGTAGAGCGAGACGTTGCCCGACACGACCGGGTACTTGAGAACTTCGCAGGCCTCCTTCATGCCCTGGATGGCGCCGACGAACTGGCCCATCACCTCCGGCCGCTCGGGGTTGCCGAAGTTCATGTTGTCGGTGATGGCGAGCGGGTCGGCGCCGACTGCGATGAGATTGCGCCAGCTTTCGACCACCGCCTGCTTGGCGCCCATGATGGGGTCGGCCAGCACGTAGCGGGGGGTGACGTCGCACGTGAGCGCCAGGCCCTTGGTGGTGCCGTGCACGCGCACGACGGCGGCGTCCCCACCCGGGCGCTGGATGGTGTCGCCCATCACCGTGTGGTCGTACTGCTCCCAGATCCAGCGGCGCGAGCACAAGTGCGGCGAGCCCATCATGGTCTTGAGTGCGCCGAGGATGGCGTTGGGCGCCGGCACCCATTCGGGCAGGATCGCCTTGGGCGGCACGGTCGCGACCCAGGGCCGCTCGTAGAGCGGGGCCGAGTTGGCGAGCTTGTCGACCGGCAGGTCGGCTTCGACTTGCCCCTTGTGCGTCACGATCATGCGGCCGGTATTGGTGGTTCTGCCGATCACGGCGAAGTCGAGGCCCCACTTCCTGAAGATGGCCTCGGCCTCGGCTTCGCGGCCGGGTTTGAGGATCATCAGCATGCGCTCCTGGGATTCGGAGAGCATCATCTCGTAGGCGGTCATGCCTGTCTCGCGCTGGGGCACGGAATCGAGGTTGAGCTCGATGCCGACGCCGCCCTTGTCGGCCATTTCCGAGGTCGATGAGGTGAGCCCCGCCGCACCCATGTCCTGGATGGCGACGATCATGTCGGTTGCCATCAGCTCCAGGCACGCCTCGATCAGCAGCTTCTCGGTGAAGGGATCGCCGACCTGCACGGTCGGGCGCTTTTCGGCCGATTTGTCGTCGAACTCGGCCGAGGCCATGGTGGCGCCGTGGATGCCGTCGCGCCCGGTCTTGGAGCCGACGTAGACGACCGGCAGGCCCACGCCCTTGGCGGCCGAATAGAAGATCTTGTCGGTCTTGGCGAGGCCGACGCACATGGCGTTGACCAGGATGTTGCCGTTGTAGCCGGCATCGAAGTTGGTCTCGCCGCCGACGGTGGGTACGCCCGTGCAGTTGCCGTAGCCGCCGATACCGGCAACGACACCGGCCACGAGATGGCGCGTCTTGGGGTGGGCCGGATCGCCGAAGCGCAAGGCATTCAAGTTGGCGACGGGGCGCGCGCCCATGGTGAACACATCGCGCATGATGCCGCCGACGCCGGTGGCGGCGCCCTGGTAGGGCTCGATGTAGGAGGGGTGGTTGTGGCTCTCCATCTTGAAGATGACCGCATCGCCGTCGCCGATGTCGACCACGCCTGCGTTCTCGCCGGGCCCCTGGATCACCTGCGGGCCCTTGGTCGGGAGCTGCTTGAGCCAGATGCGGCTCGATTTGTAGGAGCAGTGCTCGCTCCACATGACGGAGAAGATGCCGAGCTCGGTGAGCGAGGGCTCGCGGCCGAGGATGCCGAGCAGCCGCTGGTATTCGGCGGGCGTGAGCCCGTGCTCGGCGACGGTCTGGGGCGTGATGGTGGGCTTGGGGTCGTTCATGCGGGCGGTGGCGAATCTGTTGATTTTGCTGCGGTGCTTATAGCGGTCCAAAGCCGTCGAGTCCCGGAGGCGAGGACGGCGCGACAATTCGTAGGTGGTCGAGTGCCAGCGATGACCCAACGCAAGACCAATATCCACAACTTGCGTCGGGTCAGCGCTTCGCTCGACCCGACCTACGCCGCTCTCGCCGCCCGCGTGACCCACCACGCGAGCGCCATCGCCGCAACCAGCATCGCAGCGGCAAGCAGCAGTGGCGCGCCCGGCAAATGCCAACCTTCGCCGGGACCGATGGCGCGTGCGAACACTTGCGTGAACAACCCCGGCCCAACCAGGCCCGCCAGCGCCATCAGGCTGGCGTTGGCGCCCTGCAGCTGCCCCTGCTCCGACGCGCTGACCAGCCGGCTCATGATGCCCATCGAAGCGGCGCCGGCCAGCCCCCACAGCGCCATGACGGGAATGCCGGCCCAGAAGCCGGCGCTGGTGGTGGCGAGGCCGTAGATGGCGAAGCCGGCCGCGCCGAACAGCAAGCCGGCGATGAGGGCCGTGCGCTCGCCGAAGCGATCGACGGCGGGGCGGATCATGAAGCCCTGGACGAGCCCCGAGGCAACGCCGACGGCGGCCAATGTCAGCCCCATGGTCATGTCGTCGAAGCCGTAGCGGTAGCTGGCGTAGAGCACGGTCACCGACGGCAGCACGACATGGGCGAGATGATAGAGGAACGCCACGCCCGCCATGCCGAGCAGCTCGGGATGTTGGCCGAGCAGGCGCAACGAGCCCACCGGATTGGCGCGCGTCCAGCTGAACGCCATGCGCTTCTCGGGCGATAGCGACTCGGGCAGGACGAAGTAGCCGTAGGCCGCATTGGCCAGGCAGAAGGCTGCCGCCACCCAGAACGGCAAGCGCGGATCGAAGGACCCGAGGATGCCGCCGAGCGCCGGCCCCAGCACGAAGCCGATGCCGAACGCCGCCCCGACCATGCCGAAGGCGGCGGCCCGCTTTTCGGGCGCCGTCACGTCGGCGATGTAGGCGTAGGCCGTGGAGAAGCTCGCCGCCGTGATGCCCGAGACGATGCGGCCCAGGAACAGCCACCAAAGCGTGGGCGCCAGCGCCATCAGGATGTAGTCGAGCCCATGCCCGGTCATGGAGATGAGCAGTACCGGACGGCGGCCGTAGCGATCGGAGAGCGCACCCAGCACCGGTGAGGCGGCAAACTGCATGAGCGCCCACGCGGTGCCGAACAGCCCGAAGATTTCCGCCGCCCTTGGTGTATTGCCGCCGAGCATGCTTTCGATCAGCTTGGGCAACACCGGAATGACGATGCCGAGCGCGATGACGTCGAGCAGGACGATGGCGAAGACGAAGGCAAGCGCTGCCTTGGGCGGCTCGGCAACAGGGGCGGGCGTGTGCATCGCGCACACGTAGCGGGCAATAGCGGCGCTGTCACCGCCCCTGGGTGGCGAGGATGCGCACGGCAAAGGCGCTGAACACGCCGGCGAACACCCAGTCGATGGCGCGCAGCAGCCGCGGGCGGGTCTTGAGGCCGCCGACCACCCGCTCGGCGCCGAGGATCATCAGCACGCCTAGCGGGAAGGTGGCGACGACGAAGTAGATGCCGAGGAACAGCAGCTTGGCGGCAGCATGCGGGTCCTGCGCGTCGATGAACTGCGGCAGGAACGTCACGAAGAACAGCACCACCTTGGGGTTGGTGAGATTGACCGTGAGCCCCAGCGCCAACGTGGGCCAGAAGGCGACCCGCCGGTCCTGCTCGGCCCTGACGTTGAGCGAGGAGCCGTTGCGGACGGCATCGACGGCGAGCCACAGCAGGTAGGCTGCGCCCACGATCTTGAGCGCCAGGAACGCTGCCGGCGAGGCGGCGATCAGCGCGGACAGCCCGAACGCCGCCAGCAGCGAGTGCACGACGCAGCCGAGCGAGGCGCCGGTGAAGGCGGCGATGCCGGCTGCCCGGCCGCCGGCGACCGTCTTGGCGAGGAACAGACTCATGTCCGGCCCCGGCGTGATGAAGAGCACGAGGCAGGCGAGCGAATAGGCGAGGAGAACGGCGGCGTCGGGCAGGAACGGCATCAAACGCGCAACCTCAGTGCAGGGTGGCGATGGCACTCTCGAACAGGCGCCGGCCGTCGCTGCCACCCAGCATCGGCTCGAACAGGCGCTCGGGGTGCGGCATCATGCCGAGGATGCGGCGGGTCGGATCGCAGATGCCGGCGATGTTGCGCTGGGCGCCGTTGGGATTGGCTTCGGCGGTCACGCTGCCCAACTTGTCGACGTAGCGGAACACGACGCGGCCCTCCGCCTCCAGGGCATCGAGCGTTGCCGCGTCGGCGAAGTAGTTGCCGTCGCCGTGGGCGATGGGGACGCGGATGACCTCGCCCTGGCGGTAGTGGCTCGTGAACAGCGTGTCGGTCTGCTCGACCCGCAGATGCACGTCCCGGCACACGAACTTGAGCGAGGCATTGCGCATCAGCACGCCCGGCAGCAGCCCGGTCTCGACCAGCACCTGGAAGCCGTTGCAGATGCCGAGCACCGGCGTGCCGGCCCGGGCCTTGGCGACGACGTCGCGCATGACGGGCGAGTGGGCGGCCATGGCGCCGCAGCGCAGGTAGTCGCCGTAGGCGAAGCCGCCGGGCAGCACGATCAGATCGCAGCCGGCCGGCACGTCGGTATCGGCGTGCCACACCATCCTGACCGCCTTGCCCGAGATCGCCTCGAGCGCGATCTTGACGTCGCGGTCGCAGTTGGAGCCGGGGAAGACGACGACACAGGCGTGCATGGGTTCGTCCTCAGGGCAGGACGCGAAAACTGGTGAAGAAGGCCTCGATGTTGTCCTTGCGCTGCGCGAAGTCGTCGGTCGGGGCGCGGGCCACGAGGCGGTAGCGCAGTCCAGGCGTGATCAGGAAGCGCACGGTCGCCTTCCGCTCGCCGAGCCCCAGGAACTTGACCTCCGGGCAGGTGACGCCGGCTGTGTACACGACTCGGCCCTCTTCGAGAACCTGCTTGATGCCGTCGATCTTGATGCGGGCCAGGTCGGTCTCCCCGCATACGGCCTCGGGCAGCTCCTGCTTGAACGCCGCCTCGCCGTAGCTCTGCGCCAGGTCCGTGGCCGGCCTGCCGGCGTCGCCGGCGACACGTTCCACCCCGACCTGGAGGAGGAACGAGGCATCGGCGCGCGCCGTGGCGCTCTTCTCGGCGTCGAGGTCGCGCGTGCAGATGGCGTCGATGGTGCCCGGCCCCTCGTCGTGCCGGCAGCCTGCAGGCAGCGCCACGCTGTAGCGGTATTGCGCGCTCTCGAACACCTGGGTGGCGGGCGGCGACTGGGCCAAGGCGGATGCAGCCAGCCCAGCCAGCGCCGCGGCGCCGAACAGCGGCAGGGCAACGCGGCGCCAGGACCTCGTGTCAGACATCATCGCACCAGCTCGTAGGCGTAGTTCTCGATCACGGTGTTGGCCAGCAGCTCCTTGCAGATCCTCTCGACCTGCGCGCGCGCCGCGCCTTCGTTGGTCTCGGCCAGCTCGACCTCGATGTATTTGCCCTGGCGGACGTCGTCGACGCCGGTGAAGCCGAGACTCGCAAGCGCGTTCTGGATCGCCTTGCCCTGCGGATCGAGGACGCCGTTCTTGAGCGTGATCTTGATGTGCGCTTTCATGCTTGTCCGGTGAGGTGGTGAGTGGTGAAGTGGTCAATAACGAGTTGGGTGAGCGTGCGCCGCTCAATTCACACGACTACTCACCATCTCACCACTCACCTTCTTCTTCAATTCGGCTTCGAGCTCACCAGCACCGGACCGCTGCCCTTGGGGCGCGGGTTCTCGGTCAGCACGCCGAGGCGGCGGGCCACCTCCTGGTAGGCCTCGAGCACGCCGCCGAGGTCGCGGCGGAAGCGGTCCTTGTCGAGCTTGTCGGAGGTGGCCGCATCCCACAGCCGGCAGCAGTCCGGGCTGATCTCGTCGGCCAGCACGATGCGCATCTGCTCGTTCTCCCACAGGCGCCCGAACTCGATCTTGAAGTCGACGAGGCGGATGCCGATGCCGCAGAACAGGCCGACGAGGAAGTCGTTGATGCGCAGCGCCAGCGCCATGATCTCGTCGATCTCGGGCGGGGTGGCCCAGCCGAAGGCGGTGATGTGCTCCTCCGACACCATCGGGTCGCCCAGCGCGTCGGACTTGTGATAGAACTCGATGATCGAGCGCGGCAGCGGCTTGCCCTCCTCCAGGCCCAGACGCGTGGTGAGCGATCCCGCCGCCACGTTGCGCACCACCACCTCGAGGGGGATGATCTCCACCTCCCGGATCAGCTGCTCGCGCATGTTGATGCGCTTGAGGAAGTGGGTCGGCACGCCGATCTCGCCGAGGCGCAGGAAGATGTGCTCGGAGATGCGGTTGTTGAGCACGCCCTTGCCCTCGATCAGGGCATGCTTCTTGTTGTTGAAGGCCGTCGCATCATCCTTGAAGTGCTGGATGAGCGTGCCGGGCTCGGGTCCCTCGTAGAGGACCTTGGCCTTGCCCTCGTAGACACGACGCCGCCTGTTCATTCTTGCTGTCCTCGCGATGAAGTTCTGGTCGGAACCGGTTCGGTCGGCATGACCATACCTGCCCCTTGAAAAGTCGATGTCTTTCGCGCTGCACCCCGGCCCGAGGGGCTGACCCCGCTGTCGGATCGATGACGAACTTCGCGATCAGGACACTAGCCGATGGCCGATGGCGAAACAATGCAAGTACGGCCGGGTGCTACAACCTGTCATTGCAAACCCGCACGTGGTTGATTCAGCCCCGTGGCTCGGGCTATGGCTGAGGCGGCAAGGCGGGCCGGGGCGCCGATGCAACCCGCCACCGGCGGGAACGCTTCGGGAACAGACGAGCGCCAATGGAGACGGTTGATGACCACGTTCGATGAACGCGAGAAGTCGTTCGAAAAGAAATTCGCGATGGATCAAGATCTTAAATTCAAAGCCGAGTCCCGCCGCAACAAGCTCCTCGGGCAGTGGGCGGGCGGCAAGCTCGGCCTGTCCGGCACCGAGGTCGAGGATTACGTCAAGGCCGTGCGCAAGGCCGACCTGGCCCAGAAGGGCGACGAGGACGTGTTCCAAAAGCTGCGCAAGGACTTCGACGCCAAGGGCGTCGCCGTCTCGGACGCGGATCTGCGCAAGACCATGGAGGAATGCATGGGTGCGGCCATGGCCGAGATCGAGCGCGAGGCGAAGCGGAGCTAGTGTCCTGGTCGCGAAATTCGTCTCATTGTGCGGCGAACTCGGAACGAATTTCGCGATCTGAAGGACACTCGCAAACTAATAATTCTAGTGTGATTCAGATCGAGAAGTCCGTCCTCGAACCTAGCCCCGCGCGATGGTGCGGACTTCTCGATCATCACACTAGGCCTTCGCGGCATCGGCCGGCACCCGGCGC
>Ga0247727_10001052_pt1 | contig 67295 bp, 54 predicted proteins | sample WisWelCaveWW1625_FD_202498 | JGI IMG/M metagenome (GOLD analysis project Ga0247727, IMG submission 202498) | Biofilm microbial communities from Wishing Well Cave, Virginia, United States - WW16-25 | ecosystem: Environmental > Aquatic > Deep subsurface > Groundwater > Cave microbial mat | place... | reverse complement strand
ATCAGCCAGTACGCGCGTATCAGGGATTTTTACCACGACGAGCGGGATAAGTTCGCCTGGTATCTCGGCGCATTATATTTTGTAAACCTCGTAGATGCATACGTGGGTGCGCACCTCTACGACTTCGACGTTACACCCGATTTATCTGCCGACGGTAAACTTGTGCCGAAGGTAACGGCAACGATTAGGTGGAGGTTGTGAGGAGGAACTTGGTCAATTTAGGCTTGATCCCCACGGCCAGATAACGGAATAACTATCTAAAACTATATTCTGTTAATTCCGAGATTGTCCAAACAAATATTGGATGATTAGGTACATATCCATAACGTACGGTTTTAATAACCCCAACACCGGGTTTGATAAAAACATCATGATAATCGAAAAACTCCCTCGTTTCCAATCGATACACATATAAAATACAGTTGAACTCTCCCGCTGGTACAGTAATTAACGTATCACGATCGGCAACACGCCAAGATGAATACGCATCATTTTGGTTGCAAGGATACTTGTATACTAAACTTGTTTTATTTGAATCGGGAGAATATCGGTCATAAATATAGTAACCATCCGATAGGTTCGAAAAATAAATATCATTTTTATCAATGTAATACCATCGAATATTTTTAATTAAAGTATCACCTCGGATAATAGAAGAGGTGACAAAATCCGCATAGATATTTCCGACGGTGTCATGAAGCGTATAATGATATTTCCAAAAATTGCCGACAGCTAAAGGAATTATATCATCATTCGAATAATTGGTAATTGGATTATTTTCTTTTGAGCAATTAAGAAAAATAAATACCATAATGGGTAACAAGGTTGGGAGAAAGTTGTTTTTCGAGAGAGTATGCATGCCTGTAATCTATCTTGTTATTCCTCAACGCTAAGGAACACACGATAGTATCGCCCTTTGTTATCTCTCGCAACTCCATCTCCATACTGTCGATCAGCTGAAATCCCATACAAGACTATTTCAATCGCCGTACCTTTGCTGCCGATAAGAATCGCAGTGCCAACGGGACGTGCATCAGTATCTTTGCCAAATCCGTACAACTTAGCAAGACTTGCATTGTCAGGTAATTTCTCAGCTGCTGCGCTTGCCTTTCCAAACTCAGTCGTTCCTAAAGGTGGTCTATAATTTCCGGTCGACCCACCATAGAGAGCAATCTCACCTTCGAAATTTTCATCTCCTTCACGTGCCGAAACAAGTTTTCCGCCATGGAGAGAGTTGTTGCGTAGAAACACTTCGATGGTTTTTCCGTCTTCCAGATTATAGAGTCGGAGAGGTCTAATCACTTGAGGGAGTTCGCAACCGAGGATAGTGAAAGTTAACAAACAAAATATAATGTAATTTTTCATATTGAACCTTTTCACAACTTACTCAACCTCCTAAAGAGAAGCAAATTTTGCCCTGATCTAAAAAGAATTACACATCTCTGTGCACAATCCCCGGTGCAAATGCCGGTAGGCACACTGCAATATACTCAGCGCCGTCGGCTTCGGGCGTTGAGTATTGTACCCACTCGCCCGCGTGTGTAATTACTGCTTGCCCTGCTTTTACATCAACGACGTCGCTTTTCGTTGTCACGCGGAGAACACCACGCAGCACAACAGTGTGCTCATCGAACTCGGGGGTTTGCCCCGGCTCGATCCAGCCCTGAGGGCTTCGCATCCGCGCGATGCTCACGGCTTGAGTATGAGAGTTTACACGACCGATATATTCTTCGATGATCTTTGGCTTGTTGCCTGCGGCTTGGATGATTGTGGGATGTTTAATAATTTTTGCCATCTAGTTCTCTCTCATTAAGTTGTTTGAATCGTAGCCATATTCTTCGTCAGCTATTTGAGCGTTAGGGTCAACATAGAACGATTTCGGATAACCATATTTTCCATCATACTCGACCATAAACGCTGCCACGCTGTCGCGGTTGATACTGTGAATAATCTCAAACAAGCCGTCAATTGTTTTGTACCTCTGCCACTCTTCAGGAGGAAGCGGCACGCCGGTATCCCGATTGATGACATTTGTTATGGTGTTATTTTGGACGGTTATTTTTGCAAACAATCCCCTATTACTGCAAAAACAAATATGATGCTGTTCGATAGAGTAATTTGAGATGTTGTAGGCACGCCAGCGCAGATAAGGGTCAGGAATACTGCTGAAATTCGGCTCAACAGAATTATTGCACGAGTTGAGAAATGTTATTGTTGCAATGATATACAATAGTTTTATGTTCATATAACCTCCATTGCTGAAATCTACTAAATATATTTTTTCAACTCAACTATTCATCACTTTCCACCGCAAGGTCGGGAATATGGGTGAAGGCGATTCTCATCGGTGCAGCCGTCAGGTAATTGTGTGCGCCTGCGAAATAGACGGTGTTCTTGCCATAACGCGTGTTGAGTTTATCGATTGCCTTGTTGAATGCTTCTAACTTTTCCGTATTGAATAACGAAAGCGTGTGGTATTTTTCTTCGCTCAACTTAAAGAGCGTTATGCCGACTGCCAATGGGGATGCCTTGATGACGTTCCGTCGTTTCCATAATTCAGTGAATGCACGAATAAGCTGTACCGTATCCTGCGTTTCGGTGAACGAAATATCATTGCTCCATCGCTCGCCATTGAGATATTTTACGCTGACGTGCATGCCACTTGCAAGCAAGCCATAGTTTCTGAGTCGCGTGGCGGCTTTCTGTAATAAACGATGAAGCACGGCAAACGAAGCTTCTGTCGTTCGCAATGCAGGAGGCAGGACGTGCGAGTGCCCGACCGACGCACGATGCGAGAGCGGTGAGGTGATAATCTCGCCGCGAAGATTTGCATACATCCGATCCCCCTCGATGCCTCCCCATGCTTTGTGCAGGGATGCCTTATCGGCGGTACATAAATCTTTCGCAGTAAGAATACCATGCTTGATGAGGCGTTTCTCCATGCGTCTGCCAATGCCGCAGAAATCGCCGATCTCGAGTTTGAAGAGACATTCCGGCAAATCGTTTACGTCGATGACAGTCAAGCCGTTCGGCTTTTGCATGTCGGATGCTGTTTTGGCGAGGAAGGGATTAGGTGCTATGCCGATGGAGCATCGCAGTTCAGAGCCGACGGTTGTTGCTATCGTATCTTTGATTTGATGAGCGAGCGCAACGGCACGCTCGCGCTGCTGCTGACTTCCCGTTAGCTCGCACACCATTTCATCGATGGAAAGAACATGGTCAACCGGAACGCACGAATCGACAGCGTGAACTAGTTTATGATGATACTCGACGTAGGCGGTATGACGGGCTTCAACGATGTTGAGATTACGGCAAAGCTGCTTGGCTTCGCGGACAAGCGTTCCCGTTTTGATACCGAATTTCTTCGCTTCATAGCTTGCGGCAATGCAGCACGTCGAGTCAGCCATCATCGGCACGACGACGGTCGGCTTCCCACGCAGTTCCGGTCTGAGCTGCTGCTCGACCGAGGCGAAGTAGGCGTTGAAGTCAACGAAAAGATAGTGGAGGCTCATACTTCGGTAATATACTCATGTGAGTTCACTTTGTTTTGTGTTCCATTCTCGTAACGGTATAAGAAATTCCAAATGCCAAACAACAAGCTCCAAACAAATTCCAATGATCAATTATAAAAAGTTATACGCCAGTTTGTGGTTTTGATATTTTGGTATTATTTGAAATTTGATAATTGGAACTTGGAACTTGAAGATAGTGTACTTAAATCTTGTTAGAGAAGCAAGCTACAGTAGAGATGACGAGTTGCAAAATAAATCGATTCAGGTAGTTGCATTTTTCGAGTGAAACTATTATATTTTCATCCCAAGATAAGAGATTAACGAACATCATTAAACATCATCAATCATTATTAAAGGAGTTCTTATATGAAAAGTATAAAATTATTGTTCATTTTCGTTCTGGTTGTCGCCGCGATTATCGCTGGCTGCAAGAAGGATGATAACCCTGCGGGTCCGGGTGGAGGTTCGGTTACCTATGTCGGTACATTGGCAAATGCAAATGAAACAGGGTCGATGACACTGATCTTTCCAAGTGCGCCATCAAAACAAGCGCCCCGCGCAATAACAGGTATTGTGACAATTATTTATGTGAGCGGAACTGTAAAAATTAATGATAGCACGATTACTATCGCGGGCACATATAATACAGACACCGATACTCTGCTTATTTTGGGTGGAGGGTATTCATTTGTGGGAAGGTATAGTAACGGAAATATATCGGGTACGTATACAGGTCCTAACGGTGCGGGCAGCTTTACCGCAGAAGTATCGGGCGAAGGTGAAACGATTAAAGTCTATTGCGGAACATATCATGAGACATCACCGGATACAAGTGTTCACGGAAGATTTAACCTTGTCATCAAGGGGAACGTTGTCACCGGTATCACCGATGATGGTCTACCATTAGCTGGAACGGTAGACGGAAGCCATGTCTCCGTACATTTTAAAGATTATCCAGCTGTTGAGATTGCGCAAGGAATGATACAGGAAGATGGATCCATTACCGGCGAGTACAGTGTTCCTGCTGAAAGCGGTACGCGGAGTGGTACATGGGAAGCACACAACTGCCAGTAAATTGTAGTTCATTCATTATTTGATCATGTAAGGCATTCTGTTACTCAGAATGCCTTACGCATTTTACTTAGAAAGTATATTATGAAGCGATTCTTATTACTTTGTCTATTTACGGTTCTCTGCTTTCTTTCGAGAAAGTCCCGCCGAAGCGGGACGATTCCTCGCGCGCAAAATATGAAGATAAAAAGCTATTGCTCATCTCGGAGATTTTTTGTATATTAATGCCACACTTTTTCACCAAATCTCAAAGGAAATCAAGGAAATGGCACAACATTTATCAGCAGAGCGGCAAGCTCGCAAGTCAATCAAGCATCGTGAGCGCAACCGCGCGTATATGTCGAAGATGAAAACAGCGATCAAGCGCGTGCGCAGTGCGAAGGATAAAGAGAAAGCAGGCGCCGAGTTGAAGAAGGCTATAAAAATGCTCGACCAGCTTGCGGCAAAAGGGATGATTCACGGCAATAATGCAGCAAACAAAAAGTCCAGCCTCACGAGGTTCGTTTCAACACTGAAATAAAGAGTTTTACATTCTCAAAATAAAAGTCCCGATCTCGATGTTGTCGAGACGGGACTTTGGTGTCTATAGTGTAATATATTCATTTACAACATGAACGCTACTATGTTTTCCCTGCTTGACAATATGTCTATAATGACATATATTGTTGTTGAATAGTATAGTAATGAATGAGAAACCATTAGTATGGTTACATGGTGAAGTAAAAACACCGCCGCTATCAACTGCGGCACGGATCGAAACAGGCTATTTACTACGCCAGTTACAAATGGGTCTTAAACTTTCGCTACCGCATTCACGACCGATGCCTTCAATTGGTTCGAGGTGTCATGAATTGAGAGTGAATGATGAATACAAAACTTGGCGAATCATTTATCGTGTTGATTCTGATGCAATTGTAATTCTGGAAGTTTTTGAAAAGAAGTCGCAGAAAACATCAAAGGGTGTCATTGAAAATTGTAAACGCCGAATTCGACGTTTTGAAACACAACACAGGAATATAAACATGAATACCACTAAGAAGAAACGTCTTGAAGAAAAAGGATGGAAAATTGGCAGCGCCGAGGAGTTTCTGAATCTGTCACCTGAAGAGGCTGTCTATGTTGAGTTGAAACTGTTATTGAGCAAAAATCTTCATACTACGCGCCGACAAAAGCGCATTACTCAACATCAATTAGCACGGTTGATAAAATCCAGCCAATCACGTGTTGCGAAGATGGAAGCTGGAGACCCGTCAGTCTCGTTAGATTTACTTGTCCGATCATTATTGATGCTTGGAACATCCCGAAAAACTCTCGCTCGAATGTTGGCGTAACCGTTTCTTGCGCCAACAAAAAATCCAGTCTTACGAAGTTTGTCTCATCGTTGAAGTAGGACAGGCATTGTTGCCTGTCATTAAGTTGTGGACAGACAGAAATGTCTGTCCTACCAAATGCAAAGTCCCGTTAACGACGGGACTTTTTTGTGTTTTAATCTAAATATCTCATTCCATGAGCGGCCAATCTATTTAACCAACGCTACCGCCTCCATTGCTACCAAGTGACCCTCGGGCCAACGGTCACCTTGGACGGTGGATCTGGCAGGCGGGTTACTCTTAAAGAACTCGGCGTACGCCTCGTTCATCTCCTTGAAATATTTCCAATCGGATAGAAAGACCGTGACCTTGACAACCCGGTCAAGACCGCTGCCGGCAGTTTCCAACACCGTCTGCAGGTTTCGAAGAACCTGACGTGTCTGTTCCTTTATCCCGACGTCGACCAGGCGTCCCGTCGCAGGGTCGAACGCTCCCTGACCGGAGCAGAAGATAAAGTCGCCGGCACGAATTGCCTGAGAATACGGTCCCACCGCCTTCGGAGCTTTGCCGGTGGATATGACTTCACGTTCCACCGTCCGTTCTTTTTGCTGTTGCGCTGTTGCAAACTCTGTGACCGGTTGGATCAGCAGTAATGCAAACAGGAGAATAGAATACAATGGTTGATACTTCATGACTACTCCTTTCTGAAATGTTGTGAAAAAGCAATTGCAGTTAACGTGTGCACAAACCACGTCGTTGTTTTTGCCGCTATCAAATGACCAATTGTCTTGCGGCAAAAACAATGGAACGACCACAATAGCCCTTTTCAACAAAGGGAGTGTCGTGGTTTGTGCTGTTGCCATCATTCTTGACCGTTTGTTTGCGTGGCCACACAACTGAGGCTACCACCGATACGATGAGAATACCGGCGACAACACTCAAGGCAATGCTTATTGGTATCTTGTAAATGTCTGCGAGCACCATCTTGATACCTATAAAGACCAAGATTGCAGAGAGGCCATAGTGAAGGTAGTGAAACAGGCTCATTATTCCCGCCAATGCAAAGAACAGTGCTCTGAGACCCAAGATAGCAAACACATTTGAAGTGTAGACAATGAACGGATCGTGCGTAATGGCGAGGATGGCCGGAATGGAATCGACTGCAAAGATGACGTCCGTTGTCTCAACAACCAGCAGAGCAACGAACAATGGAGTGGCATGAAGGCGGTCATCTTTTCTCACGAAGAACCTGCTTTTTTCATCGTAGTCTTTCGTAACAGGTATCAAGCGACGAAAGAGTTTGATGACCGGGTTTTTCTCCGGATGGATCTCCTTGTCTTTTTGCAGCGCCATCTTGATACCCGTGAAAATCAAGAACGCTCCGAAGACATAGATTACCCAGTGGAACTGCTGAATCAGCGTAATCCCCGCGGCGATAAACACAGCACGCATGATAAGCGCGCCGAGAATTCCCCAGAACAGAACCTTATGCTGGCAGAGTGCAGGCACCCGGAAGTAGCTGAAGATCAGCAAGAACACAAAGACGTTATCTACACTGAGAGACTTCTCAAGCAGATAGCCGGTGAGGAACTCGAGTGCAGTTTGCGGGCCACGCCAGTAGTAAACCCCCACGTTGAATAGAAGTGCCAATGCGATCCAGACAGCACTCCAAACAAGGGCTTCTTTGATTTTGACTTCGTGTGCCTTCCGATGAAAGACGCCAAGGTCAAGCGCGAGCATCATAAGAACGAAGAGGTTAAAAACAACCCACACCCAAATGTCATTCTGCATTTATCTATCCACTGTATTCTATGAACAAATTGAGTTATTTGTTAAAAACAGAGAACAGCTTATCAAGACCAGATTTTTCAAGTTTCGAAATTGCTTGAAGTTCTCCGGAATCTAACCATATACCATCGCATTGAAAGCACTTATCAATACGGATTCCCTTGTAATCAACTTCACTTAGTTCCATTCCACATTTCGGACAGCGCATATAGTGGAGTTCTTTGAGTTTACTTTTTTCTTCTTCTGCAAGTCTCTTGAGTTTCTCTACTTCGACCTTTTTTCTTTGTTCCAATTCAATTCTTTTAAAATATTCTTCTTCTTTTTCACTTGGTTTCACTGGCATCGGTTGGTTCCTTTTTTTTGAAATTTTGATTTGAGTTTGTTAAGTAATTTTTGCGCCCACAGCAATTCCGTAGCAAGTACCCTTTGAATTCGCTATACCTCAGGTTTGCGCCTCCTGCCCGGATGATAAACGCGTAGTTATCGGGAATGTGTAACTGTTTACGATTATCCATACACATACCAATCAGCAACTCAGCCTTGAGAAATTCATCATGAGGACGACCAAGATTATGATACTCAAGAAGTCGACCTATCGGCGTTTCACGATACATCGGAAAGATGTCTTCTGCATTTGTAACTGATACTAATCGATTCACTGGCTATCCTTTAATATGATGGCAATGGCACATAACGTCTGGCAAAATAACGCAATACTTTTGTGAACTTATAATTCTCATTCTCGTGAATAAAAGTATTGAGCTACCATGATCAAACTTCGTGCACCGTTGGTTTGCGCCATGGCACAGTCCGATGAATGAAAGCACATCTATCGATTAAAGGTGACAGTAATCGTTTTCTCGTTTCTGCATGTTGAATCTGCAAAATAACCGAATTGAACTTTAATTTCTCCGTGGAGTGAAACTGTTTTATACATTGGTAGCGATCCAATATTATTGCTTACTTCGAGAGGAGCTTGTTTCATTCCAACCTGAATATACTCCACAAGCGGTATGGTAAGAGTACTAATTTTTTGGCATGTAACATAATCACACAATCCCATAGGCTTAAATTGATCATCCAGATAACAAAGAGGTGTCTTGCCACTATTAAAAGGATTATTCCATTGCCGCCAAGTTCCATTATCCTTGACAGAAACGACAGGATACCAGGCGCATGATTTAATATAGCCGTCCACTTCTATCGTAAAGGATTGTTCCCGTATTGACTCACGAGTACCACTGCAATCAGAAAAAAAGATTGAACTCAGTATGATTAGAATAATCTGTAGTAATTTCATCCTAACTTTCTGAATATTGGTGCAAACCAATGACGCCTGTAAACGAAGGCACCGAAAAGTAATTCATGTTTTTAGATTCAACATGTCTTTGCCAATTTGGATTACTTCCAGCATTTCAGAATTTACGCTCAGTTTCTGATCTGGAAATACATCAATGAAATCACGCATGGCCAAGCCTAGATATGCACTGGAATAATTAGAGACGACTGTAAGTAGATTAAGAGATTCAGAGTCTCCTGCTTTGAAGGTGGCAATTTGCGTCACCGAGTACGGGAAAGTATGTATCCAGTTAGAGAGGTACTTGTATCTCGCTCGAAAATAGTCTGGTTCCAAGCCAGCCGATTCCGAAATTCTTGCATTATCAAGAAGGATACCGATCTCACCGTCTGTAACACGTTTCTGTTTCTTTGCATCGAGCCTACTCAAGAAAGCATGGGAGACAACTCTTGATCTCAAGTTTTCGATGTTTGATCGAATGGAATCCATGGCTGGATCTTTGGATTGGATAAGTTGCAACATCTTAAGGCGCTCGACCTCAGCATGGAATTGCCAAACGAAGAATCGGAATTCTCGTTCCTCGTTGTTGACGGGTTGAACTATCAAATAGTAGAAGATGTGGTATGTCTCGATAAGACTTCTTGACAAAACAGAAACTGAAGAGATATCCCAGACTTCTGCAACTACGAATGGTTTCGAATATTTGCTTTTAGGTAACAATCGCAAGATCGCCAATGCTGTCAGGACTATTTTGGTGAAGATATGTGAACCATATTCTTGCTGCCACGTTACACCACTTCTTCCAGATGTTATGATTGATAGTTGCATCGCTTTTTCAAAAAGCCGTTCGAAAGTATCAATCGCTTCGGTATATTTTTCTTCATCAGTCATTCAAAGAGGTGCTTTCGTTTAACTAGTGGCTTAACGAATTATGGCGCATAGCCACCCTATATGGCATGATAGACGCCATATGGCGTCTATCTCGCTTATGGATGTTTTAATTATTTATTGATGGGTACATAGTAAGCCAACGCCCACCAAGCCTAACGCAGACAATATAAACGTCTGCTCGCTAATTGTCAACCGTTGAGGGATTTATCCGCTGAGTACAGTGAAGGTTTCTCGTGCAGCTTCGGCTCTAATTCTTTGATGCGAAGATCATACTCTGCGGTTTGAGCGGGGCGTAAGCTTTTGAGGAGCTGGTAGGTGAGGATCGCTTCGGCATAGGCGCCTTGCGAGGCATAAATCTCCGCTAATGTTTTACTGACAATCCTTCCGTCGTCGTCGTTGTGCTGGGGCAGTTGAACATCAAATGTTGTCGATGTTATCTGCGACTCTACCGGAAGCTCGATTGTAGGTGAAGGAGGTACTACTGCGCTATCTGAAAATATCTCTTCTACAAGATTAATTTCCTCTGCAACGTGCAGTGTTGACTCAGTAATCGGAGGAGCTCCAAACATTGACTCTGTCAACGCTTCGGATACTATCTCTTCTGTAATCTCAACGGGTTGGGATTGTATTTCCTGAATTGGCAGAGGTTCTTCGGTTATGATCTCCTCGTTCTTGTTTATTCTCTCAACAAACGCTTCCTGCAGCTCTACAACTTCTCTCGGAAAAGTTTCGGGAAACATTTCCTCTAGAGCCTCAACAACAGGCGCAATACTCTCTACTATTTGCAGCGCTTCAACTTCTTGTTGAGGTTCAATATCTTTTGTAACGATGGGTTGAGGGAGTTCGATAGGCAGTTCGGCAACACCTCTGCTCCACTCATCATAAAGTGTTTTCAAATAGATTGAATCGGGAAGAAATGTTCGCGCCTCTTGAATGTATTCGAGCGCCTTTGTCGTGTTCTGTTCGGCGCGATAACATTGCGCAAGAACGAGATGTGCCGTTGCATACGAGGGATATAACTGAAGCCCGCTCATACAGAGCTGCCTTGCTTCTTCAACGCGACCTGCTGAAAGGCATTCTTTTGCTAACCGCGCAAAGAGCGGCGAGTTGGGGTTCTGAGAGAGTTTCTGTTCGAGGTCGGGGAGGGTCATAAATTCCAAATCACAAAAAAACAAATCCCAAATAAATTCCAATAACGAAACACCAAAATCATAATATGTTTAGAATTTGGAATTTGGACATTATTTGATAATTGACATTTGGAACTTGGAATTTATTATTTGTTAATAGCACAAACTTAAGAATTGCTTGTGTGCACCATCCTGCTTGCTATGCATTCTTCTTCGCCGCCGCAATCTTCCTTGCTGACCACGCATGCCTGATCGATAACCATGCTACAAGCCCGAAACCCATCGAGAATAACAATTGGAACGGCACCGCCGCAAGCTCAAGATAGTATATCGATGCCGCAACACCGAAGAGGCAGTACAACGCTAAAAGTAACTCGATAACAACGGTGTAGTCGAATTTCATCAATGCATATTTTTTGTCGATCCAATTATCCTTCTTATCGATAACGGAATATTTCGGCGTCCGGACGAACTCAGATTTCTTTTTGAAGAGCCCTTCCAGTACTGCCTTCGTGTTATTCACGGCAAAGCCCATGCTTCCTGCCATAAAAAGAGGGAAGAGAAGCATGCGCTTCTGCCAGTCGTCGTACACATCTTTCTGCGAGTAGAGATAAAACAAGAACGAGCCGATGAATGCAAACACAAACACAGACATAATGGTGAAGTAGGTCTCGAATCCACCCTGATGCTTGATGAAAATAAGCGGTACGTTCAGGATGCCTGCGACGAGGATGAAGGGGAACACGATGTTGTTCGTGAGATGGAACGTCGCATGGATTTTTTTCTCGAGCGGAAGCTTTGCTTTCCAGACTCTTGGAAGAATTTTGCGCGCAGTTTCGATAGCGCCTTTCGTCCAGCGGAACTGCTGCGACTTGAGTGCGTTGATTTCTGAAGGCAGCTCTGCCGGCGATGTGACGTCGTTCAAGAACTTAAACTTCCAGCCTTTTAATTGTGCGCGGTAGCTAAGATCGAGGTCTTCTGTGAGCGTATCCGATTCCCAGTTACCGGCATCGTAGATGCACGACTTGCGCCAGATGCCGCCTGTGCCGTTAAAGTTAATAAAGAACCCTGCCTTGTTACGCACGTTCTGCTCGATCACGAAATGTCCGTCGAGCGCCATGGCTTGCACGCGTGTAAGGAATGAGTAATCACTGTTCAAATGTTCCCATCGTGTCTGCACCAAGCCGATCTGCTCATCCTGATAAAAGTAGGGGAGTGTTTTCTTGAGGAAGTCAGGATTCGGTACGAAGTCTGCATCGAACACGGCAATGAATTCACCTTTGGCAATGGTAAGTCCTTCTTTCAGCGCACCGGCTTTGTAACCGGTTCGTGAGCTTCTCCGAACGTGTTTGATGTCAAATCCTTGGTCACGATACATGACAACGCGTGCAGCAACGATTTCGATTGTCTCGTCGGTAGAATCGTCAAGCATCTGGATTTCCATTTTCTCTTTTGGATAGTCCATCTTAGTAACAGCATCGATGAGGCGCTCTATCACATAATACTCATTGTAGAGTGGAAGTTGAATGGTTACCTCAGGAAACGTTGTGAGTTCCTGTGCGGATTTCAGCTTGGTGTTGCGATGCTTCATATAATAATAAATCATCACGAAACCGCTCGATCCGAACAAAAAGAGAATCGTTAGCGAGATGAAATATGCGCCTATAATGTAATCTTGCATGAACGTTTTATAGTACCTTTATATTGTTGAAAATCTGTTTACCATGATGACACGGTTTCGTTCAAAATGTCTTCAGTGAGTTTTTCGATTGCAGCATCGATGCCGGCTTGTCGTTGTTCTTGCCCGCCGCCGATATCGTACGTTCCCCAGTTTGATAATTGTTTTTCCCACACTTGTTTTTTCAGTTTTACGTCCTGATATTTCGCCTTGACAGCAATTGTTACTTTGCGCTTGGTGACTGATTCACCCTGCACTACGACAAATGGTTCATCCTGTAATGAGAGAATAATTCCTTCAATCACCGAATCCGAGCGTGTTTTATCTGTTACTTGCAAACTGTTATCCTGCCGGAAACGCTCAATCAATTTGTTCGTAAATTTCTCGCGTAAATTTGGTTCGGCTGATCCGCTTTGGTCATCGAATAACGGAATCGCAATTGTTGACAGGTGCGATGCTACCGAACCACCTTTGAACGAATAGCATCCAACAAGACACACCAGAGCAACAAGTATGCTGAGTACGATTCTTGTCACTTAATCTAATCCGTACTCTTTGATTTTACGATAAAGTGTTCGCTCGCTAATGTTAAGCGCTTTGGCAGCAAGTCGTCGATTATCACTGTATCGATCAAGTGCACTGATAATCATACGCTTTTCCATTTCATCGATAGGAAGTATACGTTCTGCACTGCTCGGATGTTCTTCAGTGTCAACGTGTGCTTCTATATAATTCGAACCTACGGGAACAACACGACCGCCGTTGCCGTTCGTATGAACAAGTAAATTTTTAATGTCCATAATATCGTTTTTCATTTCCAGCAATGCACGGTAGATCAATTCACGTTCTGCCTGTTCAGGTGTTTTATGTGTATGCACAGGCAAGTTACGAGAGGGTTCATGCATATCGTTGAGATACTTTCGGATATCGAGAGCATCAATCAACTTTCCTCGTTCGATGACGATCATACTTTCAATCACGTTGCGCAGTTCGCGGATATTGCCGAGCCATCGATAGTTTTTCAGAAGCTCCATAGCTTCATTTGTTATCCCGGAAAAAGGAATCTTGTTCTTCTCGCTGACCTGTCGAGTAAACTCGTTAACAAATAGCGGAATGTCTTCTTTACGCTCACGCAGTGCAGGAATGCGAATATTAATGGATCGCAGCCGGAAAAACAAATCGCCGCGGAAATTGCCCTGTCGCACTTCTGATTCCAAATCTTTGTTGGTTGCAGCGATAACTCTCACATCAACTTTCCTCGGCGTTGCGGAGCCGACACGCATATACTCGCCGTTCTCAAGCACGCGCAAGAATTTCACTTGTGTTGCGAGCGGTAGTTCGCCTATTTCATCAAGAAGAATTGTTCCGCCATCCGCAAGCTCAAAATATCCTTTACGCGTTTCCCCTGCGCCGGTGAAGGAGCCTTTCTCGTGTCCAAAGAGTTCACTCTCAATGATTCCCTCCGGTATTGCGCCGGCATTAACAGAAATCATCGGCTTGCTTGCTCGTCGGCTTGCATTGTGAATTGCTTTCGCGATGACTTCTTTGCCGGTGCCGCTCTCTCCAGTGACAAGTATCGTTAAATCAGTCGGTGCGACTTGCTGGAGAACATCGATAATTTCTGCAATCTCTACCGATTGACCTATGATGCCGTGCTGTTGCTGAAAATCATTCCTATTCATCTTCTCAATACTTCTCCACCACTATCGAATCAATCTTATACTTTTGCTTTACTTGTTTACCAAATGCTTTTGCCTCGTCGGCCGTAGTGAAACTTCCAGCCCAGACAAGATAAAGACTTCTTCCGCCACGAACTTTGTTCGTGACCTCAACATTAACGCCAATGTTTTCAAAGAAGTTTTTCTGTTTCTCGGCATTCTGCAGTGTTGAATAAGCACCGACTTGTAATGTGTATGGCTCAGTCGCTGGCTGAATTTCTGGTACTATCTGTTTGGTAGTTTCAACAGGTGCAATTTCCTTTGTCGGGAGTTTCACAATTTCGTCTTCTTGCGATGGAACCTCGCGAAGCTGTTTTCCTGTAACAAAGGGAGAAGTCGGATATTCTTTTCTGAGCTGCTGAAGCTTGATGTCGGCTGACTTGTACAGCCCTAAAGCGTAATAGTATTGATACAAAGCATACAGTGCATCGTCAGCCCACTCGCTTCTTGGAAAATTATCGACAATACTCTGATAGTTCTTTGCAGCGTCCACACCGTTTGTTGTAAGTTTTCCTTGGAGATACATCACAGCCGGATTTTGTGGATATTTTGCAAGCAAATCAGGCAAAGCTTTTTTTACTTCTTCTGACTGACCCTTCTCGATCTTAAGGAGATGTGACCGTATTTCAGCATCGATATTTTGAGCCAGAAGCAACGATCCGAACGCTAAGGACAGGAAGGCAACAGCAAATAAAAAAACTCTCCTCATGCCGCTAGCTCCTCAATACACTTGGATTCAAGAGTTGATATCACCTCGCCAAATAATGTGGCTGCACTTGCGTTATGAATTTTAACAGTAATGTAATCGCCGGCTTTACATTTTCCTTTTGGAAAAATGGCCATTTTGTTGCCGTCAGTTCGTCCTTGCCATTCATCGACAGATTTTTTGCTCTCTCCTTCAACCAAAAGCTCGAACGTCTGACCGATATGCCGATTGTTGTTCTCTTCGGATATCTGCCGTTGTAGATCAATAATCCCGCCGATACGCCGCGTTTTTACTTCTTCGCTCACATCATCAACCATCTTGAAGGCAGGCGTGTTTTCTCGCGGAGAGTATTTAAACGTAAATGCACCATCGAAACGAACTTCATTTATTAAGTCTAATGTTTGCTGATGATCTTCTTCAGTCTCGGTCGGAAAGCCTGCGATGATATCCGTTGAAAGGCAAACATTAGGAATCGTTGTTTTAATTTTTTTAACCAAATGGAGATAGTGTGTGCTATCGTAGGTACGGTTCATAGCCTCAAGGATTCTGTCTGAGCCTGACTGCACAGGCAAATGTATGAAATTGCAAATGTTCGCATTATCGGCGATTGTTTGTATAAGCTTGTCAGACATATCCTGTGGGTGAGACGTAGTGAATCGTACACGAATCATGCGATCTACTTCGGCAACAGATTTGAGGAGATCGGCAAAGTCAAACTCTCCATCGCGGTAGGAATTCACGTTCTGTCCCAATAATGTTACCTCTTTAAATCCTCGTGATGAGAGCACTTCAACTTCTTTAACGATACTCTCAAGTGTCCGACTTCGTTCACGACCACGTGTAAATGGAACAACACAGAACGTACAGAACTTATCGCAGCCGCGCATCACCGTGATCCACGCACTGATACCGTCGGTGCGAAGCGGAGTGATGTCGTCGTACGTTTCAACACGAGATAGTTGAACAGCGATTCCTTTTTCTCCATGCCACGCCTTGTGAAGCAACTCGGGCATCTTTCTGTATTCGTCGGGACCGACAATAATATCAACGACCTGACCCACGCCTTGTGCTTTTTCATTGGAAAGTTTTGTTCGCAACCGCTCAGCCATGCAGCCAAGAACGCCGATCTTGACTCCAGGTTTTTCTTTCTTCAGTCGCTTAAATTCTCCGAGCCTGCCGTACACACGCTGTTCTGCATTCTCGCGAACACTGCACGTGTTCACGAGCACCACATCAGCTTCACTGATGTTACTTGTGACTTCGTAGTTGTCATTGTTGAGAACGCTAAGCACAACCTCAGAATCCGCAACATTCATCTGACAGCCATACGTTTCAATATATACTCGTTTTGTCTGTTCTGGCATATTAAGAAAGCGATCATTCTGGATCGCAATACAACGGCAAGCTGGTTAATTTTATCGGTAGTAAAGATAATGAAAAGCTGACAGAAAGTCAAAAGAGCTATTTTGAGTTAAAGAAAATTAATTCCTTTCAATGAATTTTATGAAGTTTTCTAAGTTTTTAATCTTGTCAAGACGGCAGAATCAATGAATCGGCTAATAATTGGTGAGATGTAAACATTTTTATATATTATGAGGATTTTTTATTACTACATATTTACACATGAATCCAAAACGCAACGTCCCAATTGAAATTCCACCGGAAGATTTTAGAGTAATAGGTCATCAGTTGGTTGACAACATCGCTGATTTTCTTGCATCACTTCCTTCTAAGCGAGTAAACCCCGGTGAATCACCTGGTGAGGTACGCGAGATTATTGGGAATACTACGTTGCCGATGCATGGAATCCATCCCAAACAACTCCTGGATGAAACAGCAAAATTGCTGTTCGATCATTCTTTATTCAATGGACATCCGAGTTTCTTCGGCTACATTACCTCATCGGCTGCACCAATTGGAGCGCTTGGTGATTTCTTAGCTTCTGCGGTGAATCCTAATGTCGGCTCATTTCAATTATCTCCTGTCGCCACGGAAATCGAAGCGCAAACAGTCCGATGGATTGCTGAGATGATCGGCTATCCGACCGATTGCGGTGGTTTATTCGTGAGCGGCGGCAATATGGCGAACTTTGTATGTTTTCTTGCAGGTCGAAGGGCAAAAATTCCGTGGGATATCAGGAAGGAAGGACTACACAAAGGGAAAAACTTTCACGTGTATTGTTCTACTGAAACGCATACATGGATAAACAAAGCGGCGGATCTTTTTGGGTTCGGCACCGATGTCATTCGATGGATTCCGGCCAATCAACAACTACACATGGATGTAACGTTGCTGAGAAAACAAATTCACGATGACATCGCACAAGGTGATTTGCCGCTCATGGTAGTTGGGACAGCAGGTTCTGTAAGCACAGGGGCTATTGATCCGCTTCGTGAGATCGCTGAAGTTTGCCGCATGCACAAGTTGTGGTTTCACATCGATGGTGCGTATGGCGGTTTTGCTGCCGTGTTACCTGATGCTTCAGAAGATCTTAAGGCACTGAGTTTAGCAGACTCAGTTGCCGTCGACCCGCACAAATGGCTGTATGCACCATTAGAAGCCGGCTGTGCGCTGGTTCGTGAAAAGCAAATGTTGCTCGATGCTTTTAGTTTTCGGCCCCCATATTACCGTTTCGGACACGATGCCGCTGAACCGCCTACAAATTTTTTCGAATATGGTTTGCAGAACTCACGCGGTTTTCGCGCGCTGAAAGTATGGCTCGCTCTCCGGCACGTGGGCAGAAAAGGTTATGAGCAAATGATTGCCGATGACATCGCCCTTGCCAGGGAATTGTATCGTGTTGTCACACAAACGCCCGAGCTTGAAGTCTTTACTCAAGAATTGAGTATTACAACATTTCGTTATCGACCGATCGATATGCATTCGTCTAACAACGAATATGAACAATATCTCAATCAGCTAAACGAAGAAGTATTGAAGCGAGTACAGGATATCGGCGAGGCATATCTTTCGAACGCTGTTATCCATGGTGCATTCGTGCTTCGCGCCTGTGTTGTGAATTTTAGAACTACGACAAAAGAGATTCATGCTTTACCTGAACTTGTTGTGCAAATTGGGAAAGAAGTTCATCAAGAAATGAAGGAAAAACAGTCTGTATAATTCACGATGTGCGATGTGATGCAGATACTTGCATTTTCAGTAGAAAACAGCGATCTTGTAAACAAAAAATTCAAAACTTTACGAGGGATGGTCTGTGCCGCCGTTTCAAACTGATGTCAAAGATGATAAAATATTGAAAATAACTTCGGAGAATACCTCTATGCAAGCAAACGTTTGGATGTATCTTTTCTTTTCACTTCTAGTTATTGCCGTGGTCATTGTCGCATATCAAGATATGCGTACCGCCGACCAACCGCTCATTTATTACAAGGAGAAGTATGATGACCTTGAGCGTTCATATATTGAGCTTGCAAAATCACATTCCTACGTGCTTGAGACGATTATGAAAAATAACGTTGACATGCAGCTCCATTGGCCCGAGTTTGCAAACAAGACGAAAGAAGAATATACCGAATATCTTCGCAGAAGAATTGTTGCAATGCAAGTTGAAATTGAACGACTCGATCGAGTCCATCAAAAGTAATACATGATTCCTTCCGAGTTACTGAACTCTCTAAAAGAGCAAGCAAAGAGGCTGAAGAAGACTGTCGTTCTTCCTAATGCGTTGGATGAGCGGACGATCAAGGCTGCGAGAACCCTTGTTGATGAGAATATTGCTTATCCTCTTCTGATCGGCAGCGAAGATGAAATTCGAAAAATAGCTCATTCTCTCGCTGTTTCATTAGAAGGTATTCGTATCATGGATCCTGCAAGATCGGAGAAGCTCAGTGATTTTTCCCATACATTCTTCAACATGCGAAAGGGAAAGGGATTAGAGTTTACAGAGGCACAAAAAGTGATGACGAATCCATTGTATTTCGGTGCAATGATGGTCCGTGAAGGTCTTGCCGATGGCAGTGTTGCCGGATCGCTCTCGACCACAGGTGATGTCTTACGGGCAGGCATTCAAGTTATTGGACTGCGTGAAGGAATTTCTGTAGTGTCGAGTTTTTTTCTCATGGTCTTTCCTCATAAGATTTTTTCATTTGCCGATAGCGCCGTTGTTCCGGATCCTACAGTTGATCAACTTGCTGATATTGCAATTACGACTGCCGAGAACCATCATAAACTGACGGGAGAGGAGCCGCGTGTTGCGATGCTTTCATTCTCATCTAAAGGAAGCGCCGATCATCCATTAGTCAGCAAAGTTCAGCAAGCAACAGCACTGGTGAGGAGCAAAGCTCCTCAGCTTCTTATTGATGGAGAATTACAATTAGATGCAGCTATTGTTCCGCCCATTGCTAGATTAAAAGCTCCTCATAGCCCCATTGAAGGGAATGCGAATGTCCTTATTTTCCCTGATCTCAATGCAGGCAATATCGGATACAAGATGGCTGAGCGTTTAGGCGGCGCGCAAGCAATCGGACCTATTGTACAGGGGCTCAAGAAACCGGCATTCGATCTTTCTCGCGGCTGCAGTGTGAACGACATTGTCAACACCGTTGCCATCAACTGTATCCTTGCGGCATAGCATCACACCATGGCGGATTTAAGCGCCACGACTCAGCGTCATCTCTTTATTGATCTCTTCCGCACGGCAGTTATTCTGCTGATGTTGGAAGGGCATGTCATTAGGGCATTTCTTTCTCCCTATCTACAGCAGATGTCGTTGTTTCAACATCACGAATTTTTTCATGGCTTAAGCGCACCGGCATTTCTCTTTGGCGCAGGAATGACATTTGTCATCTCCACACGCAAGCGGTGGGAGGAGTACCATCATTGGGGCAAACCTCTTGCGCGGCGCATAGGGCGATTTTTCCTCATTCTTTCGCTGGGACTCATGCTGCACCTTCCCTTTTTCTCGCTTCGAAAGATAGTCACCTATGGAACGACAGCAGATTATCTTCAGCTCTTTCAGAGCGATGTGTTAACATGTATTGGCATCGGGTTGCTCTCGCTACATGCAATTCTGTTCTTCTTCAAAAATGAAAAACACTTCTACGGGCTTGTTACTGCAACAATTGGTGCTGTGTGCTTGCTTACACCATTCGTGTGGGACATCGATATGCTTGGTTATCTTCCGTTATCTCTTGCTCAGCTCATGAACAGCAGTCATGGCTCGCCGTTTCCATTGTTTCCCTACGTCGGATTCTTGTACGCAGGTGTTATTGTCTCATGGGAATTTCTTGTGGCTGTCCATCATGGCAGGCAGAAATTGTTCATGCTCAAACTTGCAGTTATCGGAGCATCGCTTATTGCTGCAGGGATGATCTTTGATGCGTTGCCGATTCAACTCTACCCGAAATATGATTTCTGGTACACAAGCCCGAACTATTTCTTCATTCGTCTCGGTGTTCTTATGCTCACAGCGACAGGGTTTTGGTTTATTTCAACAAAGATACATCAGCCAAATGATATACTGACAGTTCTTGGAAGAGAGTCGTTATTTGTGTATGTATTGCATCTTATCTTTCTATACGGCACAGCGATAAATGATAAAATTAATCTACGCTCATTCATCAGCGCAAATGTTGGCGTTGGAGATGTTGTAGGAATATTTGCAGCATTTACCGTAGCGATGTTTCTTCTTACGCTTCTCTGGAACTATCTCAAGAGAACGCAATTTATGTTATACCGTATCGTACAGTTTACTGTGAGTTACCTGTTTCTATATTATTTTGTTACGCGAGAGTTTTAAGGCAGGCAAATTACGCCAAGAACTGTAGGTATAGCTGCTCCTGTTGCACCGGGAACATTTGAAGGATTGCCGGCAATCGTTTCGTTTGCAAGCACGGCAAAACAAATAGCTTCCTTCGCATCGGGTGAAATGCTGGTTGTTTCAGTGGAAACAACCTTCACGCTATCGAAGTATTTCTTAAGAGCATTCATCAAATACCTGTTGTGGACTCCGCCGCCGCTTACCAGGAGTTCTTCAATCACTGTGTTCTTTCTTATATACCGCAGATACTGTTGGTAAATACTTAATGCAGTGAATTCAGTGACCGTGGTGATGAGATCTTCTTTGCGTTTTCCTTTTGATCGTTGAAGAATGCCTTGTATGAACGTCTCGCCGAAGAGTTCTCTGCCTGTCGACTTCGGAGGCTTGATCGTGAGATAGGGATGGTCTATCATCGAGTGCAGGAGCTTGGGAAGCAGTCTGCCTTTCGATGCAACCGTACCATTTTTGTCAAAATGCTTTCCATTAAATTTTTGCATGAGTCCGTCGATGACCATATTGCCGGGTCCGGTATCGAAAGCGATAACATCGTTCAGTGAGCAGTTTTTCGGAAGAACAGTGATATTGGCAATGCCGCCGATGTTCAATGCCGCGCGGTTCTTCGTGCGAGAGCGCAGCATGATATAGTCGAAGTAGGGAACGAGCGGTGCGCCTGTTCCACCAACGGCAACATCTCCTATCCGAAAATCTCCAACGGTGACAATGCCGGTGAGTTTTGCAATTGCGGAGGGACTTCCAATCTGAAGTGTTGCGCGAATTGTTTTGCCGAAGATACTTGAAGCAGTCGGAAGGTGATGTATCGTTTGTCCATGCGAGCCGATGAGATCGATTTCAGACAGCCTTTTGCCGGCGGAACGAGCAATCTTTCGCACTGCAACTGCAAAAAAATCTGCTATGAGCATGTTGAGTCGTGTGATATCGTCGAGTTTTGCAGAAGAAACATTGGAGTTTTTCAATAGGAAGCTTTTATAACCGGGCGGGTAAGTATATGTTTGGAATGCAAGCGGGTGTATGCCTGTCCTCAACCCATTGCCTGTGATTTCAACAAGTGCAGCATCGATGCCGTCTGCCGAAGTCCCAGACATTAATCCGACAACAAGCTTTTTCTTTTTCCTAAATAGGCGTTCCAATGTTTGCATGTTTGATACTTGGCTGAATCTTCTTATATTTTTTACAAATGATTAATACATCGAAACCACGAACACTCAACAATCAACCGCTCGTCGGCGCTCACCAATCCATCGCTGGAGGGGTTTACACTGCATTTGAACGGGCGCAACGCGCAGGTTGTGTAACACTTCAGGTCTTCGTCAAAAATAACAATCGATGGAAAGGCAAACCGTTGACCGACGAAGACATCGCAAACTACAAAACTACGGCTTCGAAGTCAAACATTGCTCCAGTTGTAGCCCACAGCTGTTATCTCATCAATCCCTGTGCTGTTGATCCGGATATTCTCACAAAATCTCGTGAGACGTTTCTCGATGAGCTGTATCGGTGCGAGCAATTAGGAATTCCTTATTTCAACTTCCATCCCGGCGCTCATCTTGGTAAAGGCGAAGATGAAGGCATCAAGCGTATTATTGAATCATTGAACATTATTCACAGCAGATCGAAGAATTATCATACAATGAGTGTGTTAGAAACAACGGCAGGACAGGGGAGCGCAATCGGTTATCGGTTTGAGCATCTTCGGCGCATCATCGATGGTGTTGATGAAACGAAACGGATGGCGGTGTGTATCGATACATGCCATATCTTTGCCGCAGGCTATGACATCAGAACTCAAAGGGAGTATGAACGAACGATGAAGGAGTTTGATGACGTTGTCGGCAGAGATCGGTTAGTCGCTATTCATGCCAACGATTCGAAGCGGGAAATGGGCTCACGCATTGACCGCCATGAACATATCGGCAAGGGAGCGATTGGGAGGGAAGGATTTCGACTGCTGATGCAGGACGAACGACTTACACATGTTCCCAAAATTCTTGAGACACCAAAAGGCGAAGATTTGAAGGAGGATAAAATGAATTTAAAATTACTGCGGAGTTTAGCTGAGGTGCTTTAGCTAATGATTTTTGAAAAGGTACTGCTTACTCTACTTCCTCTGACGTTGGCGCCGTTAGCGGCTCTACTCGTTTCGCCATAGCAAAGTGTCGTGCGTAATACGATTTTTCCAGAGAGTCGATTCGAACACCAAGACGCCGGCGAGAATGCACAAAGTTACCCTCCCCAATATAAATCCCGACGTGGTTGATGCGTTTGCGTTTTGATCTTGCTTTAGAGTAAAAGAAAATAAGATCGCCAAACTCTAAGTCACCTTTTTCGACTTCTTCGCCTATTTTCGCCTGTTCGCGCGAGGTGCGAGGCAGCTTGTAGCTGAGCGCCTTCTGGAACACTTTGTATGTAAAACCGGAGCAGTCAATTCCTTTGGGCGACATGCCGCCGTATTTATACCGGACTCTTGACCAACGGTTGATCTCAGTCGTGAGACTGCGCTGGATCGTTCCCATCGTATCGAGACACGTCGTATCGAGCACTGGCGGTACAGCTGCAATCGGAGGCTTGACTTTTTTCTTGCGCTTGGCCGGCGGTTTATGATGCTGAACTTTTTGAATCTTCTTCGATGGTTTCTTCTGGCCAGCCTCGGCAAAATTGAAGAAGAAACCGGAGCAGATGATGATCAACGTTAATACAAGCAAAAGATATCTCTTCACTGCGAATGAGTTCACGATGATTGTGTTTCTGTCAATATTTTGTAAAGCCGTGTACACTGTTTTTAGCATAAGCTCTCATAAAATACGTAAAATCGGAGTTATCTCCAAGGCAGTTGTTAGCGATGTCACGCAAAAAACTTGACTTTAATACACGCGTTACTTACCTTTCTTCTGTGTCGTAACCGAAACTTCTGAGATTGTATACAACCAAGGATCATGATGCCCGGCTCCCGACGGGCTTCTAGATGAGCACATCTTCATCAGATCCTATCAGGTTTTTTGTACTGACACACTGAGTGAGAGATACTCTCTCTCTCTCTCTCTCTCTCTCTGTAAAATAATGACTTACAACAGTTATAGGAGAAACGGGTGTACAGAGTGACTGAGTTGTTGATACATAACTTAAAGTGTGAAGCTGCCAACACTTTGCTATACAATTGCAAAAAGAGTTGGTGGCACCGACTTCTATTTCTTTGCGTTTCTTTCCTTCTAATTTCTTACAACGGATTTGCTCAAGATACATCTTGCACCGTCATTTGGTATCCGGCGATACAATTGTCGGATAGTGGCGAGGATGCATACACGCCGCAAATAACGCTCACAGGCGATGATACTGTTCATGTAACGTGGAAAGGATTTACAAATATAAAATATCGTCTTCCGTATGCACGCAGCACTGATAACGGGGGAACATGGGAGACAACACGTGACCTTGTAACCGATACGATAGAATTCCCTGTAAGATTTTTTTATAATCTTATCGTTTCAGAGGGTCAGAAAGTCTATGTTTTTGCTGCGAATGAGGGAAATAACAATCGAGAAATAGCGATGACAGTGAGTACGGATAGAGGCACTACGTGGAATCCGACCGTCCGCATAGGACCTGATTCTGCAGTTGGATTGTATTCTGCAAATCTAAGCAATGATACGTTGATCGTTGTTTATTCTCCATGGCAAGGAGGATTTTCACAAGAGCCACGACTTATCTATTCTACTGATGCGGGAATGACTTGGACGCTCACAAACGATACACTCGATGGATATACACGAACAGCCTATACCTCGGGGACACTGCACTTAGTTCGCAGCACCATCGCAAACAATGCTCAAGAAATGTTATATCTGAGAAGTTACGATTTAGGGAATACCTTTCCGCAGTCAGAGATACTCTCAGAGATCGACGGCTATGATGCGATAGATTATGCGTTTGCATCTGCGCCATCTGGCTCAAATAAATTAGTTGTAAGCTGGCGCGATGCGAGGGCGTGTGCTGGATTCTTAGGTTGTACAATCATTGAGCGAGCAAGCAACGACAACGGAAATAGTTGGACACCTGAAGAAGTTCTCACAGACGAACCATGGGGTTTTGTTCCTTCAGTAGCAGTTAATCAGCAAGGTGCAATAGCCGTAGCGTGGATTGCTGAGGTAGTTTTCGATACCTATCACCATGTTGCTTCTCGATTCAAAAAAGATCAATACTCAGCTTGGTTTCCAATTGTCGATCAAACGCCTATGATCAATAATGCCATTTATCCATCAATTGCTGTTTCAGATAAAGCGATACATCTTGCATGGGAGCAAGAGACTGGCTCCGGCAATTTTCGTATTTTTTATCGTCGCGGAGTATTTTACAACAAGACCGATACAATTAATTATGAACAGGGATGGAACTTGGTCTCGCTTCCGATGCAAACAGATTCAACGTATATCTTGCCTTCGTTATTTGGCTACGACGGCAGCTATGTGAGTTCAGATTCGATGGTGCTCGGCAAAGGTTACTGGGCAAAGCCGAATTCTCAGATATCTTATGGCGGCTCCGACGTGTTGATCGATACTATCGACGTCAAGTTAGGGTGGAATTTGATCGGCTCGCTCACATGCCCTGTCCATGTCAGTACAGTTCGCTCGATACCCGATAGCATCATCATTTCAAACTTTTTCGGATACGGAAGCAGTGCATATTATCAATCAGAAATAATTGAACCGGGAAGAGCGTACTGGGTGAAGGTGAGCCAAGCTGGAAAGTTAATCTTGAAAGCGAATTGAAATATAAAAATAATGCAACAAAGGAAAGGATAACGCAGGCCATTCAACGATCAATAAATCAATAAATAGGGGCGGCGTGGTGTGAGTCCAAGCTCTGGAAACCTTGAAAGCTGCCTGAGCCGATGAAACCCACACGCTACAGCCACCCCTGAGGATTTCTTATATCCTTCTACTATTATGCCAGTCTTGCCATCCGGTACAATGGTAATGTAGCAACTAATCCACTGATGTTCAACTTTTTTCGTAGAGAGTAATTTTATGAAAACCAATTCAAACATCTCGACTTGGGTTATTGCTGCGTATGTGTTTATGTTTATAAGCTTCACCGTATCAGGACGAGCGATAGCTCAAACGTGGTCAACATTGAATGGACCACAGGTTGCTAAGAACGTAAAAGATGTTACGGTAGATAATGGTGCAACGCCAACTGTCTATGCTGCCGATAATACATATACATTGAAATCAACAAACGGCGGAACGGTTTGGCGCGCAACTCCGTTAGCAGTATCTTCGCCACTTGTTATCTTATGCAAACCTGGTGCAAATACAAAAGTCACGACAGGCGGCACAAATTTCTTTAAACATTCAGAGAATGGTGGTGCCACCTGGTTTGATTTTACTGCACCCCTGACTACGAGTCTTATACCACTTCGTCTATCTGTCTCACCTATTAATACAAGCGTGATGTATCTTGGGCGGAATTGGTATGATGCAGATAATAGGGCTGTGTATAAAAGCATCGATGGCGGTGTGAACTGGACACAATCTACAAGCTTTACTTTTCATACGGATGTCTATGATGTTGCACCATATCCTATCTCTGACGGGACTCGCGATCTATGGGTGTGGGCAGCGGGCACAGCGCCGGTTGGTCAAAGCGACAAAGGGTTATGGTATTCTGCAGATGCGGGAGTAACATGGAATTTTGTTTCGGGCTCATCGGGGCTTGACCTTAAATCTGCTGCTGTAATGCACAAAGCTTCACCAGACAGTCCTCTTTTGTATATTGCCAAATCAGATGGGATAGTTCTCAAGTCAACTAATCTCGGGTCCTCATGGACATCAACCAACAACCAATATGCCGCAAGATTAATACGCATTAGAAATAGTGATAATACTATCTTTCTCGCCTCCAGCTATGGTGTCCAACGATCAAATGATGAAGGTGAGTCATGGACCTCACTGATGAATGGTTTAGGCGCGGATACTGATATTCTATCATTGTCAATTCAGCAATCCAGTAATACCCTATTTGCGGGTACAGCCAATTCATTATACAAGTCCACCGATAACGGCTCAACATGGAAAAACGTTGGTGCTATGAACGTGTCATCTGTGTTTAGTAACGGAACAAATACGTGGGCAGTCACAAAAGATAACAGCTACGTAAGTAAATACGCCAGCAGTGCATGGACGAATTACTATGTTTCATCTGCAGGAGCAGATTTCAGTGCTGAGCAAGTGTATCGCAATCCCCATAATTACTACATTTTTATCGCAGGTGCGAATGCCGGAACGGCAAAACTTTACCGAAGTACCGTCGCCGATGGTACGACTTTCAGCGAAATCACGACTCCAGTCACGAGCGGTGGAAAATACAACGGATCAATCGCACATCCAACGGTCACGACTTCAATGTATCTCTTTGGCGGCGGAACAGTCGGTACACAGTGGGAAAATTTATTTTCTAGTACGACTGGTGGAGAAAGTTGGCTTGTCAAAAATTCACCAAACCGTACTTCTGGTACATATATCAATGATCTTTTTGTTCTTAATATTGGCACTGCTACGTTGTTTGCTGCACTGAGTAATGGAAAGGTTTACAAAAGTGGTGACGATGGATCATCATGGACTGAAGTGTTAAATGTCGGTTCGGGATACTCAGCAACCTCAGTAGCTATAGATCCGAATCAAAATACAACTGTTTATGTGTCAGCTACTAATGGCATTTACAAGTCAACGAATTCTGGTATTGCTGGTTCGTGGAGCAACGTGGGAGGAGGTTCTTCGCGGCGAGTGATTATGAGCCCCGGTTTTGCTAACTCGACGAAAAATGTTGTAATTCTTTCTTCTGATGGAACAACAATAAGGTACACGTTAGATGGGGGCTCCAATTGGTCAGTTGGTACGGGAAATCTCCCCACTCCTATTAATGACATCCGTCGTGAAGAATCTGGTACTCCAAAAGTTTATGCAGCCACGGTAGGCGGGGTTTATAGTATTGCAGCGCCAACCTCTGTACCTACTTTGAGCTCGCCAACGAATAATTCTACAGCTGGAATCGTTCCACCGCTAAGTTGGGGTCCTGTTACTGGTGCGAATGGGTATCATATACAGATGTCGTTAGAAAGCGATTTTGATCCCTTATTCTTAGACTTAGCTAATCTTACATCTACATCCTATTCACCAACAAATCTTTCAGTCAATCAGCCATATTATTGGAGGGTGGTTGCAAGAAATTACTTCGTCGGTTCGGGTCCTTCTAGTCAATGGTATTTTACAGCCTCGAACGTCGGTAGTATTCCAATTACTATTTCAACGTTTACGGGCACCGATAATAAAAAACATCCGCGTCTTACAATGACACCAGATGGCGAGCAGTATACAAACCGCTACGTTTATCGAGCATCTTTTCCATTCGAGGAAGGTGATTGTAATACTGCTACCTATGGCTTACTAGCAACCACGACTTTGAACACGTACGAGGATTATGGTGTCGAGGTCGTTGGAAAATTTCAAACACCTGTTACAACTTATTGCTACATAGTCAAATCTGCTGCTACATCTAATAATGTTAGCGAGAATTCTGGCAACGGCGGTGGAGGCCCGACGAAAGCAGGATTAAAAGAAGGGGCGTTTGAAGAATTGCCACGTGAGACAAAGTTGGAAGCCAACTACCCCAACCCTTTCAACCCCGTCACGGAAATCAAGTATGCTCTCGCTGAAGATGCCAGAGTTTGGCTCAAAGTCTACAATACTCTTGGTCAGGAGGCAGCAACGCTCGTAGACGGTTTTGAGTCGGCAGGATATAAATCTGTGAAGTTCGATGCGAGTGCACTACCAAGCGGTGTTTACTTCTACAAACTCAATGCCGGTTCATTTACGGATATTAAAAAAATGCTCCTTCTCAAATGAGAAGCTATAATAACGAAGGAGTCCCGCCTCAGTTTGGCGGGGATGCTCGTGAAGTAGGATTGCTGTAGTGAGTTGTTAGTAATCCTATCACAAAATCGCAGCGGCTCTAATCTGGTTTCTTGGATTGGAGCCGCTGTTGTTATTTTATCAGTTCAATTTTGTAACTTGACATCCTCAAATATTGAATTATATTTGTAAGTAGTAGGATCAAGGATCTCATGCCCGAGACACAAGAAATAACATTGAAAGAGTTGTTAAGCCGGCACACGAAGGAGGGTGTGTTGTACCGCGATCTTGGCGGCGGTAAACTTGAGTGTTTTGCGTGTGGACATCGATGCATCATCGGTGATGGTCGCGATGGAATATGCAAGGTGCGATTCAACAAGGGAGGCAAGCTCTATGTGCCATCGGGCTACTTCGGCGCGCTCCAGCTCGATCCTGTAGAAAAGAAACCGTTCTTCCACGCGTTGCCCGGAAGTCTTGCCATGAGCTTTGGCATGCTTGGCTGTGATTATCATTGCGGGTATTGTCAGAATTGGGTAACCTCGCAGGCAATTCGAGACCCTAATGCCATCGCTACGCCTGAATTCATGACGCCGGAAGATTTTGTTTTGCTTGCCCTCGATCATAAAGCTACCATCGTTACCAGTACGTACAATGAGCCGCTCATAACAAGCGAGTGGGCAGTCGAGGTTTTCAAAATTGCCAAACGCCATGGGCTAACCACGTCGTATGTCTCGAATGGTAATGGCACTCAGGAGGTTCTCGAATATATCCGCCCGTGGGTCGATCTCTACAAAGTCGATCTTAAGGGGTTCGACGACAAACATTACCGCAAACTTGGCGGTGTACTACAAAATGTCCTCGATACGATTAAAAGATTATACGAAATGAAATTCTGGCTTGAGGTCGTCACGTTGCTTATCCCGGGTTTCAATGATTCGGAAGGGGAGATGAAAGCAATGGCGAATTTCCTTGCCTCCATTTCTCCGGATATCCCATGGCATGTTACGGCTTTTCATTCAGATTACAAGATGATGGACACGGATAATACACCACTTCGTACGTTGATCCGTGCCGCTGAAATCGGCTATGAGTCAGGACTGCATTATGTCTACGCCGGAAATCTTCCGGGGAGAGTAGGCAAGTATGAGCACACCTACTGCCCTTCATGCAGCGAGCTTCTCATTGAGCGATGGGGATTTAAGGTAATGCAGAATAGAATGAACGAGGGCCGATGCCCAAAATGCAACACAGCCATCCCCGGCTATTGGAAATCATCAAATAATTTGTAAATAATTTTTTGTATCTCATTTTCCTTTTCAGTATTATTGCTTCATGACATCAGAGCGCCCACGTAAAAAGAAACCCGAAGAACTTGATCGTACACAGCTGAAAGAGATCGCCATGTCTCCGGAAGATTGGGAAGAGTTTGCGCACGGGGTTCAGCTCTTCAATAGCGGAAAGTTTTGGAATAGCCATGAAGCGTGGGAGCAAGTGTGGATACGGCATCGCGAAGACGAGCGCCTGTTCTTTCAAGGTATTATACAACTTGCTGCTGCCTATCATCAGTTGGTTGCCAAGAAAAGCTATCGCGGTTTGCTCAATAACTTCGACAAGGCGTATGAAAAGCTCGAGGTGTTTCAACCGGAGTATCTTGGTGTAAACGTTACACCGTTATTAAAATGTATTGAACAAGGGAAAAAAGAAGCTGAGCGTTTGGGGCAAGAGGGTATGGATTCTTTTAATTTCAATCTTATTCCAAAGTTACAATTTCATAAACACTTGAATCCGGATCTCCTCGTTGAAGCGCGATCGATTGTCAACTCCGAACAGTTCATAGAAGGGCTAAGGCTGTTCAATCAGGGATATTATTGGGAAGCCCATGAAGTGTGGGAGGAAGTATGGCGCAACGAAGATGATGAAGCGAAGACATTTGCTCAGGCGTTTGTTCAAGTGGCGGCTGCGAATAATTTTGTAAAATCATCGAAGCTTACCAGCGCGAAATATCTCTTTGAAAAAGCGCTTCAAAAATTTTATGAATTTCAAAATGTCAAGTGTGGCATTGAAGTACATGCTTTGACCCACGATATAGAATCAGCGTTGGCAGGAGTGCAAACCGCAAATGGCGATCCATCGCATCTTAAGCACATGCTCGTAACAACTATCAATCTACAGAAGAATAATCAGGGGACGAGCGAGTAATTTTGCTTGTAAACAATATCTAAGAGTGAGACTTAGTTAGGCTTTTCATTTCGAACTTTTTGTTCGATCGTTGTGTGCCGCTCGTCCGAAATGTTAAGGTCGTTACGCAGCATAGCGAGATTTTCAGCATGTTCATCAGAGAGTGAGCCATTACTCATCGCTTTTCGTACCGCATCCGTGTAAGCTTCTGTTTTTGCCTGAGGCTCAAGTTGTTGGTGTTCGCTTTCAGAAATTTGCAGAGTGCTTCGTAAATTATTGACAAGGGTCTGCTCATTCATTGTCAATGCGCCTTCACTCCACGCTTCGATGAGGGCTCTCTTGTATGTATCAAGAACTGCTTGGCGGGGAACACGCTTCTTTTCTTCTAATTCTTGCTTCCACATCTCTTTCTGCTCTTTTCGAATGATCTGCTCTAACTGACGTGCCTCGGTGTGTTCGGGATTGATAACATAGATTTTCATTAACTCAGAGATAGCCTGATCAAAAGCATGTTGGACGACAAATTGTTTTGCATGGACGAGAAACTCTTGTATCTTCTTGCTTCGCGCCATGCGTTTGCCTTCTTCCTCCACGGCTTTTAAAGCTTCCTCTTCTTCTTTTCGGCGTCGCTCTTCTTCAAACCTTCGTTGCAGTTCCTCTTCGATTTTCTGCTTTGCTTCTTCGTGTGCCTTTATCAGTGCTTCCGCTTCGATGCGTTTGCGCTCTTCATCGGCGATGCGCTGACGCCGTTCTTCTTCTTCTTTTCTTTTTCGGCTTTCTTCCTCAGCTTTACGACGTGACTCTTCAGCAATACGCCGTTGTTCTTTCTCGAGTTTTCTACGAGCTTCTTCTTCAGCTGTTTTGCGTGCCGCTTCTTCTCTGCGCCGAATCTCTTCGTGAAGAAGCTTACGTTGTTCTTCTAATTTCTTTTGCGTTTCCGCCTGGATGCGCTGCTTTTCTTCTTCATTGCGACGTCGTTCTTCCTCCAGTGTTTGTTGTGCTTCCTGCTGTTTTAGCAGGAGATCTTGTTCAAATTTCTTCCGTGCTTCCTCTGCCTTAAGACGCTCTTCTTCTTCACGCTTGCGGAGTATTTCAAGTTCCCGAGCTCGGCGCTGGAGTTCATCCTCTGTGCGCTTGCGTGTTTCTTCGGAGTGCTTCTTTGCTTCTTCCTCTGCTCGTTTATATTCCGTTAGGAATTTCTTGCGAAGCTCTTCTTGAGTTGAAGGGCGCTTGTCTTCTGTACGAAGCGTCGATTCTTCCTCTCGTCTCTTCTGCTCGAGGATGTTACGTAAATTCTGTGTTTCCTTGAGTTTATCTTCGTTTGTCTGCGTAGGAGGTGGGGGAGTGGATATAGTGTCATTGTTTTCTGATGTTATTTCCGGCTCAATCACTGCAGCCGATTGTGCGGCGATGATGCGTTCTCTATATGCTTTAGCATAAAAATTTTTAGGGTCGATTTCAAGTGTTTTCTCGACCTCAGTTAATGCCTCATTGAATGATCCGCTTTTTAACAGTCTATCAGCATTTTTAAGAAGCTCGCTTGCCTGTTTTTTTCTCGCGTTATCGTCTGCAGATGAACTTTTTTTTATCAGTGCCATGAATGATTTTGGAGCGCAAAAATATTAACTAGGTATTAAGGTTTTCACTGAATTGTTTTTAACACATTGTAAAAGTCGCCATGTTCATACATATTGTAAAAGTCGGCATTTGTAAGCTCATCAAGTCGATACTGAATGCGCAACGCTTCTTTAAGAGCTTTGATGGCTTCTTCTTTTTTCTTCTCATCGATCTTCTTTTTCTGCGACGAATACATTTGTAGAGAATACATTTGAGCGACTCGATACTTGACCTCGGCATTATTATGGCTTAACTGTGCAGCCCTGCTGCCCCATGTCACCGCTTCTGTGAATTTTCCTAATCGTGTTAACGTAAGTGCCATGTATGCCATAGCGTAACCGTTTGTCGGTTCAGATTTTAATTTTTCTCTGAGCATTTTTTCTGATTTTTCCAAGAACGTAGTTCCTTCGATCCTTTTCCCTGTTACTTGAAGCATGCGACTCAGTCGGTAAATTGTTGCATAATCTTCTGGGTTTCGAACTATCTTATGTTCACAAGCACTGATGATACGTTCGCCCAGTGTCGATGAAAGATCACGGCTAAGTAATACTGCGTCTGCAAGCGGTCCTATAAGATATTCTGTTGAATCATGAATAAAATACACTGCGGTTTGATGATACCAAATACTTTGTTCCATCTTACCGTTCATCTGGTATGCAAATCCAAGCGATTTGAGAATATCAGCATCACGCGGGTTAAGGTCATATGCTTTCGTTAATACTTCGATTGCATCTTTATATTTGCCGGTGCGAAGATAGATTTTTCCTTTGTTCAAATAGCTACTGCTGCTATTCGAAGAATACTTGAGAGCTGTGTTCAGCTCTTCTAACGCACCTGAGTAATCTCTTTGCAATAGAAGCGCTTTGCCTAAAGCAACATGCCCATCACCATAGGAAGAATTGGCGCGGATCGCTTTATCAGCATATTCTCGTGCAAGTTCAATCGCAGAATCAGGGGTAATCCAATTTTCTTCTACCATCGTTGTTAGGCATGATGATGCAGCTGCTAATGCCTGCACAAATGTCTGGTCAAGTTCGATGGCTTGCTGGAATACTTCATATGCATTATGCGTACTCAGTCGAGTGTGACGGTGCATTAACTCTAAACCGCGAAGATAAAACAAATAAGCATCAGGATTGCTTGAACTGGTAAGTGGTGTGCCAGTGCGCTGAAGGGTGAGTCCTAAGGATGTTGCTACGTTGCTTGCAATTTCCGATGGCAGCGTAGAAAGGGTTGATACGCTGCGGTCGTACTGATTCGACCAATGTACTGATCCAACTGAGTCCACAAGTTTGAGACTAACTGAAAATCCTAAAGCAGATTTTGTTACTGTACCTTGTAAGGCATACGAGTATCCTAAATGGAACACAGCCTTTGCCGGATCATCTGAATAACGCGTTAATCCATATGAGGAGGTATAACCCATTACAGTTGCTTGCTTGAATTGCTGAAAGTGTTGCGCAACTTCTTCAGCCAATGAAGATCCATCGATTATTTCTTCCGGCGTATTTGATGTGCTTTTCCATGGTAGTATTGCTAATGATGGTGTTGATGGGAAAATTTTATTCTTCAGCTGGATCACTATGAAAACAACGATGATCGTAGCGAGGATCGCCGCTATAGTATACACTGGTTTTGATAAGAATCCTCTTGCTTTTTCACGCTTTTCAAATTTGGGCTTTAGGTTTTTTTGTTTCCTGTTGCGATGAGGAGATTTTACATTTTGCTTTTCGTCTTCCTCTTTGTTCCCCTGTGCTTCTTTTATTTTACTTTCAAGCTGAATTGCAAATTGATTTGAAGGTTCATTGACAAGTGCTTTTGCAACTTCAACGAGTGCATGTTCGTAATTGCCATTCACATAAAAAGCTTCTGCATTAGAGAGGAGTTCTTTAATGCGCTGTTGTCGTTCTTCTGCCTCGCGAGCTTTCTTATCATGTTCAAAACGCAACCGTTGCTCTGCTTGCTTACGTTTTTGTTCTTCTTCTTTGTGGTGTTTCTCTTCAATCTGACGACGGAGCTCTTCTTCAAGGCGTAGTTTTTCTTCCGCCTCTCTACGCATGCGATCCACTTCGAGACGTTGTTTCTGTTCTTCCTCTTCTTTCAAACGGAGTTCAGCATCTAAACGCTGTTGTTCCGTTTCTCGTTGTAAGCGCTCTTCTTCTTTTCGTCTGAATTCTTCACGCTGCTGGCGCATGAATTCTTCTTGTCGTAACCGTTCATCTTCAGCTTTCTTTTGTGTTTCAACTTCTTGATGCCGACGAGATTCAACTTCTCGCAATTGCTCTTCTTCTTGCCTACGAGGTTGTTCTTCTTGGACTCGACGTTGTTCCTGAACTTCACGTTGCTTACGCTCAGTATCTATCCGTAATTGCACTTCCTTCTGTCGTCGCAGTTGCTCTTCATGCAAACGGCGTTCTTCATCCGCTTTTCTAATAGCGTCGTTTCGTAATTGTTGTTCACGTGCAATACGCTCCTGCTCTTCTTCGCTTCGTAATCGTGCCTCCTCGGTGCGTCGCATTTTTTTCTTGAGGTGCTCTTCTCGTAATCGAGATCGGATATCAGTTTCACGTTTGATGAGTAATTCTTCTTCACGACGACGTGTAAGTTCAGCCTCTTTATTGAGTTCCTCAAAGAGGTGATTGTCTTTTACCTGAAGCATTTTTGCCAGGGCACCGCCGCGTAGCTCAGTTTCCTTTTCTAATCGCAATACTTCTTGTTCAAAAGCTCTGCGTTTGATTTCATCTGATTTACGATGAAAATCTTCGGCACGTTTTACCTGTTCTAATTCCTGCACCCCGGTTTTCCTTCAAATTCTGTTGTTTTCGAGTTGGCAAAATATAGAGAAATGGATACCGAATGTCAATAGCAATGTGATTTCTGTAATGTTTATCACACTTTTGGCTGATATATGTAAAAAACATTCACTTTAGAACGAATTATTGATGATAATAACGTTACATAAAAGCTATTTCTTCTAAAAAGCAACTATCATGATTGTAATATTCGTGTTGGATATCGTTCGAAAAAACTCTTATATTCGTTGTGCAATTATCCGCTTCGAAATAGGGAATTTATAGTGCGTAAAAGAAAACAATCGAGTTCAACATCCATTCATACCCAAAAACATTCTTTAGTTGGGTTGGATCGTCGCTATGATATTGAAGATGTCAAATCCATAGATGTAGACATATTGGAGACATTTCCATATGAATATCCTGGCCGAGATGTTGTTATTAATATTGACACGAATGAATTTACTGCCGTCTGCCCATTTTCAGGCTTGCCAGATTTTGCAGTAATTAAGGTGAATTATATTCCTCGCAAACAAATCATCGAGCTTCGTTCGTTCAAATATTACTTACAATCATATCGAAATGTTGGCATTTACCAGGAACATGCCGTCAATCGTATCCTCGAAGACCTTGTCAAGTGCTGTAATCCCAAATGGATGCAGGTTGTTGCGGACTATAATATCCGCGGAGGTGTGCATACCGTGACAAGTATTCAATGGGGAAAAAGATGAAGAACCACGATGGGCTAAAGATTGAATTATGGTAAAACTCTTTGTTACGATAGGATCATTGTCGGCATTCTTGGCTGTCATGCTTGGGGCGTTTGCAGCGCATGCCTTAAAAAATAAACTCTCTCCTGATCTCTTCAGTATTTTTGAGGTTGGTGTGCGATACCATATGTATCATGCACTGGGCATGTTCGTTGTTGCATGGGCAGCATCGCATTTCCAGAGTGAAAACTTTTGGCTGGCAGGTTGGTTATTCATTGTTGGCACAGTTGTTTTTTCTGGAAGCCTTTATGCATTAAGTCTTACAGGAATGAAGTGGCTCGGGGCTATTACACCTATTGGAGGATTGTGTTTTCTTGCCGGATGGGCTTGGCTTGGGTGGTCTGCCTGGAAATCTTTTTGAACAAATTTCTTTAGTGATTATTTTCCTTTTTCTTCATCTTGTGCCGAAAATATTCGATGACAGGTGGCAGCGTGGAAAGAAGTATGATAGCACCAATGACTAACGTAAAATTATTTTTTACTGTAGGAATATTTCCAAAGTAAAAGCCTGCAAGAACAAACGATACCACCCACATTACTCCCCCAACTATATTGTAAGCGATAAATCGCCAGTACGTCATTTTGCCTATACCAGCGACGAATGGAGCAAACGTGCGTATGATCGGAATAAAGCGAGCTATGATAATGGTTTTCCCGCCATATTTTTCATAGAATTGATGCGCGCGATTAAGGTGCTCAATATTGAGAAACCGTACATGTTGTTTATGAAATATTTTTGGTCCGACATATGCTCCTATCCAATAATTTACTGTGTCACCGATAACCGCTGCAATAGAGAGAAGAAACATGAGCCATACTTCATTCAGTGATCCCATTGCGGCAAATGTTCCTGCTGCAAACAACAACGAATCACCCGGAAGAAATGGTGTTATGACAAATCCCGTTTCAAGAAAAACTATCATGAATAAAATCGCATATGTCCATGTTCCATATACAAGAATAATTTCATTAAGATGGACATCAATGTGCAAAATGAAATCGATAAGTTCTTTGATAAATTCCAATGTAATTCCTTTTTGATTGATGGATAATTGTTGCAAAAATAAGTGAGACTGGAGAGGTCAGACAACAAGCGTAAAGTCAATCTGACGTTCTTCGGGGTCAACGCGCACCACTTGAATTCTCACTTTATCTCCTAAGCGATACCGTTTTTTTGTTCGTCGTCCGGTGAGCGCATAATGTTTTTCATCGAAGACATAGTAGTCATCTTCCATATCCCGAACACGAATCAACCCTTCGATCATGATATCCGTGATTTCCACAAATAATCCAAAGTTTGTTACACCGGAGATGATAGCATCGAACTCATCGCCGAGATGCCGCTTCATATATTCTACTTGCATAACTTTCACAGAGGCTCGTTCAGCTTCGGTTGCAATGCGTTCTCGATCAGAAGAATGTTTGCAAATTTCTGGCAGTATGTTCGACAATGACTCACGGCGCTTTTTTGTCATCTTGTGAGAATATTCATCGAGCAATCTGTGAACAATTAAGTCTGGATAACGTCGTATAGGTGAGGTAAAGTGAGTATAGTATTTGAACCCAAGACCAAAGTGACCGATATTTTCCTCAGAATAGATCGCTTTTGCCATTGAACGGATTGCGACTTCGTTAATAACGTTTTCTTCTTCCTTTCCTTTGACATCGTTGAGTAATTTCTGGAGGGCACGAGAAGTAACTCCGCTACTAACATTAAGCGCATAACCAAGGTGTTCAACGAACGAAGCAAGGTCTTGAAGCTTTTCCGGTGGTGGCGAGTCATGAATGCGGTAGATAAAGGGTTGTGAGTGACTTTCTTTACGCACAACACCGATATGTTTTGCAACCACTTGATTTGCTAACAACATAAAGTCCTCTACCAGGCGGTGTGCATCAAGTCGCTCTTTTTTAATAATCTGTGATGGTTTTCCTTCTTCATCAAAGCGGAACTTAGTCTCTAACGACTCGAAGTCGATGCTTCCTTCTTTGAGCCGCTTTTTTAAGAGTATTCGGCTTAATTCGTGCATGAGTTTTATCGTGGATGCAAACTTGCCTTTTCCGGTCTCTATAATCTTCTGTACATCTTCATAGGTGAATCTTTGCTTGCTATGAATAACTGATTTTACTATCTCATAATCTTCCACCGCCCCATGTTGCGTAATTGTCATAAGTACAGAGTACACGAGCCGGTCTTCATGGGGGCGAAGACTGCAAAGGTTGTTTGAGAGTTTCTCCGGCAACATGGGAATAACTTCGTCTGCCAAATATACACTTGTTCCACGTTTATACGCTTCTATATTTAAGGCTGATTTTTCTCGAACATAGTGACTTACATCTGCTATGTGAACGCCAAGCATATATTTTCCATTATCAAGAACTTCTAACGAGACAGCGTCGTCGAAATCTTTTGCATCTTCAGGGTCGATAGTGAAGCAGATATGCTCGCGCAGATCTCGCCGTTGTGTGATCTCGCTTTCCGGAATTGAGGAACTCATACGTTCAGCTTCTGTAATAACCTCTTTAGGAAAATGTAACGGTAGTTGGAATTCTCTCGCAACTGCTGTCATTTCAACATTAACATCTCCTGATTTACCGAGGATTTCTACAATCTGCCCTTCCGGGTTCAGGTTGCGGGATTCCCACGCATCAATTTGTGCAACTACTTTTTGCCCAGCACGAGCACCACACAATTTCTCTTTGGGAACATAAATATCACGCCCGACCTTCTTGCTATCAGGCACGACGAAGAAAAAATGTTTTCCTTTTTCCAGAGTGCCTACGATCGGTTTATGGCTTCGCTCGACAACTTCAATAATTTCTCCCTCCAATGATTGCTTGTCATTGATTTGCTGATCCGTTCCATGCGCTAAGAGCGCTATGCTTACTGTATCTCCATCGAGTGCTGTTCCTACAAAACGCGAAGGAATTGAAACTTTTCCCTCAGAAGGAGAAAGTAATCGTACAACTACTGACCCGGAATGTGCCATGCTTGCAATGCCGAGTAATCGTTGAGATGAAGGGGGAGTTGCGTGCCCATAGCGTTTGCGCTTTCCCCGGTCGATTGAATGATCTTGATATAGCTCGTTCAATGCCTGTGAGAGAAGGCGAAATTCGTCAAGCTTTTTCATTGAAAGCCGGTGTGCCAGCGTGTGCGGCTTAAATTGTTCATTAGGGTGTTGAGCGAAGAAACGAAGAATTTTTTTCTTCAAGCTATCAATATTGTTCTCTGGCATGTTTAAAATGAAATCCTATAAAAAAGACGTGCATTATTTGTGAGCTTCCTATCTTCGACAAAGTCGCTGCCCTCCACTTTGCGCTCGAGTTCAATGAATAAATTGCGGATGCTTTGGACGTTCAGAATTCTGCCGATACTCAGTTGATAGCTGACATTTGCATTGCCGATATCGTTAAGGATCCTGCCTCCGAATCGGAAATAGCCGTTGAACGCCTCGCCGCTAAGTCGAAGATTTGCAGATTGCTGGATGCTTCCACCACCATAAGAAAATTCAGCGCTGCGAATAAATGGAAACTCTTTCCGCAGGAAGTCGGTGAAGATGCCCGAGAGTAACGTTGACGTGAGTCCTGATACTCCTGTAGAGCCGAAATTAGTGGCAATATTTTCTCGTTCACTGGAGGAAAGTTGGTCACGAAATTTTCCCGTAATAATAAATGAAATAGCATCCGCCTGCACATCGCCGCCCTTAACAACTGTAGCATAATCTTTCGGCGCTTTGCCAGGCTCGGTTTGGATTTTCATATCCATAACAAGCTTAGGTATATATCGTGTACCGGTGATTTTGAGTTCTACAATTACTTTTTGCTCGTTACTCTTTTGTGTTTCCTCACTTCCGCTTTGAGGGGAAAGGGTTGATATTGGTTTCTGACTATAGCTCTCATATGTTGCATCGATATCAAGCTCCGGGTTGTCCCAGGGCCCAACAAACTTTAGTTTTCCAGTCGCCTCAAAACGTTTGAAAAAATTGTAATACGAGCCGGGTTGTATATTAATATCGCCATAGATTGTTGCGATACCACGATCGTTAATAGCATTCACCTTTCCTTCGATCTCAGCATACAGCGCTTCATTTGTTGTCGGAGTAAAAATCATTTTTATCGTTGTTGTTCCTTTTGTCTCAATATTGAGATTGTAGTGCAGGCGATCAACGAACGAAGGCTCGGAGATAAATTTGGAAAGCTTTAGCGATATTGCTGTGGTGTCGGATACACGATAAAATTTACTGATAAATATTCCGTTGACAGTTGTGGCTTTTGATGTATCATCGACGATGACATAATTCAGTGTTTGTCCCGGCGTTTGATAACCAGAAGTTGTTGATGGATATTCGAATTCTGAATCAAGTATTGATAGTGTTCCAGAAAGATAGGGATGAAGGGGTGTCCCTCTAAGATTAAGTCCTGTATTGTCTATTTCGGTCAAGAGGGAGCCATAAAATGTAGGAATGACTTTACGCGTTGCCTTCGTCATAAGCAGAAGCCGTCCGTATGCAGTAATATCGAATGAATCAATTTGAAAATCTTTTATTGATACTGATCCTGTAAATCGAGCATCGCTTTTCAGTCGTTCGGACGGTGCGTTTGTGACAATCAGTTTTTTTAGAAGAAGCTTGTCTTCCGATGGCTCGAGATCGCCGTTGATTGTGTAGAGAATATTATTTGGCCTAAAAATGCAGGAGACATCGTTCAGAGATATAGTTCCTTTGTATTGTGGATTACGTGGAGTTCCTTCTATTGTCACGTTGCAGCGTACCTTACCGTTCAGGTTTTGAAGATCGGCAATGAGCGGGTCGAGTAAACTAATGTTGAATGCATCTGAAATTATGAAAAGCTTTTGTGGTGTATCTGGGAAGCGATGTTCGACATGGGTAAAGGCAAGATCGATGGGCAAAGTTCCCCCGACGACGAGGCTCGGAGTTGAGTCGTGAGATATTTCATGAACCTCGATATCAAGAGATGCAGCTCGTGCGGCATAGCTGATATTTGCATTGATGCGTCCTATTTGTGTCTGCTTATAAAAAATATTGTCGGTGTTCGCCGCGAACGTAATGATCGGCGCCGAAGTTGTTCCAGAAAGATTGAGATCAGCATTCACCTTTCCGGTAAAACCACGGTCACTGATTGTCATCTCAGGATTATTGAGCAGAACGCCTAGTCCTTCAAGATCAAATTGACGAAGTTCACCATGAAAATCAATTTCTCCTGAATGCTTCATTGCACCGGAAAATGTGAGCGATTCTTCCTGCCGTTTCATGAACGCACGCATGACACGGAATCCATCGTAGTCTAAGCGTGTCTGAACGTCTTGCTCGTTATGCCAGCGATAATCGCCATGGGCAATCATTAAACTATCAAGATCGAAGACATATGTATGTGGTTGGATAGAAGACTGCCCACCGAAGTTGATCTGATACAGTGAATCGATGATGCCCGTGAACGTAAATCTTCCGCGCAGTTGGTTGTAATCCAAGGTTGCCGCTGCTGCGTGGAGCGTATGAGTGTTGAAAAAACCAGAGCCCAAACTGATGTTCATCGTTGCAGAGAGTGAAACCAGCGTTTGTGTTTGTTTGAGGTTCGATGCAGAAAGAGAAATTTGGGAGTGATTGAGAAAGATTCCGTCGTTCACAGATCCTATAAAGAACTCATCCATAACTCCATCAGCGGAAAATGTCAAACGCTCATCTGTCCCGCTGATAGCGCCGCTCAGCATGCCGCGAGCATTAAATGACTTACCGCCTAAAAATGACGAGACCGGTTCAAGGTCGTATGCCTTAATCGAGTACGTGAAATCCATCGAACGTTGCGATGCAGTGTGCGGCGCAATAGTTGTCATCTTGAGGTTCTTAGCTGCCTGAGTTGATTCCGGCGGTAATGAATGTTGTTGAATAGCATGAAGCAGGTTTGCCGACTGGTTAGCAATTGCCGCGACTGCTACATCGAGGTCAAACTTTCCATTAAACTCAATATCTGCGACAGATGACTGCATTGATAATTTTTTATTGTCATCACTGTGTTGATCTAAAAGAAAATTCAGTTCAAGAGGTGAAAGATTTCTCCCTTGATAAACAGAGGGCAACAATGAAAGGTTGATGTTGCCGCTGAAGTCATCGATTGATACTCCTGATCCATTGATAGAAGATCGAAGCGTTAGATTGCTCTCGTATTCAGGATCATTAAGGAGTTTAGAAAGATCAAATGCCGTAAGGTCGACTTCAGCATCAAATTTCGGCTGCTTCTTGTTTGAGAAATCGGCGTGTCCGGAGATCGCTGCATCCATATCAAGCGCACTGAACGATGAATTGACATCGAGTCGATTGGGTAGAGCCTGAACATTGAGCTGTCCGATATGAAGAATAATATCTTGTATTTTTGAAGAATCTATATTGAGAAAAAGATTTGCAGTGAGGGAGTCTAACGATAGTCCTTGACCTTGCAGCGTTCCTAACGCAGATAACGAGGTATTAATTTTTTCGTCGGCAATAACATCGCCGATGTTAAAGTCTTTTGTGGTAAACGTGCACGAATACTGCGGAAGATCGCGTTCCAAATTCAAAGCGCCATCAATCTGAAGATCGCCAAATTTTCCATTGAGTAGAGTTTTTACCTTAAAATTAAGCGGCGTACCGTTGAATTCGAGAAATACAGAAGCCATGCCAAGACGTTCAAAGTTTGGCAAGTGAAATGTAGGCATGACTTTAGAGATATCTCTGCCGTTAACTTTGCTGTCACCAATAAGGATACTGAGATTCAGGTTCTCTGGGTCGTGAAGATTTCGCAAATTGCCGGTGATCTTCAATGAACTTTGCAGGGTTCGAACATCTAATCGTTTGATGTTGAGATTGCCGAATTCACCCTCAGCTTCACACTCTAGCGAGGCATTACCGTTGAGAAAATCAACTTGTGGAATAAACTGTTTGAGCTCATCGAGACTGAGTGTAGTTGCTGTAATATGTAACCGGGTCGAATCCTGTTTCATAGCAGAGAGTTCGATACCATGTGATAAGCCCTTTAAGCGAAGCGAAGCATCCAACTCAATGTTTGATCGTGATGTTTGAATGTAAACATCTTTAGCTGAAATACCCCCGGGAGAGATATCTATATTGCCTTTAAACTGTTTCAAATCAAACTCTGGCTCTCTTGTGTATAAGCTGATTTGACTGATGTTCGCGCTGTATTGATTGTGATCGATTAAAATACTGGATGTGAGATTAATATCATTGATGACAAAATTGTGGTATTCGAACGAAGAGTTGGAATATTTCGGATGATTCCCAGATAATAGAGAAGCAGAATCGATTAACGATACATTACCGCGTTTCACAACGAGACTATCGATTGTTACCATCCAATCAAAAATTTCGCCAGTCGCAGAATCTGATGATTTGATGAGTTGTGCAGTGTTCCATTGACCCTGTGTTGTTCGTTCGAAGTGAGCAGATGGCTGTTCAATATTCAAGTATGTTATGTGGAGCCGCTTCTTAAAAAGAAACAGCGGGTCGTATTGTACTTCCATACTCGCTGCCGAGAACACTGTTTGTGAGCCACGCAGGATAGCAAGCGAGTCTACGCCGAACCCTGAAATGAAATTCCCGCGAATTGTTCCAAGATAGAGCGAGCCATTGACTTGTGTAGAAAGATTCGAGATAACGATCGTACGCAGCCGGTCTTTAAAATAGCTCGTTTGTGTAAACCCGGCTAGGAGAATGATGATGACAAGCACTGAGAGGAATACATAACCAACGATCTTCAGTGTGCGTTTGAGGATCTTCATTGATCACAGACCCTGTTATGAGTATCGTTCGACAATACGCTGAATAATATTCGATGTTGATTGATTTGGCACAAATGATATTGTTTCTACGGTGCCGCCGGCCTGTTCGACAATATCTTTGCCAACAATCTTACCAACATCCCAGTCAGCGCCTTTGACGAGGACATCCGGCACGATTCTCGTTATCAATTGTAACGGGGTATCTTCATCGAACAGGCAGACAAAATCGACAGGGGAGAGATGGGCGACAATAAATGCACGATCATCTTCTTCGACGATGGGTCGTTGCTCTCCTTTGATGCGGCGAACAGAAGCATCGGTGTTCACCCCTACGATGAGAACATCTCCGAGTGATTTTGCTTTTGCAAGGTAGTCGATGTGTCCTCTATGAATAATATCAAAACAGCCGTTTGTAAAAACTACCCGTTTTTTATCATGACGAAGATGCTGACGTATGTATGAAATCTCTTGGCTGTTTACGATTTTGCCCATGCTACTCTTCAATCAAGAATGATTCATATGATTCATAACCGCGGCTTTCAACTCTTGAATGTCGATCGGTACGATGCCGACATAGCCGCACACGATGCCACCGGCAAAGTTTGCAAGCGTTGAAGCCTCTTTGATGTTCGCCCCGGCGACGAGTGACATCGTTAGGGCAGAGATAACGGTATCGCCTGCGCCTGAGACATCCTGAACATTGCGTGCCCGTGTGGGAACTCGAGTGATGCTGCCATTCACTTCATATAATGCCATTCCTTGTTCACCTAGAGTGAGAAGAACATTCTTGCAAGAGAGCTTTTTCGAGATCATTGATCCTGCCTGCTGAACGTCGTCCTCTGATCGTAATCTTATGCCCATTGCTTCTTCAGCCTCTTTACGATTTGGCTTAAATACTGTAACATTAGTATACTCAAAAAAGTTGTTGTATTTAGGGTCAACAGCGATGATCTTTCCCTGCTGGTTTGCAAGTTGAATGAGTTGTTTAATCAAGGACGCAACAATAACACCTTTGTTATAATCCTCTATGATTATTCCATCGATGGAATTGATGTTGTGTGTTAGAACCTCTATGATCTTGTTTTGTATGGTATAAGAAATTTCAGTTTTCGTTTCCCTATCGATACGTACGACATGTTGGTTGTGAGCTATCACGCGCGTCTTCACTGTCGTTGGTCGTGACTGGTCAACAACGATGCCTTCGGTTGGAAAATCATTTTCTCGGATAATCTCAAAGAGCTGTTTGCCGCTGTTATCTGCACCTATGGCTCCTACGAGGATAGGTATGCCACCGAGCGATTTGATATTCATAGCAACATTAGCTGCTCCGCCCAATCGTGCCTGCTCGGTTTCCATATCCACGACGGGCACAGGAGCTTCGGGCGAAATGCGGTTCACGCTTCCCCAGATGTAACGATCAAGCATCAGGTCGCCTACGACAGCAATCCTTTTACCCTTCATCCGGGTCAACAATTCCGCAAGTCTCTGCTCGGTTATGTGAATCACGCTATGTACTCCAATGTTAATTTTTTTGCATCAGAATATACCCAGAACTGCTTTGAGAATCAAGTAATTAGCGCCTGCCGGCTTTGGAATTTCCTTTTGCATTTTCTATATTCGCTCCGTCATGAGTATTTATTCGCATATATCGCAGGAGCAGTTAAAATACCACCGAAAGCTGCTTCAGAAAAAATACCGACAGGCTGAACACAAGTTCATTATCGAAGGAGTGCATCTTGTCGAGGAAGCATTAGATTCGGATTGGCATGTTGAGGCATTATTGGTTGATGAGGAATTCTTAAAAAAAAATACCGCAGACAATCTCATTCTTAAGGCAAAAAAAAATAACATCGAAGTGTTTCAGGTGAGTGAACGAGAGATTGAGAAGTTATCCGATGCGGTAACTGCACAAGGAATCGTTGGTATCGTAAGAATGAAGATGGAAATGGCTGACCGATTTTGGCAGTCATTGCAGACTCAGTCGGTCATCGTGGCGCTTGACAGCGTTGCTGATCCCGGAAATCTCGGAACGATATTGCGCACGTGCGATTGGTTTGGTGTAGATGGAGTATTACTAAGTGAAGACACCGTCGATCTCTATAATCCTAAAGTGCTGCGGGCAACGATGGGTGCGGTCTTCCATGTGCCGATCCTGACAGGTGTTGGATTATCCTCAATAGTTTTAAAGGCACAACAAAATGGTTTTAAAGTCTTGGTAACTTCGGCAAAAGGCGGGATAGCATTGAAAGACCTCTGCATTCCTGATAAAACTCTATTAATTTTTGGGAATGAATCTGCCGGTGTTTCGCAAGAACTCCTCAATTTGGCGGACCAGACAATCACCATTTCTCGTGTTGGTAAGGCAGAATCTCTCAATGTAGCAGTTTCTTGCGGGATAGTCCTCCAAAAACTAAGGAATGGTAATAATTAATCCCCTTGAGGAGTAATGAATTTCTTATTCTTTCCTAAGGCATGGCATAGGAATTGATGCCTTCAATTTTTTTTCTCATGGATATTAAAAATCCTTGACTTTCTCATCTATAAAAGGTATAATAGCAAAGCTGGAATAGGGGATAATGAATGAGTTATGCGTGTAAGACTTCCCCCCATTTCCCCATTAAACTCTTAATTCATTTGTGGTAGATCTTCTCCGGCATGCCTTGTTGTGTTATGTTGTCGATACGATGAAATCGTCGGGCGTTTTGTATGACGATAGAGTTGTTGATTCTTTGTACAATAAAATATTGCTAAAATAATGTCACTTCTGCCAATGAGCAGGCGATGGATGAATTGTGAGCATGGGTTTGTGTCCATAAATTATTTATTTTTGTTCAATGATACATGGCATTCTCTTTGCCACAGTTCAGAAGCGAGCAAGGATTCTGTACATCAAGTTTTCTCGTAAACAATAATTACCTTTCATCATCGAAAATAATTCACTATTAATCACTGTTCTTTCATTTATTAAACCTATAGGAGGAAGTATGAAACATACTTCTACTTTGTTCTTTGTATTTGTTCTTGTGCTCATGTTGCTGGTGACCTGCCAGCTCATCGCACAGCCATCAACCCAACCCAGCCCGAACTTGCCACCACCCCCGGGCACCTACATCAGCCCTGACTTATTTCATCAGTTATATGCGGCAGGGGTCGTCATCAAGGACGTTAGCCATGATCGGTTCACGAACAGCGAACCTCCACCGGAGACCACCGGGACCAATCAAGTACACACGTTCGGTTCAGAGGTGAGGGGGCAGGTTTCTTTTAATAATGGAATGACGTTCGACCCATTCATGGGAAATGCGAACTGTATGGTTCGTGTCGAGAAAACTGGTGAAGTGGGGAACAAACATTTCTTCGATACAGAAATGCTTATGCTCGATATTTCGGGGGGAAATCTTCCAGCCGGCTGTATGATCCGTGAGAGCCCCACGATGGCATCGATGGGGAAGACAAATATTTCATCAACTATGGATGGCATGTACCATATCGATAGTTTCTTTGATGTCTTTACAGAACTTAGTTTAGATGGTGGCCAGAGCTGGATGCCGGCACAGAATGGTTCGACTCACATGGAACTGCAAGGTACTCCTCCTCCGGTGATTGTCAGGCCGGTCCCCGATCTGCCGCCCGATACGAGTCACTACGTCAATCCCTTTGATAATCTTCTGATGTACGCAAACGGCGTACTTGTCCGCAAGGTGAGCCACCGAAACTTCACGACCAATCAACCTCCACCTCCGCCAGGACCGCCGCAACAACATTCATTCGGCTCAGATGTTCATATGGAGGTCTCTATGGATGGAGGCATGACGTGGGACCCGCAACAAGCGCCTGCCACTGTTATGGTGCTAGTCACAAACACAGGTACGCAGGTGTACGATACTGAGATGCTTTCACTCGATATCAGTGGCGGGACATTGCCTCCTGGAGTGCATCTTCGCGAAAGCCCGACACGAGCATCTTTGGGTCGGACGTCCATCACGCCGCTTCCCGGCGGCGGCTACGAGATCGGCAGCTTCTTTGACATTTTCACAGAGATTAGTTTAGATGGCCAAATGACTTGGGCTCCCTCGTCTGGATCCCATTATGTTGAGGTGCACGAGTTGCCACCCGATAGCGGCATGATCTGCGGCATGAAGTGGGAAGACCTCAACGGCAACGGCGTGAAAGAACCCGGAGAGCAGTTATTGGCAGGATGGAAAATCCAAGCCACCGATGTAAATACGGGCCAAGTGTACAGTGCAGTAACCGATGCTGTTGGAAACTACTGTTTTAAGCTACCTACTGGTACGTATCGTGTTGAAGAGGTATTGCAAGCAGGTTGGATGCAGACTGGCGGACAGCCGTTCTACACACTCAACGTTGCAGGAGGGCAAACAATCACTGGTATCGACTTCGGCAACTTCAAGAACGGTTCGATTTACGGTATGAAGTTTAACGACCACAATGGCGACGGCTTTAAAGATCCAGGAGACGAAGGTCTGCCGGGATGGACGATCTGCCTGATGCGAAAGCAGCCTCCTCCGGATCCAACGTGGCCAACAACTGGCGGAACCGACTATTTAGGCGGAACGCTCGCGACGGTGGATATCAACTTCTTCCCAGCGTATGGTGGAGTGAGTACGACTATTTGTGCAAGCGGTCCTACCTCCATTCAGCGAGCAAATCCTACGGGTCCAAATCCGGGCGACTTGATGAAGACCGAGATTACCGTCCTCGAAATGATCGGCACGCTTCCTCCGCCGTTCCCGAACGATACGTTCCTTATCCGCCACGTTGCGGATCGACGATCGTACGGTCAGATTCAAAATTCATCGCCGTACATCAGCTTCTTCGATGTCTTCTATGAACTCGAAGTGGGGGGCAAGACGTTCGTGAACTATCAAGCAACCAACATGAACGCTGACGGTGGTATCACTACGATCCCGCCGTCTGGCCAAAACTACCTCGGGTACAACACGTTCCTGGTCAACAAGAACGATGTCACCGATACGCTCGGCTTGATCAAGAAGGTCAATCACTGCGTAGGCGGCGGCTCACAACCGGGCACGGAAGGTTGTCCCTGTCCCACCAAGGCGCCACCGAATCCTAATCCGCCGGGCGCTCCGCTTGGGACAACTTGCGTCACGACCGATGCCAACGGCAACTATTGCTTCATGAATTTGCCGCCGGGCAACTACAATATTTCCGAAGTGCAGCAAAGCGGCTGGACACAAACGACTCCGAATCCGGGAACAATCCCGATCGAGAGCGGTGGTGCGGTCACGGGCGTCAACTTCGGTAACAAGGGTTGCGGAGGTTCGGTGTGTGTAACGAAGTACTACGATGAGAACCACAACCAGATCCTCGATCCGACTGAGGTGCCGATGGAGGGTGTGAAGTTTACGTTGACATTATCAACCACGACCACAACCTATAGTGCAACAACTGATATAAGCGGCAGAGCTTGCTTTAATGATCTGCCTTCGGGTTTGTATGACCTGACGGAGATCCTGCCGGCAGGATACGGCTATAGTTTGCCGAAGGATGGCGTGATCAGGAACCTCGGTGTCGACGACTGTAACGACAACTTCGAATTGCTCTGGCTGAACACCGCCGCGCGCACAGATTCGTCGTACCGTACGGCGACAGCAGAGCAATGGGCGACTGCGCTCGATCAGAAGAACAAGCGGAAGGCAGTCAAGTGCAAGCCGCATCAGGTCGACTTTAAGCTCAATCTTGTCGTCCCGAATCCGTTTGTCAATGATGCGGGTCAGCAGGTCTTCTACTCCAAGCTGGAGTTGAAGTTCAGCATGCCGACAAATATCTTAGGCGTGTGGGAAGGTAAGAGCAAACAGTTCCCCTACTGTTATGTCTCTGGCAATCCAGTTGATCCGGTGAAGAAGAACGTATGGGTATATGATTTGAATAATTGTAATCCGCCCAATGGTCCGCCTAATCCGGGTACACTAATTCAGTTCGACGGATTAGGTCTCAAGGGTAAGTTGATCAAGGTATCCTATAAATGGACGACCAAGAGCACAGCAGATCCAGGCGGAGTCAAGGGCTCGTTACCCGGGAAACCGGCACAAACGGGTAGTACCATACCAGATTCTCTTAAGAATCAGAACCTGCGACTGCCGATGCCGAACCTGCATAACGTGGGTGAGGAGTTGTTTGCTCAGGGTGTCTTCCCGCTCCATATCGGCGGTAAAACCCCAACGACAGATAGCAACGTCGTACTGTTGAAGAAGTACTTCGATGCCGTCAAAGCGCTCGGCAAGGATAACAGAGGAGTCATCATGCTGCACGATACGACAGGTCTGGAAGACTGCTTCCGAGGTCTTGCTAAGGCAGGTAAGCCGAAGTCAGGGCTCTCTCCCGATAAGATCAACAACAAGATCTTTGCGGAAATCCTGGCATTAAAGCTTAACATTGCTGCGAGCCAGAAGAAGAAGTTCCCGCTCGGATTTGATCAGTTGATCTATGATTATCATAAGGTCCAACAGGGCCCGTATGATGGTCAGCCGATCACTGAGATCTTGTTCAAGGCGCAGCACTACTTGCGTACTTGTCAGTTGCTTAAGGGCGGAACGCCGGCAGATTTGTACTTCGTACTGCGATTGATCAACAGATCGTTTGCAGGACCGATCGATACGATACGCTGGAACTGCTTCAAGTTAGAGCTCACAGGCGTGCGGACACTGAAAGAAGTGCCATGGCTGCATGCAATTCCGGGTACAACAATTCCGGCTTTCGTGCCGTCTGAAAATACGCCGGTGAATCTGGTGCCTGAGAACTATGCATTGCATCAGAACTATCCGAACCCCTTCAACCCGGTCACGACGATTCAGTTCGATCTGCCTGTGCCATCGGTTGTCACGTTGAAAGTGTACAACTTGCTCGGTCAGGAAGTGGCGACACTCTACGATCATGAATTGTTCGATGAAGGAGCGGAAGAGGTGGAGTTCGATGCAACCTCGCTCACCTCGGGCGTGTACATCTACCGCATCGTTGCGCAGGCTCTCATCGATGAGGAAGATGGCGTACTCGGTCAGACGTACATCGACGTGAAGAAGATGTTACTCATCAAATAAAAAGATATAATTGTTGAGTAATCCCGCAGCTTTTTTGCGGGAGTGCGGATGAAGTAAGCAGTAAATAACAAAAGCCGATCCTTTGAAAAGAGGGTCGGCTTTTTATTTAGTAGAATTTGGTGTAGTAAGCGGTCATCTCTACGAGTCGTAGCTCTACGAGTCGTAGACAGACCGGTATTCGGTATTAAGAAGTCACTCCATTTTTTTGTGCAGGCATTGACAAGCCCTGATGGTCAAGTCCCATCGTTGAAAAGATGGTATCTCTGGTTGCAAGGTACTGAGGCGCGTCAATATCCCGCGGGCGCGACACTGGAACGCCAATAATTGTTCTGATTGTTGATGGGCGTTGTGTGAGAATGATAATACGGTCGGCAAGTTGAACAGCCTCGTCAACATCGTGCGTGACAAAGAGAATGGTTTTTTTCTCACGCTGCCAGAGCGAGATTAATTCTGCTCGCATCTTGAGTCGGGTGAAATAGTCCAACGCACCAAACGGCTCATCCATGAAAAGAATATCGGGATTTGTTGCAAGTGCGCGTGCTATCTCGACCCGCTGTTTCATCCCGCCGGAGAGCTCATGAGGATAAACGTTCTCAAATCCTTTCAGTCCGACTGTGGCGACGTAGCGTGCGATAAGATTGGTTTTTTCGTCAGATGTCATGCCATGAATGCCGAATCCAATGTTTTCTTTGACAGTCAGCCAGGGGAAAACACCATTCTCCTGAAAGATGAATATCCTGCGTTTGTCGGGACCTGTGACCGGTTTTCCGTCGATAAGAATGCTGCCTTGCGATGCGGAGAGGAATCCCGCAACCATATTCAGCAGCGTTGTCTTGCCGCATCCGGAAGGTCCGACAATGCAAACGAATTCTCCCTCGTACACGTCAAACGTAACGTTTTCAAGTACGCGGACAGAGCTGCCCTTCGCATTGAAGGTCATTGATACGTTGTGAAGAGAAATTTTCATTTGCCCAGTTGTTGTCATCGACTATGCAGTGTCGATTGGAAGCCCCATCTGACCTCGTCGAGTTGCTGCAGCTTTTTTATGAGTATATCCAGCACCAACCCGATGATTCCGATAAGAATCATACCTGCAACAACGAGGTCGTAGCGTTTGCCCGCGTTACGCGCATCGATGATGAGATAGCCAAGTCCGGAATCGACAGCGATCATCTCTGCCGCAACAACCACAAGCCAGGCAATGCCGAGCGCCAACCGCACGCCGGTAATGATTTGCGGCATCGTGGCAGGCAAGATAATTTTTTTGAAGAGACTTAATCCGCTGAGACCGAAATTCTGCGCCGCACGAAGATAGACAAGCTGAATATTCTGCACTGCAGCCATTGCCGCAGTGACGATAGGGAAGAAGCTGGAGAGAAAAATAAGAAATATCGGACCGAGATCGGTGATGCCGAACCACAAAATCGCTACAGGAATCCAGGCAATTGGCGAGATAGGGCGCAACACTTGGATAAAGGGATTGAAGGCATAATATGCGCGACCGAACCAGCCAAGTATCAATCCAAACGGAATGCCGATGATGAGCGCCAACAGAAATCCTACGGACACCCTGAATAATGACGCAACAATATACTTGAAGAGAACGCCGTGCGTAAAGAGTTCAACGATGCCCTTTGTAGCATCGAGGGGCGCGGGAAAGATATCACTGCCGCTCAACTTCACAGAGAAATGCCAGCAGCCTATCAGGACAACTGCAACGCAGATGGGGAGAAGGATAACCTCGAAACGTTTGTTCATTGTTGCCGTTCCCATATGTAGGGCTGTGCATCGTGCGTCTTCGAAGAAAACGTCGTATCGGCGTAATCATCGAACGAGACTGAACCGTCGAGGATTCCAGCGTCGAGAGCTAGTCGTTCGATGACTTCAAATTCTTCCCGTGCGAGCGCGAGATTGGAATATGTTACTCGATCGGGGGGTTTGCTTAATACAAATCTCAATAGACGCGGATCTTGGTGGTAATAATTTTTCGCAACCGCATCGGATGCTTCCATACGGTTCTCCATTTTGGCATCAAGCCACTTCCCGCTGCGAGCAATGCCGTTTACCAATTGCTGAACCCATTCCGGATGTTCATTAATGATGCGTTCATTCACAGCGAGGACACATGAAATGAAGTTAGGCCAGAGTTCCTTTGCTTGGTAGAGCACACGCCCGTAGCCATCGAGCTCGGCTTGACCCATGAATGGCTCCCCTGAGATGATCGCATCGACTGACTTCGAATACAGTGCTGCAGGCATATCAGGTGGAGGCATCTCAAGGAGCGCCACGTCGTTCGTTGTCATTCCATAGTCTTGAAGCCCTCTATGGATGATCAAGCGTTGATTTGAGAATCGGGTTGGAATCGCAATCCTTTTCCCCTTCAAGTCCTTGAAGGAAAAAATCTTTGAGTCCTTGTGGACAACTAACGCCGTGCCGTCGCGATGACCGAGATACACGATCTTAAGGGGAATACCCTGCTGGCGGAGTGCCATTGCGAGGGGTGCGACCATGAACGTAGCCGGAAGTTTGCCAGAGATGAAGGATTCTTTCAATTCGGGAAATCCGCTGAATCGTACAGGCTCATAAAACCCCTTACCGACCATATTCTTGTTGATCCAATCGGTGACAGGGCATGTCAAATGGCAAGTCACTGGAAGAAAGCCAACGCGAAAAGCCTCCGTGGCATTTTCCGGCGCAGTGTCGGATGAAACTGCACTGTTTGATCTTTTGTTCATCCAAAAGTTAAGAACTCCGAGTATCAGCACAAGGGCTATAACTACGAGTACGATTTTTAGTGAAGTGGACATAAGCAATACTCTGTGATTGTTAATTCAATACTATTACGGTTAGGAGTTATGAATTATAAGTAAAGCAATGCAAACTTCCAACACGATTGTGAGAGATGTATTTTGAAGGAGTAAAATGATGTAGCTTGATATGAACGTTGTTTGAGGAAATAATTTGACTAAACTGCCGTATTTTAAGGGCATTTTGCCTGTATGGTTTTCACAATTATTTAACTTTTTGACTTGATTCAGTGCTTTTTTTTCGATAATATTAATGAGTCTCTCCTCATTCAGATTCCAAAGGTTACATGAAATCATACGTTTTACAACTCTTTTTGATGGCAGTTTTGTTAGGGGCTGGGTCGTGGTATCTCAACCCGAAAGAAATTGTTATGTCGACGGCAGATCTTCGTTTTACAGATATAGCCGCCACATCAGGTTGTTCGAATGTGCATTCCAAAGTTCAGCTCTCAGATGCTTTCGAGAACATTATGCCGTGGCTTTCTTCGGTCGGCTCTGCCGTGAGTGCAGGTGATTATGACAATGACGGTCTCGTTGATTTTTATGTAACCAACTCGGAGCAAAATTCTTCGAATCGTCTCTTTCACAACCTCGGCGATGGGAAGTTCGACGACGTAGCGCTCAAAGCAGGAGTAGCTGATTGCAACCGCGAAGGGGCGTCGATGGATGCTATCTTCTTTGATTATGATAACGATGGAGATCAAGATCTCTATGTTGTAAAATGGAGCGCGCCATATATCCTGTATGAAAATCAGGGCGATGGCACATTCAAGAATATCACACAGCGCGCAGGCGTTGGCTTCTGGGGAAATGCAAATGGTGCCATAGCATTTGATTATGATCGTGATGGGTGGCTCGATATCTTTGTTGCCAACTATTTTGCAGATAGTGTGGAGAGCGAATCGACAGGGAAACGTGAGCGTAACGATCTCTGGCATCCCGTCACGACAAAAATTATGCACACGACGTTTACTCATGCTGTGAATGGCGGACGGAATGTGCTCTACAAGAACATGCACGATGGAACATTCAAAGACATTACATATGAAACGGGTCTTGGACACACCGGATGGTCGTTGGATGCCGGCAGCGGCGATTTGAACAACGATGGATGGCCCGACTTGTATGTCGCGAACGACTTCGGGGCAGATGAGTTGTATTACAACACCGGCGCATCGGAATATCCGCCAAAGTTTCGACTCGCCATTGACCCCGATGGTCATCCCGGTATCGGCAATGACTGGTGGAAAGGCATGAACGTCGATATTGCCGATGTTGATGGCAACGGACGAATGGATATCTACATTACGAACATTCTGGCGCGACGCTACAAGACCGATGAAGGCAACATGCTCTGGTTGAATTATCCCGATCCATCAAAAATCGGCGGCTGTAAGTTCGTCAATATAAGCTCTGCCGCAGGTACCAACGACGGCGGTTGGGGCTGGGGCGGGAAGTTTTGTGATTTCAATAATGATGGCTTGCTTGATATTTTTGCGCTGAACGGCTTCACGACTGGCACTGACCCGAACAAAACCTATTGGTATCAGCTTCAAGAAATGGTCACCCAAACGAAGAACAATGCCGCCGATACAAAAGTGTGGCCCCAAATGGGTGATAGAGACTTGTCCGGATATGAGCCAAGCCGTTTGTTTATTCAGCTTGCTGCAGGATCTGTAATTCCCCCGAAAAAGAAATCACAACAGTTGTACAACAATGGCAAATATCCTGAGCCACCGCATTTTGTTGAGTCAGCGACAAGCTGTGGCATTACCGATGTGTATAATGGTCGTGGTGTGGCATTAGCTGATTTTGACAACGATGGCGATATCGATATGTATGTCGCTAACCAAGGTGCGCAGAATTGTTTTTACCGCAACGAATTGTATAGTAAAGAGCAACCGACTCGTAAAGGTGAACACTGGTTAGGATTGTCATTGGTTGGAAATCCTCAGTTGGTGCGAACTCTCGGAGAACGATCCTTTGCTTCAAGCAGAGATGCAAGCGGCACACGCGTTGAGATTTGGTCAAAAGGAAATCGATATGTACGAGAGGTAACGTACTGCAATGGCTTCGCCTCTCAAAGTGAAAAGCGCATCATTGTCGGTTTAGGTTCGGCGACATCGATTGATAGTCTTGTTGTTAACTGGCAAAGCGGCAGAAAAGAAGTTTTCAAAGGGATGGATTTCCCAGTGGATAAGTATCACACAATCAAAGAAGCTCAAGGGAGAGCAGATATTGCAGTGAGGTTGACAACTCAACTCGTTGAGAAACCATGAAATCACGCGTAACAATTATTATTGCTGTTGTTATTCTCGCATCGTTAGCTGCGGTTGCCTACTATCGTTCGGGACTCCTGAATCTGCCCTCTGTCCCGGATGGGATAACATCACGCGAGGCAGGATTGGATAATCTTCCAGAACTAAAATCATTTCATGATGCGGTCACATCGGGTGTATCGTCATCAAATACGAATATAGCTTCAGTGAGATCTGCGCTTGATGAAATCAGCAAAGGGAATGAACAGGCTGGTGTTCTCCAGCTTCAAGAAGCAGTTCGACGTGAACCGACAAATCTTGTTCTCGGTAATACGTTAAGAATGGAGCTGATGAAACTCAAGCGCAAGTGGCTTACCGAGAATGCAGGAAAAAGTGAGATCGCATTACAATTTCCGGAATATCTACATGACGAACCCATTCGTTTCTTCCGGGCACTCGATCAGACTCAGCCAAGCCGTGAAGTGAAACTCCAACTTGCGCTTGCATTTGTCGACCATATGTTGTTATTCCCTGCGTTGGAGATCAAGGCACCATCCAGCGTTGAAGCGGTGGAAGTTCTTACAGGTGTCCTAAAAAATGCGAGTCAGAAGGATGCATACTATGTTCCGGCATTATATGCTCGAGGATTAAATTACTTGTATCGTCCATTTAACCTCGTGTGGCCCGAACGGATCGCCGCTCCTGCCGATGCTGCAAGCAGCGATATCGGACTTGCAGTTGCTGTCGGGCAAAACATCGGCGCCGGCTCCGACGCACTTAAAGCTGAGCTTTCCTTAGCGCTCGGCGATGCCTACGCCAAAGAAGGCAAGCATAGCCTTGCAAGGTCGTGGTGGCAAATTGCCAACAATATGGCGCGTGATGGAACATTTCGTGAGCGGGTGTTCACGCGCTTACAATGGAATGACGATGACGTTTCGGCTAATCTTGAAGAAACGCTCCAACATCAAATGGAAAATCTCGACCATCCACTCAGTGATTTGAGGTTCATGTGGCAATGAATGACCTAAAGCAAAGAACAAAGATCCAGTTTGTCGTGCCAAGCTTGCGCGACCCGCGGATTACGCTTCTCCTCGCACTTTCGACATGGACAATCATCGGGCAGGAGTTTCTCTACTTCAATCGCAGCGTGACACAGATTTTCATCGCGCTTGGTGTATGTATGATCCTCGATGTTATTCTTGGAATCGTTACCGCGCGGAAAATTCTTGTTCCCCTGAGTGGTGCAATTACGGGATTAAGCTTAGGTATCCTCCTTGAAAGCTATGATTGGAGAATATTTGTTGTTGCGTCTGTGTGGGCTATTGCGTCGAAACAACTTATCAAAGTGAAAGACGGACACATTTTCAATCCTTCAAACTTCGGAATAGTTGCTGCCATCCTCTTGAGTCATGGCATAGCCACGGTAGCACCCGGTTCTCAGTGGGGCGGCGATTTTCGTTATGCAGTTATCATCTTCACGATTGGCATGATGATGATGTGGCGTGTGAAGCGATTGTCTCTCGTGCTTGGATGGCTTGCAGGCTACGTTCTGATGGGCATGCTTCGGATGGCACTTGGACAAGGCGGGCTCATATTTGTCCTTGGCCCTATGACCGGCGCAGAATTCACGCTCTTTACGTTCTCAATGATCCCAGATCCGAAGACTTCTCCATCTGAAAAAACTTCTCAAGTTGTGTGGGGCCTCTCGATCGGAATCATCGATGGCATCTTACGTCTGGCAGAATTCCGTTACTCGATGTTTTATGCCCTGTTTGCGCTCTGTGCTCTTCGCCCCTGGTTCGGTGTCATTGCAGAACGTATCGTCAGTCTTGTTCCGACAAATGGCGCCACGCGTGCAATGGGATTTTCTCGTGCGAAGGCTGATTAAGGAAAATTTTAAATAATAAATTCCATCCCGACAAGTCGGGACAAATAATTTTTAAAACTCAAAGAATGAAAAAAACAACTGCTGTATTTCTAATTACGATATCACTGTTTTTATTTTCGCATATTGTTGCAGGGCAGCCAAAACCTGCAACTGATTCCACTCAAGTTGATGCCGGTGTCGTCAGCATGTACGAAGGGTTGTTCGGCAAGCAATGGTCAGACAAGTTTGCTGAAGAATGGAACAGGAGTGGCGACACAGCAAAGGGACTCGGTAATATGGGAAAAGTCTATTTTGTTTCCATCAGTAAAGAAACAACCTCGGTGATGATGGAGTTTGACTCCTTGGGTAAAGGAAAAGTACTCCATACCGCCAAGGCTTTTCCAAGTGACACGACAGTGCCTATCTTCAGCGCGACCTTAGACCGATGGTCAAGCTTTATGGAAGGGAAGTTCAATGCTATTACAGGTGTGCTCACGGGAAGAATCAAGTTTAAAGGATCACTGGCTGTAGGATTGAAGTATGGAATGGCGTTCAATAAAGTTGCGCCCATTGGCAAACGCGTGAGCCAACGGCTTTACAAAAAATAAAATAAACGATAGGTTAGGAGGGAGTTGTACTCCCGACTTCAATGTGTTGCTTCGGGAGCTAGCTCCCTCAGAACGCTGAGTTAAGGAAAATATGATTAGTCAATTCTTAGCATGGTTTGTAGGCAGGGTAATCAGCCGGATGCTGTTTCCGCATCAGGGTGATGGTGGCAGTGCTGTTTCCGATATGGTGCTGAAAACATTTCGACGTGGATGCGAGCTTGGACTGAAGGGATACCCGTACGACATGTTTTTCATAGAATCTCAGTCGCTGCCATGGAACATACGTGCATTCTTCAACGAAGGACATGCGATGGGTTCGGCAGGGCGATCAGCTTGTTCGTGGGCAAAAAGGAACCCGGAGACGTTGATGACATCCAAGAATTACGAAGTCATGCGCTTTGTTGGGTATGGATTCTGGAATGGTGTAGCAGCGATGTATCCTGTCCCCAGAATTTCCGAGGCGGGTTCGTTCTGGCAAGCAACTTCGACATTTCCAAAGTATCACCGGCTCATGCAGAATGGCTATGGATTCGCACGTGTGTTATTCAAAGGTTCGTTTGATGGACAATTGAAGCAGCAGTTGATGAACATCGAAGATGCGCGACAACGAGATGCGGTATTTCATGGCGTCGGCAGGGTGCTTTGGTTCCTGTATCTCAACAACTTCGATGCGTTGAAAAATATGCTGGAAGAACATGATGATGTTGCCGAGCCGCTGGCGATTGGGTTAGGGCTTGCCATGGCGTTTACCCAAGTAGATACGCCTGAGAAAATTCTTCAAGCGCTCGATCACTTCCCCGATGCTCAGCGTATGCATTTGATACGCGGCGCCGGCATTGCATTGCAGGTTCACGCCAACAACGACCCTGAATGCAGAAGCAACATTGAAAGGATGATAACAGGAGAAATGCGAGATTGGTACGAAGGCGCTTGGCAAGCATCTGATGATGCGGGGAATGGTGAAGAGTGGTATTCGAGGTATCATGGGTTGACGAAGCAATTGTTTCAGCACTCTGTGGTTTAAAGATGAAAATGAAGACAAGAAATATCATCACAATACTTTGTGTTGTTCTATCAATTACACACGTACAGGTTTAAGGATGAACACTCAGAAACGGACTTTCTTATTTTTTATTACATTTGCTTTCTTAACCTTTATGCTTTCACCAGCAAGAGCGCAGTTCGTTCAACAAGGAAGTAAACTCGTGGGAACAGGTGCTGTGGGTACTGCATATCAAGGCAGGGAAGTCTCGATTTCTTCCGACGGCAATACAGCAATTGTAGGTGGGCCTATTGACAACAGTAATGCAGGTGCGGTATGGGTATTCACACGGAGCGGTGGAGTATGGATTCAGCAAGGAAGTAAACTCGTCGGGACAGGTGGGGTGGGTACTCCCGACCAAGGTAATTCAGTCTCGATTTCTTCCGACGGCAATACAGCAATCGTTGGTGGACATTCTGATAATAGCTTCAAAGGCGCGGCTTGGGTATTTACACGGAGCGCTGGGGTGTGGACTCAACAAGGAAATAAACTTGTAGGGACAGGCACTGTGGGTGATGCCGTGCAGGGCAGTTCAGTCGCCATTTCCGCCGATGGCAATACGGCAATCGTTGGCGGACATTCCGACAATAATGGTAAAGGTGCGGCATGGGTATTCACACGAAGTGGTGGAGTATGGACTCAGCAAGGAAGCAAACTCGTAGGAACCGGCGCTGTGGGTACTGCATATCAAGGTGTCTCAGTATCGATTGCCTCCGACGGTAATACAGCAATCGTAGGCGGGCTTTACACGAGTAATAACGAAGGTGCGGCATGGGTGTTCACACGGAGCGGTGGAGTATGGGCTCAACAAGGAAGCAAACTCGTAGGAACAGGCGCTGTGGGTTCTGCATATCAAGGCTTCTCAGTTTCCCTTTCCTCTGACGGGAATACGGCAATAGTTGGTGGATATGGCGACAATAGTGATACAGGTGCGGCATGGGTGTTCACACGCAGTGGTGGAGTGTGGACTCAGCAAGGAAGCAAACTTGTAGGAACAGGTACTGTAGGTTCTGCCCGACAGGGCGTGTCAGTCTCCGTTTCCACCGACGGAAACATTGCCATCGTGGGTGGATATAGTGACAGTAATGAAGCAGGTGCAGCATGGGTGTTCACACGGAGCGGTGGAGTATGGACTCAGCAAGGAAGCAAACTCGTAGGAACAGGCGCTGTGGGCTCTGCCCGACAAGGCCGCTCAGTCTCGATTTCTTCCGACGGAAGTACGGCAATTGTAGGCGGGGATGGAGACAACAATTTGGCAGGTGCAGTGTGGGTATATTCTTCGACTGGCAGTATCACGCTTAGGGATGGCTCCTCATCACACGGTATAATTCCAGAAAAATCTTTCAATTTCTATAAATTCAACTCAGACTTGTCCGAGATCTTGAAAGGGACACTCACAACCGATGCACAGGGAAAAGTAACTTTGCCTAACGGCTGGTTCAGTGTTGGTGATACGATGAAGGTCGAGAAAGTTGTTAAGGTGGAGCCCGCAACGCGTCATTTAGCAATCGATGACACCGGCTACGTTGTGAAAATCGACAACGCTCAGTTCAATTCGGGTGGATCAATCCGTTATGATACTCTGACAGGTGCGTCCAACCAAGATATCACGGTCGGTCACGCCACGTTCATGTACGATCTGGTGATCTCAATCGAATGGGATGCGACGCAGCAGTACATCGACTCGCTCGTCTTGGGAATGAGGTACGCTTCTAACTATCTGTATGACGTCACAGACGGGCAGGCTTACCTACGCAAGATTTTTGTTTACGATGACAAGCAGCAGTGGGACAAGGCGGATATGCGTATTCATGCACGCAACGTACCGAAACCAGAAGAGAGGAGTAAAGTTATAGAGTTTCCGCGTCAATGGCGATATCCCTTTCTCGTCTCTGGGAGATTGAGTGATCCTTGCCACAGTTCTAATTCAAACAACTATCGGCACAGGTTTGTACAATCGACTGACTACAGAACGATCTCGCACGAACTCGGTCACTTGCTTTTTGATTTTCTTGATGAATATTATTGCGGTCCTACAATTCCAAACGAGGATTGCTACACAGGGTATAATTTTGGATTTATGGATAAATACTATGAAGATGATAATGAAGGTAGTCCAGTGTACACTTCTGAAATGTCCAATGCTGCACAATATCAAAATGGACCGGGTGACAATACTTGGCATTGGCAGCAAAGAGGTATGAGTTGTTGGGATTATTTTGAATCTAAAAGGGAAAGCACTTACAACGGGGTCTTCACCCCTATAACAAAACCTACGGAGAGGGATTTTGTACCACCTGGTGGATATTTTGCTGGTCCAAACTCTGACCTTGATGCACCAAACTATAATGTTGGTTCGCTTCTAATCGTTGATCCGCATAATGCTAGTACTGGCTCAGCCTATGATCCTCTCATTGGGACATTTCGCTTTCTTAATCTTAGTTCTGTGCACGATGCGTGGGTCAGATCAACGAAACCAAACTACCGATTTATGATTCAGGGAAAGACATGTAAGGGAGAAATCCGGTGTATGGGTGTTGAACCGGGAGATGAAATTAGTATTACAACTGAAGCCAATCGACACTATTTTCGAAAGACGATCATTGTACCACCACCGTCAACTTCTGCTTTCTCAAACGCTGACACATCAATCTATCTAGAACCCATTTATGGTAATTACGAAGCTAATCTTCAACTTCTAGTGTCGGCAAATGAAGTGGGAAACTTGCTTACGATGAATTTCAACAAACTATTCCCAACGGTGAGTGGTTGTGCTGTTTTTACAGACTTTGATTCTCACCAAGAATACGGCGTTCAAGTCGACAGTTTCACAAGAATCTACTCAGTCTCGATAGCTGATTCCATGGGTGATCGTGGAATAGTATTGTTGGCTACGGTTGATGATTCATTGAAACCCTTTGATGTATGGGCTCAATATTCAATCACATCTGTCCCCGATAGTCAACAACTGACTACAGTAAGCGACTACAGTGGCTTATGTTTGCTCTACGTTGACTCTATCAATTCAGGGATTCAAAAGATCGCAATCCTCTCAACCGACTTTCCTTCTTTCACAACGGGGCTCGATACATCCAACCATCGCTTGAGCCAGGTCTACAGTATATCAACATATCCTGTCATTTTTCAAATGATGGGAATAAATAGTATCAAAATCAGTTATGATGACTCATATATAGGCGATCAAGGTAAAAACGATATTGCAGTATTCATATGGAAAGACGAAAAATGGAGTCCGATTAGTAGCGAAGTTGACACTTCAAATAAAACAATTACTGCCTTAATCTCTGAAGGAGGTACGTATGCTGTATTTACAAAATCAGAGGCGACGCAACAGGTTTTGGATGGTTGGAATATGGTTTCGGTTCCACTAGTAGTGCCCGATTACAAGAAATCAATTCTCTTTCCATCGGCACAGTCCGAAGCTTTTGCTTACAAAGGAAGTTATGTTGTAAAAGATACGCTTGAGAATGGAATTGGATATTGGCTTAAATACGCATCGGCACAGGCAGCGTCGATCTTTGGATATCCATTAACCAGTGATACGATACCAGTCACTAACGGATGGAACATGATCGGCTCAATTTCTCAGTCTATAAACACTTCATCAATTGTTAGCATTCCGGGTGGAATGATCACAAGCGCTTTCTTCGGATATAACGGTTCATATTTTATTGCCGACACGATAGAACCAGGAAAGGGTTATTGGGTTAAGACAAGCCAGAGCGATTCTCTCATTCTTTCAGCTGCTTCTATGTCAAATCCTGAAGCAAGAATACGAATCGTTCCAACTACAGAGCTTCCGCCTGCGCCTCCGATGGAAACTAATAATGCAACTGATCTGCCAATGCAGTATGCGTTGGAGCAATCTTACCCAAACCCTTTCAACCCTATAACGACAATCAAATACCAGTTGCCAGTGGAGAGCAAGGTCACGTTGAAAATCTACAGCGTGTTGGGACAAGAGGTGAAAACGCTTGTGAATGAGATTGAAGATGCAGGATTTAAGCAAGTGGAGTGGAACTCGACAACTAATCTTGGTAGCCCTCTTGCAAGTGGTGTGTATTTTTACAAAATTGAAGCAGTAAGCATCGCTGATCCAACCAAATCGTTTAATCAAGTCAAAAAGATGTTGCTTATAAGGTAAATCATGTCTAACGGCATCGCCATCATAGGAATCGGTTGTCAGTATCCCGATGCGGATACTCCCAAAGAATTCTGGGAGAATATCCTTGCCCAGCGGCGCTCGTTCCGTCGGATTCCTAACGAACGGTTGCCATTGAAGGATTATTACTCATCAGACCGCAGTGAACCTGACAAAACTTACTCTGCGTACGCGGCTCTCATCCATGAGTTTGAATTTGACCGTGTGCATTATCGTATTTCCGGCTCAACATTTCGTGCTACTGATATTGCACAATGGCTTGCTTTGCAAGTCGCTTCAGATGCTCTTGCAGATGCAGGTTATGTTGATGGCGCGAATATCCCTAAAGACACTACAGGCGTTATCCTCGGCAACACGTTAACGGGCGAGGTTTCTCGCGCAAATAGTCTTCGATTACGTTGGCCCTATGTCGAAAAAGTCATTAGGAAAACACTTCGCAGTCTTGGTCTTCCAACAGAACAACAAGCTATCGTGCTCAAACAAATAGAAGAACGCTACAAGTCATCCTTCCCGGCAATCAATCACGAAAATCTCGCTGGCGGGTTATCCAATACAATTCCCGGTCGCATCTGTAATCACTTTGATTTTCATGGAGGCGGATACACGGTCGATGGAGCGTGTGCTGCTTCGTTACTTGCTGTAACAACAGCGTGTTCGCAATTGGAGTCGCACGATCTCGATGTAGCAATTGCCGGCGGTGTTGATATCAGTCTTGACCCGTTCGAGCTTGTCGGCTTTGCGAAGATGGGCGCCATTGCAGAGAAGGAAATGTTTGTCTACGATGAACGTTCATCGGGATTCTTGCCCGGTGAAGGCTGCGGCATGATTGTTCTGAAACGACTCGATGATGCAATCAAAGACGGCAATCGGATTTATTCAGTCATCAGAGGGTGGGGCATTTCCTCCGATGGTCAAGGTGGTTTGACAACGCCTTCCACAAGCGGTCAAGCGTTTGCAGTCCGGCGCGCTTACCAACGTGCAGGGTATGGCATAGAAACAGTTTCTCTCATCGAAGGTCACGGAACAGGGACAACCGTCGGCGATAAGATCGAGCTCGCTGCGCTTGCCAGTGTACTTGCAGAATCGAAAAAATCCAATGCGGACGATGGTCCCTTGGTAGGCGTTGGATCGATCAAAGCGAATATCGGTCATACAAAAGCTGCTGCAGGTATTGCAGGACTCATCAAAACAACGCTTGCACTTTACAATCAGGTTCTCCCACCCATGCCCGGTTGTGAGAGACCATATAAGGCGTTTCAAGATGACGCAAAAAATCTTTATCCACTGAGAAAAGCTGAGCTCTGGGATAAACATCGACCGCTGCGGGCAGGTGTGAGCGCCTTCGGGTTCGGCGGCATCAATACGCACATTGCGTTGGAATCACTTGCGGCGGATCGCCGCAAAGAGTTTTCTCCGGAAGAACGTCGTCTCCTCGCGAGCAAACAAGATTCTGAAGTGTTCTTTTTCTCCGCAAAGCGAATTGACGACCTAAAGGCATTGATTGAAAAAGTTCGTTCAGCAGCATTGCGGATCAGTCAGGCAGAGATGGCAGATTTAGCTGCTACATTGGCTCTGCAGTCGGCTGCGCGTGAATTGCGTGCCGCCATTGTTGCTTCCCATCCCGATGAATTGCATAACAAGCTTGAGCGGCTTCTAGCAATTTTAGAAAACAACACAACGACACATCAATTTAGCCACATCGATCTCAAAGAAAGAATCTTTGCAGCACGAGGTGCGAGTCCACCAAAGATCGGATTCCTGTATCCCGGTCAAGGAACTCAACAAATCAATATGTCATCCACGTGGTTCGAGCGAAATGAGGCGATTCGTACCACGATTAAGCAGGCAGATGCCATTATCGGTAAGATCGATGGTGTGGCTCTTTCTGAATATATGTTTCGAAATCTTGATCGATGTACGGCTGTCCAGCGAGACAACTGGGCACGTTTACTTACGCAAACCGAAATTGCACAGCCAGCGATTGTTGCATCTTCGGTTGCGACTACGAAGATGCTCGAACATTTTGGCATTCACCCATCATTGGCAATCGGTTATAGTCTTGGTGAATGGACAGCATTGTGGAGCGCAGGCGTACTGTCGGAAAAAGATCTCTTCCGTTGCGTTGCTGTACGCGGAAGAGCGATGGCGACAAAAGGTGATGTCAAAGGTGCGATGGCAACGGTTGCAGCTTCTGCAAATGAAGTTCAGCATCTTCTGGATGGTGTAGACGGCTACGTTGTAATTTCCGGGTACAATTCTCTGAAACAAGTTGTTATCTCCGGTGAGGCAGATGCAGTGAACAAGGCAGTCACCCTTTGTCGTCAGAAGGGATTTGCCGCAATCCCATTAAAAGTTTCCAACGCATTCCATTCGGCTCTCGTCTCTCAAGCGGCAGAAGTACTTCGCAATGAATTAGCGTCTGTAAATGTTACCGATCCAAAACATCCGGTAATCTCTACGATCACAGGCAACAAAGTAGAATCACATCAGGTACGGGAAATGCTCTGCAAGCAAATTCTTGAACCTGTGAAATTTATGGATGCAATACAACGATCTGAAGAGTTCGGCATCGAAGTGTTCGTCGAAGTTGGTCCGGGTCGTTCGCAAGGGAATATCCTTAGTGATATAGATGTGAATGGCGTTAAGTCGGTGCTGTACACTGATGACGAGGGGGGAACATCTTTCCAATCGATGAATACGACGCTGGGCTGTCTCTTTGCGATGGGTGTGCCGATAATGACGGAACGATTGTATGAAAACAGATTCACCCGTCCATTCAGCCTCGACTATCATCCCCGATTTATTCAGAATCCTTGTGAGTCGATTAGTGATGAGGGAGATGAAGAAATTGCAGATCGTTTGTTGTCAGGTGTATCTGAGCTCAAACAATTACCGAAACAAGAAACGAAGCCGAAAGAAACACGAACAGGGAAAAGCACGGGCGAACATCTTCAGCCAACATCGGCAATTGACCCGACAAATTATGATTCCATCCTCAATGTTGTTCTCGATATCGCTTCAGAAATAACGGAATATCCGAGTGAAGTAGTTAAGCCAGAGCATTTATTGCTTCGCGACCTCAACCTGAATTCCATCGCTTCAGCACAGCTTGTCGCTGAAGTAGCGCGGAGGATTGGCTTACCACGTCCGGCTGATGTGACAGAATATTCTACGGCATCTCTCCAACAAATTGCAACAACGCTCTTCGAATTAGCGTCGACAAAAGGGGTCGGGGAACTGCAGGAACAAGAAGCTGCGCCATCAGGTATTTCTCCATGGGTACATTCGTTCACTGTGAAAATGCACGAACAATTTCCACCTACGGCATCAATTGTCAACCTCAAAGAAGGGCATCGGTGTTTGGTAATTAGCGACGAGCAAAATCCGTTTGCGTCTGCTTTTGTCGATAGACTATTGTCGCAAGGCATCGAGGTTGATCAGTGGTATGGCCAATCACCTGAGGAATTCTTCGAATCGCTTATGGCAGTGGGAAAACATCTCGATGC
>Ga0247727_10001051_pt1 | contig 67300 bp, 48 predicted proteins | sample WisWelCaveWW1625_FD_202498 | JGI IMG/M metagenome (GOLD analysis project Ga0247727, IMG submission 202498) | Biofilm microbial communities from Wishing Well Cave, Virginia, United States - WW16-25 | ecosystem: Environmental > Aquatic > Deep subsurface > Groundwater > Cave microbial mat | place... | reverse complement strand
GCGTGAAGTCAGCTGGAGAGCCGGATGCCGGAAATCGGCACGTCCGGTTCGATGAGCGGGGAGAGGAAACGGAGTGATGGTCCCTGTCGGACCCCAAGCCACCGCGCCTCTCCTCGACTCTACCACGGAGCCTCCCGCAAAAAATTGCCCGGCCCCGCGTTACAAACAGGCGGGGTGGCCTGGCCGGGTCGCAAAGCGGCCTGGGTTCGCAGAAAGCTGCTATCTGCAACTCCAAGCCCGGTTGATCGTGGCCCGTGAGAGGTCAGTTGTGGAGTCGCCGGGCGTCCGTGGGCGTCAGGCGACACGCCAAAAAGGCCGGAGCGGTGCGATGGCCGCACCGCCCGTAGCCCGTACTACTTCACGATGGCCCAGGTGCCGTTCTTCACCGTGAGCAGAACGCGGCCGCGCGTGTCGAGGCCGAAATGGTCGGTCGGCGTGAAGTTATAGACGCCGTGGCTGGCCGGGATCTCCTTCTCGGTCTCCAGTGCGTCGCGAATGGCGGCGCGGAACTCCTTGGTGCCGGGCTTGGCCTTCTTGAGCGCCACGGGAACCGTGCGCTTCAACAACTGCAGAACGTCCCAGGCGTGGCCGGCGAACTGCGTGCGCGTGTCGGGGCCATGCTTGCCCTCGTACAGCTTCAGGTGCTCGATCGCCACCGCCTTCTGCGGGCTGTCGGGCAGCAGCTCGGCCACCACCACCGGGCCCGACGGCAGGATCACGCCCTCCGCCGACTTGCCGGCGATGCGGATGAAGTCCTTCGTCACCGCGCCGTGCGTCTGGTAGATCAGGCCGGTGAAGCCGCGCTCGCGCAGCGCGATCTGTGGCAGCGCCGCACCGGTGCCGGATGCGCCGACCAGGATCGCGTCGGGCTTGGCGGCGATCAGCTTGAGGGCCTGGCCGGCAACCGACGTGTCGGGGCGCGCATAACGCTCCTCGGCCACCATCTTGAGGCCCATCGGCTCGGCCAGCGCCTTGAACTGACGCACCCACAGGTCGCCCCAGCTGTCGGAGAAGCCGATGTAGCCGACCGTCGTCACCTTGTTGGCCTTCATGTGCTCGAACACGGGCTGCGCCACCAAGGCGACCTTCTGGGCCATCACGAACGACCATTTCTCGCGGCCGGCCGGGAACTCGGCCGGGGCCTGGGTGAAGTGCACGACCTCGTTCTCGAAGGCGACGCCACCCACGGCCAGCGTCGGCGGCGTGGTCGAGGAGCCGATGATCACGTCCACCTTGTCCTCGGTGATCAGCCGGCGCGCGTTGGTGGTCGCCTGGTTGGGATCGCCGGCATCGTCGAGCACGATCAGCGTGACCTTCTCGCCGCCGATCTCCTGCGGCCAGAGCGCAAACGTGTTCTTGGCCGGCACGCCGAGGGCGGCGGCGGGACCGGTGGCGGCGATCGTCACGCCGACCTTGATCTCAGCCAGCGCCGTTTGCGGCAAGGCCCATCCGGCGGCCACAAGGGCCGTCAGGCCGAGAATTTTCGTGGTGAGCTTCATTGCAGTTCCTCCCTGACGAGAAGCACGGGGACGAGTTCGGGATGCTGGCTCCGGCGGATTTCGACCCTTGGCTCGCTTGGTCGCCAAGCCTGAGCCAGCTTTGCTCAACCAAGATTGATTTTTGCAGTGGTTGGCAATTGTTATAATCGATAACTATCTGCCTTTCCCAAGTCAACGGCTAGTTCGCGACCCTCGGCAGCTCGGGCGATCCCGAAAGCGACGCTGCCTTGATTTTCGCGGCGTCACCAGCTAGCCCCTTGGTCCGGCACACATTCCTCAACACCCCCGCTAGGATCGACATGGCCGAAGGACCCAAGTTCAGGACAACCATGAATTTCGCCTACGGGGTGCCGCGCGAGCTGGCGCCCGGCGTGGTGCGTTTCGTGGCCAACAATCCGGGCCATTTCACCTTCAAGGGCACCAACACCTACATCGTCGGCGCGGGGGCGGAGCTGGCCCTCATCGACCCTGGGCCCGACGACGCTGACCATCTCCAGGCCATCCTTGCCGCCATCGGCCCGCGCCGTCTCAGCCACATCCTAATTACCCACACCCACCGGGACCACACCGACGGGCTGGCAGCGCTCGTTGCAGCCACCGGGGCGAAGACGGCGGGCTTCGGGCGGCGGGCCCTCCAGCACGGCGCCAAGCGCACGAGCCCGTCGGGGGGCGAGTATGTCGACCAGGATTTCATGCCGGACGTGCCGCTCACCGATCGCAGCCGCCTTGCCGGCGATGGCTGGGCGCTCACCGCCGTATACACGCCGGGCCATGCTCCCGACCACCTGTGCTTCGCGCTCGAGGGAACGGGAATCCTCTTCTCGGGCGACCACGTGATGGGGTGGAACACAAGCGTTGTTGCCCCGCCGGAGGGTAAAATGGGCGACTACATGCGCTCGCTGGAATTGTTGGGCGAGCGCACGGACCGCGTCTATTTTCCCGGCCACGGCGGCCAGGTCGACGAGCCGCAGCGCCTGGTGAAGGCCTTCCTGCTGCACCGGCGCATGCGCGAGCAGGCGATCCTGGACTGTATCCGCTCGGGGACCGACACCGTGAAGGCGATCGTGCCGGCGATCTACCGCGACCTCGACCCCAAGCTCCTCAGCGCGGCGTCTCTTTCCGTGCTGGCGCACGTTGAGCATCTGATTTCACGGGGCCTCGTACGTTGCGACCTTCCGCTTTCAGCTGATCGCGTGCTTTCTGCCGCTTGAGCAGTGCACGCGCCGCCGCGCGCTGCTGCAATGGCCCTTTGGCGGCGACCGCAGCCGACGGGGTGGCCTCGGCACGCGCCCGCACTTCCGCCAGGAACCGGCGCAACCGAGTGGCGTTCTGGCCGAAATCGAAGCCGCCGTAGCGCGAAGCCGACCGCGCGTCGATGCGGGCCCGCGTCGCGCCGCCCTCGACACGAATGACGATGTCATCCGTGAATCCCACGATCAGCGTTTGCTCGGTGGCCTCGATGCGGCCGGCCTTGGTTACCCGGCCGCCCGCCGGCGGTTCTTCGGCGACCACGCGCCAACGCAGGCGCCGCACGGCCTCTTCGGCCAGCTCGAAGGCCTCTACTGCCGAACGCTCCAGCACCAGCGAGCGCAGGTCGGGATATGCCTTGGCCTGCAATTCGGCAAAATGCCGGCCTGGGTAGGCGACCGCGTTGGCCCCATCGGCCCGCTTCGCGAGCAGCGCAAAGGGCGGCGGCGTGGTCCAGTCGGTGGTTACGTCGTTGATGCGCGGCAGGTCCAGGTGAGCCGCCAGATAGACGAGCGGTCCCGCGAAGGTCACGACCGGCAGCAAAATCCCCGCTGCAGCGCTGCCCGCTCCGGCGTGGCCTGTGACCCAAATTCGCACCAGAGCCGCAAGCCCGATGAGCACCGCCAAGGCCGCGCCGGCAAAGCCTACCCAGAACAGATTGATCGCGAGGGGCGTGGATAGCGAAGCGAGGCGGTGCAACGCCAGGCCAACCAGGAGCAGGCTGACGGAAAACAGCGCAATGCGGCACGACCAGCGTGCCGATGCCACCATGGGTGTCGACTGAGGCGCCATACCGGTTTGCGTGGACTCGCTACGGGCTCATACCAGGGCTGGCCAGGCATTGCCAGCCGCATGCCATCGTGAGTTCGTAAGATCGTGAAGTCGTCAAATAGACCTCACGACTTCACGACCTCACGACTTTTCACCACCTCACGAGCCCTGCCCGTACGTGACCTTCTTGGCGGCCGGCCAGGTGGCACGATAGCCGAACTCGATGGCGCGCTCCTCGTTCGGCTCGAGTTTCATCTCCCACGCCAGCACGCCGCGCTTGCTGTCGACGTCGCGCTTGGTGGGCGCGGTCTTACCCGTCAGCTCGACCGTGATGTCGGCGTGCTGCGCCACCGGGATCTGATCCAGGATGCTGAGCTGCATGGCGCGCTGGTGTAGGTTCTTGACAATAATGCGATAGCTGCGCGCGTCATGCTTGGAGGTGCTGATGATACCGGTTTCGCTGCGCTTCTCCTCGGCGATGGCGTGGCGGACGCGAATCGAATCATCGACGCCGAAGCCGAGCTCGTGCTCCTCGCCCGGTGCCAGCAGCGGCAGCCGGCCGTTGCCGACGAAGGTGGCGTCGCGGAACAGCGCGACCTGGCCGGGCAGCAGCGGGCTTCCGGGGGTCGTAACGATCTTGGCGTAGAGGTAGGCCTTGTCCTGGAGCTTCGGGACGGCCCGTACGATCAGGGCCGGCTCGAGCTGCATGTCGTCGATCTGGACCCGCTTTGTTTCACCCGTCTCGGGCACCGTGACCCGCCCGGCAACCGTGTAGAGGACCTGGAACGCCTGCGCTTCGACGCGCGCGCGCGCGTCCTCCGCTACCATCTCTGGCGCTCCGACGAATCCAGCGACGACTTCCTGGTCGCCGGCAGAAGCCTGCTTGGCCTTGGCGGCGCGTGCCTGCTCCGACCTTGCCGCGGCCGGCGCCGGCGGCGCCGCCAGCGCCACCCGGTCGGCTTCGTAGTCGATGATCAGCGGCAGGAGCGTCGGCGCAGCGGTGCCGGCCGCGGGCCGGGCGGTCGACAGCGACAGCGCGACATTGTCCCAGATCTCGCCGGTGCGCTGCTGGATGGCAGCGCGGCGCACCAGCTGCAGCTTGGGCGCCTGCGCCTTGGTTCCAATCGCCAGGCGCGCATCGTAGAAAGGCGTCCAGGAGGCGTTCCTGACCTGATAGCGGATGACCATGTCGGCTTCGAGCGCGTCGGCGGCACTCACGAACACCTTGACCTCGGTGCGCGCCTGCTTGGTCGGTGCAAGCGAAGCGAGCTTGCCCTGGAGATCCTTGATCTGGCGATCGACCTCGCGCACCTTGATCTCAGTATCGAGGATCGCCTTTTGCGCCTCGGCGGCGCGCTTGCCGATCAGCTCGAACAGCTGGCCCCAGTCGGGTTGCGGCGCCGGGCTGCCGGTGGCGGGCGCGGGGCTCGCCGGCAGCTTTGTCAGGTTGTCGATCAGCTTCTTCTGCGATTCCGCAGCCTGGACGTACGCTTGCAGCGCGGATTTGTCGTCTTTCAGCTTCTCGATCGTCTCCTCGATGCGCCGGCGCTCGGTCGCCGCAACCGCATCGTCCCCGCGCGGCAACGACACGCTGCGCGAATCAACCGAGCCGATTTCCAGCCTGGCGGTCGCCTTGCCTTCGACGCGGATCGAGGCGGCGACAGCCTCGGCCGGCAAATCGGCGAACAGCAAGGTGTGCTCGCCGCGCTCGATCTTGACGCGGGCCGTGCGCACGATCTCGGCACCTGCCGGATAGACCGTGACGGCGTCGATGCGCGAGGCACCCTTGACTTCGGCCGCAATCGCGGTCCCGGCAAGTGCGAGCGAAAGCGACAAGGCAATCGACAAACGCATCGGTGCGTCCTCCAGTATGCGTGCAGAACCGGCACGGAAGCGTAAGCGCGTTCATGTCGTCAGTGTGACGGCGGAAGCTCGGATTTGCACTGTTAACGGATTGTAATCGTCCGCAGCCGAGGGCTCAGACCCTGGGGTCTGAGCCCCGCCGTCGACCCGCTCCGCTCACGTGCTTGTTCCTTGGGCACGCACGAGAACACCTTATTTGACATCTGCGGCCTTTACTAAATATGCCATGCGGCAGCCCCGCGCCCCGGCATGGGCATTCCGTTACTCTTGCGTGCAATCCTGCGCGACAGCACAACCCGAGAAGCGCCGATTTGACATGACCCGCCAACCCAAGAACGAAGCCTTTGCGCGCACGTCCTTCCTGCACGGCGCCAATGCGGCCTACATCGAGGAGATGCAGGCGCAATATGAGCGGAACCCGGGGGCGGTCAGCGATGAATGGCGGCACTTCTTCGCCAGCCTGCAGGAAGAACGGCAGGGCGACGGGAGCGGCGGCCCGTCCTGGGCCAGACCGCTGGACGAGATCGAAATGGGTGGCGACCGCGAGCTGCTGGGCGCCTTGACCGGCGATTACCAGGCCACCGAACAACACATCCGCGGACAGCTGCAGGCGCGCGCGAGGACGGGGGGGGTCGATTTGACCCCCGCGGCCTCCTTGCGCGCCACGCAGGACAGCATCCGCGCCCTGATGCTGATCCGCGCCTACCGAGCCATGGGGCATCTGGCGGCCGATCTCGATCCGCTGGGTCTCGCGGAACGCAAGAAGCACCGGGAGCTGCGGCCCGACTTCTACGGCTTCACCGAGGCCGATATCGACCGGCCGATCTTCATCGACAAGGTGCTGGGGCTGGAGACGGCGACTATTCGCGAAATCCTCAAAATCCTCCGCCGCACCTACTGTCGCCACATCGGCGTCGAGTTCATGCACATCACGGCGCCGGTGCAGAAATCCTGGATCCAGGAGCGCATCGAGGGCAGGGACAAGGACATCGCCTTCACGCCGGAAGGCAAGCGCGCGATCCTCAACAAGCTGATCGAGGCGGAGGCGTTCGAGAAGTTCGCCGACGTCAAGTACACCGGCACCAAGCGCTTCGGCCTCGACGGCGCGGAAGCCATGGTGCCGGCGCTGGAGCAGATCATCAAGCGCGGGGGCCAGCTCGGCATCAAGGAGATCGTCATCGGCATGGCGCACCGCGGGCGCCTCAACGTGCTCGCCAACGTCATGGGCAAGCCGCACCGCGCCATTTTCAACGAGTTCAAGGGTGGCTCGTTCAAGCCCGACGACGTCGAGGGCTCGGGCGACGTGAAGTACCACCTCGGCGCCTCGTCGGACCGCTCCTTCGACGGCAACAACGTGCACCTGTCGCTCACTGCCAACCCCTCGCACCTGGAGATCGTCGATCCCGTCGTGCTGGGCAAGGTGCGCGCCAAGCAGGACCAGCACGGCTGCAAGCCGGGTGAGCGCACACCGGTCTTGCCGCTGCTCATCCACGGCGATGCGGCGTTCGCCGGCCAGGGCGTGGTGGCGGAGTGCTTCGGCCTGTCGGGCTTGAAGGGGCACCGCACCGGCGGCTCGATCCATTTCATCATCAACAACCAGATCGGCTTCACCACGAGCCCGCGCTTCTCGCGCTCCTCGCCCTACTGCTCGGACGTGGCCAAGATGGTGGAGGCGCCGATCTTCCATGTGAACGGCGACGACCCGGAAGCCGTGGTGCACGTAGCCAAGATTGCCACCGAGTTCCGGCAGCGGTTCCAGAAACCGGTGGTGATCGACATGTTCTGCTACCGCCGTTTCGGCCACAACGAGTCCGACGAGCCGGCGTTCACGCAGCCCCTGATGTACCGCGCCATCCGCAGCCATCCGGGCGCGGTCGAGATCTACGGCAAGCGACTTGTCGAGGAAGGTGTCGTTACCGAGCGGGAGGTCGAGAGCCTGAAAGCCAAGTTCCGCTCCCATCTCGATGAGGAATTGGCAGCCTCCGATGGATTCAAGCCGAACAAAGCCGATTGGCTCGACGGGCGCTGGTCGAAGATGGGCTTCGCTGAGGACGAGGCGCGCCGCGGCGAGACCGGCGTGGCGATCGATACGCTCAAGGAAGTCGGCCGGCGCATCACCACGGTGCCGCAGGATTTCAACGCGCACAAGACCATCCAGCGGCTGCTGCAGCGGCGGCGGGAGATGGTGGAGACCGGCTCGGGGCTCGACTGGTCCATGGCCGAGCACCTGGCGTTCGGGACGCTGGTCAAGGAGGGCTTCCCCGTGCGCCTGTCGGGCCAGGACAGCGAGCGCGGTACCTTCTCGCAGCGCCACGCGGTGCTCCTCGACCAGGAGACCGAGCGGCAGTACACGCCGCTGAAATACGTCTCGCCGGACCAGGGCCGCTTCGAGGTCATCAACTCGATGCTTTCCGAGGCGGCGGTGCTGGCGTTCGAATACGGCTACACGCTGGCCGAGCCGAACGCGCTCGTCATGTGGGAGGCGCAGTTCGGCGACTTTGCGAATGGCGCGCAGGTGGTGTTCGACCAGTTCGTCTCATCGGGCGAGCGCAAATGGCTCAGGATGTCGGGCCTCGTCTGCCTGCTGCCGCATGGTTACGAGGGGCAGGGCCCTGAGCATTCCTCGGCGCGGCTGGAACGCTTCCTGCAGATGTCCGCGGAGGACAACTGGCAGGTTGCCAACTGCACGACGCCCGCCAACTACTTCCACGTCCTGCGCCGGCAGCTGCATCGCAAATTCCGCAAGCCGCTGGTGCTCATGACGCCGAAGTCGCTGCTGCGGCACAAGCGGGTGACGTCGGAGCTCATCGAGCTGGGGCCCGGCACGACCTTCCACCGAGTGCTGTGGGACGATGCGCAGTCGCGCAAGGGCGAGAAGATCAAGCTGAAACCCGACAGCGAAATCCGGCGGGTGGTGCTGTGTTCCGGCAAGGTCTACTACGACCTCTACGAGGCGCGAGAGACCGCGGGCGTCAGTGACGTCTACCTGCTGCGTGTCGAGCAGCTCTATCCGTTCCCGGCCAAAGCGCTGGTGTCGGAGCTGTCGCGCTTCCCCAGGGCCGAGGTGGTGTGGGCGCAGGAGGAGCCGCGCAACATGGGCGCCTGGCATTTTGTCGAGCCCAACATCGAGTGGGTCCTGCAACACACGCCCATCGCCAACACGCGCCCGCGCTACGTCGGGCGGCCGCCGGCGGCAGCCACGGCTACGGGGCTCGCCAGCAAGCACAACCTGGAGCAGAAGACGCTGGTGGAGCTGGCGCTCGCAAGCTGATGTGGTGATGACGCGATGACCATCGAGATCAAGGTGCCGGCGCTCGGCGAATCCGTGACGGAAGCTACCGTGGGCCAGTGGTTCAAGAAGCCGGGCGAAGCGGTCGCTGTGGATGAGCCGCTGGTCGAGATCGAGACCGACAAGGTGACCATGGAGGTGCGGGCGCCGGCTGCAGGCGTTCTGGCCGACATCAAGGTGGAGCAGGGCGCCACGGTCGGGATCGGGTCGGTGCTGGGCTCGATCAACGAGGGGGCTGGCGTGGCTCCCGTGAAGAAGCCCAAGCCTGCCGCGCCCGAGAAGGCGGCGACTCAACAAAAGCCGGCCGCGGCGCCCTCACCCGGCGGCAACGGCGGCATGCCTCCGGCACCGGCCGCGCGCAAGATCATGGAGGAGAAGGGGATCGCCGCGGCCGAGGTGCAGGGCTCGGGGCGCCGTGGGCAGATCCTCAAGGAGGATGTGGCGTCGGCCACTCCGCCAGCTGCGAGGGTTGCCGCTGCGGCCGGCGCGGAGGCTGCTGCCCTGATGCCGATGGCTACGGCTCCCGTGCCCGTGACACAGATGCGGGCGCCGTCCGTGCCGAACGATGCCGCCCGCGAAGAGCGCGTGCGCATGACGCGCCTGCGCCAGACCATCGCGCGCCGGCTCAAGGACGCGCAGAACACGGCCGCCATGCTCACGACGTTCAACGACGTGGACATGAGCGCCATCATGAAGCTTCGTAACGAATACAAGGAGCTGTTCGAGAAGCGCCACCAGGTGAAGCTGGGCTTCATGGGCTTCTTCGTGAAGGCCTGCATCCAGGCGCTGCGCGAGATCCCCGCCGTCAATGCCGAGATCGACGGGCAGGACATCGTCTACAAGAACTACTACCACATCGGCGTCGCCGTCAGCACCGACCGCGGCCTGGTGGTGCCGGTGGTGCGCGAGGCCGACCGCATGTCGCTCGCCGAGATCGAGATGGCGATCGCCGACTTCGGCCGGCGTGCGCGCGATGGTAAGCTGTCGATCGAGGAGATGCAGGGCGGCACGTTCTCGATCACCAACGGCGGCGTGTTCGGCTCGCTGCTGTCGACGCCGATCCTGAACGCGCCGCAGTCGGGCATCCTCGGCATGCACCGCATCGAGGAGCGGGCCGTCGTCAAGAACGGCCAGATCGTGGCCCGCCCGATGATGAACCTCGCGCTCAGTTACGACCACCGCATCGTCGACGGCCGCGAGGCGGTGACGTTCCTGGTGCGGGTGAAGGAGTGCCTGGAGGACCCGCAGAGGTTCTTGCTGGATCTGTGAGGGGCACACCCCAACCGAGTGACCGATGTTGCCGACAATTGCACTTAAGGGTCCAAGCGTTCCTGGTCCTTCAAGAGGATGCGAACGGGCAGCCAATCCACGTGCTCTGGGGCGTTCAGGCGGCTAGGCGCATGTCAGCGGCCAAACCATATCCGAGCTGTCCAAGCACGTGATTCATGACGTCGACGGCGTAGTCATAGTCGGCCGCGCTCCAGCGGCGCCGACCGGCCTTGCGCATCCGCCGATTCGCGTAGTCTTCGCCTGCCGAGCGAGCAATCCGCAACGCTTGCCTGTACGATCGGATGATCATATGCGCACCCATATCCTACAATTCGTAGCACGCATGTCTCACGATTCGTAGCACGCACGCACCCGACCGTCAATGATTCTCTGCTGTTTGACCGCTTTTCCTGCGGTGGTTAGAACGCCGTGGGCGGATGGGGGCCGTGGATGACGAATCACCTCTACTATGGCGACAATCTCGACGTGCTGCGCGAGAGCATTCGCGACGAGAGCGTGGACCTCATCTATCTGGATCCGCCGTTCAATTCGAACGCGACCTACAACATCTTGTTTCGCGCCCGTTCGGGCGAGGCGAGCCAAGCGCAGATCGAGGCGTTCGAGGACACCTGGCACTGGAACGATGCGGCCGAGCGCGCCTTCGATGACGTGATGCAGTCGGGAAACGCGCAGGCGGCCGACATGCTGCGGGCGCTGCGCTCGTTCCTGCGCGACAACGACGTGATGGCCTACATCACGCACATCTCGGTGCGAATGCTGGAGCTGCATCGCGTGCTGAAACCGACCGGCTCCGTCTACCTGCACTGCGATCCGACGGTGAGCCACTATCTCAAGGTGATGATGGATGCGGTGTTCGGTGTGGCGAACTATCACAACGAGATTGCCTGGAAACGGACCTTTGCACATGGGGGAGCCGATCGTTGGGGGGACGTTCACGACACGCTCTTTTATTACTCGAAATCAAATGTTAGGAATTGGTACAAGGCTTTTCAGCGTTATGACGAGGGGTATATCGATAATAAATATCGATTTTCCGATGAACGAGGCCAATATCGCCTAGTCGTACTGACTGGGTCAGGTGTGAGGCACGGCGAATCTGGAAGACCGTGGCGTGGATACGATCCAACGACTGTCGGGAGGCATTGGGCTGTCCCGAAAGCCGCATTGGACCTCCTTCAGCAAGAGGGGTCGTCAATTCCGAATGGGGTTCACGAGCGCTTGGAACTATTGTTTCAAAAAGGTCTAATTCGTTTCCCGGAAAAGAGTGATGGATCGCTCGGCGTTCCGGAATTTAAGTTTTACCTTCCGAAGGGTCAACCAATACAGGATGTCATCACAGATATTCCTCCGATCAACTCCCAAGCCAGGGAGCGGTTGGGATATCCAACGCAAAAGCCCTTAGCGCTTTTGGAGCGTATAATTTCCGCTTCGTCGACGCTTGGCGACACTGTGCTCGACCCGTTCTGCGGCTGCGGGACCACGGTTCACGCCGCCGAGAAGCTCAAGCGCCAGTGGATCGGGATCGACATCACGCACCTCTCCATTTCGCTGATCGAGAAGCGTCTGCGCGATGCCTTCCCTGGCATCAAATTCGAGATTCACGGCTCGCCCAAAGACCTGGACGGAGCTCGCGATCTCGCCGCGCGCGACAAGTATCAGTTCCAGTGGTGGGCTGTCTCGCTGGTGGACGCCGTGCCGCAAAACAGCAAGAAGAAGGGCGCAGACGGCGGTATCGACGGGCACATCTATTTCAAGTCCGGGGCTAGGACGACGGAGAAGGCCATCGTCTCGGTCAAAGGCGGCGGCGTCGGCGTGAAAGACGTGCGAGAGCTTGCGAATGTCGTCGATCGCGAGAAAGCGAAGATCGGCGTCTTCATCAGTCTCGAACCGCACACGCAGCCGATGGTGAAGGAGGCCGCCGGGGCGGGACTCTACGAAGGCCCGACCGGCAAGGTCCCGAAAATCCAACTCTTTACAATCCAGGAGCTGCTCGGAGGAAAGCGTCCGAGAATTCCCTTGATAGAACGAGCCTTCAAGGTGACAGAGGTCGAGAACACGGAAGAGCAGGACGAACTGGATCTGTGACAACGGGTAGCGCACCATCACAGCCAAGATGAGGATGCAAATATGGCCGGCCGGCTCAAAGATCCGTTTGGGCACGTGTGGTCGATCGGCGCCCCGCGCCCAACGAAGAAGGAAGGAGACTTCGTGAGACCCCTTGGGCTGAGTCGGAATTGACGTCCTGATCCAGGCAAGAACACAGCATGACCTACGACCTGATCGTGATCGGCACCGGGCCCGGGGGCTACGTATGCGCCATCCGCGCGGCGCAGCTGGGGCTCAAGGTGGCGGTGGTGGAGAAGCGCGCCACCCACGGCGGCACTTGCCTCAACGTGGGCTGCATCCCCTCCAAGGCGATGCTGCATATGTCGGAGCTTTACGAGGAGGCGGGGCACAGCTTTGCCGGCATGGGCATCGAGGTGGCGCCGAAGCTCGATCTCGCCAAGATGCTGGCCTTCAAGGACCAGGGCGTGAAAGGCAACGTCGACGGCGTCGCCTACCTGCTGAAGAAGAACAAGATCGATGCCGTCCATGGCGCGGCGACGATCCTGGGCGCTGGCAAGGTCGAGGTGGCACTGGCCGCCGGCGGCAGGCAGCAGCTCGAAGGCAAGAGCATCGTCATCGCCACCGGATCGGACGTAGCGCGGCTGCAGGGGATCGACATTGATGAAGAGACCATTGTGTCGTCGACGGGCGCGCTGACGCTTCCGAAGGTGCCGAAGCGAATGCTCGTCATTGGCGCCGGGGTGATCGGGCTGGAGCTGGGCTCGGTGTGGCGGCGGCTTGGCTCGGAGGTGCTGGTGGTCGAGTTTCTCGACCGCGTACTGCCGGGCGTCGATGCCGAGGTTGCGCGCGCTGTTCAGCGCATCCTTTCGAAGCAGGGCATCAGCTTCAAGCTTGCGAGCAAGGTGACGGGCGTCGCGAAGAACGGTGCGGCACACCGCGTGACAATCGAGCCGGCCAGCGGCAACGGCGCTGCAACGTCGGCGGACGCCGACGTGGTGCTGGTTGCCATCGGCCGGGTTCCCTACACCGAGGGCCTTGGCCTGGAAACTTCGGGCGTCAAGCTCGACAACCGCAAGCGCATCGCCGTCGACCAGCGCTTCCAGACCAGCGTGCCCGGCATCTACGGCATCGGCGACGTCATCGCCGGGCCGATGCTCGCCCACAAGGCGGAGGACGAGGGTATCGCCGTGGCCGAGATCCTGGCCGGCCAGGCGGGACACGTGAACTACGACGTGATCCCGAATGTCATCTACACCTTCCCAGAAGTCGCAACCGTCGGCAAATCCGAGGAAGACCTGAAGGCAGCCGGGGTCGCCTACAAGATCGGCAAGTTCCCGTTCACGGCCAACGCCCGTGCCAAGGTCAACAAGACCACCGACGGCTTCGTGAAGATCCTGGCCGATGCGGCGACCGATCGGGTTCTCGGCGTGCACATGATCGCCCCGGCGGCGAGCGAGATGATCGCGGAAGCGGCCGTCATCATGGAGTTCGGCGGCTCGGCGGAGGACCTGGCTCGGATCTGCCACGCCCACCCCTCGCTGACGGAGGCGGTGAAGGAGGCCGCGCTCGCGGTCGACAAGCGCCCGATCCACATGTGAGGTCAGGTTTCAGGTATCAGGGATCAGGTTTCAGGAATTCCCGACCCTGAAACCTGGCACCTAAAACCTAAAACCTGAAACCTGAAACCTGAAACCTAGTCGAGGCCGAGCTTGGCGCGCTCCAGCGCCAGGAGGTCGCGGGTGGCGCCGGCCTGGTCGAACAGCGCCCGGGCGATCTGGCCGGCAAGCGCGATGCCGGAGCCCACAATGAACAGTAGAGCGGCGCCCCCGGCCATCGGCAAGAGCCCAACCAGCAGCAGGCCCTGGGCGCCCACGAGGTAGTAGGCCGGCAGAGCGGCAAGACCGGCCAGGGCCAGAACGCCGCCGAACACGCTGAAGAGGACGGCCAAGCCACGGCCGATACGATAGTGTTGGCGGCGATCGGCGGGCCGCCGCCGAGGAGCTCGCGCCGCGCCCGCTCGTGGGGGCGCGCTCCAGAGCCGGGTCTGGGACCGCGCAACGCCGATGCGCCCTAGGCTGCCGTGGGCCTCGGCTGCCTCCGGCGCGTCCGCGAAGTGCTCGGTCAAATGGCCGTAGAACCGGGACGCCAGATCGAGCCGGCCTTCGGCCTCGGCCCGGCGCCCTGAATCGATGAGCTGGGCCGGCGTGAACTGCGGCGAAGCGTGCATCATGGGTCCGTGCATCCCCCGCGAAAGGACGTGGGGGGAAGATATACGATTATTCCGCCGTCGCCCAATCAATTCGCAGTCAGCGGTACTTCAGCGCACGGGGCGCGAACGCGGCGGCCGAAGAAGGCGGCGCAGCGCGCAAGGTCGGCCGCGGTATCGACGTCGCTGAGCGTGGCCACACGGGCGACGGAACGGCCACGGAGGTTGGCGAGCGTATCGGCCAGCGCGTGCGGGCTCGACCAGCGGATGCCGCGAAATGGTTGGAGGATATGTGGCCGGCGCTTCAGCCCGACCAGCCAGTAGCCGCCGTCGGTTGCCGCGCCGAAGACGGCGTCGTGCCGGCCGAGCAGGCGAAAGGCTGCCCTGATATGGGTGCGGGTGATGCTCGGCACGTCGGTGCCGATGATCACCACGGGGCCCAGTTCCGCGCGGTCGAAGATTCGTTGCATGCGAGTGCCGAGGTCGCCGCCCCCTTGCGGCCTCAGGGGCAGGCCGCGCGGCCAAACCCGGCTCAGCGTCCCGGCATCGGGCGCGACCGCAATCGTGGTCTGCCAGGGCGCAATCGTCGCCACCCGCCGCAGCACGGCCGCGGTGCAGTGCCGGGCGAAACGCACCGCCGTCCCGACGCCAATCTCGCCCGACAGCCGCGTCTTGACGCGGCCCGCCACCGGCACTTTCGCCATGACGACGAGCCGCCAGCGAAAGGGCGCCGCACGTGGGCGCGGCGCCCTCCCGTTCATCTTGGCGTGGCGCGGTCGGTGAACCGCGCAGGAGGCCGGTTAGGCCTTGACCGGAGTGAAGGTGTAGCCGGTGCCCGACTTCGCAATGGTGCCGGCGCCCGGCATGCCCCAATGGTACCCCGTCAGGGTGACCTTGTCGGCGACGGCGCGGTCGAAGATCTTGCGCCGGCCGGCCTCGGCCATCGCGGGATCGGCATCGAATACCAGATGCCAGCCGGGGTTGGTCAGGTTGAGGGCGCGAATGTTGGTCACGTCGCCCAACACGATCAGCTGCTGATTGCCCGAGCCGATGTGGTAGCTGGTATGGCCCGGGGTGTGGCCCGGCGTGGAGATGGCGCGGACGCCCGGCACGACCTCGATCTCGCCCTCGAACTGCCGGATGTTGGTCCAGCCCGGGAACACCGCCTGGATGCGCTTGGCGGCGCCCGCCGTTGTGGCGGGGTTGGTCCAGAACTTGTACTCGTTCGCCGCCACATGGATCTGAGCCTTCGGGAAGATCGCGGCGTTGGTGTCTTTCGCCATCAGCCCGCTGATGTGGTCGGGGTGGAAGTGGCTGATAACGATGCTGGTTACTTCAGCCGGATTGATACCGGCGGCTTGCCAAAGATTGTTCTTGGTGATGTTGCCGGCGGTCGGGGCGAGCTGTGCGCCGGTGCCGGAATCGATCAGAACGACTCCGCGGCTGGTCCTGACTGCCGTGACCGTGAACGGGATCGGCACATGCACATCGGTGAGGCCGCCGGCCCGCAGCGCCGCCTTGGTTTCGTCGAGGGTGGCGTTGCGGATGAACTTCTCGTCGTGCGCCTTCTCCCAGATGCCGTCGTACATCTGGATGACCTCGACGTCGCCGACCTTGAACTTCACGACTTCGGGGCCGGCCGCTTGCTGCCCGATTGCCTTGCCGACGAACTCCAGCGGCCCGTCGAGGCCGAAGGCGGCGCCGGCGGTTGCCGCTGAAATCACGAACCCACGACGTGAGATGCTCTGCATTGACGCCACTCCTCCATAGCCTGTTGCAGGTGAAGCCAACGGCTTCGCACCTGTAGACGACGAGGCCAAGACGCCCATCCCCGTCTCACGGACATGTGATGCCGCACTGCGGGAAGCGCCGCCGGTGCACCTCGAGAAGGGCCACAACCGCAGGTCCGCCGCTAGAACCCGCTGCGGTAGAGCAGGCAATAGCGCTCGACGTTGCCTGGGAACCACCCGGCATAGTTGGTCCAGGCCTCGTACTTCGGCAGCTTCACCTCTTTCATGGCCGTGTCGTAGCACTTGCCTGCGTCGGCCGCCTCCTTCACCGCGGTCGAGAGGTCGGCCATGTACTGCAGCAAGTTCTGCACGTCCTGCTTGTTGCCGAGACGGCCGCCGGGCCCGGGGTGGCCGGGAATGAGCCTCTCCCAGTCCATCGCCAGGACACGCTTGAGCGAGGTCTCCCACTCATCGATCCAGCTGTCCGGCATGCTGCGCCAGAACACGGACTGGATCGGGATGAAATCGACGGCGAAGATGATCTTCTCCTTCGGCAGCCGCATGACCAGCGAGTTGTCCGAGTGGTTGCGCCCGACATAGTGCAGCTCGAGCGTCGTGCCGCCGAGCGTGATCGTGTGCTGGGTGTCGACGACCTCATCGGGCACCACGATGTTGGCCGGCCTCAGCCGTTCGAGTTGCGCCTTGGCATTCTTGTGGGCAACGAAACGAGCCCCGAGGTCCTTGAACGGCTTGCCGCCGCTGATGTGGTCGTAGTGGCTATGGCTGTAGACCACGTACTTGATGGGCTGGCTCGTCACCTTCTTGATTTCGTCGATGTACGTGGTGACGGCTTGCGGCCGGCCAAGACCGATCGGATCCGTCGCGATTACGCCGTCGGAGGTCACGACGAACATCGACTGGTGGCCCTGGTAGCGGAAGATATAGACGTTGTCGGTGCCTTCGACCTTGGTGGTCGCGAACAGTGGGGGTGCGGCCGGCGGGGCCGTCGGTTGTGTCTGTGCCAAGGCGGCCGCGACGGCAACGAGCGCGCTTGCAGCCGCAAGGGCTGCTCGCGCGTAGGAAGTGCCCATATCCAATCCTCCCATCATGCGTTCAAAGGCATGCGTTCAAACGAAAGTGCAGCGGAACCAGCCCGCCATGATCGCTGCCGCAGCACATGCTGGGCCGACCGGAGCGAGAGACCAAATCACGAAAAGCTGAGCCGTCTTGACGCCAAGAGCGGACGTACGCCGTACTGGTCTCTTGCAGAGCTGGCTTCCTCCCTCGAGCGCCTCCCGCTAAGGTAACCTCAGGCCTGTGTCTGGGGCAGGGAACCGTGCGAGGATCAGCCGGAGTTGAAAGGGTCATGAAGGTCGCAGACATTCTGGCAGTAAAGGGTCCCACTGTGGTGACCGTCAAGCCTTCGGAGACGATTGCAGCGCTGTCGCAGCGCCTGCGTGAAAAACGCATCGGCGCCGCGATCGTGAGCAGCGACGGGCACACGTTCGAAGGTGTCATTTCAGAGCGGGATATCGCCTACGGCCTGTCCGTGCACAAGGGCGACTTGCATGCGATGCCGGTCTCGGCGCTCATGACCAAGGCCGTGATCACGTGCTCGCCCGAGGACAATGTTGCAAACGTCGCATCGACGATGCTGACCCGGAATATTCGCCACCTTCCGGTGGAGCACGACAAACGCCTTATCGGCGTGATCAGCATGCGCGATGTCCTGAACTTGCGGCTCGATGAGCTGCAACGCCAAGCCAGCATGCTGCGCGCTTTCGCGAACAATACGGACCTTGCCCCTCAGGACCGCTGACGCGAACGCGTCCGCCGCGACTGCCGTCCCATCGGCATCCGGCACGGCACAACTTTGCATTGCGTCGGGGCGCCCGGCGGGGGCACGGCTCAGCCGTGGACGCGGCCGATCACCCTGGTGGGAAAGCGCAGGAGGAAGAGCAGCAGACAAGCGAGATTCCGCAGTGAGCGGCGGACATAGCCGTCACGGCGGTAACGCACCGCGCTCGTCACCGCTCGCGGCCGCAGCATGGCGATGCGCCTCCGTCCGAGCCGCAGGACGATATCGACATCCTCCATCAGCGGCTGCGATCCGTAGCCGCCGACCTCGGCATAGAGCAGCTTCGGGATCAGCAGTCCCTGGTCGCCGTAGGGCAATCGCAGAAGCGCACAGCGGATCGCCACCAGCCGTTCGAGGACGCGCGGCCTGAAGCCGGCGTCGTCGAGCGCAAAACGGAATGCGGCGGCGGCCAGCGGCCGTTTCCCCAGATCGATGGCATCCATGAAGGCTGCGGCATCGCGTTCCCAGCCCGCCTCCAGAACCGTGTCGGCATGCAGGAACAAAAGCCAGGGAAAGCGGGCCCGGTGCGCCCCGGCCATCAGCTGGTAGCCGCGCCCTCCGCTGCGGTTGACGAACGCGGCGCCGGCCTGGTCGGCAATCGCGGCGGTGCCATCGCCGGAGCCGCCGTCGATGACGATCACCTCCTTGACGAGACCGTCGACGGCCGCAGGCACCAGCGCCGCCAGGGTCTGGGCGAGGCCGGCTTGCGCGTTCAGCGTTGGGATAATCACGGAGATCATGGTTCGCAGGGCGCATTTAGCGCAGCGCAACGCGCCGATACAACATTTGTGCCTCGTACGGGGAACCCGGCGGATTGCGGCTTACGCCCAATCGGCCCTGCATCCTGCCGTCTAGGCAAGCGGCGCCGGGGCAGCCGCGGCAACACGGGTACCTCGGTGTGCATTTTTTCACGATGTCAAAGCGCGCGGCGCTTGGTGGCGCCCATCATCCGTCCGCGCCGGTCGCAACGCCGGCCTCGGCCGGGATCGGCTCCACTCGCACAGGCAAAATCCAAGGGCTTACTTCTTTGAGAACTTCTTCAGATAGGCAATCACGTCCTTGCGGTCCTGGCCGTCCTTGAGGCCGGCGAATGCCATCTTAGTGCCGGGCATGAAACTCAGGGGAGCCTCCAGGTATTTGGTCATCACCTCTTCGGTCCATACCAGGCCCTTGGCACCCGCCTGCTTGTTGGCTTCGGAGTAGTTGTAGCCCTCGATCGTCCCCGCCTGCCGGCCGATGATGCCGTTGAGCAGCGGCCCTACCTTGTTCTTGGCTTCGGGCCCCACGTCGTGGCAAGCGCGGCACTTCTTGTAGACCTCGGCCCCTTCCTCGGCATTCCCCTCCTGCGCCGGCGCGCCCACCGGCACGAGGCAGACAGCGCAAGCAACCGCCAGGGCTGCGATCCCGGTGCGGATCGGCTCCAATGTACGCGCCATGCTCGTGCGATGCTCCCTCTAAATCCCCCGGCACCTGGAAGAAGGCTAACACGCAGACGGCCGTTTCCCACGCGACCCTTCGCAGCACGCCGGAGGATTTTTCTTCGTATCGAAACGGCGCGAAGGCGCGGGTTACCGCTTCGCGGTCTGCTCACTCAGGCGTCGGTGATGCTCAACCGCATCGCTGTCGCCGAAATCGTCCAGCTCGAACATCTGCCGGATCTCGATCTCGCAGTCCTCGTCGTGCGGCTTGGGGCAGCGCTTGATCCACTCGATCGCCTCGGCCTTGGACTTCACCTGGATGATCCAATAGCCGGCGATCAGCTCCTTCGTTTCCGAGAACGGACCGTCGATGACCGTGCGGCGACCGGCCGTTTCCCCCAACTTGCCGCCATAGAAGCGGACGCGGGCACCTTTGGAGCTTGCCTGCAGGCCCGCCCCGTCGAGCATCGCGCCGGCTTTGACCATCTCCTCGTTGAACTTCGCCATCGCGGCGAGAGCCTCCTCCGACGGCATCACCCCGGCTTCAGAGCCCTTGGTGGCCTTCACCATCACCATGAACCGCATAGTTGCTTCTCCTCTAGCGTGCACTTGGAACGGGGCTCGGCGGTCTCCACCGATGTGAACCCTCGCTCTAACGTCACGTCGAATGGACGGTGCCGAGTTCGACAGGCTCGGTGCACGAATGCGGGATTTTTCCTCGATATGCACCTATCAAACGATGTTTTTTTGCCCCCATCGCTGAGGTAGTCAACAAACCCCATTGATTCTATTTAGTCTTCAAGTTGTCGGCTCCGCACCCGAAGCCCGCGGTTGCGCGCAACGCAACAGGGGACGCAAACCGCTCCCGCATTCGCGTTTCAGGCAGGTGGCGGGTAGGGAGGGATTCGAACCCCCGATACCCTCGCGGGTATGCTGGTTTTCAAGGCCGGCACACGCAACAGCCCCCATTGATTTCATTGGGCCTTTTGTGAGTTGCGTCTGCTAGGAGCAGGCCCAATTTGGGCCAAATGCAACAGGTGTTGCGGCAGTTCTCCCTCACTCGCCCTCAGGACCGGCGCTGGCGGGTAGGGAGGGATTCGAACCCCCGAGACCCTTGCAGGTCCGCCGCATTTCAAGTGCGGTGCAATCGACCACTCTGCCACCTACCCAATGGGGCAGTCGTCTAGCGCATCTACGCCTCGGGCTCCAGCTTCGTGCGGCCGAGCCAGCAGCGGCAGGCCGAATACTCGTGCGGGAACGGCTTCTGTCCTCCGGCCGTGCGCCGCCTCACGATCTCCCGCACACGCTTCGTCACAGGGACGCTGCGGAACTCGCCGTTCTTGGTCCCTTGGGCGTTCGCGCCGTGGACGGGGATAATCCCGACCTTGAAGTCCACGTCGGACACATCGATCCAAGCCAGCTCCCCGAAGCGCATCCCGGTATCGATCAGCACGACGAGGATGTCCCGGAACCAATCGATGCCCGCGTGCCGCCTGGTGACGCCCCTCTCCAAGGGCTGCACATAGCCGTCGCACCAGCGAAGCATTGCTGTCTCGTCCTGCTCCGTGAAGAATCGGATCTTGTAGGCCACGTCGGCGCGTTCCTTTGGGCGTTGTCTGCAGCGCGATCCTCCCGTCCTGGGCGAGAGAGTGCAGGGCGCGATGCACAGAGGTCTTGGGCATCGACAGGATCGCTTGCGCCGTCGGCTCGAACTCCTTCGCCAGGCTCTCCGGACTTCGACCGGACCGAACCAGCTCGATCATCTGACGCCGGAACTCCGGCGTGTAAGGTCGGTTCTTTCTTGCCATTGTGGACTCCTGGAACACAATTGTTCGGGCGTCCACGAAACCGGGGGAACTTCTGTATCGTGCGGGGCAAGTATCCCGAGGCGACTGAAATCGCCTAACGGGTGCTCGCCATCCGCGAGAAGTCGCTGGGGCCGGAGCAGCCTGCGCTGCCATCTCCCACGTGCGGGAAGGGAAGCTACCGCGCTATCCGCCCTTTCATCTCGCGGAGCGAACCGCCGGTCTCAGCGAGGCGCTGGAGCAGGGCCGACGGTCGCCAGCGCGCGCCGTAGCGCTGGTGCCAGATGGCGATCTGGTTGTAGACCTCGCGCGCGCCGATGGTGTCGGCCCAGTACATCAGCCCACCGCGATAGCGTGGAAAGCCGAAACCGTTGAGCCACATCACATCGATGTCGCTGGCGCGTAGCGCCTTGCCCTCTTCCAGGATCTGGCACGCCTCGTTGACAGAGGAAAACAGCAGCCGGCGCAGGATCTCCTCGTCCGTGAAGGCGCGCTGCTCGAAGCCCCGCTCCTGCGCCACCTCCTTGATGATGGCATACGTCTCGGGGTCGACGATCGGTGTACGATCACCCTTTTCGTAGCGGTACCAGCCCTTACCGGCCTTCTGGCCGAGGCGGCCCATTTCCACCAAACGGTCGGTGATGGGCAGGCCGCGATAGTTGGGATTCTCCGCCGCGCGGCGCTTCCTCGTGTCGTAGCTGATGTCTAGACCCGACATGTCGTTGACCGCAAACGGCCCGACCGGATAGCCGAACTCCACCATGACCCTGTCGACCTGCTCGGGCAGCGCGCCTTCCTCTATCATCAGCCCCTGCTCGAGGTTGAAGGGAATACGCGTGCGGTTGGCGACGAAGCCATCACAGTTGCCGGCGTAGGCGGAGATCTTGCCGATGTCGCGACCGAGCTTCATGGCGGCGGCCAGCGTGGTGGGCGAGGTCTTGGTGCCCTCCACCACCTCGAAGGTCCTCATGACGTTGGCGGGCACGAAGAAATGCGTGCCGGCAACGGCCTCCGGGCGGCGCGTGGCGGCCGCGATGGCGTCGATATCGAGGGCCGACGTGTTGGTGAACAGCAGCGCGCCCGGCTTCATCACCTCGTCGAGCTTGGTGAACACCTCCAGCTTCACATGCATCTGCTCGAACACGGCTTCAATCACCGCATCGCAGTCGGCGATCCCCTCGAAGGTCTCGACCGGCTCGATCAAAGCCATGCGCCTGTCCATCTCCTCCCGGGTCAGGCTGCCGCGCTTCACGCTCACGGCGTAGTTGTTGCGGATGCGCGCGAGCCCCTTCTCCAGAACCTCGCGGTTGGCATCGAGCAGCTTCACTGGGAAGCCGAAGTCGGCGAAGCTCATGGCGATGCCGCCGCCCATGGTGCCGGCTCCGATCACGGCCGCGGTCTTGATCTCCGGCAGCGTGAGGGGTTTGGGCAGCCACGGCAACTTCGCGACCTCGCGCTCGGCGAAGAAGGCGTAGCGCAGCGCCTTGGCCTCGTCGGAGTTCTCCAGCTCCGCAAATAGGCGCCGCTCGATCTTGATCCCCTCGTCGAACGGTTGGCCCACCGCCGCTTCCACGCAAGCAATGCAGTGGTAGGGCGCCTTCTGGTTCCGAGCCTTGCGCGCAATCGACTGGCGCATGGCGTCGAACATGCCGGGATCGGCTTTAGCCTCGGCCAGCTTCTCGGTCTTGTCTCGCACCCGCGGCAAGGGTCGCTTGTCGGCGACACGCTTGGCGTACGCGATCGCCTCGGTCCGCAGTTCCTGGCCTGGCACGACCTCGTCGATGATACCGAGCACCTTTGCCTCCTCCGCCGGCACGTGGCGGCCCGAGACTATCATCTCCAGGGCCGCCTTGGGGCCGATCAGGCGCGGCAGGCGCTGCGTGCCGCCCCCACCCGGCAGGATGCCGATCAGCACCTCGGGCAGGCCGACCTTGGCCGTCGGCACGGCGACGCGGTAGTGGCAGGCGAGCGCATGCTCGAGGCCGCCACCCAGCGCATAGCCGTGGATGGCCGCAACCACCGGCTTGGTGCCCCCATCCATCACCTCGTAGGGAGAGCGCTTCGACATCGGTCGCGGCTTGCCGAACTGGCGGATGTCGGCGCCGGCGATGAAGCTGCGCCCAGCGCCGATCATCACCATGGCCTTGACGCCTGGGTCCGCCTCACCCTTCTCCAGCGCCTCGACGATACCGTCGCGAACGCTCGGTCCCAGCGCATTGACGGGCGGGTTGTCGATGGTGATAACGCCAACGCCATCCTCGACGTCGAACCGCACCAGCGGCTTCTCGCCCGCTGCGTCTGCCATGGCATTTCCTCCATCGTGTGCCGCTTCAGGTCCATCGCGCCAACCCTGATCGCTTTAGACTTGGACAGTGTCGATTTTTCTGCCCTCCAGCAAGCAGCCGCAGAGGGCCGCTCATGCGCGGTGGCTGCAGAGACATTTCATCCTTGTCGATTGACGCGAGCCCGGTCGTGGCCGAACGTGTGGAGCGGGAGATGCAGAGGGAACACTGAACCGCAATGCCGATCGACAAGCGTTCCGGTAGTCCAGCCGAAGCTGTCGCTGATGTGCCGGACGGCGCCACCGTGTTCATCTCGGGCTTCGGCGGCGCCGGCTTCCCTAACGTCCTGATCCGCGCCCTGCGCGACCATGGCCCCAGGAACTTGACGCTGGTCGTGAACTCCGCCACCCACCGCTACTCCTATACGCACGAGCTGATCGAAGCGGGTCTGGTGCGCAAAGTGATCTGCACTGCCGCGCGGGGCCAGAGCAAGGAGCCCTCGCCCTTCGAGCGGCTGTGGGTGGATGGAAAGATCGAGTTGGAATGCGTGCCGCAGGGCACATTTGTCGAGCGCATCCGCGCAGGCGGCGCCGGCATCCCGGCTTTCTATACGCCCGTCGGCTTCGGCACTGAGCTGACGCGCGGCAAGGAGGTGCGCAGCTTCGACGGCCGCGAGTGCGTGCTCGAGCAGGCCATCAAGGGAGATCTTGCGCTTGTGCGGGCCGACGAGGCCGACCGGTACGGCAATCTCGCCTTTCGCTATGCCCAAATGAACTTCGGGCCGGTGATGGCGACCGCAGCGGGCCTCGCCGTAGCGGAGGTGCGCGCGGTGCTCGACGAACCGATGCCGCACAGCCGAGTGCAACTGCCGGGTGTCTATGTCGACCGCATCGTCGAAGCGGCAGCATGACCATGCAGCCGCTCAACCGCCTTCAGACCGCATGGCGTGCCGCCCAGGACATCAGCGACGGCATGCTTGTGAACCTGGGCCTCGGCATGCCTGTGCATGTTGCCGACTACCTGTGCCCGGAAGTCGATGTGTTCATCCAGTCGGAGAACGGCATTATCGGTGCAGGACCCCTCGCGCCGATGGATCGCATCGATACGGACCTGGTCGACGCCGGCAGCCGCCGCATCACGCTGCGCCCCGGCGCCTCGATCGTTGATTCCTCGTGGTCGTTCGCCATGATCCGCGGCGGGCATATCGATGTCACCATCCTCGGCGCGTTCGAAGTGGCGGCCAACGGCGACCTAGCCAACTGGGATATGCGGCTGCCGAACAAGGGTCCGTTGGTGGGAGGCGCCATGGACCTGGCGGCGTGCGCGCGCTCCGTGTGGGTGATCATGGAGCACGTGACGCGCAAGGGCGCGCCGCGCCTGCTCGAGGCCTGCACCCTGCCGCTCACGGCGGTGCGCTGCGTCACGCGCGTCTACACCGATCTTGCCGTCGTCGACGTCACATCGGCAGGCTTTGTGGTGCGCGAGATGCTCGACGGAATTAGCGAGGCAGGCCTGCGCGAACGCACAGGCGCGCGCCTTACCTTCGCTGTGAGCTGCAAGCCGCTAAGGGCCCCGCCGATCGAGTTGCCCGACTGAGGAAGCACGCATGGGTTTCATCGAAGTCAACGGCATGGGGCTGCGTTACGACCTGGTCGGCAGCGCCCCCTCCACCCTGGTGCTCATCCACGAGATGGGAGGTACGCTGGAGAGCTGGGACCTGGTGCTGCCCAATGCTCTCGGCCGGGCGGCGCGTGCTGCGCTACGACACGCGCGGCGCAGGGTTATCGCAAAAAGGTTCGCGGCACGCTCAGCATCGACACCATGGTGGACGACTTGGTGGCGCTCATCGACGCGACCGGCATCACTGGCAAGGTCGCGCTTGCCGGCGTTGCCGTGGGTGCGGCCATCGCCCTACATGCCGCCGTTCGTGCCCACAACGCGTCGCTGCCCTAGTGGTCAGGAGCCCCGCCATCGGCATCGCGCCCGACCGTTGCGCCGCTGTGCTTGCCAGGGGAGCGCACGGAGCGCGGGGGCCTGCACGCGGTCTTGGAATCGCTCGACAGCTCCTACCCGCCCGAACTGCGCGGCGACGCGCAACGCTTTGCCACTCTTCGCGCCCGCTGGCTGGGGAACGAATCCGGCAAGCTTCGCCGCCATCTACCGCATGCTCGCCGCCATGGATCTGCAGCCCGAGCTGCCGCGCATCGCCTGTACGGCTCTGGTGATCGCCAATGCGCTCGATCGCACCCGTCCGCCGGCGCTGGTGGCGCAGACCATACCAGGACGCGCTTTTCATCCTCGAGACCGCACACTATGCGCCCGTGCAGACGCCCGAGCTCTAGGCGCAAACGGTTGGCGCCTTCCTCGACGCCGTTGCATGTGTGAGCCGGCTACAGCGTAGCCTCGATGCCGAGAATGACGGTCGCCTGCGAGGACAGAACTCCGCCGTTGCCGTGCGCCAGGGCGACCTCGCAGTCCTGCACCTGCCGCGCCCCGCATTCGCCGCGCAGCTGCCGCACGGCCTCGATCAGGAGGAACAGCCCGTACATGCCGGGGTGGCAATAGGAAAGTCCCCCGCCGTTGGTGTTTACGGCGAGGCTGCCCTTTGGGGCGATGCGTCCGCCGGTGACGAACGAACCGCCCTCGCCCTTCTTGCAGAATCCAAGGTCTTCGAGGAACAGGATGGTGTTGATCGTGAAGGCGTCGTACAGCTCGACGGCGTCCACGTCGGCAGGACCGAGCTTGGCCATCGCGAAGGCCGCCTTTCCGGCCGCCGCCGCTCCCGTCACAGTCAGATCTGGCATGCTGGAGATGCTGGCATGGGTGACCGATTGCCCGCACCCCAGTACGTAGGCCGGCCGCTTCTTGAGCGATCTGGCGCGCTCGGCCGAGGTGACGATGACGGCGCCGCCGCCGTCGGTGACGAGGCAGCAGTCGCGCACGGTCAAGGGGTAGCTCACCATGCGCGAGGCCAGCACGCCGTCGATGGTCAGGGGCTTTTTCTCCCAGGCCACGGGGTTGAGCAGAGCCCACTCGCGCGCAGCCACGGCCACCGCCGCTAGCTGCTCACGCGTCGTGCCGAACTGGTGCATGTGCCGCGAGGCCGCGAGAGCATAGGCGCTCGACGGCATGAACGGCTTGAACGGCGTCTCGTAGGGATTGATCTCCCGTACAGAGGCTTGCTTGCGGCCGATGCTGCGCTGCGTGCTGCCGTAGGCGATGACGGCGACATTGCACAGGCCGAGCGCAATCGCGCCCATCGCATGCGCCACGTGGTATTCGAAGGACGAGCCGCCGACGATGGTCGAGCCCAGAAACGGCGGATTGATGCCGAGATACTCGGCCAGCGCCAGCACGGACAGGCGGCTCTGGGCGGTCGCCGAGAACACTCCGTCGACGTCCTTGATGCCCAGGCCGCAATCGTCGAGCGCGCGGCGCGTGCCCTGCGCCATCAGGTCGATGATCGAGAGTCCGTCGGCGACCTGGCCAAGATCGGACTCTGCAACCCCGACGATCGCCGCGCTGCCCCGTTTGAGCCCTTCCATCACGCGCCCTCCGCCAGAACGAACACCGGATAGGGCGCCTCGTCTCCGCCTGGGCGATGCACGCGGAAGCGCACGCGCTGGCCGATCTGCACGTGCTCTGGCGCAATCTCCTCCACCCGGCTCATCAGGCGGAAGCCCTCGTCGCAATCGATCAGTGCGACGTTGAAAGGCTTGCCTTCCGACGGATGCACAACGGTGGTGGCATGAACCGTTCCCAGCCCCTTGCTGACCCGCCACTCGAGGCGATCGCTGCCGGTGAACGGGCACAGCACCCGCGGATAGAACACGGCCTTCCCTGCATCTGGGCTGAACTGATAGGCGAGTTCGCCGCGCTCGAGGTGTTCGATGTAGGTCTTGAGGGGAGAAGCTGGGTTGCCGGGCATGCTCATTGATGATCCCGTGTCTGGCAGATGACTGGCGCGTCGCGCTTCTAGCGCTGCAAAGCAGATGCGATCAAGTGTGGTTTGTTATTCCTCTGCGCTCGCGACTACAATCCCCGCATTGGCGCTGGCGAGCATGTCGGTGAGACGAGCAAGGACGCGAAACCGCACACGACTTATGACCTGCCGGTCGTAGACCTTCACGGAATGCCAGGGCATGATGTCAGCCTCATCTGGGAGGGAAGGCGCGTGGCGACGGCATTCGAAGAGGTCATGGGCATTCGCGGGGCTTTCGGCGGGCTCAGGCCGCCACAACCCCGCGAAGTGACAATCACCGCCTCGGACCCCATATTCTCGACGCGTTTCAAGATCGCAGAGACGTGTGCCGCCGTTCTCGGCGGTGTCGGCATAGCCGTCTCGGACATTTGGGAGATGAAGACCGGGAGTCGTCTAAGACTGTCGGTGGACGTGCGCCATGCGGCAGCAGGCCTGCGCAGCTCGACCTACCTCCAGCGACCCGATCCAGGCGGCACCTTCAACCTTGTCGTCAACAAGAACCATCATGCGATGCGGGCCATCACCCAGCCTTGGCCGACAAAGGACGGGCGCTGGGTTTTGCCGCACTTCGGCCTGCCCAACCTGCAGGCGCGGATGCTGAAGCTGCTCGCCTGCGATCCCAACCCGCAGTCGGTGGCGAAGGCCGTGGCGAGGTGGGATGCTCTCGATCTCGAGGCGGCCATCGACGAGGCCCGCGGCTGTGGCGGCATGGTGCGCTCGAACGAGGACTGGCTCTCCCATCCCCATGGCCAGGTGCTAGCCGCTAAGCCAATCGTCGAGATCATCAGGATCGGCGGGAGCGATCCCGAGCCGCTGCCGAAGGGCGGTCGGCCCTTGACCGGCGTTCGCGCCTTGGATCTGACCCGCATCCTGGCCGGACCGATGGCTGCGCGCACGCTGGCCGAGCATGGCGCCGACGTGCTGATGGTGACCGCCGAGCGGCTGCCGCAGATCCCCGAGCATGTCCTCGACACCAGCCACGGCAAGCGCAGCTGCTTCCTCGATCTTGCCCACAGGGAGGACGCCGACCGCATGAAAGCGTTGATACGCGGGGCCGATGTCTTCTCGCAGGGCTATCGGCCGGGCGTGATCAGCAAGCTGGGCTTCGGGCCCGAAGAGGTCGCGGCGCTTCGGCCGGGCATCGTCTACGCCTCGATCGACTGCTACGGCGCCGACGGGCCATTCAGTCATCGTGGAGGCTGGGAGCAGGTGGCACAGACCATGACCGGCCTCTGCCATGAAGGCCAAACCGCCGAGCGCCCCGATGGCCCGGCTCTGTTGCCCGCGGCTGCCTGCGACTACACCACCGGCTACCTCGCTGCCTATGGCATCCTTCTGGCGCTTGCCAGGCGGGCGCGCTACGGTGGCAGCTATCATGTGCGCGTGTCGCTGTGCCAGTCGGGTATGTTCATCTATCGCCAGGGCAGGGTCGCGTTTCCCGGGCTGGACCTCGACCTATCTGCTGCCGAGCTCGACGCGATCCGCATCGAGAGCAGACCGAAAAGCGGTCCACTGCGGCATCTGGGCCCAATCCTCAAGTTCTCCGAAGCGCAGCCCCATTGGACCCGGCCGACGCCGCAGCTGGGCGGCGATGCGCCCGAATGGCTGGAGGTGGGCGCTCGAGCCGCCGCCGGGTAGGGACTGCAGCACCGCGATCGAGGAAGCCGAGCCCGGCATATGCGGAGACCGGTGCGGAGATTCGATCTATTCGACCCTCCCATCGGCCGCGGCGTGACGACCAAGGGGTCGGGCTACTCCCAGATCTGAGCCTGACTGCGCGGTAAACAAACGACGGAGACCCCCCATGTTCATTCGCGCAGTCCAGCACAACAGCGCGCTCGATGCCTTCCGAGCCGAGGTGCGCGAGTTCTGCGCCACCGAGATGCCGGCCGAAGTTCGCCGCAAGCAGGCGCGTGGCCAGCATCTGGAGCGCCACGAGTACGACGCCTGGCTCAAGCGACTGGGCTCACGTGGCTGGCTGACGGCAAAGTGGCCTGAGGCGCATGGCGGGCTCGGCTGGCAACCCGAGCAGTTTCTTGCCTTCCAGGAGGAGCTGGGCCGCGCTGGCGCACCGCCGCTGGTCTCGTTCGGCCCGACCATGGCCGGTCCGGTGATCTACACCTTCGGCACACCCGAGCAGAAGAAGAAGTATCTGGGCGGCATCATCAGGAACGACACCTGGTGGTGCCAGGGCTACTCGGAGCCCGGCGCCGGCTCGGACCTGGCAGGCCTCAAGACGCGCGCGGTTCGGGACCGCACCCACTACGTCGTGAATGGGCAGAAGATCTGGACGTCGATGGCCCACTGGGCTGACATGATGTTCGCCCTCGTTCGCACCAACCCGGACGCCAAGAAGCAGGAAGGCATTTCATTCCTGCTGATCGACATGAAATCGCCGGGCATCACAGTGAGGCCGGCATCACGCTCGGGCACCATCTCAACGAGGTGTTCTTCGAGAATGTGCGGGTGCCGCTCGAGAATCGGATCGGCGAGGAGAACAAGGGCTGGACCTACGCCAAGTTCCTGCTCGCCAATGAGCGCGTCGGCAACGTTGACGTCGCCAAGATCGAGTCCTACTTGGCCCAGGTCCGGCGGCTTCTCGACGAGACCAAGGAGGGCGGAAAGGCGCTTGCCGACGACCCATTGTTCCAGCGGCGGCTGGCGGAGCTCGAGGTTGGCCTGGCGACCGTGAAGGCGCTGATGGCCGACCAGCTCGCCGCCGCGAGAACCAATGGCGCGCCGTCGCTGATGGGGGCCGCGGCGCTCAAGCTGCGTGGGACCGAGCTGGTGCAAGCTATCTTGCAGACCGGGCTCGATGCGCTCGGCCGGCATGGCATGGTCTATCAAAGCAACGCACTCTACGCCGGATGGAATGGGGAGCTGATCGGGCCGGAGGAATCGGCCGACATCATCTACGAGCACCTCTATCGCCGCGCCGCGACCATCTACGGGGGTTCCAGCGAGGTACAGAAGAACATCATCGCCAAAGGCGCACTCGGGCTCTGACGAAGGGGGACAGGGATGCCGAGTCTTTCTACCGAGGAGCGCCAGCTTCTGCATGACAGCCTGAACAAGTTCCTCGCCGAAAACTACAGCTTCGAGCGCTGGAAGAAGCTCGCGCGCGGGTTAGAGATGGAAGGTTTCGGACGGGGCGAGTGGGCGAAGTATGCCGAGCTTGGCTGGCTCGGCGTCGGCTTTCCGGAGTGGGCCGGAGGGGCCGGCGGCGGCATGACGGAGCTAGGGATCGTAATGGCCGCCGCTGGCCGCCACATGGTGCTGGAGCCGTTGCTCGGCACGATCGTGCTCGGCGCCGGCGCCATCGAGTTGGCAGGTACGGCGGGACAGCGCGAGACGCTGCTGCCGCAGATCGCCGCCGGAAAGCAGCTGATGGCCTTCTGTCACGCCGAGCCCGGCGCCGGCTACGCCCGCGACTGGGTGCACGTAGTCGCGAAGGAAGACAGCTCCGGCTTCCTCATCGATGGCGAGAAGAGCTTCGCCCTCGGCGCGCACGCGGCCGACACTCTGGTAGTCTCTACCCGCATCGGGTCAGAGCAAGGGCCGGTCGGGCTTTTTCTCGTTCCGCGCAATGCAAGTGGTGTCCGCCTCAATGTCGCCCCTGCGCTTGATGGCAGGCTCGGCGCAACCCTCAGTCTCGCGAGCGCGAAGGTCGCCTCGAACGCCAAGCTCGGCGACGGTGACAAGGACATGCTTAGTGTGATCGATCGCTTGCTCGACCGCGGCGCCATCGCGGTTTGTGCCGAGGCATGTGGCGCTATGGCAGCGGTGACGCAGGTGACCGTCGACTATTTGAAGGCCCGCCAGCAATTCGGTCAGCCGTTGTCGAAGTTCCAGGTGCTGCAGCACAGGCTTGTCGACATGAGCGTCTCGGGCGAGGAGGCCCGAGCCGTCGTGCACGCTGCACTGCAGGCGCTCGAGGACAATGCCCCGGACGCACAGCAAGCGGTGTGGGCCGCGAAGGTGCAGACCGCGCGTTCGGCCCGCTTCGTTGGCAGCCAGGCCATCCAGTTGCACGGCGGCATGGGCATGACCGACGAGCTCGCCATCGGCCACTACTACAAGCGGCTCACGCTCTGCGAGACGCTGTTCGGAGACGGGGAATGGTACCTGAAGCAAATCGGAGCCGCTGCGACTGCTTCCGTCCTTCTCTGATGGGCGTCTGGCGAAGACGAGCTACGGGTAGCTGTCAATCGAGCCAGGAGGTGGGTCGCGTCGATGGGGGACAAAAGTATCGCCAGCATCATCCGCAAATTCGCGGCTGAGACGCCGGACAAGGTAGCAATCAAGTTCGGGACCCGCCGCGTGTGCTGGCGCGAGCTGGATGAGCGTTCCAGCCGCGCGGCCAGGGGCCTTCAAACCGCAGGGTTATCGAGCCAGCAGCGCGTGGCTTTCCTTGCCAAGAATTGTCTCGAGTATTTCGAGGTCTCGTTTGGGGCGGCTAAGCTGAACGCAGTGGTGGTGGCAATCAACTGGCGCCTTACCCCAGCCGAAATCGCCTACACCGTCAACGATGCCGGCGCAAAGGTGCTCATCGTCGGTTTGGATTTTCTCGATATCGTGGCAGAGCTTCGGCGGAGCCTGACAACGGTTGCGCACATCGTTGCCATCGGCGAGCACCCAGACTGGCCAAGCTATGAGAACTGGCTCGCCTCTTTACCGGCCACCGATCCATGCGCTCCAGTGCAGGACCAGGACATCTGCTTGCAGCTTTACACGAGTGGCACCACGGGCCTGCCCAAAGGTGTTCTGACCACCAACGCCAACCTGTTTACTTTGCTCGGAAGAGTGCAGGCCGCATGGCGGTTCGATCGTAGCTCGGTCAATCTCGTATGCATGCCGCTGTTCCACATTGCCGGCTGCGAATGGGCGCTCGCTGGCATGGAGTTGGGCGCGACCTCAGTCCTCGTGGGCGATTTCAATGCTGAGCAGATCCTCGGCATGATGCAGATGGATGGCGTGACCAACGCCCTGTTTGTGCCAGCCATGTTGGGTTTCATGACTCGCGTGCCCACCGCCGAGGAGCGTCAATTCCCGGCCCTTCGCTCGATAGTCTATGGCGCCTCGCCGATCACGAACGAGACGCTGCTGGCCGCCATGCGCGTGTTCAAATGCGAGTTCGTACAGGTCTACGGCATGACCGAGACCACCGGAGCCATTACCGAGTTGCCGGCCTCCGACCATGATCCATCGGGGCCTAGGTCGTACCTCCTGCGCTCTGCCGGCAAACCGTTTCCATGGGTCGAGCTGCGCGTCGTCGATACTGAGGGGCATGAGTGCGCAACTGGCGAGGTCGGCGAATTGTGGACGCGATCGTCCCAAAACATGGAAGGCTACTGGAACAAGCCGGAGGAGACCAAGGCGACCATCACTGCCGATGGGTGGCTCAAGACGGGGGATGCCGGCTACATGGATGAGAACGGCTACGTATTCCTCACCGATCGGGTGAAGGACATGATCGTCTCTGGCGGAGAAAACATTTATCCCGCCGAGATCGAGAATGTGCTCGCCGGTCACTCGGCGATCGCCGAGGTTGCCGTCATTGGCGTGCCAGACGAGAAGTGGGGAGAGACGGTGAAAGCGGTGATCGCGCTCAATTCCTCACAGAAGGTGACCGCGGCTGACATTATCGCGTACGGCAAAGCACATCTCGCTGGCTACAAGTGCCCAACGTCAGTCGATTTCGTTGCGGCGCTGCCCCGCAATCCGTCGGGCAAAGTCCTCAAGAAGGACCTGCGAGCTCCATATTGGGCGGGCAGGGAGCGCCGCATCAACTGAGGTGGTTCACGCCGCCGTCCGACCAGCTGAGATCATGACCGAAGTTCCTCCAACAGCGGACCGCAACCTAGGTATGACGATGATGTCGGCGCCTGATCCACGAATGTCGGCTTCTGTATAGCCGGATCGATGGGGAGGGCGTCAGCCTCGGGGCTGCCGATGGTCACAGTGATCCGTAAGCTTCCGTTCGCCAGTAGACGCGACGTGCCATAACAGGCTGTGAGCAGTCGCAGTAGGGGCCCCTTCAAAATGCCGGAAAACAGACGTAGCGGAGCCCTTACCACGGCAGTGCGCTCCGCAGGAGCCACGCCGCTCACCGCTCCCTGAACGCGCGTGCGATCTGGTCGGTCAGTGGCTTGAGGAGATAGGAGAGAGCGGTGCGCTCGGTCGTGCGGATCTGAACCTCGGCCGGCATGCCGGGCAGCAGCATCAGCTCGCCGAGGCGTTTCATCTCCGCCTCGGGCAAGGTGATGCGGGCAAGGTAGTAGGCCTGGTTGGTCTGCGGCTCTCGCGTGAGGTCGGCGGAGACGCGGGCAACGATGCCGCCGAACTCGGGTGTCGTGCGCTGGTTGAAGGCGGGAAAGCGCACGAAGGCCGGCTGGCCCACCCGCACCTGGTCGATGTCCTGGGGTGCGATCTTGGCCTCGATGACGAGCTCTTCCCCGCTCGGCACGATCAGCATGATGGCCTCCCCGGCGCCGATCACGCCGCCGACGGTGTGCACGCTGAGCTGGTGCACGACGCCCGTCTGCGGGGCGCGAAGATCGACCCGCCTGAGCTGATCCTCCGCGGCCACCCGGCGCTCGTTGAGCTCGGCCTCCTTGGCCTGGATCTCGCGCATCTCTTTGATCACCTCCGTCCGCAGATCTTGATCGAGCTGGATGATCTGCAGCTCGATCTCGGCAATCCTGCCCTTGGCCTGGGCGGCGGCGGCGATCAGATGCGCCCGCTCGCCGTCGAGCCGCGTTGCCTCGCGCCGGGATGCGGTATACTTGGAAATCGCAATCAGGTTTTTTGCCCAGAGCTGCTCCTGCGCGGCGAGTTCGGTCTTGACGAGCTCCAGCTCCTTGGCTTTGGCCTGTTGCTGCGCGGCGAGCCCGCCGATCTCCTCCTTGAGCTGTGCGATACGCTCGCGCAATTGTGCCTTCTGTCCGGCACGTGCCGTCTTGCGGCTCTCAAACAGCGTGCGCTCACCGGCCAGGAGCTCGGCGAGTTCGGGCTCGCTCTGCCGCCCGAGGAATGCCGGCGGGACCTCGATTGCTGCCGCGCCGTCCCGCTCGGCCTTGAGGCGCGCCCGGCGGACTGCGAGTTCGTCGAGCTGCTTGGTGATCACGCCAAGGTTGGCGCGCGTGATCGTCTGGTCGAGCCGGATCACAACATCGCCGGCGCCGACGGTGTCGCCATCGCGCACGCGGATCTCGCCGACGATGCCGCCTGTGGGGTGCTGCACCTTCTTGACGTTGCTGTCGACCACGACGGTGCCCTGTGCCAGCACGGCGCCGGCGAGTGAAGCGCTCGCGGCCCAGCCGCCGAGCCCGCCGACCAGCAAGACCAGCGCGGCGATACCGGCCTTGAGGTAGATGCCGATGTCGTCAGACGCGGTTGCATCATCGCGCGGAACCGGCGGGGCCGCCTCATGCGCCTGGCGTGCAAACCCCAGGCGCTCGCCGAGTGCGGCCAGCCTGGCTTGTGCATAGCGCTTCAGGTGCTGCAACATGGCCTCAGCCTGCCTCCTGATCGGGCTCCGACACGACCTTCAGGCGGGGCTGCGCGGCGGCGCCAGCTGCTGGATGCTGGATGACCTTGCTCAGCACCTCGTCCTTGGAACCGAAGGCCTGGACCCGGCCGGCAGACAGGACCAGGAGCTGATCGAGGGCGGCAAGGGCGGAGGGCCGATGCGCGATCACCACGCAGATGCCGCCGCGCCCTCTGACCGACCTGATGGCCTGGGTCAGCGCCGCTTCGCCCTCGGCGTCGAGGTTGGAGTTGGGCTCGTCCAGCACCACCAGGAAAGGTTCACCATAAAGGGCCCGGGCCAGCGCCAGGCGCTGACGCTGCCCCGCCGACAGGACGTCGCCGCCTTCGCCGATCCTGGTGTCGTAACCCTCCGCCAGGCGCACGACCATCTCGTGCACGCCGGCCGTGCGCGCCGCGGCGATGATCGCCTCACTGCCGGCGTCAGGATCGAAGCGGGCGATGTTCTGTACCACGGTGCCGTCGAATAGTTCGATATCCTGCGGCAAATAGCCGATATGGCGGCCCAGGTCTTCCGCCCTCCATTGGTCGAGGGCGGCAGCATCGAGCCGGATGGTTCCGCGCAGCGGCAGCCAGGCGCCGACCAGCGCGCGGGCCAGCGTCGACTTACCGGCGGCGGATGGACCGATGATGCCCAGTCCGGCGCCGGCCTCGAGGGAAAAGGATACCCCTTGCAGGATCGGGCGCTGCAGCCCTGGTGCCGCCACCCACAGCCCCTCGACATCGAGGCTCAGGGCGGGCCTCGGCAACGCCATCACCTCCCTGGGCTCCGGCAGCATGACGAGCAGCTGGGAAAGGCGGGCAAGGCTCTGGCGCGCGGCGATGAAGCCGCGCCAGTTGGCAATCGCGATTTCGATCGGGGCCAGCGCGCGCGATACCAGGATGGATGCGGCAATCATGGCGCCGGCGGTGGCCTCGCCGCGAATCACCAGATAGGCCCCGAGCCCGAGCACGGCCGACTGCAGCACCGTGCGCAGCACCTTGGAGAGCGCCCCATAGGTGCCGATGACATCACCGGCACCCACCTGATGCGACAGGTGGGCCTCATTGAGCCGGCCCCACCGGCCCTGCAGCCGCCTGCCCATGCCGAGGGCACGGACGGCTTCCGCATTGCGCCGGCCGGCCTCCCCGAAGGCAGCCCGGGCCGCGGCGCTGGCCGAGCTTGCGTGCATGGGTGCGCGGCTTCTGAGCTCGGTGAGCACGGTCAGGCCGAGAAGGACGATGGCGCCCGCCGCGCCGAGCGCCCCAAGCCAGGGGTGCAGCAAAAACACGAGCCCCAGATAGAACGGCATCCAGGGCAGGTCGAACAGCGCGATCGGTCCGGAGCCGCCGAGGAAGCCGCGCACTTGGTCGAGATCGCGCACCGGCTGCAGGCCGTCGCCATCGCGTCGCACGCGCAAGGGCAAGAGCAGCACGGCGGCGAATACCCGGTCCCGCAGGGCGCGATCGACCCTGACGCCAATGCGGCTCAAGAGGCGGGCGCGCAACAAATCGAACAGGCCGAAGCCCGCGTAGAGTAGCAGCATCAGAACGGTGAGGCCAATGAGCGTTGGCACGCTGTGGGACGGCAGCACCCGGTCATAAAGCTGTAGCATGTAGAGGGAGCCGGTCAGCGCCAGCACGTTGACGATCGCCGAGAACACGCCCGCGCCAATCAGCGCGCTGCGGCAGCGATGCACCGCTTCACGCAGTTCAGACGGCATGCCGGGGCGCGACTGCGGTTGAGGTGAGAGCATTGGTCAACAAATCACCCGAGGAGTCTGAAGAAGGCGAGCGAGGGGGGCTGACCTCCTTACGCAGCCCATCACACCCCGACGGCCTACACGAACCTGAAGTCATCGACAGTGATGGTGCTCGCGTTGCCGATGCCGGCCAGAAGGATTGTCTGATCGGCAGCGCCGTCGATGGTCACGAGCGTATTGGCGCCGACATCGGCGATGGCCACACGGGCTGCGAAGTCAGCGGCGGTGATGCCAAACCCAAACAGTTCGATCAGGTCCTGGCCGCCCGACGGATTGGCATCGAAACCGGTGATGCGGTCGTTGCCGAAGCCCGGCTTGAACACGAACGTGTCCTCCCCGCCCCCGCCGGCCATCGTGTCGTTGCCGGCGCCACCCTCGATAGTATCAATGCCGGCCCCGCCGTTGAGCTCGTCGTCGCCGCCGTGTCCGATCAGGAGGTCGTCGCCGCCCTGGCCCGAGAGAGTGTCGCGCTCACCCCCTCCGGTCAGCGCGTTGGCGAGGCCATTGCCGGTGCCGTTGAAGCGGGCGATGCCCGTGTAGTCGCCGACATAGATAAGGTTCTCGACGTTGGCGGAAAGCGCGTAGGAGCCGCCGTCTGTCACCTCGACCGTGTCGATGCCGCCGCCCGCGGCCTCGGCTACCGTGTCGGCCGCGCGGTCGACACGGTAGGTGTCATCGCCGCCACCGCCCAGCAGCGTGTCGGCTGCGCTGCCACCGTCGAGCGAGTCGTTTCCGTCCCCGCCGGTGATGGTATTCGCGCGGTCGTTGCCGACGCCGATGAAGTCGCCCGCACCGTCGAAGACGAGATCCTCGACGTTGGCGGACAGCGCCGCCTGATTGAGCGTCGTGCGGACGGTGTCGCTGCCCTGGCCGCTCAGCTCGATGACGGTATCGCCCTGATCGTCGACGAAGTAGGTATCGCTTCCCGTACCGCCCGACATGGCGTCCGCGCCGAGCCCGCCGTCGAGGACATCGGCGCCGGCGCCGCCAACGAGCGTGTCAGGGCCACCGAGCCCGAGCAGGGTGTTGTTGCCCCCGAGGCCCGTGAGAGTGTCCTCCTCGCCGGTGCCGGTGATGGTCGCGGCGTTGGAGGTCAGCGTGATGCCCGCAACGTTGGTGACGGTGACGGCGATCGCCTGCGTGTCGGTGCCGCCGTTGCCGTCGGAGACCTCCACGGTGACGTCGTAGACGTTGTCGGCGCCGGCGTCGCTGGGTGCCTCGAAGTCGGGCGCATTGAGGAAGGACAGCACGCCGGTGGTGGGATTGACCTCGAATAGCGTCGCGTCCGCCCCTCCAGAGATGGCGAAGCCGAGCGTCTGGCCGGCGTCGGGGTCGGTGGCAGCAACCGTTGTCACCGCCAGAGTATTCTCGGCGATGGCGATCGGCGCGGTTTCCCCGCCGCCGTTGGAGGTGATGGTCGGCGCATCGTTCTTGTCGATGGTATAGGCCGGCCCAGTAACGGTTGGCGGCGTGCTCAACAGCACCGACACCGTATTGGCGCCTATGTTGGCCGCGAGGAGATCGGTCCTGCCGTCACCGTCGACGTCGCTGACGGCGATGCCGAACGGGCTCGGGCCGCTTGCATAGTCGATGCGCGGCTGGAACGTGCCGTCGCCATTGCCGAGCAGGACAGACACGGTCCCTGTCCCCTCGCTTCCGACGAGAATATCGATATCGCCGTCACTATCGACGTCACTGGCGGCTATGTCGAATGGGCTGACGCCCGCCGCATAGGTAACTTCTGACTGGAAGGTGCCATCGCCGTTGCCGAGCAGGACCGACACCGATCCCGACCCCTGGTTGGCGATCAGAAGATCGATATTGCTGTCGCTGTCGACGTCGCTGATGGCGAGAGCAAATGGCACGTTGCCGGTCGCATAAGTGCTCGGCAGCTGGAACGTGCCGTCACCGTTGCCGAGCAGCACCGACACCGTGTCCGAGCCGCCATTCGTGACGAGAAGGTCGAGCTTGCCGTCGCCGTCGACGTCGCTGACCGCCAAGTCCTGTGGGGCGATGCCGTTGGTGTCGAGGATGCTCTGCGGCTGAAAGGTGCCGTCGCCATTGCCGAGCAGGACAGACACGTTGCTCGCCGTCTGGTTGGCCACGAGCAGGTCGGCCTTGCTGTCGGCGTTGACATCGCCGACAACGACGTTCTGTGGGGTGATGCCTGTCGTAAAGGTGCTCTGCGGCTGGAACGTGCCGTCACCGTTGCCGAGCAGCACCGACACAGTAGAAGAACCCGCCCCATTGGTGACAATGAGGTCGGCCGCTGCATCACCGTCGACGTCGCTGACCGCAATGGCGAACGGGGTCGAGCCGACCGGGAAGGTGCTCTGCGGCTGAAAGGTGCCGTCGCCATTGCCGAGCAACACCGACACCGAGGCCGAGCCGCCATTGGTGACCCCGAGGTCGGCCTTGCCGTCATCGTCGAAGTCCCCGGCAGCTACGGAGTACGGGCTGTTCCCCACGGGGTAGGCTACAGCTTGCGGGAACGTGCCGCCCGGGATCGGATTGCCGGCCAGGTCCCGCACCCCAGAGCCCGTGAAGCCGAGGGCCACGCTGCCATCTCCCGCGCCGGTGTCGATGGCGACTGTGTACTGAGCGCCATCGCTGCCGGCGACCGGCGTTACACTGGTGATGCCGGCACCGGTCACCCCTGCGGTCGTGAGCGAGAATTGAATGGCGTCGACACCTGTCACGGGTTCGGAGAACGTCACCGTGTAGTTGACAATCGCCGCGCTCGTGAGCAGGGGATCGGAAGGCGTGATGCTGAGCAATGTCGGCGCAATCTCATCGACGTCCGTTACCATCACCGCGATCGCCTGCGTGTCGGTGCCGCCGTTGCCGTCGGAGACCTCGACGGTGACGTCGTAGACGTTGTCGGCGCCGGCATCGGCGGGAGCCTCGAAGTTGGGGGCCGAGATGAAGGCGAGCGCACCGGTAGACGAGTCGATCGTGAACAGGCCCGCGTCGGCGCCGCCGGCGATGGCGTAGGTGAGCGTCTGGCCGGCGTCGGGGTCGGTGGCCGTAATCGTGGTGACCACGGTGCCATTCTCGGCGACCGTCACCGGATCGAAATTCACATGGCCGATGGCGATCGGTATCGGATTTGCTCCGACAGGCACGACCGTGCTCGGGGTGAAGTTGCCTGTTCCATCCCCAAGCAAAACGCTGACGTTGTTGCTGCCTTGATTGGATGTGGCGATGTCGAGATCGCCGTCGCCGTCGAGATCGCCGAGCGCAGCGACCCACGGATTGGCGCCCGTACCGATGGCGGTCGTGGTGGCCGCGAAATTGCCCGCGCCGTCGCCCAACAGAATGCTGACATTGCTGCTGAGGCGGTTGGCCGTGACGATGTCGAGCTTGCCGTCGCTGTTCACGTCGCCGAGCGCAACGGAATATGTATCGGAGCTGCCGGTGCCCGCGGCGGAGGCCACGAAACCGCCAGTGCCGTCACCCAATAGGACGCTGACTTGCGAGGTGCCCTGGTTGGCTGCGACTACGTCGACCTTGCCGTCGCCGTTCACATCACCGAGCGCAACCGAGAACGGCCTGACGCCCGCACCGAGTCCCACGGTGCTGGCCGTGAAGTTGCCGGCACCGTCGCCGAGCAGCAGGCTCAGGTCATCGCTGCTCAAATTGGCCGTCACGATATCAATGTTGCCGTCGCCGTTGACATCGCCGGCCGCAAGCGCAGCCGTGTTGGAGCCGCCATTTGGCACCGTGCTGGCCGTGAAGCCACCCAGCCCGTCGCCCAGCAGAATGCTGACGCTGCTGGCCGGAGCATCATTGGCCACCACGGCATCGAGATGGGCATCGCCGTTGACATCGGCGAGCGCGACAAAGGAAGGATTGATACCGCCGCCGAGATCGGTGGTGGTGGCCGTGAAGCCGCCGAGGCCATCGCCAAGCAGTACGCTGATGTTGCTGCTGCTCTGATTTGCCGTCACGATGTCGATGTTGCCGTCGCCGTTGACATCGCCGAGCGCGGCACTGGCAGGGCCGGCGCCGCCCGCTATGCCGACCGTACTGGCCGTGAAACCGCCGCTGCCATCGCCCAGCAGGATGCTGACGTTGTGGCTGTAGTAGTTGGTCGTGACGATATCCAAGTTGCCCTGGACGGCGATCCGCGGCGCCTCGTTGGCGTCAGTGACGGCGACGGCGATCGCCTGGGTGTCCGTGCCGCCGTTGCCGTCGGAGACCTCGACGGTGACGTCGTAGACGTTGTCCGCACCGGCATCGGTGGGCGCCTCGAAGTCGGGCGCGGCGATGAAGGCGAGCGCGCCGGTGTTGGCATCGACAATGAACCGCGCTGCATCCGCGCCACCGGCGATGGCGTAGGTGAGCGTCTGGCCGGCGTCGGGGTCGGTGGCCGCGAGCGTGGTCACGGACGAGGTGCTTTCCGAGACCGGGATGGTCACCACCTCCGGCGCACCGAAGATGGTATCGAGGCTGCCGTCGGCGTTGTAGCGGACCAGCGCGAAATCGGCGTCGGTGCCGTTGCTGCTGAACCCCGAGACGAGAATCTTTCCGTCGGGCTGAACAATCACGCCAAAGCCCTCGTCGGCTGCCGCGCCGAGTTGGGTCGTGACCTTGCCGCCGCTGCCAAACGTCGGATCGAGGCTGCCATCGGCATTGTAGCGGACGAGGGTGAAGTCCGTGTTGGTGCCGTTGAAGCTGTTGCCGGCTACCAGGATCCTGCCGTCGGTTTGCAGGGCAGCCGTGACGCCGAAGTCGCTGCCCGGGACGACACTCGTCCTGACCCGGCCGTCGCCATCGAAAGCGGTGTCGAGAGTGCCGTCGGCATTGTAGCGCGCGAGGACGAAGTCGGCGTTCGCGCCGATCAGACTATAGCCTGCGACCACGATCTTGCCGTCGGGCTGGATGACGACGCTCTGGCCGACGTCGTTGGCTCCCTCGAAGTCGGTCGTGACCTTGCCGCCGCTGCCGAAGCTTGCATCGAGGCTGCCGTCGTCATTATAGCGCACAATCGCGAAATCGTTCGGGCCAGCGCCGGTGAAGCTGTGCCCGGCGGCTACGATCTTGCCGTCGGCCTGGAGTGCAATGCTGTAGCTCGCCTCGTGGAACGCGATCGGCGTCGTCACCTTGCCGCCGCTGCCGAAGCTCGCATCGAGGCTGCCGTCGGCATCGTAGCGGACAACGGCAAAGTCGAAGCTCGAGCCGTTGAAGCTGTAGCCGGAGACCAGGATCTTGCCATCGGGCTGAACGACGAGGTCCTGGCCGATATCTTCATGGGGCCCGATCGAGGTGGTGACCGTGCCGCCGCTGCCGAAGCTCGCATCGAGGCTGCCGTCGGCGTTGTAGCGAGCGAGCGCGAATTCGCCGACCGAGCCAGCGTTGGCTTGGCCGGCCACGAGAATCTTGCCGTCGGCGTCGACGGTGACGTTGAAACCGTTGTCATCGGACGAGTTGAAGCCGGTGATCACCCTGCCACCGATGCCGAAACCGTTATCGAGGCCGCCGTCTGCATTGTAACGGGTGAGGGCGAAGTCGAAGCTCGAGCCGTTGAAGGTGCTCCCTGTGACCAGGATCTTGCCGTCCAATTGCAACGCCAGCCCCCGCCCGAAGTCGTCGGCCGATCCGATAGCGGTTGTGACCTTCCCGTCGCCGCCGGCGAACACCGGTGCCTCGTTCGCGTTCGTCACCGTGACCGCGATCGCCTGCGTGTCGGTACCGCCGTTGCCGTCGGAGACCTGGACCGTGACGTCGTAGACGTTGTCGGCGCCGCCGGGCGCCTCGAAATCGGGCGCCGCAACAAAAGAGAGCGCGCCGGTATTGGGATTGATCGTGAACTTGGGGGCATCGGCACCGCCACCTTGCACGACAGGTACGATCGAGTAGGTGAGCGTCTGCCCGGCGTCCGGGTCGATGCCCACAACTGTGGTGACCGCCGTCGTGTTCTCTGCGACCGAGAGCGCGACAGTATCACCCCCGTTGGAGGTGACGGTGGGCGCATCGTTGCGGCCGTCCACGACCAGCGTCACCGTTGCGTTCGCAAGCCCGCCCTGACCGTCGGAGACGGCATAGGTGAAGCTGTCGACGCTCTGCTGGCCAGCAAACAGCTGCTGCAGGGCGGCCGCCCCGAGGGGATTGTAGACAACACTGCGCCCGCCGGGCCCGACCGAGAGCGTCGCACCCAGGGTACTCGTGGTAGGCAGAGATGAGAGGGTCAGCGGGCTGCCGTCCACATCGGTGTCGTTGGCCAGCACATCGAGCGTGTGAACCGCGTCCTCAGAGAGGCCGTCGGGATTGAGGTCGGCGGCCGCGAGATCGGTCGCCGGGGTGGGGTGTAGCACGGCGCCCGCGAAGCTGCCCGCTCCGTCGTTGGCCCAAACGTAGGTACCGCCGCCGCTGGCGCTGAGGGCATCTAGGTCTCCGTCCCCATCGTAGTCGATCAGCGCCACTCCGCGCGTATTGCCGCCATCGGCCAGCTGCTGTCCGCTGTCGGAGAATACTCCGCTGCCGTTGTTCAGCCAAACGCGATTTGGAGAGCCGTCGGCGCCCACAAAGGCATCGATGTCGCCGTCGCCATCGACATCGCCGAGCGCAACCACGGTCGAATCATGGCCGGCTCCGAGCACCTGACCGCTGTCGACGAAGTTGGCGCTGCCGTCGTTGAGCCAGACCTTGGCAGGCCCGGCGCTGAACCCGGCGGTGAACGCGTCGAGATCGCCGTCGCCGTCGAGGTCCCCCACCGCTCCGCCGAGGACGTCCGTGCCCGGTACGGGGAGGTTCTGGCCGCTGTCGACGAAGGCGCCATTGCCGTCGTTGAGAAGGACACTATTGCCACCTGGCCCGGTCAGGAACAGGTCGAGGTCGCCGTCCGCATCGAGGTCGCCGAGAATCGGCTCGTAGCCGAAATAGCCCGGCAGGGTTGCGCCTTGGGCAAACGAGCCGCTGCCGTTGTTGAAGAAAGTGAAGATGCCGTTGCCGGTGCTGCTGACGATGGCGTCAGCGTCACCGTCCACGTCGAGATCGCCTATGGCGACGTTCCAGGCGCCTGGAACGGAGAAAGACTGACTGAGGCCGAGCGTGCCCCCGCCGTCGTTGATCCAGGCGGTGGCGCTGCCGGAATCGAACTGGGTGGTAAACGTGTCGGGCCTGCCGTCGCCGTTGATGTCACCAACGGCCACCCCGCTCATGCGTGTGCCGCTGCCAAACGAAAGGCCGGCCGAACTCGGACTGACGCCGCTGTTGAAGAGGACCGTGCCGCCCCAGGCACCGGGCGCGAAGCCCCTGTTAACAACGACAACATCGGCGAGCCCCGGCGGGCGCACGAAATGATCATCTTCGGCGATGGGCGCTTCGTTGGCCGCATCCGTTACCGTGACGGCGATCGCCTGCGTATCCGCGCCGCCGGCCCCATCGGAAACTTGAACCGTGACGTCATAGACGTTGTCGGTGCCGACATCGGCCGGCGCCTCGAAGTCAGGAGCCGCGATGAACGAGAGCGCACCGGTTACGGGATCGACGTCGAACTTGCTTTCATCAACTCCGCCGGCGATCGCATAGGTCAACGTCTGCCCGGCGTCGGGGTCGCTGGCCGTGACGGTGGTCACCAGGGTTGAGTTCTCGGCGACCGAGACGGCGGCCGTGTCGTCGCCGCCGTTCGAGGTGATAGCGGGTGGGTTGTTGGGAACCACCTCGAACATGTGCGCCCGTACATCGTCCTGAGTGGCGTCTGTCCATGACACGACGAAGCGCCCGTCCGCCATCGCCGTGATGGTGGGTTGCTGCTGCGAACCGGTAGTCGTGGTGTTGACCAGGAGCTCGCCTTCGAACTTCGAGCCGTCGGCGTTGAACACCTGCGCGCGCACGTCCAAAGACGCGTCGCCACCGCTCTGGCTGTGGTCAGTCCAGGCGACAACGAAGCGGCCATCGGCCAGCGCCGTGATGGTGGGTTCGTTCTGCACGCTCTCGGTCGTTGTGTTGACCAGGAACTCGGCGCCGGACTGCGATCCGTCGGCGTTGAACACCTGCGCGCGCACAGCCTGAAACGACGTATCACCACCGCTTTCGCTGTGGTCGGTCCACGCGACGACGAAGCGGCCATCGGTCAGCGCCGTGATGGTGGGTTCGATCTGTACGCCCGCAGCCGTGGAGTTGACCAGGAACTCGCCGCCGAACTTCGAGCCGTCGGCATTGAACACCTGTGCCTGCACGCTAATAGCGTCCCCGCCGCTCTGGCCCTGGTCATACCACGCGACGACGAAGCGTCCGCCGGCCAGGGCAGCAACGGTGGGGTTGGATTGTTGATTCGATGTGGTTGTGTTGACCAAGAGCTCGCCGCCAGATTTCGAACCGTCGGCGTTGAACGCCTGCGCGCGCACGTCGCCCCCCGGGTCACTGGTGTCGCTCCACGCGACAACGAAGCGCCCATCCGTGAGCGCCGTGATTGCGGGATTTCGCTGATCATTCGCTGTCGTCGTGTTGACCAGGAACTCGGCGCCAGATTTCGAACCGTCGGCGTCGAAGACCTGTGCGCGTACAGCACCATCCGACGTGTCGGCGCCAGCCTGGCTCAGGTCGTACCAGGCAACGACAAATCGGCCGTCGGCCAGCGCTGTAATGGTCGGTTGGAGTTGGGGATCCGCAGTCGTCGTGTTGACCAGGAGCTCGCCGCCGAACTTCGAGCCGTCGGCGTTGAATATTTGCGCCCGCACGTCGCCCGATGCATCGCCCCAGGCGATGACAAACCGCCCATCGGACCGCCCGGTGATTGTTGGGTCGAACGCACCAGCCGTCGTGTTGACCAGGAACTCGCTGCCGACGAGCTGCACGGCCATGGCACACCTCCCTTGACGTAAATCGCTCAGCATATGTCGCCGCGCGAGGGCTGCCCACGGTAAGGTTGCATGCAAACAATTTGCTCGGCATGGTGCAAATGTACTAGATGCGTTCATCGGACAAGCCGTTTGCTGCCGTGGTTAATTTCACTGCAGACGACTCGCCGGCCCCAGCGGGCGGAGAACACACCCGTCGCCCGCGTCATGTCTTCGCGAAGGGCATCGATGGCGCCGAGGGCTCCGCGCGACAACCAGGTTTCGGATCGGGCGCTGCTCGACATCATCGAGCACGTCTACGCGACGAGCTGCGACCCCACCCAGTGGTCCGCCCTGGCCGACGCGTGCCGGCGGCTGTTCCCCGGCACCGCCTTCAGCCTGCACATCACCCTGGAAGCTGGGGCCTACGACCCGGTGCCCGAATGGGCCGGCTGGGACCCGCACTTCATCGAGCTCTACAAGCAGCACTACTACCGGATCAATCCGTTCACTGCGATTCTGCGGCCCATACGGCCGGGGCGCGTCGTGCGCGCCTCCGAGCTCGTCACCCGGCGGTGGATCGACCGGCAGCCCTTCTATCAGGAGTGGCTGAAGCCCGCCGGCAATTTCACCCACGCAGCCGGCGTCACCTTGATGCGGTCGGCCAACTCACTCACGCGGTTGTCGTACAATATTCCCGAGGACTTGGCCGAGGTCGAAGGCGCTGCCGCGGACGTGCTGCGGCGCCTCGCGCCACATTTCCGGCGAGCGCTCGAGATCGCTGGCCGGCTGGGCGGCAGGGCCGCCGCCGAGACGGCATTGGCTGCTCTTCTCGAGCAGGTCGGCGATTGCGCCATCGCCATCGACCGCCGTCGCCGGGTGCGTTTCGCCAACCGCCGGGCGCTCGCTCTTCTGGAGAGTAGAGCGCTGATCGCGGAGCGGCCGTCGCGTGGGCTGAGCTTCGTGGCGCACGAGGCAGAGGAAGCATTCACGCGCGCCCTCGAAGGATGCCTCGGGACGATCGAGCGCCCGGCTGCTGCGAGCTTCATGGTTCGCGTGGGGAGCGGGAGAGCGCTGCCCGTACACGTCCTGCCGCTGCGCACGGCGGGCTCGTTCGCCGCGGCCGGCGCCAACGCGGCGGTGGCGCTCGTCGTGATCGGAGCGGAGCGCAGTCGTGCCGTGCCGCCGGACACCGCGCTCAGGTCGCTTTACGGCCTGTCGCGCCGGGAGGCGGATGTGGCCTTGCTCATCGCCGAAGGGGCGAGCGCCAGGGAGACCGCAAGCCGGCTCGGCGTGAGCACGGCAACGACCCGCAATCAGCTCGCCGCCGCCATGGCCAAGCTCGGCGTGCACCGCCGGGCCGAGCTGGTGGCATTGTTGGCCGGACTGCTGCCGCGGCTCGGCGGCGAGCCGCCGGAGCCTCGGTGACCGCCAGGTTCCGCCGTCAATCGTCGTTCGCCTCTCGAGCCAGGCCGAGCGTACCGACGACCTTGGCGACAAGCTCGGTCTGGCGGCTGATGCCCATTCTGACGAACACGTCGGCGAGCTGGTTACGGGCCGTATTGCGCGATACGCCCGCAGCGACGGCGTACTCGCCGAGCGTGCGGCCGGCGACGAGCGCGCTCGCCAGCCGCGCCTCGGCCGCCGTCAGGTGGAACGCCGAGGCTATGGCCTCGGCCGGCACGGTCATACCTTTCGAGGCCGAGGTGACCACCACCAACACCATGTCGGATCGATCGACGGTCCGCATGCCGCCGCAGCTTTGTCGTGCAGCAGCGTCGTTGGCTCGGCGTGACGGCCCGATCCAAGCGAGGAAGCGGCGGCCGGTGGCCGTCGACATCAGAGTCACCGGCTGGCATGGCGGGACAAGCCGCGCCATGCCAGCAGCGATGGCGGCTGCCAGCGCCCGGCTATCCTGCGGCCGGCACGCCATTAGTGTGCCACACCGGTCCGTACGGATCACGCGCTCGTCTCGCATCAACGCTTCGGCGAGCCGATTGGCGACAAAAATGCGCCCCGAGCCGTCGATCATGAGCGCCGCGGCGGGCAGGGCATCGAGCGCGACGGCCAGCGCCCGTTCGGCAAAGCCGGCGCGTGCTGCCACCCGGTTCATCTCGACCGCGCGCGAGAGATGCGGCGTCAGCAGTTGCAGTTTCTTCCGATACGTGTCGGGGGCCCTGCGCAGCGCAACCGCGTCGGGTGCGATGCCGAGCAGCACCATGGTGCGCCTGTTCTTTTGCAGCACGACCCCGAGATGATGCGGGCTGATAGCTTGCGGCCGCATCCAGTCATTGTAGAATTCTGTGGTGGCGAGGGTTGGTTCGTCCACGACCCTGGATGCTCGGACAACCACGCCGACCGGCAGAGCACCGTAGGCCAGTGTCGGATAGGGGTTGGCGTTGGCGTAGTGTTCTGCGAACGACTTGAGGAACTCTGGCTGGGTGCCGAAGTTGAGATTGGCGGAATTGGCGCCCAGCATCCGGTCGTAGAATTGAAGCAACCCCTTGGCGTCCGCAAAGCGCTTCGACATCAGCTCGAAAAAGGCGGGCCAGCGCTCCGGATCGAGCGCGGCTTCGTAGAGCAGGTCGAGCAGCTCCGGCAGCTCCTTGTCGACGAACTGCTTCATGAGCTTGCGCCTCCGACAAGGACAGTCTCACCGCAGCAAGGGTACGCATCATTGCTCAATTCATCTTACAACTCAAAGAGCTACGCTCCCATTACCCTGCTGAGGCGGCTGGACTGTCTCGACCAGTTTCGCGAAATGATTCCTTTTTTCGCTCTTGCCGCTCCTGTTTGCTGACTGCCTGATTCAGCGAACAGGAGGGCCGCTTGCCACTGACGAACCATCCGACAAAGGCGCGGCCCGACGTCTGCGAGATGAGCCGCACCGACATCGAAATGCCCGATCTCACGGCGCGTGCGTGCGCAGCTTGCAGGCCTGCGTCGTCCTCAGGACGAGCGGCGCAGAGAGTACCGCAGCGAGCGAGCAAAACCACACGCTCAACGCCGATCAGTTGCTCCGCAGCGTTGTTCATCATCACGATCCGCCCGTTCGCATCGAGGCTCGGCAGTTGAAGGCTGTCGCCAGCCTCGTCGTTGTACGGTCATCTCCGGAGACCGCCGGTAACTCCGTTAACGTTAATTGTGTCCGCTTCCGGGATACTGCAGCGCAATCCGGTTGGTCTGCTCGGGGTCTTGGTCGTGTGAAAACGTCAGACCGCGACGACACCTTAGAAAGCGATTCTCCCGTTCCCGCCGTTCTGGCCGCCCTCGCACGAGGGGAGCGCTCCGGCGTCGTTGTCTGGCAGTGATGAAAAGCCAACTAATACCAAATCCGCCCGATCGGCTCGCGGGGGGAGGTACCGCTCGCCAGAGTGCCGTTTCCCGTGACGCGGCGGTGGCCTTCTTTTGGGGTCTGCGGGCTTCCAGGTAGGAGGGGTGCACCCCCAGGTCCACGCGAAAAAAATGCCCGCCCCGCGTAATAAACCGAGGTCGGACGGGATTAAGGTTAGCGCCTCGATGCGCCGCCTCTGTTTCCCGCGTGCTGCAGGAAGCATTCAGCCGGACGTCGTATAACACAAGCATTCCTGGCCTTTTTTGTACGTCTCCAACACCGCTCAGATCATGCTACGGACGGTCCGCGCATTCGTCCACCGAGTGGCAGACTAGAATTTGATTCTAACGATTTTTGATCCGTTCGCGTTTTTACACAGCCAGGGTCAGTCGCGTCGCGCACCAATCGCCGGACGGAAGATGTCATCGGGGAGCAGACGTAGGGTCAAGCGCGAACGCCATCCACTGAGCCGCGAAGATCGAAATCTTACCAGCGACCCGTCGTGACGACGCGATACCCCAACGAGCGGACGTGGTCGGTGATGGCCTACCTGTCGCCGAGCCCGGATCGGTCGAGGTCCGCTTTTGTATAGCCGGGTCGTGCGCTGGCTAGCTACGCGCTGGCGACAGTCGGAGTGATCCGATAGCCTCCGTCAGGTGCCTCTCGCGACGTGCCATGAGCTGCCGTGCTTCTTCCGATGCCGCCCTCGAATTCTTAGCGCCGTCCGCTCTCATCGCTTCTGAGCGTGCTGTTTTGGGCGGCGTCATGACCCATCGTCCGGCGGCTGCGCGTGCAATCAGAGGTCGATCGCGATCTCGCCTCCAGGATGGGTGGCCCGCGAGCAGCAGAGAATGATCCTCGACTGCCGCTCCTTCCGGCTCAGCACGTGATCGCGGTGCTCGACCTCGCCGCTCAGGATGCGGGCCGAGCAGGTGCCGCAGATGCCGTCGGAGCATTTCATGTCGACCGTGATGCCGGCTTCCGCCAACGCATCGGTGGCCCGCTTGTCGGCCGGAACCTCGATGTTCCTGCCGCTGTTCGCGAGCCGCAGGATGAACGCATGGTTGACGTAGTCGGGAGCCTCGGGCACCGAGAAGTGCTCCTTGTGCAGCGCTTCCTCGGGCCAGCCTTTGGTCTCGGCCTCCGCGTAGATCGCCTCCATGTAGCGCGCCGACCCACAGGTGTAGAGATGGTGGCCCGGTGCATAGGCCGGCACCAGAGCTCCGAAATCCGCGCGGCGCCCCTCGTCCGTGAAATGCAACTGCACGCGGTCACGCCATGGCGCACGCTCCAGGTCGCCCAGGAAGGCGCCGGTCCCGCGGCTGCGGGCGCTGAAGTGGAACTCGAACTCGCGCCCCAGTGCGTACAGCCGGTGTGCCATCGACAGCAGAGGTGTGACGCCGATGCCGCCGGCGAAGAAGAACGACTTGGCCGCGTCCTCGGCGAGCGGGAAGTGGTTGCGCGGCGGCGAGATGAAGACCCTCCGGCCCTCGCGGAACACACGATGCATGAGCGCGGAGCCGCCGCGTCCCTTGGCCTCGCGCTGCACGCCGAGCACGTAGCTCGAACCGTCGGCGGGGTTGCCGGCCAGACTGAACTGGCGCAGATACTCCGGCGCGATAACCACATCGACGTGCGCCCCCGCATCGAATTGCGGTAGCGCCGCACCGCTGGCCGAGACCAGCTCGAAGCGCACCACGTCCTCCGTCATGTCCTCGCGGCGCTTGACGATAGCGGGAAACACGGGCGGCGGCCCCTCGGGCAGCTTGAACTGCGGCACGAGCCCCTCGGTCTCGCCGCGGGCGAGTCGCGCTTTGTACCGGTGGGGAGTGAGCAAGCTGCGGTAGCGGGCGATGCCGGCCTCGCGGTTCACCGGAAACGCCACCGGGTAGGGCGGCGGCATCGTGTCGGCGGGATAGACGGCAAGCGTCTGGTCCTCGTGCTTGAGATCGATGTTGAGGGTGAGCCCGCGCCGGTTGGTGGCCCGCGCCCGCCTGTGCTGCATGGTGACCCGGTCGAGCTCGATATCCCACCACCACTTCTTCACCGGGTTGATGCCGCCGCGGCCGAGCCGATCGTCGAGCCTGGCGATCCATTTCGCCGCTTTTGGCCAGCGCATCGCGACCCAGCGAAATGCACCCTCGGCGAACAGCCCTTCGAGATTCCACGGGCAGGTCTTCATGCAGCGCCCGCACATGGCCCCGCCCTGGTTGGTGATGCGGTAGCGCGTGCACTTCTCGGCGTCGGACTTCCAGATCTCGTAGCCGTTGTACATGACCTTCGGCCCGGCCGTGATGGCTCCCGACGGGCACTCGCGCGCGCACTTGTTGCAGCCGTTGCAGAAGGTCTGCAGCCCGAAGTCGATGGGCTTGTCGTAGGCGAACGGCATGTCCGTCGTCACCACACCCGACTTGAGCCTGGGCCCGAGATACGGGTTGAGGATGACCTCGCCGATGCGCGACACTTCGCCGAGCCCCGACAGGAGAAGGAGGGGCGGCTGCAGCACGTCGCCGTCGAGCACGGAATGCGCGCGCCGAATAGCCGAGCCGGCGGACCTGCTCGGCGATGATGCCGCCGAGCAGCGAGAAACGCAGGTAGGCGCGCATGCTCTGGGCGACCGACACCCAGTCGTCACCGCTCGCGCCCTCGAACGTCTCGTGGCCTTGGTCGTACAGCATCGAGATCGCGTTCTTGTGGTAGGCGGGCATCGGATTGCCGCCGGCGTCGTGGCTGTAGTAGGCCCACTCGGGACAGCGCGACAGGCCGACCGCATCGGTCGCCATGTAGTAGGACGCACCTTTGATGTTGCGCGCATTGCGCTCAGGGTCCCGCACCGATCCCGATACGGGGCCGCGCGCCTCGCCGAACTGCAAGAGAAGCAGAGCGCCGAGCGCCCGCCTGGCGCAGTGGCCGATGGCCGACTTCTGGATGTAGTAGCCGCCCTTGGCGTTGTTCTGCATCTCCTTGCCCATGTCGCCGAAGATGGTGCGGGCAAAGAAGTCGGCGCGCTTGGGGAAACGCGGCACGCGCGGCTCGTCGATGAAGGTGGTGGGCTCGTCGCGGCGCTTGAGCTTCTCGAAGGGGTAGGCACCCATGTGGAACGGGCGGCGGCTGTAGGGCTCCCGGTTGAAGGCATTCTTGGATGTGCCCTTGCCGAGCCACCACGCCGGCCCATGACTCTTCCAGCGGCCGACCAGCCCTGTCGCCGTGGCAAGCGCCAGGTCCGGCGCCAGCTCCAGGGTCGTGGTGACGGCCGCGAGCCCGAAGCGTGAGCCGACGTAGGGGTTCTCGAGCAGGATCCGAGAGCCGCGCCTTACGACGCGCGCCAGCCCGGCGGCTACGGCGAGCTTGTTGAGATCGAAATCGCTGCTCGTGACGGTGTGTGCGCGGGCCTCGTAGCCGAGCGAGCGGATGTAGCTCGACAGGACGATGGCCGTATTGGCGCCGAGCACCCCCGCCCGCTGCGGCTGGGTGCCCGCGAACCAGTCGGTCCCCGGCTCGCCCGGCCGGGGGTCGCGCGTGTACTCGATCAGGAAGACGAGGGCGAAGCGATGATGGGGAACGGGCCCGAGCGTGCGGCGCGCGCACTCCACGACGTCGGCATAGATCACGTCGATGCCGGCGGTGTAGGTCTTGGGCTGGTTCCTCTCCAACTCGTCGGCCAGCGCGCCGAGCGATGGGTTACGCACCGGCAGGTCGAGGTGGGGCTCGGCCGGCAGCGCACATACGCCGACCTGCGTGGCGTCGTAGTAGTAGCCGGCGGCCTTGAGGTGATTGGAGCGCTCCAGTGGATCGTCCGGAATCTCCGCAGGCAGGGGCGCCACCTGGCCATCGCGCACCACATCGAACATGCCGATGTAGCGCGCCATCGCATTGGTCAGCGATTCCGGGTTCGTCTCGTCGTGGTAAGAGACGGGCTCGAACGACGGCACACTCGTCAGGTCGGGCATCTCGTGCTGACGCCGCAGCCGCTCGAGCGGATAGGGCCCAAGGTGCACCGACCGCTTTCGGTAGGAGAAGAGCTTCATTGTTGTGGCGTGAACCCTGAGGCTTTGACGGCCGGCGCCCATCGCTCGGCGTCTGCTTTCTGGATAGCCGCAAGCTCGGTTGGCGTGGAGCCTTTGGGCACGAGACCAAGGGCCAGTACACGCTCCTTGAACTCGGGCGTCGCCAGCGCCTCGTTGATCACCTTGTTCAGGCGATCGATCAACCCTGCCGGCGTCTTGGCGGGAGCATAGACCGCGTACCACCCCACGCCTTGCACGGGCACCCCCGCTTCCAGGAAGGTTGGCACGTCTGAGAGCAGCGGGGAGCGCAGCGCGCCCGAGGTCGCAAGCACGCGGACGCGGCCGGACCGGTGCAGCTCGGCACAGTCGCTCAGGGGGACAACGGCGAAGGGGATTTGTCCGGCAACGAGATCGTTCATGGCGGCCGCCGAACCCCGATAGGTCACATGCCGCGGTTCGATGCCGACGCTGGTGGCAAACATCACCGCGAAGAAATGCCCGAGCCCGCCCGCACCCGGAGACCCGTAGCTCGCTTGCGCGGGGTTCGCTTTCGCCCACGCGACCAATTCAGCGAGTGTCTTCGCCGGCATCTGCGGACCGACCGCAAGCGCGACCTCGAAGGTTGCCACCAGCGAAACCGGCTGAAGACCGAGGAACGGGTCGTAATCGAGCTTCGGATAGGAAGAGGGATAGATGGAGATGACCGGCATGGGTGCAAACAGCAGCGTGGCGCCGTCCGGCTCGGCCGCGATCACGGCCTTCACCCCGATGCGCCCGGCCGCGCCCGTGCGGTTCTCGACAATGGTCGTGGTCGCAAGGCCCGCGCTGAGGCGGTCGGCAACGAGCCGAGCCATGCTGTCGCCCGCACCGCCGGCAGCGAATGGGTATACGAGACGAACAGTTGGCGTCTGTGCCGCGGCCTGGCCCAAACCCACGGCACAGGTCAATGCGGCCGCGAGCCCAATTGCGGCGTGAAGAAAGCCCCGGCGATCCATTCTTTCACCCTCCCCACCTGCCGCAGGATCTTTGCAGGCCTTGTGGCCCGTTGCGCGCTTGGAACGCGGTTCGGCCGTCCTCAGGCCGCGTGATACGGACGCTCGGACCTTGCCCCATTATGGCACCTCGCCGCGCGCCGGATAGTCCTTTGCGATGACAAAATCGACCGCGCTCACAAGCTCACGGAAGTGCGGCCTGGCAAAGGGCATGGTCTGGATCGATGACCAGTAGAGCGTGCCGTCGGCGCGGATGAGGAACACGCCCGGCTCGCTGAACTGCGCCGGCTCCTCGATGCCTGCCGATGTCATGCCGCGGCTCGTCGAGACGAAGAGGCCCCAATTGCGCGCCGCCGCCAGTTCAAGCCCGTAGCCGACGGTCAGGTTGCCGAGCTGCCACTCCGTCGCCGTTCGGCGCGCGCGCTCCTCCGTGTCGCTGCTGATCGCCACCACCTCGACGCCGCGCTGGCGCAACTCGGGCTCGAGTTTGACGAGCTCACCCAGATAGCCGCGGCAAATGGGGCAATGCAGGCCACGGTAGAAGACGATGAGCGTGAAGCGCTCCGGCTTGCGCTCGCCCAGCGTCCAGATCTGCCCGGCCACCGTCTTCACGGAGAGCGCCGGGGCCCTTGTCCTCGGTAGAAGCTTGCTCATGCACGTATCTCCTCCCGCTCAGGCCCAGCCGCATCGGCATTGTTGAGCGGCGCCAACGCCGATCGCACGGCATCATGGACCGCGCGCGGCTCGACGCCGAGCCTGGTCATGACGCGCAGGCCCTGAACCAAGGCCACGAGCTGGCGCGCATATCGGCGCGGATCGGTGTCAGCCTGCAGGTCGCCCTGCTCGCGCGCCTCCTCCAGTCGGGCGGCCAGCGCCCGCTCCAGGCGCGCGAACGCCTGCCGGACGCGTTCGGCGATTTTCTCTTCTCCACTGCCGATCTCGACGGCCGTGTTGGTGAGGAGACAGCCGTGTGCCAGGCCGTTGGCGCTCGGCCGCTCCTCCGCGATGTCCATGAGGAACCTTCCGATCGCCGGCGCCGCCCGATCGCCGCGCGCTAGTCGCTCCAGCTTGGTGCGCGTCACCGTGTCGAGGTAGTGCTCGATCGCCGCCAGGAGCAAAGCGCTCTTGTCGGGGAACGCCGCGTAAAGGCTGGAGCGGCTCACACCCGTCGCCTGCACGACGTCCTCGACAGAGGTGCCCGCGAACCCCCGCTGCCAGAACAGCGCCGTCGCAGAGCGGAGCAGGTCGTCGCGATCGTACGCGCTTGGCCGCGCCATTGCCGGCAATCACCACAAGGACCGTAGTTCCGGTAATTCTGGAATGCTCATTCCAAATTGTCAATCGCAACGAGCGGGCCCGGGCCCGAGACGTCCGCTCCCGGTCAAGGATCGTCGCCGATCGCGTTCGGGAGAAGGTCCGCCTCTGTATGCGGCCGACGTGCCCGCAGGTAGGCAAAAGCCGAAGACCAACATCCCACGACCTTCTCTCGCCACGCCAGCTCTGGATCAGCCGTTGATGCGCTGGTCATCCGTTTTCCACGCAGTTGCGGGTAGCGCCCGCTGGGTCAGCAGAAATTCCGCTTGCGAAACGGCCGTGCCGCCCGGATACAGCCGTCATGAAGTTCCACACGCCGCTGCCGATTGACGCGGTCCTCGACGAATTGCGTAACGCCTTGGCCGCGCGCGCATCGGCCGTCCTCGTCGCGCCGCCCGGTGCCGGCAAGACGACACGCGTGCCGCTCGCCTTGATGGAGGAAAGCTGGCTCCAGGGTCAAAAAGTCCTGGTGCTGGAGCCGCGCCGGATCGCCGCCCGAGCCGCTGCCGAGCGCATGGCGCACTCCCTGTCAGAGCCAGTCGGCGAGCGGATTGGATTGCGCGCACGCATGGTCTCGAAATCGGGGCCGAAGGCACGCGTCGAGGTTGTCACCGAGGGCGTCTTCACCCGCATGATCCTTGACGATCCCGAGCTTTCCGGCGTCGGCGCGATACTGTTCGACGAGTTCCACGAGCGCTCGCTCGATGCCGACTTGGGGCTTGCCCTTGCGCTCGACTGCCAGCGTGGCTTGCGGGACGGCCTGCGCATCCTGCCGATGTCGGCGACGCTAGACGGCGCGCGGATCGCGCAGCTCCTCGGCGATGCTCCCGTCATCGCCGGTGAAGGCCGCGCCTTCCCGGTCGAGACGCGTTACCTTGGCCGCGACGCCAACGGCCGCATCGAGGATCAGATGACGGACGCGGTGATGCGGGCATTGCGGGTGGACTCCGGCTCCATCCTGGCGTTCCTGCCCGGCCAGGGCGAGATCCGGCGTGTCGAGGGACGGCTGGCCGAGCGTATCGGCGACCCGACGATCATACTTGCTCCCCTTTACGGCGCGATGGACATGAAGGCGCAAGACCTTGCGCTCGAGCCAGCGCCCAAGGGCCTTCGCAAGGTGGTGCTCGCGACCTCGATCGCCGAGACGTCGATCACCATCGAGGGCGTGCGTGTGGTCATCGACAGCGGCCTTGCACGAGTTCCGCGCTTCGAGCCGGACGTCGGCGTGACCAGGCTCGAGACCGTTCGTGTGTCTCGCGCGGCCGCCGATCAGCGGAGGGGACGCGCCGGCCGTACCGAACCCGGCATCTGCTATCGCCTGTGGGACGAGCGGCAAACGCAGAGCCTGGCTCCTTTCGCCGAGCCCGAGATCCGCTCGGCCGATCTTACAGGCTTGCTCCTCGACTGCGCGGAGTGGGGAGCAACCGATCCGCGCTCGCTGTCCTGGATCGATCCCCCGTCGGCAGCCGCGATCGACGCAGCGCGCGAGGAGCTGACAGAGCTGGAGGCGCTCGACGCGGACGGCCGCATCACGGCCATCGGTAGGCGACTGAGGTCGCTGCCGTTACCACCCCGACTTGCGCGCATGGTGATTTCCGCGGCCGATCTCGGCCACGCAGAGGCGGCGGCCGAGATCGCGGCGGTAATCGTGGAGCGCGGACTCGGCGGCAACGATGCCGATCTCGCCCATCGACTGGAAGGATTCCGCGGTGACCGCTCGCGCCGCGCCGGCGACATGCGAAAGCTGTCGGCGGACTGGGCTCGGATGGCGAGCTCAAGTCGGTCGGTGCAGGGGCCGCGGGAGGGGATGTCGATCGCGCGGCTACTGGCGCTCGCGTACCCTGAGCGCATTGGCAAGGCGCGCGGCGCGCTCGGCCAGTCTCTGGGCCAGTTCCTTTTGGCCAATGGCCGCGGAGCCCACATCGAGGCGACGCATCCCTTGGCGCGGTCCCCTTTCCTGGTCGCCGCGGAGCTGTCAGGAGGCGCGGCATCGACGCGCATCCTGCTCGCGGCCGCGGCCGATGAAGCGGACGTCCTTGCGGCCGCGGGCAAGCGGATTCGCGAGAGGGAAGAGATCGAGTTCGATGAGGGTGCCGCTGCGCTGAGGTCGCGCCGTGTGCGCCGGCTCGACACCATCGTCATGGCAGCGGCGCCAGGCGCGGTGGTGGCGAGCGAGGAGACCGCGCGCCTCTTTGCCGAGGGCATCGCAAAGCTTGGGATTAGCCGGCTGCCGTGGAGCAAGACGCAAATCCAACTTCGCAACCGAGTCGGTTTCTTGCGCGCGGCCGGACGAGACGAATGGCCGGACCTGACCGATGCGGCGCTCGCCAGGACGGTCGTGGAGTGGCTAGCCCCCTTCCTCACCGGCAAAACGAAGCTGTCCGAGATCGGCGTCGATGCCCTCGGCGCGGCGCTCGATGCACTGGTGCCATGGAGCTTGAAGCGGCGTCTGGATGAAGAGGCGCCGACGCATTTCGAGGCGCCTACGGGCAATCGTCACGCCATCGACTACGAGGGGGCGGGCGCGCCGGCCCTGCACATCCGCGTGCAGGAGCTGTTCGGGTTAACGCGACATCCTGCGATCGCCAACGGCAACCTGGCGCTCACTCTGCATCTGCTCTCGCCGGCGCACCGGCCGATTCAGATTACGCGCGACCTTCCGGGGTTCTGGAAGGGATCGTGGGCGGCGGTCAGGGCCGAGATGAAAGGACGCTATCCACGGCACCCTTGGCCGGGAGATCCCGCCTCGGCAGCTCCGACCGCGCGGGCCAAGTCGCGCGGGACGTGATGGGATGAGCCAATTGCCGCGCGGAGAAGAGTCTCTCTGGGCAACGGCAACCATCTTGGAGGTCGCGGCGCACGCTTTCCGCCGATGTTGTAAGTCGCTGAAGCGAGGAGCCGGGTTTACAAGCTGATCGCGAAGAACTACGCGCTTCTTGTCAGCAAGAGCTTTGTGCGTCTCCCCCTGGAGCTCCTTTCATGCCTGCCAAGAAGATCGGCTTCCTATCGTTCGGGCACTGGTCGCCCGCGGCCCGCTCGCAGACGCGGTCGGCGTCAGACGCGCTCTTGCAGTCCATCGACCTGGCCGTCGCTGCCGAGGAGCTCGGCGCTGACGGGGCGTACTTTCGCGTGCATCATTTCGCTCGCCAGCTCGGCTCGCCATTCCCGCTGCTGGCGGCCATCGGGGCGAAGACCAAGCGCATCGAGATCGGCACGGCGGTCATCGACATGCGCTACGAGAACCCGCTGTACATGGCCGAAGATGCCGGCGCGGCCGACATCATCGCTGGCGGACGCCTGCAGCTGGGCATCAGCCGCGGGTCGCCCGAGCAGGTGATCGACGGCTGGCGCTATTTCGGCTACGTCCCGCCCGAGGGACAGACAGACGCCGATATGGGCCGGCATCACGCCGAGGTCCTGCTGGAGGTACTGCGCGGCGCGGGCTTCGCGAAGCCCAACCCGAGGCCGATGTTCCCGAACCCGCCAGGCCTCTTGCGCATCGAGCCGCACTCGGAGGGACTGCGCGACCGGATCTGGTGGGGCGCCGCGACCAACGCCACCGCCGAGTGGGCGGCCAAGCTGGGCATGAATCTGCAAAGCTCGACCCTCAAGTTCGACGAGAGCGGAAAGCCCTTCCACATTCAGCAGGCCGAATAGATCCGCGCTTACCGCGCAGCATGGGCGGAGGCGGGCCACCAGCGCACGCCGCGCGTCTCGGTGAGCCGCAGTATTTTCGCACTCGTCGACGACCGAGACCGCGCGTATTTCGGCGGCGGCGGTGGGCAGGACGAGGACCAGTTCGGCTTCATCGAGCCGGAGAAGCGGGCGATCTTCGGCCGCAGCTACGCCGACGAGCCCGACGCCCTCGTCAAGCAATTGGCTGAGGACGAGGCCATCGCCGAGGCCGACACGCTGCTCTTGACCGTCCCCAACCAGCTCGGCGTCGACTACAACGCGCATGTGATCGAGGCCATCCTGACCCACGTCGCTCCCGGCCTCGGCTGGCGCTGACATAGATCCCTTTCCTCCATTTCACAGAGTCCTCCCATGGTCGACGAAGTCGCAACCCCTTCCGCATCCGACAAAGACAAGAAGGAGCACCAGCCGCCGAAAGGGGCGACGCATAAGGTCACCTGGACGAGCGATGCCGGTCATGCCGCGGACGTCGACGTGATCTCGGAATGGATCGTCCTGCGCAAGAAGGAGCGTCCCGCAGCCGAGATCTTCCATACCTATTACCGGCTTGCCGAGGCCAAAGGCCGGCGGCCGGTCAGCTTCGTCTTCAACGGCGGGCCCGGTGCGTCCTCCGCCTATCTTCATGTCGGGGGGCTCTCCCCGCGGCGCGTGCTCTTCAAGTCCGACGGCAAACTCGAGCCGCCGCCGGTGCGGCTGCTGAACAATCCGGAAAGCTGGATCGCCTTCACCGATCTTGTGTTCGTCGATCCGGTCGGCACCGGCTTCTCGCGCATCATCGAGCCTGAGAAGAAGCCCGACGACAAGGACAAGCCCGATCCCGCAAAGACCGTCGAGGAGAAGGAGTTCTACGCGCTCAATCGCGATCTCGAGTCCCTGGGAGAGTTCATCGAGCGCTTTCTCTCGAGGTACAAGCTTTGGGACGTGCCCATTGCCATCATCGGCGAAAGCTACGGCGGCTTCCGCACGGCCAAGCTCGTGCGGCGCCTGCAGGAGACCCACGGCATCGGCCTGTCGACGGCGATTGCCATCTCGCCGGTGCTCGAATGGTCGCTCCTGGACCGCAATGATTACGACGTCCTGCACTCGATGGATTGCTTCTGCACCATGGCGCTTGCGGCGACCTTCCACGGCCGCTCGCGCGTATTCGCAGCGGGCACGCCGGTCGAGACGCAGCGGCGCGAGATCGAGGCCTTTGCCACCCGCGAGCTTGCGCATTCCCTCCTTGTCGGCACGGCGCACGACCCCGACGAGCTGGCCCGGGTCTTTGTCCGCGCCGCGGATTTTCTCGGATTGCCGGTAGAGCTTGTCCGCCTTGCGCATGGCCGTGTGCCCTTCTGGCGCTTCGCACGCGAGCTTCTGAAATCCGAGCAGAAGGTTGTGGGCTTCTACGACGCGACGATCACCGGCATCGATCCGTTTCCGGATCGCGACTATCACCAAGCGCCGGACCCGACTCTGGCCAGCATCGAGCGCGTCTTTGCCAGCGGCATCAATCATGTTCTGCGCGCCGAGATCGGCATCGATTCGCAGCGCCGCTACGAGCTGTTGAGCATGGCCGTCAATCGCGACTGGAAGCGCGACGAGCCAACCCATGCGCTCTGGGCTCCGGCTGGCGCCACCGACGACTTGCGCTTCGCCATGAGCATGAACCCGGACATGAAGGTCCTGATCGCGCATGGCTATTACGATATGGTGACACCCTATTTCTCGTCCGAGCGCCTGGTCGAGCAGATGAAGCTGCTGCCGCAGCAGCGCGAGCAACTCTTCATCCGTCATTTCGGCGGCGGTCACATGTTCTACACCTGGGACGAGTCGCGCCGCGCCTTCCGCGACTGGGCAAAGGGCTTTTATACCTAGCCTTGGGCGAGGTGAGGGGCGATGCCGCAGCCCCTACGGGCGTGCGATCCAGCGACTCTCGACACGGAGCACACGCGCTATGGTGATTTGCTCCCTAGCGAGCCTGGTTGGTAGATTCCATTGCGTGAGACGACACAGCAGCTGGGCACGTCGTAGCGGGGATTTGGCGTGCACAAATGCATATCGGACTGATCGGCGGCATTGGACCTGCCGCGACCGAGTTCTACTACCGCGGCTTGACCGACCGCCACACGAAGTCCGGGACGCGTCTGGAGCTGACGATCGCGAACGCTGAGGTGCGCGACCTCTCTCAGAACCTCGCAAACAAGGATGCCCGAAAGCAGGCCGGAATTTTTGCGGCTTTGATATCGCGGCTCAAGGCGGCTGGCGCGCAGATTGCTGCCGTCACCTCGATGGGCGGTCACTTCTGCATCGGCGAGCTTCTCGCGATGTCGCCATTGCCCATTCTGAATGGTATCCCGGAAGTGGACGCTGCCGTGAAGAGGGGAAAGTTCAAGACCATAGGCATCATCGGCACGCGCATGGTGATGGAGACGCGGCTGTACGGGGCTATCTCGTCGGCGACGGTGGTCGTTCCTCTAGGCGCTGAGCTCGAGGAAGTGCACGAGAACTATGCGGCGATGGCAACCGCGGGCCGGGTCAACGATACACAGCGGCGCGTGTTTTTCGCCGCCGGCGAGCGCCTGTGTCGGGAGCAGGGCGCCGAGGTCGTTTTGCTCGGCGGGACCGACCTCTCCCTTGCGTTCCAGGGGTGCGATGCCGGCTTCCCCGTGCTCGATTGCGCCGATGTGCACGTGGAGGCGATCTACCAGGCGTCGCTGCGGACCACCTGAAGTGTGGCGCACATAAACACGATGGTCCGCTAGATCGAGGCCCATCGGGGGACGTTGCGCTCGAGCATGCGGCCTGATGCGATGCCCGTACCACGCGGCACGAAGGCTATGCGGTGAGCCAGAAGAAACGCAAGCTGATCGAGGAGGCGTTCGGTTGGGGCAAGACGATCGGCGGCCTCGCCCGACCGATGCGCAAAGGCAAGGCCCGGATAGGCTTCGTCTTCACCTTCACCATGGCTGCCTACGATCCGATCCGCCGGCCAAGGCTGCTTGCCGAAGCTGCCGCCTGAGCCAGAAACAACGGCCGAGACGCACGACTCCAGACTTGAAAAACGATCCGCCGGGATGATGGTTCTATCCGACAGCCATTTTCAACGGCCTGCTAGAAGTTCGGTCCGTCTCCGGAGATCCTGTCGGTTCGCAGCATCGCAATTTCTGATTTCAGTTGCGATGCCGAGTGGCGGGTTGCGCGCTTGGATCAGCGCACCGATTACGGGCCGGACCATGCTGGCTAGTTCCGCCTGGTCGAAGCTCGACATCTGAAGCCTGACGCGATACCCCAATCAACGGACGTTGTCGGCGGCGGCCCTCTTTTGCCGACCGAAAAGCGTCCTAAGTCCGCTTCTATCCTGGTGTTTGCAATCCTGTTCCGCACCGGCGACAGCCGCCACGACGTCGCTCATGATCAACACCGGCGCCGAGACCTCCACGGCGGTCGCCACCGCCGCGGAACAACTCTCGGCCTTGGTCAACGAGATTTCCTGCAAGGTGAAGAAGAAGCCCCACCTGCAAGATTTCCCTGCCACAATCGCCTGCATGCCTTGACTGCGGCCAGCTTGCGCGATGCCCCGTAAAGAAGAGGACCCCACGACATCGATGTGCTCGGCGGTTGTCCAGCGACTGCTTCCTTGTAGGATGGAAATAAAGTCGCACGATACGCACGGCTATGCATGCGTTCGCTTGCGGATGCGGTCAGTACGAGGCAACGATGAACGGAACGGGAAGAGCAGGGATGACGGGAAACGGCACCAACAACAAGTGGATCGGAAAGCGAACGATCCGACCGGATGGCGTGGACAAGGTCACCGGCCGTGCGGCGTTTGGGGCGGACCACGTGCTGCCGGGCATGCTGGTGGGCAAGGTCCTGCGCAGCCCGCATCCGCATGCCCGCATCAAGGCGATCAACTTCGAGAAGGCGGCCGCGCTGCCGGGTATCAAAGCCGTCATGACCGGCCGCGACCTCGTGGAGTTCCCATGGGACAAGCCGGCGATCCTCGGCATCCAGGACCTGCGCTTCAACAGCCGCAATGTCATGGCGCGCGACAAGGTGCTCTACGCGGGCCATGCCGTGGCGGCGGTCGCCGCAACATCGGCCAGGATCGCCTCCCAGGCCCTCAAACTGATCGAGGTCGACTACGAGGTCCTGCCCTGGGTGATCGACGTTGACGAGGCCATGCGCCCGGGCGCGCCCATTCTGCACGAGCACATGCGCAACGTCGGCGCCAAGCCGGGTCCGGCCACCACGTCCAACATCGGCGGCAAGCTGGAGCACACGCTGGGCGACGTCGAGGCCGGGTTCGCTGCGGCCGACGTTATCGTCGAGCGCAGCTTCAAGACCAAGCCGGTGCACCAGGGCTACATCGAGCCGCATGCCTGCCTCGTCAGCGTCAACAAGGACGGCCACGCCACCATCTGGAGCAGCAGCCAGGGCCACTTCATGGTGCGCGACATGACGGCCCAGCTGACGGGTCTCAAGCTCAGCGACATTCGCGCGATCCCGGCCGAAATCGGCGGCGGCTTCGGCGGGAAGACCATCGTCTATCTGGAGCCCTTGGCGCTGATCCTGGCCAAGAAGTCCGGCCGTCCCGTGAAGATGGTGATGTCGCGCGAGGAGGTGTTCCGCGCGACCGGCCCAACGTCCGGATCATCGAGCACCGTCAAAATCGGCTCAACCAAAGACGGCAGGGTCACCGCGGTCAAGGCGACCTACAACCTGCAGGCCGGCGCCTTCCCGGGCTCACCCATTCGCGGCGCCGTGGGATGCGCGCTGTCCCCCTACGATATCGCCAACGTCCAGATCACCGGCTACGACGTGGTCACGAACCGGCCCAAGGTTGCGGCGTATCGGGCGCCTGGGGCGCCGATCGGGGCCTTCTCGGTGGAGTGCACGCTCGACGAACTGGCAAAAGCCCTGAAGATGGACCCCCTTGTGCTGCGCCAGAAGAATGCGGCCAAGGAGGGAACAAAGGCGGCGTACGGGCCGACGTTCCGTCGCATCGGTTATGAGGAAACCCTGCAGGCGGCGCTCAGCCATCCGCACTACCAAGTGCCGCTGGGCCCCAACCAGGGTCGCGGTGTCGCCAGCGGCTTCTGGTTCAACGCTGGTGGGGAGTCCAGCGCACAAGTTTACGTCAACGAGGATGGCACCGTAGTCGTGGTGACCGGCCATCCCGACATCGGCGGCTCGCGCGCCTCGATGGTCAACATCGTCGCGGAGCTGCTGGGCATCGACTACCGCAACGTGCAGGCTCTGATCGGCGACACGAGCTCCGTCGGCTTCAGCGCACTCACCGGAGGCAGTCGTGTCACGTTCGCCGCCGCCATGGTGGTAACAAAAGCAACCGAGCAGGTGATCCAGACACTGCGTGAGCGCGCGGCCAAGCTTTGGAAGATCGATGTAGAGGCGGTCATTTGGGAGAACGGCGAGGCCCGTCCTGCCGGCTCCAATGCGGGCGAATTCCCGCCACTGACCCTGCCGGAGCTGGCCGCCAGCGCGACCGCCACGGGCGGCCCGATCAACGCGCGCTCCTCGCTAAACACGGAAGGCGCGGCGGGCGGATTCGCCACGCACATCTGCGATGTCGAGGTCGATCGGGAGACCGGCAAGGTGCAGGTGATCCGCTACACGGCGGTTCAGGATGCCGGGCGGGCCATCCATCCCAGCTATGTGGAGGGGCAGATCCAGGGCGGCGTCGTGCAGGGCATCGGCTGGGCGCTCAACGAGGAGTGCATCTTCGCCGACAACGGCAAGCTCGATAATGCGAGCTTCCTCGACTATCGCATGCCGGTGGCCTCCGATTTGCCGATGATCGAACCCGTCATCATAGAGGTGCCGAACGACAAGCATCCGCAAGGGGTGCGCGGTGTGGCCGAGGTACCGATCGTGCCCGCGCCGGCGGCGGTCGCCAATGCCGTGCGCAACGCCATCGGCCTGCGTCTGACTGATCTGCCCATGTCCCCGCCGAAGGTGCTCGCAGCCCTGACAGCTGCAACGTAGGCGGAGACCGAGGGGCAGGCCGCACTCGCGGCCTGCCAAAGCAGGCGGGCGCTCGACGATCGCTGATCGTTCTTGTCCACCCTGAGTGATGGCGAGCTTCGCGAGGATCTGCGGAAGCCGAGGGACGCATTAAGAGGCCCGAGCGATGAACGATAGATTTTTGAAGACCGGCGTTTTTCTCGCTCCCTTTCATCCTGTTCGCGAAAACCCGCTGCTGGCGCTTGATCGTGACATGGAGCTGCTGGTTCATCTCGACCGGCTCAACTATCGCGAGATCGCAGAGAGAGTTGACATCTGAAGTGAAGGGTGCGGGACTGCGGTCGCTGTACCCCATACAGCGGACGTGATCGGCGTTACAGGGGTCGCCGATTGCGTTCGGGCAAAGGGTCGGCTTTGTATAGCTGGGTCAGCCGCTGCGCCAGTCACGTCCCGGCAACGGTCGGAATTATCCGATAGCCGTCGTCGGGTGCCTGTCGCGACGTGCCAAAAGCGGGCATTCAGGCGCCAGTCCATCCGCTTACGTCGTGTAGATTTGCAACACATCTGGCCACAAGGACAAACACTTCTGATCCTTCAACGGTGATCGAGCATGCATCGCTATTGGGTTGCCAATCGATAGACGCGCGCGGCGTTGTCGTGCGCCACGTTTTGCGCGATCTCGGGAGGAAGCAGCGACAGGAAATGCATGGTCGCCTTCAGTCTCGGCGTGTTGCGCTGGGCAAAGATCAGGCCGGGTCCGCCACCCTGGAGGTTCGCTCCGGCGAAGAACGAATCTGTACCGATCATGAAGCGATCTGCGTGGCGCACCAACAAGTCGCGCCACGCCGGCTCAATCACCCCGCCGACCAACAGTTTGTTGTGCATTGGCGACCCCTCGCCGTGGACACGCAGCGAGACGAATAGATTGGAATGCTTGTCCATCAGCGAGCCAATGGTCAGCGGCGTCATCGCGCCCAGCGGGTCGGAGCCGCCATGGGCCCAGACGATCCGAGCTTTGTGGTTGTGCGCCAACAGACGTTCAAGCGCCTCCACCGAACCGGGAAGCGTTGGTGGGTTGTCGGCGGCCGCGAAGCGTGCGGGAGTTGGCATCCCGCCAACGACCGCATCCATATGCAAATCAATGGGAACATCGCGCTTGGCCGCGATATCGGCGAGCAGCCGAAGCAGCGGATGATCCGCCGGTACAAACTCGTAGGGGTGCCCGCGCACGGCCGAGATGTGGAGAGAGGCCATCTCACCGAAGCCAACCGCACCTGCCTCGATCATCTGCTCTGCCGCGGACGCGAACTCGCGCTTGACCGGCTCGGTCACTCTTGAGGGATCGGCGTAGCGGTGAAGCATGGCGTTGAGGACGCCGCCGCCGGCTAGAAAGGCGAAGCGGTTGGTAGGGCGAAGGGCCTGAGCGAAGGCGGAGTAGTCATAGACCAGCTGAGCGTCGATCTGCGGCGGCGGCAGAATGATGGCCTTGCGGATGCCGAAGCGGTCCATCTCCTCAATTGCCGCCTGGACGGCGGCACTGAAGTCCCGCGATTGGCCTCGACCACCAAGCAGGTGGACATGCACGTCGATGACGGGAATTGAAGCTTGAAGCTGCTGCTGCGCCCATGCCGAGGTGTGCGTGATCGTGGCGATGAGCAACCACCCCAAGAGCATGGCCTGAGCAGTGCTGCAACGCTCTTGCATGCACCCATGAACCTTTGGCGGGCGCCCAAGTTCTACGCTGATTGACAGTCTAGCCTACCTCTGCAAGGGCAACGATCGCCACCGCCGTGAGCGCCTTTCAGCTCGTCCTCGGCTCCGGACGCCCCGCGGGGCCGGACCGCATCTCAGCCTTGTGCCAGAGGACAAAGCACTAGAGGCCACATCGAGACTGGCGGCGCTGCAGCGAATTGGCCGTGCATTGCTTTACCTGCTGACTCCAGAAGGATAGAATTTTTGGTCACGACGAGACGTGCCGAGGTCTCCGTGCGAAAGGAAATGCAACCGCCGCCGGCAGGCATCGTCCTTGAAGGAGACCATTGCTTTTTGTCGATCTCACGATCGTTCAGGCAAAATTCACTGACGCGCGACAGGTGCACATTGCTGCGCTGTCGACAAATTGGGGAGGAACACCATGAAGATCGGCTCGGCCGCAGCAACGGTGCGAATCGCACTCGTCATGCCTTTGGCGTCAGCCGCCGCGGCGTACGCCGCCGAGATCAAAGTCTGGTCGGGCGGCGCGTTCCGGCCGGTGATGAACGAGCTCGGCCCCCGCTTCGAACGCGCGACGGGCCACAAGCTTGTCATCGAGTTCGCCGCCACCCTGAGTTTCTGAAGCGTATCGATGCTGGCCAAAGCTTCGACGTCGCGATCCTCTTGCCAGCGACGATCGCCGGTTGGATCAAACAGGGCAAAATCATTGCCGACACTCACGCGAATATCGGCCGTGCTGCATTGGGCGTAGCTGTACGCGCCGGTGCATCTAACCCAACTTAGCCTGTTCGATCGCGGCTTTCGGGATTTTGAATGGGCAAGCGATTGATATTGCGCGGGGTGAAGGGCTGGGACGGGGCGTAGTGAAGACCAAGGCCGTTCCGTCGGGGCGCTGG